>Ga0068868_100003831_pt1 | contig 10500 bp, 9 predicted proteins | sample KBSMisM42_FD_64660 | JGI IMG/M metagenome (GOLD analysis project Ga0068868, IMG submission 64660) | Miscanthus rhizosphere microbial communities from Kellogg Biological Station, Michigan, USA - KBS Miscanthus M4-2 | ecosystem: Host-associated > Plants > Roots > Rhizosphere > Soil ...
CCGGCCGCGTGGCCGCCCATGCCGTCGGCGATCGCCAGCAGCCGCGGGCCGGCGTACATCGAGTCTTCGTTGAGCTCGCGGAGCAACCCGACGTCACTGCGCGCGCCGTAGCGCAGGGAGAGCGTCACCGGCGCAGCTCCAGCACGGTCTTGCCAATCCGGATCGGGGTGCCGATCGGGACTTGGGTCGCGGCGGTGACTCGTTCGCGGTCGAGGTACGTGCCGTTGGTCGAGCCGAGGTCTTCGAGCACCCACGCGTCGCCGTTGGGGACGAGGCGGGCGTGGTTGCTGGAGACGTAGTCGTCGGAGATGACGAGGGTGCTGCCGTCGGCCCGGCCGATGGTGATCGGCTGCTCGGTGAGCGGCAGCGTCGTACCGGCGAGCGGTCCGCCGGTGACGACGAGGGTGCGGGCCGACTTCGAGGCCGGAGTCTTCGCGGTGGGCTGTTTCGCCGGCGCCGGCGGCGGCGGTTGCTTGCGGGCGGCCGGCTGCGGCGGCGCGGCGGCGGGCTGCCGCCGGGTGCCGAACACGTCGTGGCGGACCGCGATGACGGCGGCCAGGACCAGACCCCAGATGAGGACGAGGATGACGACGTGCAGGACGAACAGTACGGCGCTCATCGCGTCGGTCAGCCCTGACTGTCGCGCTGGAAGACGAGGGTGGTGGTCCCGAGCTGGATGCGGTCGGCCGGGGAGAGCTGGCGGCGGCCGACGGCGACCTCGTTGACCCGGATTCCGTTGGTGGAGCCGAGGTCGACGAGGACGATCGCGTCGTTCTCCAGCCGCAGCTCGGCGTGCCGGCGGGAGACGCCGGGGTCGGTGAGCTGCAGGTCGCAGTCGGCGCCGCGGCCGATCACCGTGACCGCGTGGGTGAGGAAGTAGGCGCGCTCCTGCCCTCTTCCTTCGGGTGAGTCGGCTTGGGCTTTGCCGTCGGCGCTGAAGACGAGCCGCGGCCGGCCGGGCAGGGTGTTGTCTGGGCTCGGCGTTTCCTTCGCGTCGGCGGCGGGGGAGCCGGCCTTGGTGAGGACGCCGCCGTCGACGACGTCCCCGGCGGTGACGCCGCTTCGCACCCGGAAGACGCCGGTGTCGACGTCGGGGGTCTCCTCGAGGGCGACGGTGACCGGGCCGACGAAGGAGTAGCCCTGCTCGGTGGCGTGCTCGCGGACCATGGCGGCGAGCTCTTTGGTGAGGGCTTTAGTCCAGGGGCTGAGCCGCTCGTGATCGTGCGGGCCGAGCTCGACGACGAAGTCGTTGGGGACGAGGACCTTGCCGTCGCCGACGACGGTACGGCGGTCATCGGTCTCGCGCTGGAGCGCCTGGGCGACCTCGACCGGCTGGACTTCGCCCTTGAACACCTTGTTGAAGGCGCCTTCGACGAGCCCACCGAGACGTCGCTCGAAGCGCTGCACCACTCCCACGAAGCGTCCCTTCCCCAGCCGGGCATGATCGTATCCAGCGGGGGTTACGGGCCCCTTTGGGTGCTAGCGTGGTCGGGCCTCTCGGGCGAGTGGCGGAATAGGCAGACGCGCACGGTTCAGGTCCGTGTGTCCGAAAGGACGTGGGGGTTCAACTCCCCCCTCGCCCACCATCCACCGGTAGCGCGCCGTGTCCGAAGCGCAGTCAAACGAACTCAGGGCCGGCCATCGCTACAGACCGCGTGTAGCGGCGCCGATAGAATCGTGTCTCAAAAGTTACACATAGATCGGCAGATTCATGGGCAGTCCCGGGCCAGAGGCCGTAACATTCAAGGAACGCCGAGTTCGGACGAGGAGGAAGGCCATGGGCAAGGAGGTTACGGGAGGGAGCCTTTTTTGGAAGGACCTCCAAGGCGAGCTCGACGCCGATCCAGCGTCCAGGGCCGCGTTCGCGTTGTCCCTGCACACGATCGCGTCGATCGACGACGTGGTCAATGGCATCGACGAGCGCCGGCGGAAAGCCGGCCTCTCGAAGGCAGCGCTCGCGCGGCGAGCAGGCATGCGAGATGCGGCCGTGCGCCGACTGTTCACTGCGTCGGATACCAACCCCACCCTGCGAACTGCCGCGACGCTCGCCGCAGCCCTGGGGCTTCGCCTGACAGTCGAGCCGATGGCTCGGGGGGAACGGGTGGAGATCGACCGCCTTTTCGCGATCGCCGCGGCGAACTCCGAGCCCGCCCCCTTGCCCGCCAAGCGCCGGACGGGGCGTACTGCGACCCGCACCTGACGGCGGCGTACTCAGACGACCGAGCGCGGCGAACGGCTCAGGTACTCGTCGCCGAGTGCGCGGACGCGTCGATAGAACGCCTCGGAGAACGCCTTCTCGTTCGGCTTGGACCCACCGCAAATGATGACGAGGAGGTTCTGGCCGGTAGAGGGGCAGCGGTCGAGCTTGCAGTACAGGCGATAGAGCGTCTTGCCGTGACGGTCTCGAGCCTCGTAATACCCGTGCATCGTGCCGTGCATCGCTTGCCATCTCAGACCGCCGCTGAACCGCGGGGGTGGCGCAGCTGCAACCGCCACGACGATCGCGCGTAGCTCGCGGACAACTTCCTTCGGGCACGTGTCGAGAAACTCCCGGCCCGGCGTCGCCTGGTTCGGGTCATCCTCTGCGTGTCGCTGGAAGTAGACGACTTCCCAATGGGCATCCGGACCCGGCGTGCCGTCGACTTGCACCCGCGGTCGCCGACCGCGCCCGCCGGACGCCATATAACGACCCTACGGCATGTTTCGGGCCCGCCTTCACCCGCGGGGATACGCCCGCCGACCGGGAGTTGACTCGCGGCGAGCTCTAGTACTTGCCCAACGTGACCGTTGTCGAGTACTCCGCGTAGATGAACACCGTGCAGAGCCCGCCGTTGAGGTAGCCCCAGGTGAAGTCGCTCGTCGAGAGTGACCCGCCTTGCGTGCAGTTGACGTCGGCGGACGCGAAGCCGCCCGACGGGTTGTTGATCGACAGGTAGTAGTAGCCGGGCTGGGTGATGGAGTAGCACTGGCCCGTCGCGTAACCGCCCTGGCTGCTCGCGTTGCAACCATTGACGCCCACGGGGATGCTCGCCGCGTCCGCCGAGGCCGCCGGCAGCAGCAGCGCGCCGAGGACACCGGCGCCGACGAGACCTGCCTGAAGCTTGCGCATTGCTGGACTCCGTTTCATCACTGAACCCGCCCGGCGGACGCCAGACCTTTCCCTCCACTACCGGCAGCCGCGGCGGTTGCTTACGGCGCGATTTCACCCCCAACCTCCCTAGCGGACCGGCCCCGACCGTGGTTACGGTGTGCGCCAATCCGCGCACGGAGCGTGGTAATCACGAGGGGGCGTCATGTCGTTCTTCCGACGTTGGGCACCAGCGACCGCCGCGGCGGTAGGCCTCGCCACGATCGCGATCCCGGTCCTCCCGACGCCCGCCGCCGCGGCCGAGACGTGGGCCGATCGAGCCGTGAAATACGCGCCGCAGCTGCGGTTCCACTCCGGCGAGCAGTTCTGGCCGGCCAAGGTCAGCTGGATCACCGACCGGTCGCGGCTGCGCTTCTCGAAGGCCGGCACGACGGACGCCGAGATCGCCGACCAGGGCACGGTGAACGAGGCGCGCCTCGGCGCCAGCACCGGCTCGTCGCCGTACACCTACACGTACAACGGCATCACCTACCGGTCGAGCGATTGCACCCGCCCGTACGCCTCGCAGTCCGGCACCCCGAACTGCCCGGATCCCTACGGCCGCGACCGGTCGACGCTCGACCGGCAGGAAGGCTTCTTCCTCGACATCAGCGACTCGGCGCACCCCGGCCAGACCGACTTCAACACCGGCACCGTCCCCGTCTACTACCAGCACGGGACGCTCGCCACCGGCGGCTACTACCTGACGTTCTGGTTCTCCTACGCGTACGACAAGTTCACCTGGTCCGGACCGGACCAGCAGCACGAGGGCGACTGGGAAAAGATCAGCATCCGCCTCGACTCCAACTACGTGCCACAGACGGTCGCGTGGTTCTACCACTCCTGCGACCCCATCAAGCTGTCGTGGGCGAACGTGCCGAAGGTGAACACCACCCACCCGATCTCCTACGTCGGTGAGGGCAGCCACGCCGACTACCCGAACACCAGCGTGCCGACGATCTGCGGCCTGCCCGACGGCACCAAGGACAACGTCAACAACACCGGCAAGCGGTGGAACACCTGGAACTACGTCGTCGACACCAACAACGCCGGCTGGTTCGGATTCGGTGGCGCGTGGGGCGAGGTCGGCGACCCCAACAACCCGCTCGCGTCCGACTTCACCGGCCCGATGGGCCCGAGCCCGTACAAGAAGCCGTCGGCCTGGGACGAGAACGGCTACTGACGACGTTCAGCGTTGGACGCCGATGGCGTCGATTCCCACTCGCCCACTGATCGTCTTGACCACCAGCGTGTGCGTCGCCGTACCGGTGAACGCCTTGCTGAACAACGTCTGCCGCAGCAGTGTCGACGACGCGTGCGAGTCGACCGTCGCCACCAACTTCCCGTCGACGTACACGTAGAACTTGCCGCAGGTCGTGCACTTGTCGCCGACCAGGAAGAACGCATGCGCCGCGGTCTTGATCGACATCGTCTTGCCCGCGAGCGTCGTGTCGGTGACGGTGCCGAGGTAACGACCGGAGGCGGACCGCCGCGTCCAGCCCGCGCTGAACACCGCCGACGTCGACCGCTCGTCGAGCGGCACGACCGCGGTCGCCGCCGCCGAGTACCCCGTCGTCGACCCGTCGCCGTACGTCGCCAACGACCGGAACAAGTACGTCGTGCCCGCCGTCCCGGTGAACGTCGCGGAATGCGTCGTCGGTCCGACGAACTTCCACGACTGCCAGCCGCCGGTCACCCATGCACCGGCCGAGTTCCGGGAGCGGATGGCGTACTGCACCGTGTAGTTGAGCGGCGCGTCCGGCGCGCCCCACGTGACGACGAACGACTTCGTCGCGGACGTCTTCGTGGACGGCAACGGCGCGGTCGTCACGGCCGACATCGTCAGCACCCACGTGTCGGCGAGGTTCGCGCCGGTGGACCCGAACCCCCCGAACAGCATCGTCTTGCCCGCCGGCGGCAGGTAGGCCATGACTCCGCTGTCCCGCTTCGGCGCACTCGCCGACGTCGCCATCGCGGCCCACGCCGAGCCGGTCCACGACCACGTGTCCTGGTAGTACGCGCCGGTGCCCGCGGGGTCGGAGCCGCCGAACAGGATCACCCGGTTGGTCCGGCCGTCGAACGTCGTGTGCGGGTTGACCCGCGCGTGCGGCCCGGTTGTCGCTTCTTGCGTCCAGTCGGTGCCGTTGAACGTCCAGGTGTCGCCGTACTCGGTGTTGAGGGTGGTTCCGCTCCAGTTGCCGCCGCCGAAAACGACGATCTCGCTGCGCACGGTGTCCAACGTCATGCCGAAGTCCGAGCGAGCGGTCGGATGATGCGCGGTCGTGACCGCCGACCACTTGTTGTTCGCGTTCTCCCACGTCCACGTGTCGACGAGGCCCGCCGAGTCGAGCCCGCCGAACAGGATCGGCGCCGATGTCGTCGGCGACGCGGCCATGCCCGCCCAGGCACGCTTCGGCGGTGACTGCGCGGGTGTCAACTGGGTCCAGTCGATGCCGCTCCACGACCAGGTGTCCGCGAACGCGGTGCCGTCCTCGCCGCCGAACAGGATCACCGAGTTGCTCGCGCTGTCGTACGTCATCGCCGCACCGTCGCGCGCGCTCGGGTGGTGCGCCGGGTTCTTGTTCGTCCACGTCGACCCGTCCCACACCCAGGTGTCGGAGAGGAAACCGACGCCGTCGGTGTATCCGCCGAACAGCACCAGGTTGTGCGAGCCGTCGTACGTCATCGCGGAGTAGTAGCGCGCGCTGGGATGCGTCGCCGGCGAGAGCTGCGTCCACTTCGTCGTACCGACCAACGCGGCGTTCGCCGGCGTCGTGCCCAGCACGAGTGCGAGCCCGCAGGCACCGACCAGCGCTGTTCCCCGTGCGTTCATTGCTTGTCCTCCGTCTTCGCGTTGGCCGCGTCGCCGAGCAGCTGGATGAGTTCCGCGCTGGTCGCGAACGATTCCCGGTGTCCGGTCGCCACCTCGGTCGCCCAGCCGACGCAGTTCCCGTCGCGAAGCGCGTCGGCGTCGGCCTTGATGACGAACGTGATGAGCACGCGAGCAGACTTGCCGGCCCGCGTCTCGTCAGCGCCTCACGAGATCGGGTGGTTTCGCACACCTAGGGAGAATTCGGTCACCTCGACTTGCCGCCGGGCGCGTTCCGCGGCGGCGGTCCGGCCGGCACGGGTCAGCACGTGCACCAGCCGCCGCTGTACGTCGACGTCGAGCGGCTCGGCGTCGATCGCGCGGCGCAGATGATGGACGGCTTCGTCGACGTCACCGCGCCGTTCCGCCACGTCGGCCAGCAACCGGAGCACCGCCGTGTAGCGACTCCGGGTCCGCTCCCGCAGCTCCGCGGCCCAGTCCTCGTATTGATCCATCGGCAGCAGGTCGCCGCGGTAGGCGCCGACCGCGACCCGCGCGTGCGCGGCCGCCGCCTCGTCGTCGACACCGCGCAGCCCGAGCGCGCGCGCCGCCGCGTTGTCGAACTGCTTGACGTCGATGACGACGTCGTCGCCGAACCGCAGCACCTCGCCGTCGCGGATCAGCAGGTCACTCGGCGAGCTGCGCAGCCGGCTCAGCACGTTGCGCAGCAGCTTGCGGCTGTTGTCCGGGGACTCGTCCGGCCACAGCGCCTCGACGACCGCGTCGACCGTCATCGCACCCTGGTGTGCGGCGACCATCTTGACGAGCTGCACCGGCTGGCCGGTTGCGAGCCGGACGCCGACGCCCGCCCGGGTGACGTTGAACTCGCCGAGCACCTGGATGCGCGTCGTACCGGATCGGTGCAACAGCCGGGCGGCGGCGGCGGACCCCGCGGTCGCCGCCAGGCCCACCAGCAGATCCGTCGCCTCCGGTTCGACGAGTGCGGGCGCGTCCGGCACGCCGGCGATCGCGGCCGTCTCGAACACCGCGGCGGCCTCGCCGGCCAGACCGGGCCGGCCGCGGCCGTGCAGCCGGGCGCCGGCGAGGACCGTGAGCAAGTCGAGCCGCCAGCGGCGCATCGGCGGCAGGCCGCCGACCGCGGCGACCCGCTCCAAGAGCGCGAGCGCCCGCTCCGGATCGCCGTGTCGCGCTTCGATCGCCCCGGCGACGAGCAGTACGTCGGGATCGTCGATGCCGAGCTCGGTCATCCGGGCGAGCGCCTTGGTGAGGTAGCGCGCCGCGCCGACGTCGTCGCCGTTGCGGTCGAGGAGGTCCGCCATCTCGGCGAGGAACGCCATGCCCGACGGATGGTCGAACCAGTCGCCGGCATGTTGCTGCACGGTGAGGATCTGGATCTGCAGCTCGTCGATCCGGTTCTGCCAACCGGCTCCGCGGGCGCGCTCCCAGGCGACATACGCCAGCAGCCGGTCGTCGCCGAGGCCGGCCGCGATCACCGCCGCCTCGTCGAGGGCGGCCGCCGCGGCGTCGAAACAGCCGCGGTTGTGCTCGACCTCGGCGAGGAACGTCAGCAGCATGCTGCGCCGCCGCGGCCGGCCGGCGATGACGTCGGCGGCGGCGGCGAGGTGGCGGGCAGCGTCGTCGAGCCGGCCGGCCGCGAACTCGACGCGGTAGCCGAGGAACCCGAGCACGACAGCGGTCAGGTCGGCGCTGCCGAGGCGGGTCGCGGCCGCGAGCCCCTGCTCCAGCCATCGGCGCGCCTCGGCGAGCTCGGCGTTGGAGTCCGCCCACCACGCGACCGCGCGACCGCGCACCTCGCAGGCGAGCGCGCGGGCATAGAGGTCGTCCGGACCGGCAAGCTCGAGCACCTCGGCCGCCAGTGCGTCGGCGGGCTCCGGCTGTCCGTCGCGCATCAAATCGCGAGCGAGCTCTATGCGCACCGCGACGCCGGTCGGCGGATCCGTCGCGTCGATGCCGGCGAGCCGCGACCGCAGCCCGTCGAGCAACTCGGTACGGCGGGCGATCTGCACCGCGTCCAGGCAGAGCCGGGCGAGCAGCAGTTGCAGCCGCGGGTCAGCCTCGACGACCGACGGTGGCAATCGGGCGAACAACGCGTCGACGTCGGCGAGGTCGACGTCGTCGAGTTCGGGCGCGGAGACGTTCCGGAGGCGTTCGGCCGCGCCGGGTACGTCGCCCGCGTCCAGCCGCCGCGCGACGTCCTCGACCAGCCCCGCGGACACGCGTTCAGATGCCCTTGATCGTCTCGCCGCTGCTGTCGGCGACGACGCACATCGGCGTCGCGTTGCACGAGATCTGAGTCGGGAAGCCGTGCGACGGCAGGGTGGACTCGATCGCCGTCAGGCCTGGCCCGAAGCCGCTAACAGTCGACGCGGTCGTCGTCGCGTAACAGAACCGCGCGCTGACGCACGACAGGGACAGCGCCCCGCCCCCGCCGGAGATGATGCTCAGCGCGCTCCACGAGCTTCCGTTGAAGTACAACGCGTTGCCGGCGTCGTCGACAGCCGCGCAGAAGTTCGCGCCGGCGCAACTCACGTCCGTGACGCGGTTGTACGTGTCGGCGTACGTCGGGCTCGACCACGTGAGGCCGTTGAAGTTGAGCAAGCGTCCGCTCGTGTCGGCGGCGACGCACAGCTTCGGCCCGGAGCACGACACGGTCGTCAGCGCATCGGCATCGATCGTGCCGAGGGCGCTCCACTGAGTGCCGTTGTAGAAGGCGACCCGGCCTTTCGAGTCGACCGCGGCGCAGAACGACGGCGACGAACACGACACGTCGTTGATCGTCGCCGATCCGTTTGCTGGTTCGAGGTTCGTCAGCGCGCTCCACTGGCCGTCCTGGTACGCGGCGACATCGATCGCCGCGGCAGCCAGGCAGAACGTCGCTGTCGGGCACGACACGGAACCGAGGGTCGCGAACACCGGCGTACCGCTGTCCCACACCGATCCGTTCGAGAGCCGAGCCCGGCCGGCGGTATCGGTCAGCGCGCAGAATGTCGCCGTCGGGCAAGACACGCCTTGCGGCAGCGTCGTGACGTCGCCGTCTACCGGGTCGGTCCACTGATCGGCCAAGCTCAGGATCGAGTAGCGACCGGCGTTGCCGTCCACCGCGATGCACAGCGAATCGGCCGGGCAGGAGACCCCGGTGATGCCGAGATCGCAGCTGTCGCACATGGTGTGTGCGTCGCCCCACGTCCCGGCGACGCTGCTGTAGACCTCGGTGTTGCCGAAGATGTCCGAGGCGAGGCAGAACGTCGTCGAGGAACACGACACCACTCCGGCCGACGCCAACGTGCTCGTCGCGTGCTGGCCCCACGTCGTGCCGTTGTAGACGGACGTCGCGCCGCCTTCCCCCATCGCTACGCACAGCGTCGAGCTCACGCACGACACGCTCGAGAACGAACCGGGGAACACCGGGGTGAACGTCCAACTCGAACCGTTGTAGGTGACGGCGTCACCGCCGGGGTCCACCGCGACGCAGAACGGCCCGCTGACCCACGAGATCCCGGTCAAGCCGAAGGGGTCGATCGTGGCCGCCGTCCACACGCCGGCGCCGTGATACGTCAACGCCTGCCCGATCGAGTCGACGGCGATGCAGAACGTGTCCGAGAGGCATGACACCCCGGTCAGGTTGTTCGCGTCGCCGGTGTTGAACGTCGTCGGCGGCGCCGAGCCGGTCCCGTCGAACGCCGCGGCGAAGCCTTCGGTCCCGACTGCCACGCAGAACGTCGGTGCCGTGCACGACACCGCGGTCAGGCTGTGATCCAGGGTCAGCTTCTGCGGGGTCTGCCAGCCGTTGCCCAGGAAGCTCATCGCCGTACCGAGCTGGTCGACCAGCGCGCAGAACGAGGTGCTGACGCACGTGACAGCCGCCGGGAAACCCTGGCTCGGGTCGGTCAGATCGGGAGTGCCCCAGGCGATCGTGTGGGTGACCTTGGTCGCCGCGGTCGCGTAGTGGCCGTTCGCGTCCCGGGCGAACACCGAGAACGCGTACGTCGACCCGGCGGCGAGCCCGGTCGCGACCGTTGACGTCGCCGTCTTCGCCAGCGTCGCGACGGCGACGCCGGTCGCCAGCGTCGGCGGCGTGGAGGATCCCGCGGCGCTGCGCCGTACGACGATCTGGTTGAGGTAGGGATCCTTCGGGTTCGTCCAGCCGAGCGCGACGCTGATGCCGGTGACGCCCAGCACCGTGACCGCACTGACCGGCGTCGGCTTGTAGGTGTAGTGGTCGGCGAGCACGATCGCGGACTCCGCGACCGTCGTCTTCACCCGTACGTCCACCCGCCCGTCGACGTGCGGCGGCGCGGTCACCGTCAGCTTGCCGGTCGACAGCACCTTGATGGCGCTGCCCTTGGTCGCGCCGAAGTAGACGGCCGTCACGCCGCTGAAGCCGGACCCCGAGACGGTGACCCGGTTGCCGCCGGCGGTGTACCCGCTGGCGGGCGACACCGCGGTCACCTTGGGCGCCACCACCGCGTCGGCCGCGGGCGGCAGGGCCAGCCCGACGACCATCGCGACTGCGGTGAGTCCG
>Ga0068868_100003832_pt1 | contig 10497 bp, 8 predicted proteins | sample KBSMisM42_FD_64660 | JGI IMG/M metagenome (GOLD analysis project Ga0068868, IMG submission 64660) | Miscanthus rhizosphere microbial communities from Kellogg Biological Station, Michigan, USA - KBS Miscanthus M4-2 | ecosystem: Host-associated > Plants > Roots > Rhizosphere > Soil ...
GAACCCAGAACCGTGAACCGTGAACCGTGAACCGTGAACCACTCGATCACTTAGTTCCCCACCAGCTCCAACACCCTGTCGACGATGACCTTCGCCGCGTCCGGCCGTGCCAGCGCGCGGGCGGCCTGCTCCATCCGCGTCCGCGCCTCGCGGTTGCCGGCGAGGGCCTGCACGCGTCTCGCGAGGACGCTCCCGGTGGCCTCGCTCTGCAGCAGCAGATCGGCGGCCCCGGTCGCCGCCAGGGCCTCCGCGTTCTTCCGCTGGTGATCGTCGGTCGCCGTGGGCAGCGGAATCAGAATCGCCGCCCTGCCCGCTGCCGTAATCTCGGCCAGCGTCGTCGCGCCCGCCCGGCAGACAATCACGTCGGCGTGTCGCAGCCGCTCTCCCATGTCGAAGAGAAACGGCTCGACTTCGGCCGAAATCCCCGCGCGCCGGTAGGCCGAGCGCACCATTTCCACATCTCGTTCGCCCGTCTGATGGGTGAGGCGGACAGGCGGACCGGCTGCCAGCTCCGGCGCTGCCTCCACCATGGCCACGTTGATCGCGTGCGCGCCCTGAGAGCCGCCAAAAACTAAGATGCTGGCGATGGATGACTGCTCATCTGCGCCTGCCCCTGTCAAAGGACCGACCGACTGCAAGAACTCCGGCCGAACCGGGTTACCGCTGACAAACGCCTTCCCCTTGAAGTAACTCGCCGTCGATGCGAACGTCACCGCCGCCGCCCGCACGAAGGGCGCGAGCAGACGGTTCGTCAGGCCGGGCACCGCGTTCTGTTCGAGCACCATCGTCGGTACACCGCGCAAGGCGGCCATCAGCACGACGGGGCCCGAGCTGTAACCGCCCACCCCGATCACCAGGTGCGGACGGCGCCGCGCCACGATGTTCCACGCGTCCCACACGCTGGCCGGGAGCAACGCAGCGCCGCGCGCCCGTCCGCCGATCGACTTGCCCTTGATGCCTCCGCTCCGAATCAGATCGAGCTCGAACCCCTCTCGCGGCAGCACCCGCGCTTCGATGCCTCGAGCGGTCCCGGCAAACGACACCTCGGTGCCGGGCCGACGGGCCAGCAGCTCCCGCGCGACGGCGATGCCCGGAAACAGGTGCCCGCCCGTGCCGCCCCCTGCAATCACGACCCGCAAGCCCACTAGCGGCCCCCTTCATGCCGTCGTGTGCTGCGACACGTTCAGCAGAATGCCCATGCCGAGCAGGTTGATCAGCAGCGACGATCCGCCGAAGCTGACGAACGGCAGCGGAATGCCCTTCGTCGGCAGGAGACCGAGCGCCACGCTGATGTTGAACAGGGCCTGCACCGCGACCATCGTCGTGAGACCGAGCGCGAGCAGCGCGCCGAACGTGTCCGGCGCGTGCAGCGACACGCGAAGCCCGCGCCACGCGATGAGCGCGAAGCACAGCAGCACCGCCGTGGCGCCGATCAGGCCCAGCTCTTCGGAAATGACCGAGTAGATGAAGTCCGTGTGCGGCTCGGGGAGAAAGAACAGCTTCTGGACGCCGTTCATCAGGCCGCGGCCCCACACGCCGCCCGTGCCCACGGCGATGATCGATTGGATGACCTGGAAGCCAGCGCCGAGCGGGTCGCGCCACGGATCGAGAAACGTCAGCACGCGTTGACGCCGGTAGGCCGTGCCCATGACGAGCCAGGCGACCGGCGGGATGGCGCAAAGCGCCGCGCCCACGATGTAGCGGTAGTTCAGGCCGGCGGCGAACACCATCACCGCCGCGATCAGCACGAGCGACATCGACGTCCCGAAATCCGGTTCGAGGATGATGAGGCCGAACAGCACGAGCACGAGCAGGCCGATGGGCGCGAGGGCGTACTTGAGTTCGTTGATCCGGTGCATGCGCCGCTCGAGCAGCGCGGCGATGAAGAAGATGGCGACGAGCTTGGCCAGTTCGGACGGTTGAATACCGATGCCGGCGATCCCGAACCATCGGCGCGCGCTGTTGACCGGCGGGCTGAACAGCACCGCCACCAGCGCCACCGTCACCACCCCCAGGCAGCTCCAGATGAATACCGGCTCCCGGTACGTCCGGTAGTCAATCCGCATGACGATGCCGAGCACGGCGAGGCCGAGCGCCGCCCACATGCCCTGTTTGATCAGGAACAGATAAGGACGCTGGAACTTGTCGAGCGCCACGGCAGCCGACGCGCTGTAGACCATGACGACGCTCAATGCCACGAGCAGCACCGTCGTCGTGAACAACACCCCGTCGGATTTGAGCTTTCGAGCCACGTTGTTTTCTTTCCCCCTACAGTCCGGCCACCATCCGCCCGAAACAATGCGTGGCCAGCGGATAAGCTGGTCGTGAGCGGTCAGCAGTCGCCAGTCAGTCTCGGATGAAGGCACCAGCTTCGCAGGCCGGGGCAGCCTGCGTTCCCAGCAGCCAGTCCTTCAACGCGGCGACCGACTGACGACTGCTCATCGCTCACGTGAGTTTCAACACACCCTCCTTGAACTTCCGGCCGCGCTCGGCGTAGTCGCGGAACTGGTCGAAGCTCGCGCACGCGGGTGCCAGCAGCACCACGCCCGCGGGTCTCGCCAGGGCGTATGCCTGCTCGATCGCGCTGTCGAGCGACGCCGCCTCGCGCACGTCCACGGCTCCTTCGAGCGCTTCGCGCAGCAACGGGCGCGCTTCGCCGATGGCGACGACGGCCTTCGCGCGAGCCGCGAGCGGTTCGCGCAGCAGCCGAAGGTCGCCGCCCTTGAACCGGCCGCCCATGATCGGCACCAGCCCGGCTTCGAAGCTTTCGATGGACCGGAGCGCCGCCTCGACGTTGGTGGCCTTCGAGTCGTTGACGAACCGGACGCCTCCGATTTCGGCCACGAGCTCCATCGCGTGCTCGAGACCACGAAACGACTCGACCGCGGCGGTCAATGCCGCCGGCGCGCCGCCCGCGATGGCGCCGACCGTGGCCGCGGCCATGACGTCGCTCACGAGATGCGGACCGAGCAGGTGGATCGCGTCGAGCGGCACCAGCCGCACGGGTGGCGCCGGCCCGTCGGCGCGGCGATCGACAATCCAGCCGTCCTCGACCGCCGTACCCCGCTCGATCGGCGCCCGTCGGGCGAACAGCCGCTGCCGGGCGCGCCCTTTTCTGGCGAGCTCCAGCACGGCCGGATCGTCCGCGTTGATGACGGCCCAGTCGTCTGCCGTCTGGTTTTCGAAAATCCTGGCTTTGGCGGCGCCGTACGACTCGATGTCCGGGTGCCGATCGAGGTGGTCGGGCGAGAAGTTCAGCATCACCGCAATCCACGGGTGGAATGTCTCGATCTGCTCCAGCTGGAAACTGCTGGCCTCGACGACGTGGACCGTGTCCGGTGTCGATGCCGACACCTGCGCGCTGAGCGGGGCGCCGATATTGCCGCCGACCGTCACGCGGTACCCGGCGGCTTCGAGAATCTGCCCCGTCAGCGCCGTCGTGGTGGACTTCCCTTTCGTGCCCGTAATCGCGACCACGCGACCCGAGAGCCACCGGGAGGCCAGCTCCAGCTCCCCGATGACGGGCACTCCCCGTTCGCGGGCTTCCTGGATGACGGGCAGATCGGGCGGGACGCCAGGGCTCAGCACGATGAGGTCCGCGTCCGTCAGCGTCTCGTCGCGGTGGCCACCGAGCTCGAGCTGCACGCCAAGACGGCGCAACGGCTCCGCCTCCGCCACCTCGGGACGCATCTCGGTCAGCGTCACCCGGGCGCGCCGGCGCGCCAGGAGCTCGGCGGCGGCAATGCCGCTTCTCGCCGCTCCGACGACGGTCACGCGCTTCCCCTGCACGTCATATTCGCTCACCGAAGTTTCAACGTCGTCAGGCTGAACAACGCGAACACGATCCCGACAATCACGAACCGGGTGATGACCTTGGGCTCGCTCCACCCGATCAGCTCGAAGTGATGGTGAATCGGCGCCATCCTGAACACGCGCTGGCCGGTCATCTTGAACGACGCGACCTGGATGACGACCGACAGCGCTTCGATCACGAACACGCCGCCCACGATGAGCAGCAGCAGTTCCTGCTTGATGAGAATCGCGACAGTGGCGAGGGCGGCGCCGAGCGCCAGCGAGCCCACGTCGCCCATGAAGATTTCGGCGGGGTACGAGTTGTACCAGAGAAACCCGAGGGAGGCCCCCACCAGCGAGCCGCAGAACACCGTCAGCTCCGCCATCTGCGGAAAGTGCACGAGGAGCAGGTAGTCGGCGAGCACACGGTTGCCCACCACGTAGGTCAGCGCGGTGTACGCCGTCACGGCGATCGCGAAGATGCTGATCGCCAGGCCGTCGAGCCCGTCCGTGAGGTTCACGGCGTTGGACTCGGCGACGAGCACGAACACGGCAAACGGCAGATACCAGACGCCCAGATCGGGGACGAGGCGCTTGAAGAACGGAAACACCAGCCGCGTGTCGTACAGTCCCTTCCGCTGGAGGGCGAGCAGCAGGATGCCGACTGAAGCACCCACGACAAGCTGCCAGCCGAACTTGTAGCGCGGCCGCAGGCCGTGGTGCGATCGCCGGACGAGCTTCAGATAGTCGTCCGCGAACCCGATGGCGCCGAAGCCGGCGGTCGTCATGACGACGATCCAGACGTAGACGTTGGTCAGGTCGGCCCACAACAGCGTCGGCACCAGGGCCGCCGTCAGGATCAGCAGTCCGCCCATCGTCGGCGTGCCGGCCTTCGGCTTGTGCGACGTCGGGCCTTCCTGCCGGATGATCTGGCCGATCTGGAATTCACGCAGCTTCCGGACGAGCCACGGCCCGAGGAGCAGGCTGATCGCGAGCGCCGACAGGCTGGCGGCCGCCGTGCGGAACGTGATGTAGCGCGTCACGTTCAGCACCGAGAATCTCGGGCCCAGCGTGAACAGGACCTTGAAGAGCAGGTAGTAGAGCATCAGGCGAACTCCGCCTTCAGCCGGTCCACGACCCGGTCCGTGCGCACGCCGTGCGATCCTTTTACGAGAATGACATCGCCGGGCCGGACGAGCGCCGCGACGGCGTCGGCCGCCACCCCGCTCTCAGCGACGTACTGAACGCGCTCGCGTGGCAGCCCGCCCGAAACCGCCGCGCCAGCCAGGGCGCTCGCGGCGTCGCCGCCCACGGCAATCAGCAGATCGAGCCGCGCCGCCGCTGCGGCGCGCCCGACGGCGTCGTGCAACTCCATGGAGCGGTCGCCCAGTTCGAGCATCTCGCCGAGCACGGCGATCCGGCGGCCCGCCGTTTCGGCCGTGCGAAGCACGTCGAGCGCACGGCGCGTGGCGGCAGGGCTCGCGTTGTAGCTGTCGTCGATCACCACGATGCCCTTCGACAGCCTGATCACCTCGCCGCGGTGCGGCGCAGCGCGGAGTTGCGACGCGCGGTCGGCAATATTGGCGAGCGGCACACCGCACTCGACGGCGACGGCCGTTGCGGCCAGCACGTTCAGGAGATTGCCTCGCCCGAGCAGCGGGGTCGTCAGCTCTACCGGACCCTGCGGAGTCGCGACGCGCGCGCCCATGCCGGCGATTCCCCGATCGACGATCGCTTCGGCCCGCACCGTGGCGGGCCGCTCGATGCCGAATGTCACGACCCGGCCTGCGAACGCAGGCGTCCTGGCGGCAATCAGATCGTCGTCCGCGTTTGCGACGAGCACTTCGTCCGCCGTGGCGCCTTCGAGGATCTCGGCCTTCGCGTCCGCGATGGCGTCCACGGAGCCGAAGAACCCCACGTGCGCGTCGCCCACATTCGTCCAAACGCGGATGTCCGGCCGGGCAATCCCCACGAGCGTACGAATCTCGCCCGGGTGGTTCATGCCCAGCTCGACGACGGCCACGTCGGGCCTCGCCGTCAGCCCGATGAGGGACAGCGGCAGCCCGATGTGGTTGTTGAGGTTCCCCTGGTTTCGCATCACGCGATATTTCGCTTCCAGAAACGCTGCCGTCACTTCCTTGGTCGTTGTCTTGCCCGCGCTGCCGGTAATCGCGACCACCTTCGTCCCCGACGCCACCCGAACAGCGCCCGCGAGCGCCTGCAGCGCGACCGTCGGGTCGGCGACAGCGATCGTCACCGCCGTGCCGCCGGCCGTCCCCACGCGGTCGCGCGCGACGACGACGCCCGCGGCGCCTTTTGCGACCGCGTCAGCGGCGAAGTCGGCGCCGTCGAACCGGTCGCCCCGAATCGCGACGTACACCGCGCCCGGCGCCAGCGTTCGCGAGTCGATCGACACGCCGTTGAACTCCCGCGTCCCGTCGCCGTCCACGAGCGTCCCGGCCATGGCGGCGGCAACCCATTGGGCCGTCAGCCGAATCTCTGGGGCCATGGCCGGCCTACAACACGCCCGAGTTCGTTCGCCGCCGCGCCAGCGCTTCGCGCGCGACAGCGGCGTCGTCAAACGGGAGCTGCTCGTTCCCGATCACCTGGTACTGCTCGTGGCCCTTGCCCGCCAGCAGGACGAGATCCCCCGGCCGGGCCAGCCCGATCGCCTTCACGATGGCCGCCCGCCGATCGGCGATGGCCAGAAGACCCTGCGCGCTGTCACGCCGCGTATCCGGCGTGATGCCGCGCCGTATTTCCTCGATGATGCGATCCGGGTCCTCACCGCGCGGGTTGTCGGACGTGATGACGATCAGGTCGCTCAGACGGCCCGCGACAGCGCCCATCAGCGGCCGCTTCGTGCGGTCGCGGTCGCCGCCGCACCCGAACACCGTGATGAGCCGGCCCTTCGCCAGCGGACGCGCAGTCTCCAGCAGATTCCGCAGCGCGTCGTCCGTGTGCGCGTAGTCGACGACAACCGTGACTTCGTCGGCCGGACCCGAAACGAGCTCGAAGCGGCCGCGTACCCCCGAAAGCGCTTGAATCCCCTGTTCGATGGCGTCGAACGGCAGGTCGAGCGCGACTGCCGCGGCAATCGCCGCCAGGATGTTGTAGACGTTCGGCCTGCCGACCAGCTTCGATCGCACGCGAAGCGTGCCGCGAGGCGTCCGCACGTCGAACGTCAGCCCCTCGAGTCCGAATGACAGCGGGCCGGGCGTGATGTCCGCCGGACGATGGATCGCGTATGTCACAGGCCGTCCGGCCATCTCCGCAAGCGCCGCGCCTTTCGGATCGTCGGCGTTGATGAGGCCGGGCGCGCCCGGCGGCAGCATCTCGAACAGCCGCCGCTTGGCCTGGAAGTAGGCCTCCATGTCCCCGTGAAAATCGAGATGATCGCGGGTCAGGTTCGTGAACACGCCCGCCGCGAACGTCGTCCCGTCCACGCGGCGGAGGGACAGCGCGTGGGACGACACCTCCATCACGCAGGCTCCGCACCCGCGATCGACCATCTCGCGCAGCAGCTTCTGGACGTCCGGCGCTTCGGGCGTGGTCCTCGTGGACTCGCGAATTTCGTTTCCGATCCGGTAAGCGACCGTTCCCAGCACGCCGCAACGAACCCCCGCGGCTTCGAAGATCGACGCGAGGACGTATGCGGTCGTCGTCTTGCCGTTCGTGCCGGTGATGCCGATGACGCGCATCTCGTCGCTCGGGTGGCGTTCATACGCCGCCGCGAGCACGGCCATCGCCAGGCGCGCATCCGAGACCTGCGCCCACGGCACCGCGGCGTCCGCCGGAGCCGGATGCTCGGACACGACGGCGGCCGCACCGCGCTGAATCGCCTGGCGTACGAACGCCGAGCCATCGGCATGCACGCCTTTGAGCGCGACGAACACCTGGCCCGCCGCGACCGTTCGGGAGTCGTAGGCGATGCCAGTGATCGGCGCATCCGAGGCGCCGCGCGAGCCCGACGCCTGGGTCAGGCCGCGTCCGAGGAGCGTGTCGCGCAGGTCGTTCCAGGTCATGGCTGCGCCCGGTGGTCGTAGCGGGCTACTCGCTGGCGGTCGAGGGTCAGTCGGCATTGGCCGACCGTGTCGAGCGCGGTCCCCGCCGGCGGATCCTGCGCGACGACGAAGCCGTTGCCCTGGACGCGCGCCGTCAGGCCCAGGTTGACCAGCCTGCGCAGCGCATCCCGCGCGCTGAGGCCCTGCAGGTCCGGCATCGTTCCCGGGGTGTCGCTGACGACGGTGATTTGAGGCGGGGCGTCCGACGGACCCGAGACGTCGACCGTCGTGCCATTACCGGCCACGAGCACGGGCGGCTCGGGGTTGATCGTCGGCCCGACCCCGAAGTAGCGGAGCGTCTCCTCGGCGATGCGCTTGAAGATCGGCGCCGACACGTTGCCACCGTAGTAGCCGTGCGGGCCGTGCGGCGAGTCGAGGACGACGAGAATCGTGACAACCGGATTGCGCGACGGGATGAACCCGACAAACGACCCGTTGTAGTCGCTCTTGGAGTACACGTGGTCGATGAGCTTGGCCGCCGTTCCCGTTTTTCCGGCGATCGTGTACCCGGGAATCCGCGCCGGCTTCGCCGTTCCGCGTTCGACGACGCCCTCCATGATCGACGTGAGGACGGCCGCCGTGTCCGCGGTAATCGTGCGGCCTACCACGTTCGGCTTGATCTCGAACCGCCGGTTGTCCCGATAGATCGCGCGGACGACCCGGGGCTCGACGTACTCGCCGCCGTTGGCCACCGAACTGATGGCTGCGGCCATCTGCAGCGGCGTGACGCCGATCTGATACCCCATCGACACGGACGCGAGCACGCTCTCGGTCCACTTGTCGGCCCGCCACACGATGCCCGCGTTCTCACCGGGAAAGTCCCGCGACACCGAACGGCCGAAGCCGAATCGCTGAACGTACTGGCTCAACAGATCCGCTCCGATTTTGAAGCCGATTTTGATCGCCCCGACATTGCTCGACTCGACGATGACGTCTTCAAAGGACAGGACGCCGTGGTTCGTGACATCCCGGACGGTGCGCGTGCGGTCAATCCGGATCTGGCCGGGGTTGGTGTCGATCAGCGTGGTGATCGGCATCACCTTCTCTTCGATGGCCGCCGACGCCGTGACGACCTTGAAGGTCGATCCGGGCTCGTAGAGATCCTGCACGGCGCGATTGCGCCGTGCGGCCTCGTCGAACTCGCGGTAGACGTTCGGGTTGAACGTCGGCGCGTTCGCCATCGCCAGGATCTCGCCCGTGTGCGGATCCATGATGATCGCCGTGCCGCCCTTCGCGCGATTCTCGGCGATGCCCGCGTCGAGCTCGCGCTCGGCCACATGCTGGAGGTACTCGTCGATCGTCAGCTCGATGGTCGAGCCCGTCGTCGGCGGACGCTCGAACCGGCTGAACGCGTGGCGCCGGGCGTCAGTCTGCACGAGCAGCGTGCCGGGCTTCCCGCTGATCTGTTTGTCGTATGTGGACTCGAGCCCGCTCAGGCCCGTGTTGTCCAGGCCCACGTAGCCGACCAGGTGCGCTGCCAGTTCCTTGTTCGGGTAGAACCGGCGGTCTTCCTTCATGAACCCGATGCCGTCGAGGTTCAGGGCGGCCACGCGCCGGGCCTGCTCCGGCGAGACCTGGCGCTTGACGTAGGCGAACGCGCGCGTCTTGCCGAGTTTGCCGGCCAGCGCCTCCCGCTCGCCGGGCTTGCAATCGCCCAGGGCCTGGCAGATCGCCTTGGCAGCGCCTGCCGGGTCCTCGATGGCCGACGGCACGGCAATCACCGAGTCCGCGTCGACGCTGGTGGCCAGCACCCGGCCCTTCCGGTCGAGGATGTCGCCGCGTTTTGCGGCAGCCGCCATCGTCCGGCTCTGCTGGTGGGTCGCCCGGGTGACGAGGTCGGCGTTGCGGAACACCTGCAGGTAGACCAGCCGGACCTCGATGGCCGCGACCCACAGGCCGAGGAAGACGAAGGCCACGGTGGTCCGCCGCCGCAGCGTCTTTCTCCAGTCCGTGGTTGCCGGTTCTCGCACGTGGCTCACCGCTGCGCGACGATCGACTTGGGCGGGGCTTCGGGCTTCACGACCCGTTCGATCACGATCGCCTCGTCGCGCGCGGGCGCGACGAGGTGGAGCTGGCCGGTCGCGAGCGATTCGATGCGCCTGGGCGAACGGAGCGTTTCGATCTCGAGGCGCAGCCGGCGCGTGAGCTCTTCTTCCGCGCTCTTCTCCCGCTGCATCTCCTCGACTCGGTATCCGTGCTGAAGCAGCTCGAAGTGCTGCCACGCGGAGAACAAGAGCGCCAGCACGAACAGGGCGGCCACGCCGGCCGACTTCCACAGATCGCGCTGCCGCGCCTCGTCCACTTCCCGGACGATGGCGTTGTTCCGGATGTCTTTCTTGATCGCGTACTCGAAGGGTTCGGCCATGATCTACGCCAGCCTCTCCGCCGCGCGCAGCTTCGCGCTTCGCGCGCGCGGGTTGCGCTGTACTTCATCCTCGTCAGCCACCACGGGTTTCTTCGTCAGCACTTTCAGCACGGCGCTCTGGCCCTGCGCCAGCGTCCGCAGCGTGTGTTTGACGATGCGGTCCTCGAGCGAGTGGAACGAGATGATGACCAGCCGGGCGCCCACGCGAAGCCGCCGCACGGCGGCCTCGAGAAATCGATCGAGCCCGTCGAGCTCGCGATTGACCCAGATGCGGAG
>Ga0068868_100003833_pt1 | contig 10496 bp, 10 predicted proteins | sample KBSMisM42_FD_64660 | JGI IMG/M metagenome (GOLD analysis project Ga0068868, IMG submission 64660) | Miscanthus rhizosphere microbial communities from Kellogg Biological Station, Michigan, USA - KBS Miscanthus M4-2 | ecosystem: Host-associated > Plants > Roots > Rhizosphere > Soil ...
TACTGCGCGGGTGGCCATGACCTCGCGCACTCACGCCTCCGGCACCGACCGCGTCGCGGAGCTGGCGCGCACTCAAAGCTGGGATGAGCGGCAGATCGTGGTCAACGTGCAGGGCGATGAACCGCTCCTGCCCCCGGAGCTGATCCGGCAGGCCGCTGGAATCCTCGAGCGCTTCCCGGAGGCCGACATCGCCACGCTGGCGACGCCGGTCGAATCGGCGGCGGATTTTCTTGACCCGAACATCGTCAAGGTGATTGCTGATGTCAATCAGCGCGTGCTGTACTTCAGCCGCGCGCCGATTCCGGCGACTCGCGATGCGCCCGAGGGTGACTTTGGCGAGCGCGCGCGCTTTCAGGGCGCGCGCCGCCACATCGGTCTGTATGCCTACCGGGCCGGTGCCCTGCAGCGCATGGCGGCCCTGCCGGTCTCCCCGCTGGAGCGCAGCGAAAAGCTCGAGCAGCTGCGGGCCCTGGAAGCCGGATTCGACATCCGCATTCAGGATGCGCAGCGCCCGCCCGGCCCGGACGTCAACACCGAGCAGGACGTGGCGCGCGTGGAGAAATTACTCCTCGAGTCGGGGCTCGCTGTGCCAGCTGTCCTGCGCCGGACCTGAGGACCAGACTACCTCCGAGCGCGATGGCTCCGGGGATGGGCTGGGCGGTGCAGCTGCGGCCGGCTCGCGGGCACGATCGGGTGCGGGTCCCTCGAACAACTGCGCCTGGCCGGTGGTTGGTCGCGACGGTTGCGTCCAGCTCATCGCCGGCTCGGATCCGGCACTCACCGGGGCCTCGCCTGATCCTGCGACCGGCTCGGCACTCGTTGGCGAGGACGGCGCCGACCCTTGCGCGGAACGTTCTCCGCCATTGCGGTTGCCGCCGCCGCGTCGGCGGCGGCCGCCCCGGCGTGAGCGGCCCGGGCGATCACCGCGCTCGCCTTCGGCGCGTCGGGGCTCACCTGCGTGACTGGCCTCCTGCGAACCCTCCGTACGGGGCTCCTCGCGGCGCGGCGGGGCGCTGCGTGCGGGTTCGTTGGGCCGCTCGTTGGCGCGCGGCTCGTTGCGCGAGGGCTCGTTGCGCGAGGGCTCGTTGCGTCGTGCGTCGCGATGCCCGTCTTCGCGCGAGCGCGACTCGCGCCGCGGCTCGTTGCGGTTGCCGTGGCCACCGCGCCCGTCGCGCCGTGAACCCGAGCGATCACCGTAGGGACCGCGCCCCGAACCGCCGCGCCGAGGCGCTTGCCGGTCGCGGTTATCGCGCGGCTCGCGTGTGTCGGATCGACCGGTCCCGGAGCTTGCCTCTTCAGGCGAGGCGGGTGCTTCAGATCCGGCAAACAGTCGCTTGAGATGGCCCCAGAATCCACCCCCGCCGTTGGCGGCGACAGCCGGAGCGCGTTCACTCACCGGTGCGCTGCTGCGTTCGGGGGCAGCGACCGCCGGGGCGGCGGTGGCGGGCTTGAAGGTCGCAACCGCGGGCGCTTCGGCGACCGGCTTATCGCGATCGAGCGTCGGATCGGCCAGCACCGGTGCGGCCGGCATCTGGTAGCTCACCTGGTTGTGTTCCGGGAGCGCTGATTCGTCCTCGCGCACTCGCTTGAAGGAATACTCGGGTGTCTGGATGTGCGGGTTGGGCACCAGCACGATCGTCACGCGGGTCTTGTCCTCCATGTCGCGCAGCCAGTCGCGCTTCTCGTTCATGAGGTAGGTGGCCACGTCCACCGGTACCTGCACGATGATGCGCGAGGTGCGCTCCTTGCGGGCGTCTTCGCCGATGAGCCTTAAGATCGAGAGCGCCAGAGACTCGACGCTGCGGATGCTGCCGATGCCGTTGCAGCGCGGGCATACCAGGTGGCTTGACTCGCCGAGGCTCGGCCGCAGGCGCTGGCGGGACATCTCCAGGAGGCCAAAGCGCGAAAGGCGCCCGATCTGGATGCGCGCGCGGTCCATGCGCATGGCATCACGCAGGCGGTCCTCGACCGCACGCTGGTTCTTGCCCTCTTCCATGTCGATGAAATCGATCACGATCAGGCCGCCGATGTCGCGGATCCGAAGCTGGCGGGCGATCTCGTCGGCCGCCTCGAGGTTGGTGTTGGTCGCGGTCGCCTCGATGTCCGAGCCGCGCGTGGCGCGCGCCGAGTTGATGTCGATCGATACCAGCGCCTCGGTGTAATCGATCACCAGGCTGCCGCCCGAGGGCAGCTGCACCTTGTGCGCGTAGGCCGATTCGATCTGGTTCTCGATCTGGTAGCGCGTAAAGAGCGGAATGTCGTCGGTGTAGGTCTTGAGCTTGCGCTGCGCGTCCGCCGGCATGAAGCGCTGCATGTATTCCTGCGCCTTCTGGAAGGCGCCGGCATCGTCCACCAGCACCTCGCCGATGTCATCGCCCAGGTAATCACGGAGCGAGCGGGTGACCGCATCGCCCTCCTGGTAGACCAGAAACGGCGCGCTGCGGCCCCCGGTGGCCTGTGCGATCGCCTCCCACTGGGAGCGCAGGTTGTCCAGGTCCCACTGCAGCTCCTCGACCGCGCGCCCGACACCCGCGGTGCGGATGATGGCGCCCATGCCCTCGGGCACGTTCAGCTGGCTCATGACCTCGCGCATCTGGTCGCGGTCCTCGCCCTCGATGCGGCGCGAGACGCCGCCGGCGCGCGGGCTGTTGGGCATCAGCACCAAAAAGCGCCCGGCCAGGCTGATAAAGGTGGTGAGCGCCGCACCCTTGGTGCCGCGCTCTTCCTTCTCCACCTGCACGAGCAGTTCCTGGCCCTCGCTGACGAGCTCGCGGATGTTCATGCGCCCGCCCTGGGGCGAGCTCTTGAAGTATTCCTTGGATATTTCCTTCAGCGGCAAGAAGCCGTGACGGACCGCGCCATAATCAACGAAGCAGGCCTCGAGCGACTGCTCCACGCGCGAGATGCGCGCTTTGTAGATGTTGGCTTTCTTCTGTTCCTTGGAGGGGATCTCGATCGATAGGTCGTATAACTTCTGGCCGTCAACCAGTGCGACGCGCAACTCTTCCTGCTGAGTTGCATTGATAAGCATTCTCTTCATTTGTCCCTACTACATTTGCGTGAGGGACCGACCGGGTGGCGCCCAACCTGCATGCAGGGGGCACTGGGGCATCAAGCAGCCAGCGATGGTTACCGAAGATTGATTGGCGGCGCATGCGGTGGGGCATCGAAATTTATTTTAATCACCGCCCTCATCGGGCAGCGCCGGAAAACCTTGCGGTTCGCTGACCCTCGGGCTGAGGCGCTCGCCTTCAGGCTCTACCCGTTCATTGCGGGGAGCAGCTTTGCGGGGCGAGGGCGCGTGAGCTTAAGGTCGGCCGAACTCTTGCGATGGCCTCGATTCCGAGGACCAACTACTATGCGACCGCGTATTTTGGGTCGCGAACTTGCCGCCGCGCGGGAACCTGTAGCCTTAGGTTAAGGCTGCAACGCCCGCTGCGGGACCCGCGCATTATAGCGGCAGCAGGCTTTAGAAACAACGGTTTACGTACATGCCCGGCGAGGTCTGTTTCTCTTGGAAAAGCCTAAGGTTGGACACGGTGAGCGCTCCGGGGTGCGCTGGTACGAGGTGGGCGAGGAGGAGGCCGGGCAACGCCTGGACAAGATCCTACAGGGCCTGTTGCCGGCCGTGCCGCGCACGCGCATTTTCCGGCTGATCCGCAAGGGCGAGGTGCGCGTCAACGGCAAGCGCGCCAAGCCCGAACAACGCCTGGCCAGCGCCGACCGGTTGCGGGTGCCCCCGGTCCACGAACGCTCGCAGAGCGCGCAAGCGATCAGCGTCGGTGGCGCAGCGCGCGTGCCGCCCGCGCTGATTCAGCGCGTCACGGGCGCCATCGTGCACGAGGATGAGCGCGTGCTGGTGCTCGATAAGCCCGCGGGGCTTGCGGTGCATGGCGGGAGCGGCCTGAGCTACGGGGCGATCGAGGCGCTGCGGGCCGCGCGCCCCGATGAGCCCCTCGAGCTTGCGCACCGGCTGGATCGTGACACCAGCGGGCTGCTGCTGATCGCGCGCAAGAGTTCTGCCTTGCGCGTGCTGCACGCACTGCTTCGCGAGGGCGGCGTGCACAAGAGCTACCTGGTGCTGGTCATCGGCCGCTGGGAGCTCGGCCGCAAGCTCATCAACGCGCCCTTGCACACGGATGCGCGCGTCGGGGGCGAGCGCACGGTGCGCGTGGGTGAAGGCGGCAAGAGCGCGCGCACGCAATTTCGCCTGGTGCAGCATTTCGGCAAGCAGGCCTCGCTCCTGGAGGCGACGCTTGAGACCGGGCGCACGCACCAGATCCGCGTGCACGCGGCCTACTGCGGGCACCCGGTGGCAGGGGACATCAAGTACGGCGCGGCCGAAGCCAACGCCCGATTGCGCGAGGTCGGCCTGACGCGCATGTTTCTGCACGCCCACAGCCTGTCCTTCGACTGGCCGCAGGGCGGCAACCTCACTTTAAGTTCACCGCTCCCCGCCGAACTCAAGTCGGTGCTCGATCGGCTCACGGCGCCGGGCGGAGCTGGCCTTAAGGCAGGGCGTAACCCAGGGCGCGCAGGCTCGCGGCGAGCCTGATCAGCGGCAGGCCGACCAGGCCCGTCGGATCTTCGCTCTCCACGCGTTCGCACAGGCTCAGGCCCAGAGCCTCGCTCCTGAGCGCTCCGGCGCAGTCAAAGGGTGCATCCAGGCGCACGTAGGCCTCGATCTCGGCTTCGCTCAAGGCCCGAAACTGCACCGTGGTCACGTCCACAAACTGCTCCACCTGACGGCGCTCAGCGTGCAGCACCGCGACCGCGCTAAAGAAGCGCACCGCGCGGCCCGACTGGGCGCGCAGCTGCACGAGGGCCGCCGCGGCATCACCGGGTTTGTCCAGGATCAGACCCTCGAGCGCGCAGACCTGGTCGGCCCCGATGATCACGTGGGCGGTGTGCGTGCGGGCCACGGCCTGCGCCTTGGCGAGCGCAAGCCGCTCGGCGCGTGGCCGGGGCAACTCGCCCGGCCGCAGGGCCTCATCGACCTTGGGTGGCGCGCAGGTGAAGGGCAACCGGAGCCGCTCCAGGAGCTCTCGCCGGTACGGGGAGGTCGAGGCCAGCACGAGCGGGGGGTCGGTCACGCGGGATGGACCAATCAGCGGAATAGAAACAAGGGCTTAAGATATAGAGGGTGTTTTGACTTGCCGCGCATGCCTACCTATCATACGCGCCCCATGCCCGAGGGCTGGTCTAGAGCGCGCGACCTTGCCAAATTGGCGGACGCGCGCGCGCGCTTTGAGTTCGAGATTCCGCTGGGTGACCTGCCGGGTATACCAGAAGAGTTTTCGACCGCAGAGGGGCCGGTCCGCCTGTGGTTGCAGTTTGGCCGCGAGCAGGGCCTGGCGGTTGCGCAGGTCAGGCTGCAGGCGCTGCTGATAACGCAATGCCAGCGGTGCCTGGGCGAGATGCGCTTGCCGTTGAGCGCAGAATCGCGGCTCGCGCTGGTCGAGAGCGAGGAAAAGGCCGCAGCCGTGCCGGAGGAGTTCGAGACCTTTCTCGCTCCGGACGGACACGGGAGCCTGGCGGCGCTGGGCGCCGAAGAGCTGCTGCTCTCGCTCCCGCTGGTGGCGCGCCACGGGGCCGATGAGCGCTGCGTGCCGAATGGAGCCGCGCAGGAATCGGCGGCCGGTGAGCCGCAGGCTCGTGGCGAGGAAACGCAGCGTCCGTTCGCGGATCTGCGCGCGCTGCTGGAGCGCGGCAAGAATTGAGGATCGAATCGAATGTTAGAGAGTTCAGGAGCACCTAAGAGATGGCCGTACAGAAAAGCCGCAAGACCCCTTCCAAGCGCGGCATGCACCGCTCGCATGCTGCATTGACGCGCCCGGCGCTGTCGGTTGATTCCCAGACCGGCGAGACGCACCTGCGTCATTGCATCACGCCCGACGGCTTCTACCGCGGCCGGCGCGTGATCGAGAAGACCGGCGAGGAAGACAAGGGCTGAGCGGGCCTAGCAGCCCTTAAAGGGAGAGCGCACCCATGCGTTCCCGCATTCTGGGCACCGGCAGTTACCTGCCGGAGGCCGTGCTTACCAACTTCGATCTCGAAAAGCGCATGGATACCAGCGACGCCTGGATCCGCGAGCGCACCGGCATCGAGCGCCGCCATATCGTGGCGCCGGGCGAGACCACCGTGGACATGGCCGAGCACGCTGCGCGTGCAGCGCTTGCGGCCGCGGGACGTGAGCCCTCCGAGGTCGATCTGATCGTGGTGGGCTCGTGCACGCCGGATCTTATTTTTCCCAACGCCGGCGTCATGTTGCAGGCGCGCCTCGGCAACTTTGGCTGCCCGGCACTGGGCGTGGAGGCGGCCTGCAGCAGCTTCCTGTACGCGCTGTCCATGGCGGATAAATTCATCCGCTCCGGGGAAGCCAAGCTCGCGCTCGTGGTCGGCGCCGACTCGCTTTCCAAGATCACCAACCCCAAGGATCGCGGCACGGCCATCCTGTTCGGCGATGGCGCGGGTGCCGTGGTGCTCGCTCCGCACGAGGAGCCGGGCATCATCTCCACGCACCTGCACGCGGACGGCTCGCAGATTGAGCTGCTCCGCTGCACCGGCGGGGTGGCGACCGGATTTCACGCCGAGGGCGACTACATCACCATGGCCGGCGCCGAGGTATTCAAGGTGGCGGTGAGCATGCTCGCGCGTGCAGTCGAAGAGGCGCTCGCGGCCAACGGGCTGACCAAGGATGCGCTCACCTGGCTGGTGCCGCATCAGGCCAACATCCGCATTATCCAGGCGACCGCGCGCAAGATCGGCTTGCCGATGGAGCGTACGATCGTCACCGTGGCTGATCACGGCAACACCTCGAGCGCCTCGGTGCCGCTCGCGCTCGATGTGGGCGTGCGTGATGGGCGCATCAAGCGTGGCGATCTGCTGCTGCTCGAGGCCTTTGGCGGCGGCTTCACCTGGGGGTCGGCGCTGATCCGCTACTAGCCGCTGGGCCCTGCCGCGCAGCTTCGCGGATATGTCAGGACTACAAACAAAAAAACGCCGCGAATTCGCGGCGTTTTTTTTCCGGCTCACAACCGGGTCGGTCAGGCGAAGTAAAACTTACTTCGAGACTGACTTCTTGAACATGCGATCGATCTTCTCGTTCGTCGCGTCGACGCCCGACTGAGCAGCCTGAGCAGCGGCCAGAGCCTGGTTCGCGGTGCTCTGAGCAGCAGCGGCGGCCGAAGAAGCGGCAGCGGCGTCAGCGGCAGCCTTGTTCGCCGTGGCAGCGGTCTTGTCGTCTTCAGCCTTGTTGGCAGCCAGGTCGGTCTGCAGGGCAGCCGTCTGTGACTTCAGGGTGTCGACCTGAGCCTGCAGCGGCTTGAGGTCCACGCAGCCAGCAAGTGCGACGACAGCGGCGCCGGCCGCCAGCTTCACGATTGTTGCCTTATTCATTGGTAAAATCCCCATTTAGAGTTCATGTGTGTGAGTACGAACCGCGCCACGCCGGCACAACATCACTGTCGCGGGAGATCAGCGGAACCGTCACTTGACCAAATTCGAGGTCATTTTGCAAGTGTAAAGATGCTAATGTCGGCGCGTTGCGACAGTCAGATCAGCATCTTATTCAACCACTTTTAGACTCGATAATCTGTTGCACGAGTACGACAACTGTATATAATTACAGTCATGTCAGACCTCACTCCCCGCCAGTCCCAAGTGCTGCAACTGATCCGCCAGGCGCTCACCGAAACCGGCATGCCCCCGACCCGGGCTGAGATCGCCTCACAGCTCGGATTCCGCTCCGCTAATGCCGCTGAGGAGCACCTGAGGGCCTTGGCGCGCAAGGGCTGCGTGGAGCTGCTCCCGGGCTCCTCGCGGGGCATACGCCTCAAGGACACGATGCGTGAGCAGCTCGGGCTCCCGCTGATCGGCCGGGTGGCGGCCGGGCGGCCGATCCTGGCCGAGGAACACATTGTCGATCACCTCAAGGTTGACCCGGCCCTGTTCCAGCCGCGCCCGCACTACCTGCTCAAGGTGGTGGGCATGAGCATGAAGGATGCGGGCATCCTCGATGGCGATCTGGTGGCCGTGCACCGCACCGCCGAGGTCCGCAACCGCCAGATCGTGGTGGCGAGGCTGGAGAACGAGGTGACCGTCAAGCGCTATCGCCAGCAGGGTTCGATCGTCTACCTGATGCCTGAGAATTCCGAATTCGAGCCGATCCGGGTCGACCTGCAGCAGGAACCGCTGCTGATCGAAGGGGTGGTGGTCGGGGTATTGAGGCGCGGGGCCTCGGTGGCGGCCTAGTGTTCCGAGCGGCCTGATTTCGTCTTGCGGGCGACGCGCCGGGGCTGGCCATCGCCGATGTCGTAGTCCTCGAAGTCGCTGATCAGCTCGGCCGTTTGCTGCTGCTCCATGCGCCGCTCGAGGCGCCTCCAGGCCGGTTCCCCGCCCTTGGCGATGCGGCGCTTGGCGATCTCCATATCCTTGATGACGCGATCGACGTCGAGCCCTTCGTCATCGACGCTCTCGTCGCCGTCATCGTCGGCGTCGAAGTCTTCGCTCTCTTCGCTTCCCATCATGGCGGCATTCCCTATGGGGCGGTGCAACCGTTCCGTCGGAAAATAAATCCATCCGCGCGCGGATGCAATGGTGCCGTTTCACATTTTCATCAATGTATCAAAGTGTTCATCTCGAATATCGGCAGCAGCATTGCAAAAACTATGCCCATGACAAAAAGCCCCATGCCCACGATCAGCAGCGGCCCCAAAAGGCCGGTGAGGGCGGTTACGAGGCCCTCGAGCTCCTGCTCCTGGCTGAGTGCGGCGCGTTCAAGCATGCTTTCGAGCTGGCCGCTCGATTCGCCGCTCGAGATTAAGTGAATCGACATCGGCGGAAACAAGCGGCTCGCGGCCAGGGACCGGCCGATCGGCGCCCCCTCGCGCACGCGCGCGGTGGCCTCGGTGACCGCATCGCGCATCGGCAGGTTGTTGACGACCTCTCCGGAGATGCGAAGCGCATCGAGCACTGGCACCGCGCTTGCGGTCAGGATGCTCAAAGTGCGGGTAAAGCGCGCGGTGTTAAATCCGCGTAGGAGCTTGCCTACCAAAGGGAGCGTGAGCAGCCAGCGGTGCACGATGCGCTTGTTGTACTCATCGCGCTGCCAGCGCACGAACAGCACCGCAGCGATGATCAGGGCCAGCAGGATCCAGATGCCATAGTGCCGGATCAGATCGCTCACGGACACCAGCATGCGCGTCATCAGCGGCAGCTTCGCGTGGCTGGTTTCGAACACCCCCACCACCTTGGGCACCACGTAGGCGAGCAGTATCGAGACAATCGAGAAGCTCATGATCGTCAGCACCAGCGGATAGAGCATCGCCCCGATGACCTTCTGGCGCAGCGCTTCGCGCCCTTCGCCGTAGTCGGCGAGCCGCTCGAGCACCAAATCCAGGTGACCGGACTGCTCGCCCGCGGCCACGGTGGCGCGGTAGATCTCGGGGAACACCTTGGGGAAGTCCGCCAGTCCCACGGCCAGCGTGTGGCCTTCCATGACCTTGGCGCGCACCCCGAGCAGGATGCTGCGCACCCGATCGCGCTCGGTCTGCTGCGAGACCGCCAGCAGCGCCTCTTCGAGCGGCAGCGCGGCGCGCACCAGGGTGGCCAGCTGGCGCGTCAGGAGCGAGAGATCGGCGGTGGAGACCCGGCGGAAAAATGAAAAGGATCCGGCGCTTCGCTGGGCGCGCGATTCCTGCGCGGCGACTTCGGTGACAGTGACCGGGAGGAGCGATTTCTCGCGCAGCAGGCTACGTACCTGCCGGGCGGTGTCGCCCTCCAGCACGCCCTTTTGCTCGCGGCCAGTGCCATCGAGCGCCGTATATGCGAAGGCACCCATGTGGAGCGGTGAGGGGAGCGGCCCTAGTCCTCGCGCGTCACGCGCAATACTTCCTCGATCGTGGACACGCCGTGCAGCACCTTGCCAAGGCCATCGTCACGGATCGAGGGAGTGCTCAGGCGTGCCCGGCGCTCGAGCTCCTGCTCGCTGGCGCCGTCATGGATCATGGTGCGCATCGCGTCGTCGACCATGATCAGCTCATAGATGCCGGTGCGGCCGCGATAGCCGGTATTGCCCAGCGGCCGATACAGGGTGGGCGAGGGCTGCTCGGGTGCGAGCCCCAGCAAGCGCCGCTCGTAGTCACCGGCCACGAAGGACTGGCGCGAATCGGTGTTGAGCACACGCACCAGGCGCTGCGCCACCACGCCGATCAGGCTCGAGGACAACAGGAACGGCTCGATTCCCATGTCGCGCAGGCGCGTCAGCGCGCCGGCGGCGGTGTTGGTATGGAGCGTGGAGAGCACCAGGTGGCCGGTGAGCGAGGCCTGTACGGCGATCTGCGCGGTTTCCAGGTCGCGGATTTCACCGACCATCACCACGTCCGGGTCCTGGCGCAGGATCGCGCGCAGGCCGCGCGCAAAGGTCATCTCCACCTTGGTGTTGACCTGCGTCTGGCCGATGCCGTCGATGTAGTACTCGATCGGGTCCTCGACCG
>Ga0068868_100003836_pt1 | contig 10494 bp, 10 predicted proteins | sample KBSMisM42_FD_64660 | JGI IMG/M metagenome (GOLD analysis project Ga0068868, IMG submission 64660) | Miscanthus rhizosphere microbial communities from Kellogg Biological Station, Michigan, USA - KBS Miscanthus M4-2 | ecosystem: Host-associated > Plants > Roots > Rhizosphere > Soil ...
AAATTTTTCATACTTCTGAGGCTGCAAAAGCTGTGCCCCGGAGGAAGTGAGGAGTTTATTATACACTTTCACAGCTACTGATCTTTTTCATCAGCAACTGTTGCTCCTGGTGTGAGGTGGTAAGATGTAACGCAGCTTCGTAAAATTTTTTAGCCTTTGCTTTATTTTGCATTTCAAAATATACTTCACCGATCGATGTATGATAAAGATAATAATCCTCAAGGCCTTTTATGTTCATCAACTGCTCAAGTGCATGTTCCTTGCTGATAGCATAGGCTGATGCGATTGCCTTATTCAAGGCTACTATGGGAGCTGGCTGTATTTGATATAACGACTCGTATAGATCATAAATAGATTTCCAGTCTGTTTGTTCAAATGAAGGTGCAACTGCATGGAGGGATGCAATCGCCGCTTCAAGATGATAAGGCGACGCCTCGCCCATCGCTGAAGCGAGTTCCAGGTAAGCTGTCCCTCGTTCAATGAGTGGCTTGTACCATTTACTCCGGTCCTGGTATTTTAACAAAACGATATTTCCTTTATCGTCGATTCTCGCCTGTAATCGTGATGCCTGGAGACACAGCAAGGCTAATAAAGCATTTACCCGTGAAAGGTTAGTGACCGGGTGTAGCGTGAGAAGATAAGTGAGCCTTATCGCCTCCTCGCAAAGATCTTCGCGGATCAGTTGGTCGGGGTGTGATGAATTATAACCCTCATTGAATAAAAGATATAACGATTTTAAAACCACGTCGAGTCGTTGCGGTAATTCTTTTCCTTGCGGCACGTTCAACTCAATTTTTTCAGAGACGATTTTTTCTTTGGCGCGGTAAATTCTTTTACTGATCGTTTCTTCATTTGTTAAAAAGGCTTTTGCAATTTCATGGATGCTGAGACCGCAAAGTGTTTTTAGTGTCAATGCAATTTGAGATTCTTCGGGAATAGATGGATGACTGCAGGCAAACATCATTCTAAGCTGACTATCCTGGATCTCATCATCCATGAAAAAATTGCTCACTGTTGAACTGAGCGTATATTCCGATTGCAGCAGGTAAGAATATTGAGGACTGATCTCTTTAAATTTTTTTTGGCGCCGCAAAAGATCGATCGCCTTATTCTTTGCTACCCGGTATAACCACCCGGAAGGATTTTCAGGAATGCCTTTATACCCCCAGGTATTCATGGCTTGCAGCAGCGTATCCTGAACTATGTCCTGGGCCGCTTCCAAATTTTGCAAACCAAGCAATCTTGATAATACGGAAACCATCTTTCCCGATTCGTGACGGAAAAGATGGTCAACGATTTGATTAATGGTCAGCGAACCGGTCATGAGGGTAATTCAAAATTCAAAAGTATACCAAAGCTCTGCGTCCGGAAAAAAGTTAAAATGATGGGAAAGGTGCAGAGCTGCTTTTTTACTTTTTTGCTTTTACATGTCCATCTTCATAACCTGCCTCACCTGTACGCTGCCACCGCTTTCATAACCGGGGTAATCATCACAAAGCTTTACGGCTTCATCATAATTCTCTGCGTTCAGGATAAAGAACCCTCCTACAACTTCTTTTCCTTCTGTGTAAGGACCATCAGTAACCGTTTTCGATTTTCCCTTGATCAGTTTGCCACCAGGAAGAAGGGGTTCTCCTGACACATACTTACCGGCCTTACTAAGTTTTTCGATCCAGGCCATCCATTTCCCCATTTGAGCCTGCATAAATTCTGGCGAAGGATTTTCTGAGGGCATACCACCCTGGAAGATCAGCATGAACTTTTCCATAATTGTTGATTTTTGAATTGTAAATTGATTTTATTAAAGACGAATGAACGTTTCCGTTCCGGACACCAGCATAAAGATGTCCTTAGTTAAATAATATACTATGACGAATAGATATTCTTTCACGGACAGGAAGTAACAATTTATTTTTTAGCAGTAGCGAACAGATGCTCGGCCATTTCTTTGTCGTGTCCGTAAATATCATCCCTGAAGTTCAATTTTCCGGCGCGGTCTACCCAGGCGGTGAAATAACCAATAAAGACAGGTATAGTTTCTTTCAGTGTTACATATTTTTCTTTACCAGCATTCATCGCTTTGGTGATGCTGGCTTCTTCCCATCGAGGATCATTGCGCAATAAATATTCTGCTAAACGTTTTGGTTCTGCCAGCCGGATACATCCGTGACTGAATGCCCGTTTACTTTCACCGAATAAAGTTTTTGAAGGGGTATCATGCAAATAAATGTTGTAACTATTCGGGAAAAGAAATTTTACCAAGCCAAGTGAATTGCCTGGCCCGGGTTTTTGCCTGACAGCACCCCCATTCCACTCCATATTGTGATTGGCCAAATAATTTTTGTTTCGCTTCATTCCGGGCACCACTTCTTTTTTTATGATACTTGCAGGCACATTCCAATAGGGGCTGAATACGATATACTTCAAATTGCCATTGAAGATAACTGTATTATGAGCTACGGCGCCCACAACTACGTTCATGCTCCACCTGTAATCTCCCTTTTCATAAACATGCAACCGGAATTCGGGAACATTCACCAACAAGTAGTCAGTGGAAGGTTGGGCGGGTACCCATCGAATTCTTTCCATATTAATAAGGATCTGGCGGATCCGGTCGTTGATCGGCCGATTCATTTCATTGAATAACGAGGACCCCGCTCTCCCATCTTCTGTGAGACCATATCGGTGCTGATATCTTTTTATAGCAGTGATCAGGCTATCTGTAAAAAATGAAGTTGTATCGGTTGTTGTCAGATCCCCGGTCAATAATAATCTCTTCTTGATTTGAACGATGGTAGAGGAAGAGTCCCCGCGTTTATAACTTTTTTTATCCGCCACGATGGGTTTCCATACCCCGTTTTTTTCGGCCTCGTAATATTTTAGTAAATAATCTTTCAACAGATTGTATTGCCTGTTTACGGGTTCATATTGTGAAAGATTTTTTCCTTTATTGACCAGCAGAGAGTCTAGTAAACTAACTGGGTCAATTTTTTTTCGGGGAATATACCATCCCAGCTCTTTTGTATTCAGATCTCTTCTTCCTGCATATGCCCTGGATGCATACTGAAAGAATTGCCTTGTCAATAAAAGCTCGGTTTTTAATTTTAAAGAATCGGGAGGATTATAAGAGGTCGTATCATTTAGCGAATCAAGGGATGTTTGCAGGACAGCGTTATAAATCGAACTATCTCCAGAGTAGTTCATGTAGTCATTTTGCTGGTTCAAAAAGGTAGCCGAGTAGTCAGCCATTCCCTCTTTAAAGAACCAGGCATATTGATAGTTGCGCTGATTATAGAAATCTCTCATGGCCCTGGCCATGCTATCGTGCAGTTTTTCACGGGCAATGAAATTTTCCAGCTGTAAACTATCAAAGAAAAGTTCATTATAAGAATTGGCAACAGAGATGGATGTGTCCCGGCCGCCGACCAGCCGCAATGTTTTTTTTGATGCGGTTTGGCACGACAAGATCACGGCTAAAACCATGATCCGCAGGAATAATTGAATTTTCATAATGCAAGTTAATTTTTTCGGTTTTCAACTTTCTAATAAGGTTTATGGACTAAATACCCGGCAGATTCAATGATTTTCTATTGGCAAATAGACCTGTCCCCCTTACCTTTGCGGCCTGAAAACAGCGGGGTATTCATTGCTTGTTTCTGATCTCTCGTATACGGGAAAGAAACTCGCAGCAAAGGAAATACCAACGCCCAGTAATAAGTCCCGAAGGATTCCTTCGGAAAAACCAGAAATAAGAAATAAGAATATGGCAAATGCAGGCAAGGTAAAACAGGTTATCGGAGCGGTCATTGACGTGCAATTTGACGGTAAGCTCCCTGAAATCTATAATGCGCTTGAATTAAAACGCGAAAATGGCGACACACTGGTGCTTGAAGTACAACAGCACCTTGGTGAAGACAGTGTGCGTTGTATTGCCATGGACGGAACTGAAGGCCTGATGCGTGGTACTGAAGTCATTGATACAGGTATTGCGATTGCCATGCCGGTAGGTGAGGATATTAAAGGACGCCTGTTCAATGTAACCGGCGACCCCATCGATGGTTTGCCTGCTGTATCTAAAAAAGGCGGCCGTCCCATTCATAATAAGCCACCAACATTTGAAAATCTTTCTACATCCACAGAAGTTTTATTTACCGGTATCAAAGTAATTGACCTGATCGAACCTTATGCTAAAGGAGGTAAGATCGGTCTGTTTGGGGGCGCCGGCGTGGGTAAAACAGTATTGATCCAGGAATTGATCAACAATATTGCAAAAGCATATTCCGGTTTGAGTGTATTCGCCGGTGTGGGCGAAAGAACCCGTGAAGGAAATGACCTCATGCGTGAAATGATCGAGGCGGGTATCATGAAATACGGTGAAGCATTTAAGCATAGCATGGAAAATGGTGGTTGGGACCTGAGCAAGGTCAATATGAAAGAACTGTCCGAGTCAAAAGCGACCTTTGTATTTGGCCAGATGAACGAACCGCCGGGAGCCCGCGCCAGAGTGGCATTGAGTGGTTTGACCGTTGCCGAATATTACCGTGATGGCGATGGACAAGGTAAGGGCCGCGATATTCTTTTCTTTGTTGACAATATCTTCCGTTTTACACAGGCAGGTTCTGAAGTATCCGCGCTGCTAGGTCGTATGCCTTCAGCCGTGGGTTACCAACCTACACTGGCCACCGAGATGGGGATCATGCAGGAAAGGATCACTTCTACAAAAAACGGTTCTATCACTTCTGTGCAGGCGGTATATGTTCCCGCCGATGACCTGACCGATCCTGCTCCTGCAACAACTTTTGCTCACCTTGATGCAACAACAGTATTGAGCAGGAAGATCGCCGACCTTGGAATCTACCCGGCTGTTGATCCTCTTGATTCTACATCAAGGATCCTTACACCAAAAATTGTCGGCGATGTCCACTACAACTGTGCGAACCGTGTAAAATTAATTTTACAGAGATATAAGGAATTGCAGGACATCATTGCCATTCTTGGTTTGGATGAGCTAAGTGATGAAGACAAACAAACTGTTGCCCGTGCAAGGAAAGTTCAGCGTTTCTTATCCCAGCCATTCCACGTGGCTGAAGCGTTCACCGGTCTCAAAGGTGTGCTTGTTCCGATCGAAGAGACTATTCGCGGATTCAATATGATCATGGACGGTGAAGTGGACGAATATCCTGAAGCAGCGTTCAACCTTGTCGGTAACATTGATGATGCGATCGAAAAAGGTAAAAAGATATTGGCGCAGGCGCAGGGATAATGGCGCCCTGTGTCCCTCCCGTGCGCTCAAGCTATAGCGGCGCGCAAAAAGGGAAGTTAGATTGTTCGGATGTGACTTGTGCGAAAGCTCTTTTTAAGATAGTTGATTGATTGTGCTACCGACTGCTGTGCTACTATGTAGCTTTGGTTGTGTCACTCTCTTCAACGTCCAAAACAATATTCAACAATTATTAAAACTCATCGCTCTCCGTCTAAGGCGGAGATGGGGTATGAATCTAGAAATATTAACTCCGGAAAAAAAACTCTTCAGTGGCGAAGTCTACGGCGTGCAAATGCCGGGTATCAGTGGTAGCTTTGAAGTATTAGAAAAACATGCACCACTGGTGAGTGCATTAAAGGCTGGCCGTATTAAAGTTTTAAAAGATAAGACCACAGGGCCGGGCGGTCATTTTTCGTTTTTTGATATCCAGGGTGGATTCGTGGAAGTCCTGAACAATAAGGTGACCGTATTGGTGGAAGGAGCGACGGCGGTAGAGGAATAATGGTCCGATAAGATAGATCACCGATTTTACAAATAGCTTTTGAGAACCCTTCGCAATCCCGGAAGGGTTTTTCATTTTTCGATTTACATGGTAGAGTGGAGAGATTGAGTCTTCATCTATCTGTTTACTTCAAAAAGTTTTCCGGCAAATTATCTAGTGGGCGAGCAATAGGGGAGCAAATAAAATTTTATCTTTCCTCTCTTAACATGAACCCTTCTTTGCCATGAGAGTTTTCAATATTTTTTTCTGTATTGTTTTTATTTTATTCGCTGCCGTTCAGTACAATGATCCTGATCCCTATGTATGGATGCCGATCTATTTATATACCGCCGTTCTTTGCTGGCTTGCTTTTCGCAACAAATATTTTCCTGGTGCTTATCTTCTTGGGATCGCTGTATATACAGCCTACGCCATCTACAAATTCTTCGATCAAAATGGGGTTTGGGACTGGATAACGAAACATCATGAAGCCAACATCGCCAGTACCATGAAAGCTGAACAGCCTTGGATAGAAGAAACGAGAGAGTTTTTTGGATTGGTGATACTTATCGTTGTATTGTTAGTCGACTATTTCTACTCAAAAAGAAAGATGAAAATCGCGAGCGGCAAATAAACAGGATAAATAAATTCCCTGAGCGGTTTAATAGATCCCGGAACAACCGAATTAATTCAATTGGGGATCTATGGGGAAATTGATCATGATCTCATAGTCTCCGCCAAGAAGTTTCAGTGAGTCCTTCCATATTTGCTTGTAATCCGGATGAAAAACAAGTTTCCGCGTGGCCTTGACAGTTAGCCAGGATTTTTCCTCCAGTTCATTTTTCAGTTGGCCATCACTCCACCCGGAATAACCGATGAAAAAGCGGATCTTGTTTTCGTCGATCTCATCATTTTTGATCATTTCAACCACTTTATCAAAATCACCGCCCCAAAAGATCCCTTTCATTACTTCCTGCCCACCTGTTATGGAGTCGGGATATTGATGCAGAAAATGAATCGTATCCATTTGCACCGGTCCTCCATAGAATAAGGGGATCTTATGGGTTTCAAGTTCCGGTACCAGCTCATCAATTGTATTTTCGTACTTGCGGTTCAACACAAAACCAAAACTTCCCTGCTCCTGGTGTTCACACAAGAAAACGACCGTCCTCATAAAATTCGGGTCTTTTAAAAAGGGATCAGAGATCAATAATATACCGGAACCAGGTTCAATCATACTTACAATTTATAGCAAAATCTATTTACCCCAAAGTTGTGCCTTTTTTATTGAAGATAAATCGATTGATTTCATTTCGGGGATGGCCTTTGCACTTATAAAATTCACCTAAACCTGTGTTAAAATGGCCTTTTTATCACCATATCTACTCTGGCCCGGATTATGGATATTAAATTTGCAGGTCTTTACCGGTTAATAAAAACACATTAACTTTCGAGCAATAAATAGACAGAGTGAAGAAAATTTTTCCCATAATTATTGGTTTAATTAGTTTATCTCTCGTCGGTATCATTGTTATCCAGGTTTTGTGGCTGAAAAATATGGTTCTGCTTCGCCAGGAACAAATGCGCCATCGCATCCAGGATGGGGTAACATTGGCAGGCAACACTCTCGTTCAGCATAAGAGTAGCTATAACTACAATAATGACCCAAAAACCTTTCATAACCTTATAACCGATGAGCTTGAATACTTGCGGCCAAACACGGTAGGGCAGAGACTGACTTCAACCCAGATCACGGACATCATTAAAAAGGCCTTTCATACATACGACCTCGATGAAGTAAAATTTGAATTTGGAATAGCGACCGTAACAGGAGCAGGTGTGATGGAGAAGCAATCGAGGAATTTTGTAAATGTTTTTAATGAGAATAATCCCAAGAACTATCCTGTTACCTATCCCCTTAACTCGCCAAGCGGAAGCGAAACCGAGAATCTCTCGCCGAACGAGATATTGATCGTTATTACGCTGAATTACCGCAGCCTGGTCTTCGAGTCTTTGTGGTTACCTATCGTTTCGGCCATTGTTTTTACCCTTCTTATCATGACCGCATTCTACCTGACCGTAAGAACGATGTTGCGACAAAAAAAGCTCAGCGAGATAAAAAATGATTTCATCAATAACATGACGCATGAGTTTAAAACACCCCTGGCAACTATATCACTGGCGGTTGATGCTCTGCGAAATGAAAAAGTTGTAAGTGATAAAGAGAAGATGAGTTACTTCAGTACTATTATAAAAGAGGAAAATAAAAGGATGAACCGGCAGGTGGAGACGATCTTGAAAGCTGCGTTGTTGGATAAACAGGAAGTGCAATTGTTACTGCGTCCTCTTCATGCTCACCAGGTGATCAAAGATGTTGTGGAAAATTTTACGTTACAGTTAGAAGAAAGAAAAGGCAAGGCGGAAGTATTGTTGAATGCAGAAAATGATTTCATTGATGCTGATGAGGTTCATTTTTCCAATCTTATTATCAACCTGATCGATAATGCTATCAAATATTCAAAAGAAGATCAGCCGCCGATCATTAAGATCACCACTCAATCCACTTCTAAAAGCATTGTTATTGTCATAGAGGATAACGGCATTGGCATGAACAAAGAAACGGTAAAGAGAGTCTTTGAAAAATTTTATCGTGCCCATACAGGCAACGTTCATAATGTAAAGGGCTTTGGCCTTGGGCTAAGTTATGTAAAGACAATGGTGGAAGCACATGGTGGTGAAATTAAAGTAGATAGTGTGTTGGGCAAGGGAAGTACCTTCACTATGGAATTTCCATTAAAAAAACTTCAACGTCAGCCGGTAATGTCTCCCATCCCGGCTTAATTTCTCCGTGAGTCTCCGTGATCTCGATGCCTCCATGCTTGTCATCCTGAGCTTGTCGAAGGATTACCACAGAGACACGGGAGTGTACAGGAGATACACGGAGATTTAGTTTTAAACCTCTTCCCGTATCCACAACAGGCAGCCATCTCCATAACTTAGAAAACGAAAATCATGCTGCAAGGCATAGTCATATACTTTTCTCCAATCCTCTTTTATCAAAGCAGCTACCAGGAGGAGCAGCGTCGATTGCGGTTGATGAAAATTAGTGATCAGCGCATTTGCGATCTTTGTTTTGTAAGTGGGTGCGATCAGGATCTGCGTTTTTGCGATCAATCTCTCCATATTTTCTTTTTTCATGAAATCAATGAGTGCTTCAAGGGCTTGCTTCGGTTCGACATTCATCTTCTCCAATTCATAACATTCCCATTGATTGAGTCCAGGTGTTTTTCCGTGCACCATTTCCAATTGGCCAACTTGCCTGCCGGTGGGCTGGTTGCCCATTGCCGACTTCACTCCCAGCCAATATAAACTTTCAATAGTACGAAGTGAGGTAGTGCCGACAGGAATTATATTTTGTGAGAGGTTCTGACATATGTTTTCTATTGTTCGTTTTGAAACATTGATAAACTCGGAATGCATTTCATGCCCCCCGATCGTTTCGCTTTTAACAGGTTTAAATGTACCCGCGCCTACGTGAAGAGTTACAAAATCGGTATTGATATTTTTCGATCTTAATTTGTCAAAGAGATATTCCGTAAAATGAAGCCCGGCTGTCGGTGCTGCCACTGAACCATCATGATGAGCGTAAATTGTCTGGTATCTTTCTTCGTCTGATCTCTCTGCTGCTCTTTTGATGTAAGGCGGTAATGGGATAGCGCCCGCGTGATGTAATATTTCTGCAAAATTCAGTGAGTTGTCATTCCACGAAAATTCGATAACAAAAGAATCGGTTTCTTTTTCGATATACCTGGCATAAAGAATAATCTCTTTGGAAGAACTGATTTTTTTCTCCAGTATTTGTCCATGCTTCCATTTTGAAGCACCCCCGATCAGGCACTGCCATAGCACCTTACCATGTTGGTTCATTGCCACGGTAATATCGGCGTATAGTTCATGCGGCTCAAGACAAAAAATTTCGATGATACCACCCGTTGGTTTTTGAAATAATAATCTTGCCTCAACGACTTTGGTGTCATTAAAAACCAGCAATGAATCCGAAGGCAGGTGATGATCCAAATTTTTGTAAACATCCTCAGTGATCATTCCCCTTTCGTATATCAGGAGTTTGGACGCGTCTCTGTCGTGTAACGGATATTTTGCAATACGATCATCAGGAAGATCATAAGTAAAATCTTTGATCGATAAATTTTTTGGATCCATAACACAACAAACTGTTGTATTGATTATAATTTTTGTTACCGGGATTTTAAGGGCACCACTAACTTCAATCCACTCCAGGTATCACTCACTGCACAAACTTTCACATCTACAAGATCATTGTTTAATGCAAAATTTCTTATTGTGTCTTCGGTGATATCGGTAGCTATACCCGAAGATTTTTTATACCAGGAAACCCAAATCGCCACATTCTTATTTTTTTTGATAACCTGGTTTAATCCCTTCATTTCAGATTCAAATTCTTTTTTTGTTGCAGCAAAGAGGTGAATAAGATCAGGCACTTCATTTTTCTTACACAACTGTCCGGTGACGTCGGCATTGAGCAGGTCAAAATAATTTTGTGGCTGATTCACAAAAAGCAATTTGTACCCCGGTTTTATACCAAGCTTTTTCAATAATGGAGTTCCTGAGTAACCGGCTGTTGCCATGTCGTAAAATTAAGGTTGCAGGCTGTATTATTTTTGAATTCACAGCTTATTCACAGCAATTCACACTAAACGCAGTATGACCT
>Ga0068868_100003842_pt1 | contig 10490 bp, 7 predicted proteins | sample KBSMisM42_FD_64660 | JGI IMG/M metagenome (GOLD analysis project Ga0068868, IMG submission 64660) | Miscanthus rhizosphere microbial communities from Kellogg Biological Station, Michigan, USA - KBS Miscanthus M4-2 | ecosystem: Host-associated > Plants > Roots > Rhizosphere > Soil ...
CCGTCGTCACGCGCGACACGATGTACAGCGGACCGGGCGCCGATGGCGTTTGGGACACGGATGATGACGTCGTCGTGCGCGATCAGCGCATCGTCTCGACGTCCGCGACGACGTACGACCAGATGACGTACGACGGCAACGCCCAGGTCACCGGGCGATCCTCTGGCGAAGGCTCCGAGATCACGCCGAGCGCGGTCTACGACTACGCGTCGCCCGGCACGGACGGCACGTGGGGAACGAGCGACGACGTCGTGTCCGGCTGGTCGAAATTCGTCTACGGCGACGGCGCCGCGACGCCGTTCTTGCAGCAGTGGCAGTACACGAGTCCCGGAACGTCGAGCCTCGGCATCGTCACGAGCCGCTTCACGGGTTGGGGCATGTTCTCCACCGCTGCAGGTCCCGATGGAACGTTCGGAACGAAAGACGACGTGATCACCGGGCGCTACACCGACGACCGCAACACGAACGGGCGCTTCCAAACGCTCACGTCGTACGGACAAGGCGACACGGTCGCGTCGATGGGCATCGTGACGTGTACCGCCGGCGTCTACGACGGCCGCATCCTCAGCGCGCCGGGCCCCGATGGCACGTGGTTGACGGACGACGACGTCGTTCAAGTCCGAATGCGCACGACCGCGTGCGGCTCGTGCGACGATCTCCCGAAGAGCCCCGTCGCGCCGAACTGAAGTAGCCTCGCGGCATGCGAATCGTTCATGTCGTCCTCGCGGGCGTGGTCGTCAGCGTGCCGGCGTTCGCGCTCGAGGTTCGCGAGACGCGCACGCAGGTCGTCTTCGACGTCCCGAGCGCGTGGGTCGTGTCGCACCAAGGCGAATACGTTCGCGCGCGCGCCCCCGATCGACATTTCACGGTGGCGCTCTCCGGTTTGGAAGAAGGGCACCCGACATATCAAGCGGCGGACGCCGAGAAATTCCTACTCGACGGCGTTCGTTTCTCCGGCTTCGTGCAAGTCACCGACGTGAAGGTCGACGTCCACGCGCGCGCCGTCACGTGGGGAAACTACACGGGCTTCGAGACGTTCGGCACCGGTCGAATGACGAACGACTACGACACGACCTTCGCGCCGTGCAACTGGATGGCCGTGCTGCTCGTCGACAAGAACGACACGAAGAAGGCCGTCCGCATCGTCGGCATCGGATCGCCAGCGTCGTACACGGCGAACGAGCCCGGCATCTACACGGCGCTCCACTCGCTGCATCCAGCGCCCGCGACTTCGGCGTCGCACTAGGCCTCGAGGACGACCTCGGCAGTGCACGCGCGGCAGCGCGTCGCGGCTTTCGGGATCGTCTCCATGCAGAAAGGGCACGTCTTCGTCGTGGGCTGAGCCGGCGCTTGCCGCGCGCGGAGGAGCTTGTCGATGACGAGGAAGAGGACGACCGCGATGATGGCGAAGTCGAACATGGCGCCGAGGACGTCGCCCCATCGGAGCACCACGTCGTTCTTCGGATCAGCCGCGTGGCGAAGGATGACGCCGCTCGAGCGCCAGTCCCCGCTCGGCAGCACGAGCGACACGATCGGCATGATGACGTCGGCCACGAACGCGCTGACGATCTTGCCGAACGCCCCACCGATCACGACCGCGACGGCGAGATCGACGACGTTGCCCTTGAGCGCGAAGCCTTTGAGCTCGCCCCAAAACGATTTCGACTCTGCCTCGGCCTTGTGAAACAGCGGAGGTCGACGTGCCTCGGTGCTCATGCCGAGAGCGTCGAAGCAAACGGCGAGCCCGAGCGGCTCCCCTAGACGGTCGTGCTCGAAGGGGCCGAGCCTTGGACGTCGTCGACGATGTCGGAGATTTCGATCAGGTCGAGCTCGTCGCCGACGAAGACGATTTCGGGTTTGTGGACGCGTCCCTCCGCGGCGTCGAACTCGATGCCGATCGCGCCGCGCACCGCGAGCTCGCGGCGAAAGCCGAAACGCCCGCGCGTGAAGGTGAAGCGCGTGAAACCACGCTCGAGCAGGCGCGCCGTGAGATCGTCGATCTTCGCGCCCGAAAGCGGAGCAGGAGCGCGCTCGCCGACGCGCTCGATCGGGGTGCGATCGAGCTGAGGGAAGGGTTGCACGATGCGGTAGTCGGCGAAGAGCGCGCGGAAGCGCTCGATGTCCTCGCGGCGCGCGCGAAGCGGATGAAGGATGCGCACGGTCGCGTCACTCGAAAGCTCGAAGGCCTCGTCGCGCACGTTGGAGAGCGAGCCGTCCTCCGCCACGCGGAACGGCGTCTTGCCGTCGGTCCAGATGACACCGCGTGCGATGTGCTTCATGAGCGCGTTGTCGATCCACACGCGCTGGAATCGTGACGCGCTCCATTTTCGGCCGGTGATCATCGCGCGGCGAAGGCCTGCGATGCGACGAGCCGCCAGCACCGCGACGTCTTCCTTCAAATCGCGCCAGAGGGCTTTCGCCTTTTCGGCGCATACCGGATCGTCGCCCGGGCGCGGCGGCGCGAGGGCACGAACGCGCTCGCCCGATTCGTTCAGCACGAACGGCTGCAAATGCTCGTCGAACCCGACGCGGAGCTTTCGCGCGCCGAAATCGAGCGAGACCGTTCCATCGGCTTCGACGGGCTTCACGGGCGCGAGCTCTTCTTCGAGCTCGTCTTTGTCGAGACCACGGAGCGACGCGGCGCGATCCAAGATCAGCTCGATGCGCGCGCTGAGCTTCGCGTCGGTCGTTCTGCCCGCGATCGTCGCGAGCTCCGTGAGCGCTGCGTCCGAGTCGATGCGCTCGAGCACGTCCACGGCGTCGTCGTCTCGTACGCCGGGCGTCATGCGTCGCACGACCTCGTCGTCGGCGAAGTGAACGAGCGACATCAGCATCCACCGCTCGCGTTTCTTGCGGCCGGCCCGCTCCCAGCTCCGCGCGAGATCCCACGACAGCTCCGCGAGGCTCCGCGGCGTGCACAGCGATTTCACGAGTGCGAGGCCCGCGTAAGGGGGCTCGATCGGAGAGAACGCGAGCATCGTCCCGATCATCTCGACGGCTTCGAGAGGGAAGAGCTTCCCATCGGTCCGCACGGGTCGCGTGAGCGTCTCCGGTTTCCAAGAAGCGGGAAACTTCGGCGCGCGCTTCGGTGCGTCGAGGAGCGCGTCCCATTCGAGGAGCGCCTCGAGCGCGGTCTTCGCTTCTTCGCCGTAGCGCGAACCGATCGCGAGGACGTCCGCGCTCGCCGCGAGCTTCGACAGCGCGCTCTCCGCCACGTCGCGCGTCTTCGGAGAAAACGCAGCAGGGACGAGACCGATCACGGCGAGCTCGCTCCAGCGTTTCAGCCATCGCCACGCGAGCGGCGCCCACGCGGGGCTTCGCGCGAGCTTCGCCATTCCATAGGCGAGGCGAGGGGAGCCGACGCGCAAGAGGAACGAAACGTCGCCGCGCTCGCGCTCGAGCAAGTCGACGAGCTTCACGGCGCCAGGAAGCGCAGCGTCGCCGAACTTCGCGAGCGCATACGACAGGCGCTCGGACGCGGAAGGTCCCCACGTCGGCACGCCCGAATTCCACGTCTCGAGGACGCAATCGTCCGGCAGCCGCTGGTTGAACGAATGCACGAAGAACCCGGTCTGCTTGCGGCGCGCGATCGACTGGCGATGCGCCGCGACGGCCTCGGGCTTCGCATCCGCCGCGGCATACGTGTAACGCCGCGCGACGAGGAGCGCCGAGTCACGCTCGCCGGCTTGCCAAGCGACCGTCGCAGGCACGTCGATCGGCGCGAGATCGAGCGTCGCGTGCGGTTTCTTCGGGCGCTTCGTCTCGTTCCACGGCGGCGCGCGAAAGAGCGGCGGCAAATCTTCGATCGCGATCTCGCCCTCGTGCTTCGCCGTCGCGCGCCTCGCGCCTGCGCGCACCTCCTTCGCGATCATCGCGGCCTTCCCACCACCACCGGCGCCCGAAAGCGCCGCTTCGTACTGCGGGAACCGCGCGAAGTAGTCCTGCACGAACGGCCGCGCGGGCGCGTGCTTCACGAGCGGCGCGAGCGCTTCGGCCGCCCGCAGATCATCGAATTGAGCGAGCGCCTCGGCGAGCCATCGCGGCTCCCCATCGCGCGGACTCGAAGCCGCCTCCGCGATCATCGGCAGCGCGTCCTGCCCGAACGTCTCGATCAGCTCGAGCAAGCTCTTCGCCTGCGTCCGCCGCTTCACGAGCTCTCCCGCGACCTCGAGATCCGTCACGATCGGATAGACGAAGTCCGCCGGGAACGGATCCGTCGATGATGCCCATGCGGCGCACACCTCCGACGTCCAAGCGCGCTCCTCGAAGAGCGTGTACGCGATCGTCGTCTTCTGAACGAGCGTCTCCGAAGGCCAACGCCGCTTCCCGACGTCCTTGCATTCTGCACGTATCTCGTCGGGCTCGGCGAGGAGCACGTCACGGAAGAAACGTTCCGGCTCCCCGCGCGTCGTTCGATCGTGGACCCATGACGTGCCGAGGTTCGTCGTGACGTCCATCGTGGAGAGCACGAGCGACACCTCGAACGCGAACGCCATTCCTTGGCGCGGAAAAATCGACGTGAGGAGCGCGTTGTCTTTCTGAATCGTCGTGACGAGCAGCGCAAAAACCGCGGCGACGCGCGGATCGTCGAAGCGCGGCATCGTGCTCGATCGCGCATGCACGGCCGCGCGCTGCATCAGGTCCGCGTACTCCGGGCTCGTTCTCTCGCGGCCATCCACGAAGGCAGCGTCGAACGCGCCGGAAAATTTGAGCGCGCGCCGCACCGTCCCCCAAGCCGCTCCGACGGCCGGTCGCCTCGGCGCGATCGCACCCTCGCCCGAACGCGAGACGAGCTGTTTGCGCGCCGCTTCTGTCCAAGCCACGGACATACGGAAGAGTGATAGCGTGGCTCCGTGGCGAGCGTCTTTGCGGTCGTGTCCAAGAAGGTCTTCGAGACGGAGGCCAAGGCCGGCGGCAAAACGCTGGGTCTCGGCAAGACGTGGGTGACGTCGAAGTACAAGAGCACCGTCCCCGCGCTCAACCCGCTCAAGGAAGGCGGCCACCTCTTCTTGGTCACCGTGCGTCCGCCCGACGAAGCGCTGTGGCTCATCGCCGTCTTGAAGGACGTGAAGTCCGAGAAGGACGGCTACTCCGCGAAGCCCAACACGATGCCGATCACCAACATCAGCGGCTTCAAGAGCAAGATCAAATTCGCGACGGGCTCGGGCATCACCGCGGCGAAGGGCAAGCTCGGCATGTCGCTACAGACGCCGCGCGCGCTCACCGAGGACGACGTGAAGCTCCTCCTCGGAGCATTGAGCGGTGCGGCGCCTCCGCCGTCGGAGCGCATCTGGCACCTGAACGCGCACGAGTCGGGTCCGCTGCCTTGTCTCTGCAAGAAATGTCTTCCGAAGGCGGGCGAGACGGCCGAGGCGGATGGCGTGAAGTTCGTCCGTCGCGAGGCCACCGCGAAGGATCGCATCCTCTACTACTGGATGCCCGAGGTCTTGGGCCCCGCGCAGAAGGCCGTCCGATACGCGGTCGAGAAGCGCATGAAGGCGAAGCTCCCGAACCCGGTCGTGCACGTCCCTGGGAAAAAGCGGCGTCGCGGTGATGACGACGAGGACGACGAATGATCACGCAGATGTTGGAGACGTCGCGGCACGCGCGGCGTCATGCGTTCGACAAGCTCGAACCGTCACGCGATACGGCGTTCGCGGCGCGCGAGCTCGCGCTGTTCGACGAGGACGCGGGCGTGCGGGCGCGCGCGACTTTGTTTCTGTCGAAGTGTGACGAGGGCATCGCGAAGCCGGCGCTCCACGACGCGCTCGAGGACGCGATGCCGCTCGTTCGTCACGCCGCCGCTTGTGCGCTTCGCGTGCGAGGTGACGCGGAGTCGTTCGCGCTTCTCTCGGCGGTCGCGATCGAGGATCCGATTTGGTGGGTGCGGCGCGCAGCGGTCATCGGCGCGGCCGTGCTCGGGAACAAAGATGCGGTCCCGACGCTCCGCGCGGCGCTCGAAGATCCGTTCTGGCGCGTGCGAAACGCGGCCGTGCGTGCGCTCCTCGCGATCGGCGCGTCGATCGACGAGATCGATCCGGCGACCTCGCCGCGATCGGAAGGCGCGCTCTCGTACATCGCGCGAAGGCTCGGCGCGAAGGCTCCGGAGCCACGCGAAATCGAGATGCCGAACGCGATCGTCGCGCGCCTCGATCCGGATCCGGCCGTGGTGACGGCGCGCCTCTCGGCAGGAGAAGCCGTCTCACCGGCGTTCCTCGTCGAGTGTTTGGGCGATCCGCACGAGTCGCTCCGCGCGACCGCGAAGAAGCGTCTCGCGAAGTCGGGTGACATGCGCGCGCTCGAGCTCGCGCTCCTTTGGCTCGACGAGCCACGCATCCCGCACGCCGCGCAGACGGTGGTCGAGCTCCTCGATCGCTTGGACAGGGAAGTCGTCGATCGCGTGCTCGACATCGCGCTCGAAAGAGGCGGGCATGGAGCGCTTTGTTGGGCGGCTTCTTACCTCGCGATGAGCGGCGACGACACGCGCACGGACGCGCTCCTGCCGCATCTGCATCACGAGCGGGCGATCGTACGCTCTGCGATCGTCTCGGCGCTGGGCGCGCTCGGCGTCATCGATCCGCTGCGCGAGATGCTCGAGGATCGCGATCCGCGCGTCGTGCGGACGGCCGTGCAGGCGCTCCTCGAGAACGGTGCGCTCGAAGACGCTTCACCTCCGCTCTTCGATCGGCACGTCCGCCGTTTGCTGCTCGCTGCGGCGATCACACGCGGGGATTCGCTCGAAGGATGGACGCGAGACGAAGACGTTCGCGTGCGCGCGATGGCGATCTCCGCGATCGCAGATCGGGCGCGATTCGCGGGCGATCCTGATCCGTGGATCCGTGCGGCGGCGATCGACGAGACGAACGCGGCGAAGGTGCTCGCGAGCGATTCGCATCCGTGGGTTCGGCGCTCCGCGTTTCGCGTGCTCGTTCAGGTCGATCGTGCGCGCGCAGGCGAGCTCGCCGTCACGTGCGACGACTCGTGGCTGAAGACGCGCGGCATTCCGCACCTCGATCCTGCGCTGCACACAGAGACGCTGCTTCGCCTCACGCGCGACGCCTCGATGGCCGTGCGCGGGACGGCGTTCGACGCGCTCCATCGCGTGGAAGATTCGGCGATCGACGCGCTGCTCGAGAAACCGCTCGCCGACGACGTTCGCATCGCCGCGCTCACCCATCGATCGCGCCGCTTCGAAGACGCCGACATGGAGCGCCTGCGCGCCGCGCGTGAAGGTGCGAGCGAGCCCGTGCGCGCGTGGATCACCGACGTCCTCGAGCCTGCACCTTCGGCTCCGAGAACCGAGCGCACGGCGAGCGTGTCGGTGCCGAAGCGTCCGCTCGGCAAGACCGGCATCGACGTTCCCGCGCTGATCGTCTCCGGCGCGGGCTTGCTCCGCACGGGCGATTACGCCGCCGCGATGCGTGCAGGATACACCCATTTCTTCTGGGAGCCGCGCTATCACACGCTCGGCCGCATGCTCTCTCGCCAGCGCGACGCGCACGTCGTGTGCGGAACGTACGAAGCGAGCGAGCGCGCGATCGTGGCCGATGTCGATCGCTACCTCCGGCGTCTTCGCCGCGACACGCTCGACGTCTTTCTCCTCTACTGGGTGCGCTCCCCGGCGCGCGTCGACGCCTCGCGCTTCGAGATCCTCTCTCGGCTCCACGAGCAGGGAAAGATTCGCGCGTTCGGCTTCTCGACGCACGACCGCGAGATCGCCTGCGACGCGATCGAGCAGAACGACTGGCACGTCGTGATGACGCGCCACAGTTTGGTTCACCCTGGCGCAGAGAAGCGCGTCTTCCCGCTCGCCGCGAAGAAGAACGTAGGCGCTTTCGCCTTCAGCAGCGTCTCGTATGGTCGCGCGCTCTCGCCGACGATCACCGCGAGCGACGCGTATCGCTACTCGCTCTCGCAACCTGGCGTCTCCGCCGTGCTCACGGCCCCGCGCACTTCGCGCGAGCTCGAGGACAACCTCTCCGTCTTGACCGCATCACCGCTCGAGGAGTCACGCCAAGCGGAGCTTCGCGCGCATGGTCGCATCGTCCACGAAGAGAGCGCCGATTTCGCGCGTTCGATCCGCCGCCATCCGATCGCGCTGTCGGACGTCACGAACTGGCTTGATCACGAGGACCTTCGCGATATCCTCGAACCCGTCCCGAGGGCGTCGCAAAGCTAGCCTTCCGTCTGCGATGTCACGTCGCAGCTGCACACGTTCTGCACTGGAGAATGATGAAGAATCACGAGACATCCAGCATTTCTCGTGGCTTTTCTTCTGCTGTGAAAGTAGCCGGCGCTCTCGGGACTTTTTGATTCCATGCTCGGTAAGCTCCTCCTCGAAATGAACAAGCTTCTCGGCGAGCCCGAGAAGAACCGCACGAAGATCGAAGGGCTGCTCCGTCGCGCGCGCCGCGGTCTCGTCGAGTACGAGGTGCTTCGGTTCTATGCGTCGTCGAAGGGCGTCGTGCCGGACGACTTCGAGGACAAGATCCGCTCGCGCGATCCGCGCGTGCGTCGCGACGCGGCTGCGAAGATCGACATCTTCTTCCCGCGCGCCCGCGCCGGTCGTTACCTGCGCATGATCACGAAGGACCCGGACGCGCAGACGCGCGCGATGGCCTTCCGCGCCATTCGAAAGCTCCAGCTCGGCGACACGGCGATTCCGGACACGCGCTACCACCCGAAGAAGATCCGTCCGATGTCGATCGGCGGGTGGAACCCCACCGGTTGGCTCTTCGGTCTGCATCGCCGCAAGGTGAAGGCCGCCGGCAAGCCCGCCGAGATCACGAAGAAGAAGCTCCCGGCGCTCGCGAACGACAAGGACGTCTTGAAGCTCCTCGGCATCGCCGACGCGGTGGCGCTGAAGAAGCTCTGTCGCGCGGGCACGGCCGCTGGCTCGCCCTACGTCGAGTTCGAGATCGAGAAAGCGAACGGCAAGAAACGGCCGATCGCCGCGCCGCGCGCGCCTCTCCGCAAAGTGCAGCGCGAGATCTTGCGCAAGATCCTCGACAAGATTCCTCTTCACGACGCCGCGCACGGCTTCGTGAAGGGTCGCTCGACGGTGACGAACGCGAAGCCGCACGAGAAGGCGTTCCTCGTCGTGAAGCTCGACCTCGTCGACTTCTTCCCGACGATGCACTTCCGTCGCGTGCGCGGTGTGTTCAACCAGATCGGCTACAGCGAGAAGGTCTCCCACACGCTCGCTGCGCTCTGCACGTATCGCCCAGTGATCGACGGGAAGCTCGTCGCTTGGCCGGGCGTCCTTCCGCAAGGCGCGCCGACGTCGCCGGCGCTCGCGAACATCTGCTGCCGCCGCATGGATGCGCGCCTCACGGCGATCGCGACGCGCTTCGGCGGCCGCTACACGCGCTACGCCGACGACCTCACGTTCTCGTTCGACGCCGAGCCGAAGGCCCTCGGTCGCTTCTTGTGGTGGGTCGATCAAATCTGCCAGCAAGAAGGCTTCTCCGAGAACGCGCGCAAGCGCCGCATCCTTCGCAAGAAGACGCAGCAGCGCGTGACGGGCGTCGTCGTCAACTCGGGCCTCACGATCCCGCGCCGCGATCGCCGCCGCTTCCGCGCCATCCTCGCGAACGTGAAGAAGAACGGCCTCGAGAAGGAAGCGCGCGGGAAGAAGGATTTCGCCGCGTATCTGCGAGGCTTCGCCGCGTACGTGAAGATGGTGCAGCCTGCGCTCGGCAAGAAGTGGGTCGCCGAAGTGAAGACGCTCACCAAATCGAAATGAGCCTGGAGTGGCTCGCCGCGGTGGACAGCACCGTCGAGCTCGGCCCCGCCGGTTACGCCGCGACGGTGACGCCTCGTTGCAAGGCGTACCTCGAGCTCCTCCACGATCGCGAAGCGCTCCGCGCCCACGAAGACGATCTCGTCGCGATCTTGAAATCGAACGCGAAGCCCGCCGCGATCGTCTACGCCGCCTTCTTGCTGAAGGCGCTCGAGCGGGCCGATCTTCGCGAGCTCCTCGCGCCGTACGACGACGATCGCCGCCCGTGCACGATCTTCCCCGGTGGCTGCATGGGCATTTCGCATTGGCTGTGCGAAGCCACGCGCTACGTCCTCGGCGAGACATGGAGCCACCCGGTGCGCCTCCTCGCGATCTCGTTGGAGCAGATCGAGCGCGCCAACTGGCTCGAGCTCCCGAGCGACGACACGATGCGCGCGATCCGCGAGCAGCGCCGTCCGGATTACCGCTCGCAGCCTCTTTGGGTCTTCCGCTTCGCCGAGCTCCACGAGTCGCCGCCCGCGACGCTCCGCCTCGGACGCGACCTCATCGCAGCGATGCGTTCTTCCGTCGCGCGCGTCTACGCCGCGCTCCTCATCCGCCGAATCGATCCCCCCGCTGGCGACGTCAGGCTCGACAAGCTCGAGACCGACGAGTGGATCGCCGTCGGCAAGGAGAAACGGACGCTCCACCTCCGCGAAGGGATCGCTCTCGCCCGCGAGTGGTCGTCGCGCTGGAGCTGAGTCATGAT
>Ga0068868_100003843_pt1 | contig 10488 bp, 2 predicted proteins | sample KBSMisM42_FD_64660 | JGI IMG/M metagenome (GOLD analysis project Ga0068868, IMG submission 64660) | Miscanthus rhizosphere microbial communities from Kellogg Biological Station, Michigan, USA - KBS Miscanthus M4-2 | ecosystem: Host-associated > Plants > Roots > Rhizosphere > Soil ...
TCGGGCGGCAACGGCTCTGCGTGAAGCGAGCGAAGAATCGCCGCAGGCACTGGCGACAGCGCTTGCATCGTTCGTCGACAACCATCCCCCGTTCACTCCGACGTGGGTAGCGCGGTTCCTCCAGCAGGTGCGCTCGTACCAGACCAACTTCACGCCGCTGATCTGGCTGGAGCAGTGGATCGGCGAAGACGGACCGAGCGCGGAAGAAGCGGCGACGCGATCCAATCGCCGAGTTGCGCTGACCCAGGTCACTGTCGCCAACAGCATTACCAGCCTGCGCACGATCTCGCGACTGGACTGGAAGGATTTCGTCGAATCGCAGAGCGCTACCGAGAACCTGCTGCGCCAGGATCCGAGCGGTCACTACGCGTCGATGACCTTCGGCACACGAGATCACTACCGCCACGTCGTCGAGCACATTGCGAAGCGAGTGAAGCGTCCGGAGGAGGAAGTTGCCGGCGAGGTAGTAGCGCTGGCGCGACTGGCCGATCCGAAGGATGCCCGGCATGCGCACGTCGGATTCTTTCTGGTCGACAAGGGTCGCCGGATTCTGGAGGAAAAGGTTGGCTACACGCCACCGTTCGGTGAATCGCTGTATCGCTGGACGCAGCGTCACCCCAATTCGCTGTACTTCGGTGGCATAACGGTCTTCACCACGCTGGCGCTGGCCGCGCTGCTCGAATTCGTGGAGCGCGCGCCGATGATGAATCAGATAATCATCATGCTGCTGGCGCTGATCCCCGCGAGCGAGATCGGCACCAGCGTGATCAATCAGCTGGTGACGCTGCTGCTCCCACCACGGCTGATGTCGAAGCTGGAGCTGCGCGACGACGGTATTCCCGAGGAGTACATGACGGCAGTGGTAGTGCCGACACTGCTGGGGAGCGTGCACGGGGTAGAGGAAGCGCTCGAGCACATCGAGGTGCAGTATCTGGCCAATCGCGATCCGAACCTTCAATTCGCGATACTGAGCGACTTCACCGATTCCCCGACCGAGCACAGGCCGGACGACGAAGAAATCCTTGCAGCGGCGACGGCTGGAATCAAATCGCTCAACTCCAGATACAAAGGCGGCAGTGAAGATGTGTTCTTCCTGTTTCACCGGCCGCGGCTCTGGAATCCGAAGCAGAAAGTCTGGATGGGCTGGGAGAGAAAGCGCGGAAAGCTGGCCCAGTTCAACAAATACCTGCGTGGCGAAGCGCAGGATGCATTCACCACCATCGTCGGGGACGTCAGCAGGCTCAAATACGTCCGATACGTAATCACGCTCGATTCGGACACGGTCCTGCCGCGCGACGCCGCGCAGCTTCTGGTCGGCACCATCGCGCATCCGCTCAATCGCGCGCACTACGATCCGGGAATCGGGCGCGTAACCGAAGGCTACGGCATCATCCAGCCGCGAGTCGGTGTCTCACTGACGAGCGCGCACAAATCGTATTTCGCGGCGATCCACTCCGGGCATCCGGGAGTGGATCCGTACACGACGGCAGTATCGGATGTGTACCAGGACCTGTACGGCGAAGGAAGCTTCACCGGCAAGGGCATCTACGACATCGACGCGTTCGAGGAAGCAACGCACGGACGCTTCCCGGAGAACACGCTTCTCAGCCACGACCTGATCGAAGGCAACTGGGTTCGAGCCGGACTGGCGACGGACATCGAGGTCTACGACGACTATCCAGCGCGCTATCTGACGTACACGCGTCGCAAGCATCGCTGGATCCGTGGAGACTGGCAGCTACTCGGGTGGCTGAAGGGCACGGTACCAGGGCCCGACGGGCCGATGGCGAACAAGCTGTCGGCGATATCGCGGTGGAAGATCTTCGACAATCTGCGTCGCAGCCTGGTGGAGATCTTCCAGCTATCGCTGCTGATCGCGGGATGGTTCCTGGCGCCTGTGTCCGCCGTTCAATGGACTGTGTTCGTCCTGCTGGGAGTAGGGTTCCCGTGGCTGTTCTCGCTGGCGATCTCGCTGCTCAGACCGCCACGCGATCAATCGTGGCTCGCCTACTACGTGGCGGTCGGTCGCGATGCCATCACCAACGTGCAGCAGTTCACGCTGGCGATCGTGTTTCTTCCCCACCAGGCGGTGGTGTCGGCGGACGGGATCCTTCGCACTCTCTACCGCCTGCTGATCAGCCATCGAAACCTTCTGGAATGGCAGACGGCGTCGCAGGTCGAGCGCGCTATGGGAATCGGCTCGCAGCGCGAAACCTGGCGGCGCATGTGGCCGGTCATTGCGCTGTGCCTCGTTCTCGCGGTCATCCTCGGTCTCCATGTCACGATCGGCATGGTGTCGAGCCCGGACGCTCGCTTCATCTTCGTCATGGGTACACTGCCGCTGGTGCTGGCGTGGTTCGCCAGTCCGAGCATGGCTTTCGCGCTGAGCCGGCCGGCGATACTCGGTGAGATCCATCTGACCGAAGCGGAGCGTCAGGCAGCGCTGCGATACGCGAAGCTGCACTGGACCTACTTCGAGAAGTTCGTCACCGAGGAGACCCACTGGCTGGCGCCCGACAACTTCCAGGAAGATCCGGAGCCGGTGCTGGCGCTGCGAACGTCGCCGACCAACATCGGGTTGCAGCTACTCTCGACAGTAAGCGCGATGGACCTCGGGTTCATCACGCGCGAGCAGATGATCGACAGTGTCGAGAAGGTGTTCCGTTCACTCGAGCGGATGCGCCGTTATCACGGTCACTTCTTCAACTGGTACGATCTGAACGAGCTGAGGGTACTCGAGCCGGGCTACATCTCGACGGTGGACAGCGGCAACTTCGCCGGCCACCTGATGGCGCTCAAGCAAGCGTGCTTCGAAATCCTGAAGGATCCTACTTGCACCGACGCGGAGGCGAAGCGCCTGCGCGCGATTGCCGAGCGCGCGCACGCATACGCGGTGGAGATGGATTTCCGTTTCCTGTTCGACACCAAGCGGAAGCTGTTCACCATCGGATACCACATCGGCAGCAACACGGTCGACAACTCGTACTACGATCTGCTCGCATCCGAGTCGCGACTGGCGTCGTTCATGGCAATCGCCAAGGACGATGTGTCGGTCGATCACTGGTTCAGGCTTGGTCGCTCGCTGACGACGACGGCGGGAACCCGGACGCTGCTGTCGTGGAGTGGCAGCATGTTCGAGTACCTGATGCCGGCGCTGGTGATGCAGACTTTCCCGTTCACGCTGCTCGACCAGACGCACAAGGGATCGGTAAAGCGCCAGATCGCGTACGGCGGTGAGCGAAATGTGCCGTGGGGCGTGTCGGAGTCGGCGTACGCGGTGCGGGACAGATCGCACACGTACCAGTACCGCGGGTTCGGCGTGCCCGATCTCGCGCTCAAGCGGGGACTGAGCAAGGAGCTCGTCATCGCGCCGTACGCGACGATCCTGGCGATGCTGGTCGAGCCGCGCCAGGCGCTAAAGAACCTCACTTCCCTGGAAGCGGAAGGAGCGCTCGGACCTTACGGATTCCGTGATTCGCTCGATTTCACTCGCCCCGCGCCGGGCTCCAGGAAGAGCATCGTCTGCACTTTCATGGCGCACCACATCGGGATGAGCATTGTCGCTCTCGACAACGCGCTGAACCGACAGATCTGGCCGCGTCGTTTCCACCTCGATCCGCTGGTGAGGTCGGCGGAGCTGGTGCTGCAGGAGCGCATCCCGCGCCGGCTCACGACCCAGGATGTGCAGGGTGACGATGCCGCGAGAGTGCCGAGCGAGATGGAGAAACCGGCAGTGCGCGAGATCGAGACGCCGCACACCCCGCAACCGGTGGTCGGCATCCTCGGCAACGTGCCGTACACGACCCTGATCACCAACTCGGGCGGTGGCTTCAGTCGTTACGGGAATCTGGCGGTAACACGCTGGCGTCACGACAGCACGCGCGACAACTACGGCCAGTGGTGCTACGTGAAGGATCTGAGCACCGGACATGTCTGGTCGACCGCGCATCAGCCGTCGAGCACGGAGCCGCAGTGGTATCGCGTTCTGTTCGCGAGCGATCGCATCACGTTCATCCGACGCGACGGCGACATAGACACCGTCACCGAGATCGCCGTCGCATCGGACGATGCGGCGGAAGTGCGGCGCATCATCCTGACCAACAGGTCACTGCAGGCGCGCGAGATCGAGCTGACCAGTTACTCGGAAGTAGTGCTGGCTCCGCCCGACGCGGACAGAGCGCACCCGGCGTTCCAGAATCTGTTCGTACAGACCGAGTTCCACGAAGGCAAAGCCGCGTTGCTGGCGACGCGTCGTCCGCGCTCGGCGACGGAGGCGGCGATCTGGTGCGCCCACGTGGTAGCATGCGGGCCGGAAGCCGTCGGCAAGGTCACCTGTGAGACCGACCGCGCCAAGTTCGTCGGTCGTGGCCGGTCGGTGAGAAATGCCGCCGCTCTCGATGAGGGCGCCGAGCTGACGGGAACTGTAGGCGCGGTGCTGGATCCGATCTTCTCGCTGCGCGTGAAGATTCGAATTCCGCCCGGTGGATCGGCGCACGTGGCATTCACGACCTTCGTCACCGAGCAGAAAGAGCGGGCGATCGAGCTCGCGGATCTCTATCACGATCCGTACAGCGCGCGTCGCGCTCTCGATTTGTCGTGGGCGCAGGCGCAGGCAGAGCTGCGCGATCTGGGCATCGCGCCCGCCGATGCCGCGCTCTACCAGGATCTGGCGGGGCACCTGATGTTCCCGCACCCGGGATTCAGGCCGGCCCAAAGCGCGGTGGAGGAGAACCGTCTCGGACAGCAGGCGCTGTGGTCACTGGGCATCTCCGGCGACTGGCCGATTCTTCTGGCAACGATCGAAAGCTCGGTCGGAATGCCGAGTGTGAGACAGCTGCTGAGGACGCATCACTACTGGCGTCTGAAAGGCATCAGCTGCGACCTGGTGATTCTCAACGTACATCCGGCGACGTACATGCAGGAGCTGAGCGACGAGCTGCTGGCGACCGCGATGGCGTCGAGCGAGGCGGGGCTTCTCGATCGCCCAGGTGGCGTATTCATACGCCGCGGCGATCTGCTCAAGCCCGAAGAGATCACTCTGCTCAAGGCGATGGCGCGCGTGCAGGTGAACTGCGACGGACTCGGACTCGGCAATTTCCTGGAATTCCCGGGCGTCGAAGACAGGTATCCTCCCAAGCTGGAGATTCTGAATCGCGACATCGTGCCGTTGGGCACGGCCGCGATTCACGCCACGACGAAAGATCCGGGCACCGGTCTCCAGTGCTTCAACGGGCTGGGTGGATTCAACGACTCCGGCGAATACGAGATCCATCTGCGCGGCAGCGATCTACCGCCCGCGCCGTGGATCAACGTGGTCGGCAACGAAGTCGCCGGCTTCATCCTGAGCGAGGGCGGAAGCGGAACGACGTGGGCCGGGAACAGCTTCTTCTACAGGATTACGCCGTGGCATAATGACCCGGTGCGGGATCCGTCGAGCGACTGCGTGTTCCTGCGTGACGACGCCAATGGCGATCTGTGGACGCCGACAGCGCTGCCGATCCACGAGCCGACTCCCTATCAGGTGCGGCACGGCGCCGGCTACTCGGTGTTCGATCACACGCACAAAACACTGACGACTTCACTGCGCGTCGGTGTGGACGAGAAGGATCCGGTCAAGATCAGCGTGTTGACGCTGCGCAACGACGGCCCGGCGCGGAAGAAGCTCACCATCACCTGGTACGTCGAGTGGGTGCTCGGTGTCACGCGCGAGCTGACGCAGTACCAGATACGCACAAGCTTCGACGAGGCGACGCAGTCGATGTTCGCGCGAAATTATTTCGACGCGCAATTCGCCGAGACCGTCGCGTTCGCGTCGATAAGTGAGAGGGTGGCGTACTATACGGCTGATCGCCGCGAGTTCCTCGGCCGCAACGGCACGATCTCCAGTCCCGCCGCGCTCGAGCGCGCGGGCCTGTCGGGTGCGATCGGCGCCACGATCGATCCGTGCTGCGCGCTGCAGGTAAGTGTCACGATCGAGCCTGGTGAATCGCGCGAGCTGGTAATGCTGCTCGGCGCGGCGCAGAGCGAGGACGCGGTTCGGGAAATAATTGGAAGACACCGGACGCCGGACCAGGCGAGAGCGTCGGTCGATGCGAACATCAGCAGCTGGGAACGGCGGCTCACTACGATCAAGGTGAAGACGCCCGAGCCGACATTCGACCTGATGCTGAATCGGTGGTCGCTCTACCAGGCGCTGTCGTGCCGGATGTGGGCGCGCTCGGCGTTGTACCAGTCGAGCGGTGCGTTCGGGTTCCGCGATCAGCTGCAGGATGTAATGGCGTTCGTGTACTCCGATCCGGCGATCGCGAGAGAGCACATCATCCGGGCAGCGTCGCGTCAGTTCGTGGAAGGTGATGTCCAGCACTGGTGGCATCCGCAGAGTGGACGCGGGGTGCGCACGAAGTTCTCCGACGACCTGGTGTGGCTGCCGTACGTCGTCGATCACTACGTGAACGTGTCGTGCGACAAGGGGGTCTTCGACGTCGAAGCGCCGTACCTGACAATGCGCGAGCTCAACGCCGACGAGCACGAGATCTACGAGCTACCCAAACTCTCAGATCAGACCGGGTCGATCTACGATCATTGCGTGCGCGCGCTGCGGCGAGCCTGCACGGCCGGAGTGCACGGTCTGCCACTGATCGGAAGCGGCGACTGGAACGACGGCATGAACCGGGTGGGAATCGAGGGGAAGGGCGAGAGCGTGTGGCTGGCGTGGTTCCTCATTTCGACGCTGCGGAAGTTCGCGGTACACGCCGAGCAGCGTGGTGACACCAGTGTTCGGGACGATCTGCTGGCGAAGGCCGACGGCTACACGCAGGCTGTGGAACGCTCGGCGTGGGATGGCGAGTGGTATCGCCGCGCGTACTTCGACGATGGGTCGCCGCTCGGCTCGCGCACCAGCGACGAATGCAAGATCGATTCGATCGCGCAAAGCTGGAGCGTCATCTCGGGCGCTGCGCAACCGGAGCGCGCGCGGATGGCGATGCAGTCGTTCAACAAGCATCTGGTGCGCGAGGATGCGCGTCTGATCATGCTGCTGACGCCACCGTTCGACAAAACCACCCACGATCCCGGCTACATCCAGGGATATCTGCCGGGCGTGCGGGAAAACGGAGCGCAGTACACGCACGCGGCGTTGTGGGCGGTACTGGCTACGGCACTGCAGGGCGACGGCAACAGGGCGTTCGAGCTGTTCCAGATGATCAACCCGATCACGCACTCCGACAGCGCGGAAGCGGTCGACACCTACAAAGTCGAACCGTACGTGGTTGCTGCCGACGTCTATACGGCGAAGGGGCACCTCGGCCGCGGCGGGTGGACGTGGTACACGGGCTCGGCGAGCTGGATGTACAGAACCGCGCTGGAAGCCATTCTCGGATTCCGTCAGCGTGGTGAGCGGCTGTTCCTGGAGCCGTGCATACCATCGAAGTGGAATCAATTCACGATCGAGTACCGCTATAAATCTTCCACCTACGAGATAACGGTGGAGAATCCGGACGGACTGGAGCGTGGCAGCGTGGAGCTGACTGTCGATGGCCGTTCGGCGGACGGCGCGATCGATCTAGTCGATGACGGTAACCGTCATCGGGTCATTGCTTCGATGCGCCCTTCGGCTTCTTTTGCTCCGGAAAAACAGGAGAAAGCTCGACTATAGCTGGTCCGTTCACTACCTGACCGTAAGGGTCGAAGCGTGAGCCGTGACACGGACAGTCCCACGTTTTCTCGGTTCCGTTCCAGCGAACGACGCAGTAGAGATGCGTGCAGATCGCCGACCGCTGGTGGATCGCTCCGTTCTCATCGCGATATACAGCGATCTTCCCGCGCCCGCGTCCAATGACGGCACCTTCGCCGGGCGCGATCGCGTCGACAGTGGCCGCTTCGCCACCGGTGAAGTAATCCTTGAACTGTTCGGCGACGTTGGCGTTTTCCCGCAGGTATTCGGGAGTGGCGCGGAGCCGCACGCGTGAGGGATCGTACAGCTTGGCCCACTGATGCTTGCGGCCCTGGACGAGCTCGTTGAGGATGATTCCGGCAATCGTACCGTGGGTCATGCCGTTTCCTGAATCACCGGTCGCGACCCAGATGTGCTCGTCGCCTCCCGGATTCTTGCCGATATACGCCATGTAATCGACGGGCTCCATGACCTGGCCGGACCAGCGATAGTCGATGCTCTCGATCATGGGGAATCGTTCGCGCGTCCACTGTTCGAGGCGACCGAATCTTTCATCGGTGTCGGCGGCTTGTCCCGTTTTGTGGTCTTCACCACCGACGATCAGCACGTCGTAGTCAAGCTCGTGACCTGATTTGTCCTCGCCGGGCTGGATGCGGATGTAGTGATAGGGATCGGGCGTGTCCCAGTAGAGACCGTTCGGCACCGATCCCTTGGGAATGCGAGCGCCGATGACGTAGGTGCGGTAGGCGGCCTGCTTGCTGTGGATGATGAGCCAGTCGTTCACCGGAGTGTTGGTGCAGACAACGACATTGTCCGCGCTGATGACGTGGCCATCACTGGTGGTCACCTTCGCTGGAATGCCGTCGACGATCTTCTCGGCGTGAGTTCCAGTGTAAATCTTCCCGCCATCGCGCAGGATGGCGCGAGCAAGTCCCTTGAGATACTTGAGCGGATGGAAAGTCGCCTGTCGCGGAAAGCGAAGTGCCGGACCACTATCCCAGAAACTGAACGGGATGCGATCGACTAACTGCGTGTCGGCGATGCCGGCGCGGTGGGTAGCCTCGAGCTCACGCTCCAGGTCCTTGCGGGTTTCCTTGCCGCCAAGAAAGAGAAAGCCTTCGACGCGCTGGAAATCGCACTCGATGTCCTCCATCGAGGCGATGGTCTCAATGCGGTGGATCGCCGACATGTGGCTCTCGGCGGCGATGCGCGCGCCTTCTTCGCCGTGCATCCTCTCGATGTTGTAATAACGGTCGTCGAGTGCAGCGGTCAGGTGTGCAGTCGTGCGGCTGGTCTCTCCGCCGCCGATCGGACCATCGTCGATAAGGACAACGGCACGTCCAGCGCGAGCGAGCAAGTAAGCCGTGGTCATACCGGCAATGCCGGCGCCGACGATGCAGACGTTGACGCGAATATCCTGGGTAACCGGTCCGAATTGCGGGACTTCGGTGGTGTCCATCCAGACAGAGGTCGTGTGACCTGAGTCGCTATGCATAGAGAATCTCGTGGGGTTGGTGCGAGACGAGCTGCGTGCGGAAAGGCGGATGGCGCATGGGCTATGCCACCCGTAGTGGGCGCAGCAGCGTCGGTGTCAGGCGACTATCTGTCGAAGAACAGCTCGCACTGGCGCTGCATCCAGAGCCATCAGTTTGAGCGGAAACGCCATCAACTCGTACATGGTCGGGGTAACGCGGCGCAAATCGAGATTCTCGAGGATTGCCGCGTTGCCGGCGAAGAGCATGTGATGCACCGGCAGATTTTTGCTGTCCCTCGGATCTACCGATGGCGCATCCACTCCCAGCAATCGCAGGCCGCGGCCCAGCAAGGTGCGCACGCAAACTTCTGACAGCGTCGGCCAATCTTCGGGAAACGCTCCGCTGGCGATAGTTCGGCCGGTGCGCAGCAGCAGGCGCTCCACAAAAGGGAGCGATTGAATCTTCTCCAGATCCTCGATGTCGATCTCCTTGCTGAGGCTCGATACATCGACCACGATAGCGGGACCGAAGAACGCATCGAGTGACAACTCGTGCGAGCCCGACCAGCCCTCGCGGACGTGTAGAGGCGCGTCGGCGTGGGTGCCGACATGAGGACTCGAGGTGAAAGAGGAGACGTTGACGCTCGCGCCGGCCGCCATCGACGATGCCCAACCACACGTGAAAGGAGTATCGCCCGGCCATTCGGGCGTATCCGGGTTGAGCGTGACACTGATGTCGCGAAGCAAAGGCTCGTTGCCGTTCATACCGGGCGGCGAATTACTTTTTTCCCACGAGCTTCTTAGCGGTCTCAACCATCCGCTGCACTGTAATGCCAAGGTGCTCGTAGATCGTGGGAGCCGGCGCCGATGCTCCGAAGCGCTCGAGCCCGAGGATCACACCGTCGTCGCCAACCCACCTGTACCACGACATGGGATGCGCGGCTTCCATTGCAATCCGTCGTACGCCCCTTGGCAGAACGCTGTCGCGGTAAGCCTGATCCTGCCTGGCGAACAGCTCGTGGCTGGGCATGCTGACAGCGCGGGCGCGAACACCATCGGCCTCTAGCTTCTTCTGCGCGTCGAGAATGAGAGCGACCTCGGATCCGCTGGAGATCAGCACAACTTCAGGCGCGCCACCCGGTGCATCCGCAAGCACATACGCGCCACGAGCCAGTCCGCTCGCCGCCGCGTATTTCGATCGATCGATGAAAGAGAGCTTCTGCCTGGTGAGCACCAGTGCAACTGGTCCCTTGTGCTTGAGCGCGGCTCGCCACGCTTCGGCAGTCTCGGAAGCGTCCGCCGGCCTGATGAGCGTGATCTCGGGTATCGCGCGCAACGCGCT
>Ga0068868_100003855_pt1 | contig 10469 bp, 5 predicted proteins | sample KBSMisM42_FD_64660 | JGI IMG/M metagenome (GOLD analysis project Ga0068868, IMG submission 64660) | Miscanthus rhizosphere microbial communities from Kellogg Biological Station, Michigan, USA - KBS Miscanthus M4-2 | ecosystem: Host-associated > Plants > Roots > Rhizosphere > Soil ...
TCATCTATGGATGGATACGCCATTTCATTTGACGGCTGGCAACAATATAAAAAATTAAAAATTGAAGGCGAATCTGCAGCTGGAAACAGTAGCGCAACACGACTTGTCCCGGCAATGGCCATGCGCATATTTACGGGAGCGCCGGTACCTGACGGTGCAGATACCGTGGTAATGCAGGAAAAAGTAAAAACAGAAAATGGCCATTTACTGATTGATGACAACAAACTGGAAGCCGGGAATAATGTAAGACCTGCCGGGTCTGAAATAAAAAAAGGAGCATTAGGGCTGGCAAAAGACAGTCTGCTCACCCCCGCTGCCATTGGCTTTTTGGCCGGTATAGGTGCAACTTCCGTCAGCGCATATCCGCTTCCGTCAGTCAGTATCATCGTCACAGGCAACGAACTGCAACACCCGGGAAAACCATTGGCCTACGGCCAGGTGTATGAATCGAATTCTTTTACGTTGAGAGCTGCACTCCGGCAATTGGGAATCGGGGACATAACTGTTTACTATGCAGATGATCAATTGCAATCGGTTATTGATTCGCTGAACCGTTCATTAACGCAAAGTGATCTTACATTACTAACCGGTGGTATCAGCGTGGGTGACTACGATTTTGTGTTAAAGGCTACAGAAGCGTGTGAAGTAAAACAATTGTTTCATAAAATAAAACAAAGGCCCGGAAAGCCTTTATACTTTGGGAAAAAAGAAAACAAAATTGTGTTTGGTTTACCGGGAAATCCTTCTTCTGTACTGACCTGCTTTTATGAATATGTTCTTGCAGCTATCAGCCTTTTGAGTAAAAAAGATGTACGGCTGAAAACGATAAATGCTCCTCTTACAAAGCCCATTCAGAAAAATACAAACCTGACTCATTTTTTGAAAGGTTTTTATGATGGAAGTTCAGCCACTGCATTAGAAGCCCAGGAATCTTATAAAATGAATTCGTTTGCTAAAGCAAACTGCCTCATCCAGGTAAACGAAGAAATGACAGAATGTAAAGAAGGTGAATCTGTGGACATACATCTGCTACCCGCTTAATTAAATATGGAATCCATTTTATTTTACATACTGCTTTTCATTGTTGCCTTCTTATATGCATCGGTAGGACACGGAGGCGCCAGCGGCTACCTGGCATTAATGGCCCTCTTCAGTTTTACACCAGATGTAATGAAGCCGACAGCTTTATTGTTAAATTTATTTGTTTCACTTACATCATTTGTCCAGTTTTATCGCGGTGGACATTTTAAATGGAAAATATTTTTACCCCTGGTAATAACATCGATTCCACTTGCATACATAGGCGGACGAATGACAGTTGAAAGTTTCCTTTACAAAAAATTACTTGGCATCTTTTTACTGATCCCGATTATCCGATTTTTATTTTTTAAAAATATTCCTGTAAATGAGTTAAAGAAACCAAACATTGTACTTTCATTAATCATTGGAGCAGCCATCGGATTTTTATCGGGGCTGATCGGTATCGGCGGAGGAATTATTCTGTCTCCTATCCTCTTATTACTAAAATGGACGGATCAGAAACAAACGGCCGCTATCAGTGCTTCATTCATTTTTGTCAATTCATTATCGGGGTTGTTGGGGCAGCTTACAAAAGGAATTCATTTCAGTGCAGATATGTATGCTTATGTGGCTATAGCTTTTGCAGGAGGTTTATGCGGCGCTTATCTTGGCTCATTAAAATTTAATCAAAACATATTAAAGTATACGCTGGCCGTCGTGTTAATGCTGGCCGCTTACAAATTATTATTCACAAGTGCGTAAAAAAGGTTGTATGAATTACAAAATCGCTCTCCTCCTATTATTGATACCTTTCACTTTACCTGCGCAAAAACATTTTAGTTATACAAATAAATTTATCATTGATGGAAATGTTAAAAATGAAATAACATTTTCACTGCAGGATGCGGGAAGATTCGCCAACCATTCCATTGACAGCGTTGTTATTTACAACCACCTGCAGGAACGCAAACCTGTTATAAAAAATATAAGGGGCGTTTTGCTCAAGGATGTATTAGATAAAGCCGGATTGAATGAAGATAAACCGAAGCGTTTCAGCGAATTTTATTTTACCTGCATAGGTTCTGACGGTTACAAAGTTGTTTTCTCCTGGAATGAATTATTCAATTCAGAAACGGGGAATCATGTTCTTATCATCACCGAAGAAGCAGGCAAACAAGCCGATGTGAAAAATGATCGTATTGCCATCATAGTGCCCACAGATAAGGCAACCGGCCGCCGCTATGTTCAAAATTTACAGGAAATAAAAGTGGAAAGAGCACAGTAAAAGTAGCATGATGCCATTGCTGCAAAGGGTTTAACAGTGCTCAGGGCACATGTGTATCACCCGCCGTCGAGACGAATAAATTATCAGTCAGGGATTTCATAAAATTGATTATATCGGTCTGTTCTTTTTTTGAAAGGTTTAGTTTATCAAAAGAAAGCGTCTGATTGCCAGGAGCGATCTTCAATCCTTTTCCGCCGCCCTTATTGTAGAAAGCCATTACTTCTTCCAATGTTTTAAAGACTCCATTATGCATATACGGTGCCGTTAGTTCAATATTTCTTATTGTGGGTGTTTTAAAAGAATATTTATGTATTGCAGATCGCGTAAATAAATATTTTCCAAGATCAGAGTCAAGTTTTGCATTTAATGTGTCTGTTGTTTCAGGCACGCCAAGCACTTCCGATTCTGTTTCTTCAAACTCTGGCGGCAGTAAGCCATTAAATAATGGTGGATGGTGGCAGGTGGCACATTTTGCCTTACCCATAAAAAGATTAAAACCTTTTTTTTCAGATATATTCAATTTCGTGGAATCTCCACGCATATACAAATCAAACCTGGAACCAAACCCTGAAAGGGAGCGCACGTACGACGCAACAGCATTGGCGATCGTATAAACAGTTATAGACACTGGTTCGCCCGGATAAGCTTTTTTAAAAAGCTCTTTATATTCACCCGAGTTGTTTAATAGCCTTACAGCTTCTTTCAATGATCCATGCATTTCCTTTTCATTGTGTACCACATCATCCAGCTGATTTTCCAGTATATCGGCTCTGCCGTCGAAAAATTGCCTGCTTTGAAAAACTGAATTCCACAAAGTAGGCGTATTACGAAGAAGTGGTAATTTATCAATAATAGACAATGGCGTTTTTAATCCGTCAGTAAAGGCCTTTTCGGCTTGGTGACACCCGGCACAACTCCTGGTTTTTGTTCCTGAAAGTATTGAGTCAGAAAAAAGCTTTTTTCCAAGTGCAACTTTCTCCCTGGTCATCCTGTATTCTTTGGCTGGCGAAAAGAAGTTAATGTCGAACGGCTGTGTATCAAAAATTGACTCCGCAGAAAAATTTACAGGATTTGCTCCTGCCGGTACACGAATATCATTGAGCAATCGAACGTGGTTGAGCTGCTTGTAAAATGGATTCATGTATTCATTTATAAATATTAACCTGTCAAACGTATCAAAATTCGAATGAGCCTGCAGATACGATAAAGCTTTGTCAAGCTGCACGTATAGTAAATCGATATTTTTTACTAATCCTTTGTTTTTTTGATAACAGGCTAAAAGGCTTTTTACCTCTTCAATAGTTGCAATTGCTTCCGGCAATGAATACTTTGCCAACGGTGAATCATACCCCGTGATACCAACTGTGAATAAACGTAATGATGCTGACCGGATAGCATCCCAAACCAATTCATCCTTGAATTTATATAGCAGCTCTCTATCCTGTTCAATCACCAATAAAGTATGCATAATGCTTTGCAAAAGAAAATTGAGTTGATTGTAGGATGAACCTCCTTTCCAATCGCTATAAAGGAGCTGCTCTAAAACCTGAAAACCCTCCGGATGATTTATTTTATCAGGTGTATCTTCTCCTGACCAATCTAATGCGGGACCATTCAGAAGTTTACTTTCATAGCGATTAAAATATTCGGAGATAACAGCCATCTTTTTATATGCTAACCTGGACCTAAGAAATTTCTTTTTCAAATTAAAGAGCGGTTCTTTTTTTACGCTGCTTTGCTTTAACTCCAATAAATATTTTTTCACCTGGCCGATTCTTTCCAGGTAATATTCTTTCAAAGAGATATTGTTTTCCTGGCGTGTAAATGATAATACCGGCGAAATCGCCGCAGCGAATAGTGAGAAAACAATAATGTATTTACTTCCTTTTTTAAAAATTGCTCGCATTAAAATATAAGTTGTTTAAATTGTCGATACCGAAACATAATCATTAATCTAAGAAAAATTGCTTAGATGATAGCTAGCTTTAATATCTAATTATAAATAAATCATTCAAAAACGTTAACATCAATAAAATAATTTTTCTACTATTGTTGTTTATAACGAGTTTTTAAAAATCCAATTTCATGAACCCGTGTATGATTGATTTAAGAACGACGATCATTTTTGTTTTAGTATCATCAATAATTAATGACGCGAATTCACAAGTTGTAAGAGGTGCTTATCTCCAGATGGGTACACAAACAAGCATCACGATAAGATGGAGAACAACTGCCGCTTCCGATTCAAGAGTAAGGATTGGTACTTCATATGTTGTAAGCGGTCTATACCCTATCGTTATTGATGATGCATCTTCCGACACGGAACATATCATTTCTGTAACAGGCCTTACTCCGGATACCAAATACTATTATAGCATTGGTACTACTTCATCGGTGCAGCAAGTGAGTTCAAATAATTTTTTTACAACCGTGCCTCCGGCCACTACATCGAGAAAAATAAAAATAATTGCGTTTGGTGATTGCGGAAGAGGTTCAGTTACTTACCAGGATAATAATTATGCAAACTATCAATCCTTTTTGTCCGCTAATAATATAGACGCACCGGATGCATGGTTGTTATTGGGCGATAACGCTTACTCCAGCGGATCGGATGCAAATTATACTGCCAACTTCTTTAACATTTACGGCTCAAATATTTTAAAGAATCATAAGCTCTACCCCGCTCCCGGCAATCATGATTATGGTAATCTTTCTGCTAACAGAGGAGTAGTTCCCCGGGTAATGCATTATTATGACTGCTTCACAACACCACAAGGCGGAGAGTGCGGTGGTGTAGCTTCGGGAAAACCCAATTTTTATTCTTTTGATATTGGCAACATTCATTTTCTATCATTGGATTCATGGGGCATTGAAACAGATGGAACATGGATGGGTACAAATGGTTCGAGTGCTTTAAAAACCTGGCTTGATAATGATCTTGCAGCAAATACAAAAAAATGGATCGTTGCATACTGGCATCATCCGCCCTATACAAAAAGCAGTCACGATTCAGATAATGGCAGCGGAGGCGATCCGGAATTACCTGCTATCCGGCAAAACTTTATTGGCTTTTTAGAGAACCGCGGTGTTGACCTCGTTATATGCGGACATTCTCATGCATATGAAAGGAGTTACCTGTTAAGAAACTTTACCGCTTCGTGGACGTCGTTTGATGCGGCTACAAATGCTGTCAGCAATTCATCTGCAAAGTATGATGGAACGATAAACTCTTGCCCTTATGTATATATATCCACGGCGGCGAATCACGGTGCAGTTTATGTACTGGCTGGTTCTGCTGGTGCATCCGGCGGCACCAGGACAGGTTTTGGCGATTATGAAATGCCCTTTGCTGTAAATGATGCCGGGTTATTTTATTTTGAAGTTGATGATAACCGGTTAGATGCTAAAATGCTGCGTCAGAATGGAACGGTGTTCGATCAGTTTACAATAATGAAGGACGTAAATAAAATTAGCAGCTACGTTGTCGTAAATGGATCGTCACAAACACTCACGGCTTCGTGGCCGCAACAAGGCGGTTATACGTGGAGTTCTGCTGCCGGAAGCTCCAGGTCAGTAACGGTTACACCACCTGGCAATACAACAACAAATTATACCGTCACAGATGCGTTTGGTTGTATAACCGATCAATTTTCAATTACCACTACTGCCACTTTACCTCTTTCAAAAGTGAATTATACAGCCCGCCTTTCCGGCGATAAAGTGAATATTCAGTGGTCCACTTCGTCTGACATCAACTTAAAAAGTTTTACTATCGAAAGATCGGGAGATGGACGGGACTTTGCAATATTGGGAACGGTAGACGCTGTTCATTTCAACAACACACAACGCTATTCTTTTATAGACGAAAACCCAAAAGCAGGTTCGAACTACTACCGACTGATGTTAACAAACACAAATAATCAAACAGAGTACCTCGATATAAAAAGAATAGAATACAATACAAACAAATCATTTACTGCAAAGACGCTATCAACTACCGGTAAATTGCTTTTGCAGATAAATACTTCAACTACAGGTTTATATCATATTCGCGTATTCGATATGTCGGGAAAGAAATACACGAATGAAACATTCCTCATTAACTCCGGCCAGGTTACAAAAGAAATTAATCTTCCCCGCGGTATTTATGTGTGGGAAATAACCAACAAGAACGGAGTCAATTTATCACAAAAAATAATTATTCAGTAATACTACCAATTACAGCAATGTAATTTATAATAATCCAAATTTTTAAATATTCTATGAAAACAAAAATTTACTTTGTAAGTATTGTATTGCTTTTTGTAATACGGTTAGATGCGCAGGTTCTCCGATCTTTTACACCACGATACAATAACGTATCTGTAAGCGGTAATATCCTTTATATTTCCAACAGCATCATTACATCGGTTCAGGCCGATGGTGTTACTCCAGTCTCCACAAACGAAAATCCCCCGGGCGGAGTTATAGCCAATCAAAGTTACTTTGGCTCCAATATTGACATAGATGCAGATGCTGCAACGTTTAATTCATCATCATCTAACCTTACTTCAAGTAGCTACCCAGCCTGCTCTCATGTTCTTTTTGCCGGATTATATTGGGGAGCCGGACAAGGTACCACCTCGAGAAGCTGGATAACAAATGAAACAACTTGTAAATTAAAACTCCCGGGTGCTTCTTCATACATAACAATCACGTCTGAACAAACTGACTATTGGAATAACACGCTTATTCCCGGTTATGCTCACGCAGGGTTTCAGTGTTTCAAAGACATTACGTCATTAGTAGCCAGCCAGGTAAATGCGATCGGAACATACACCGTTGCCGACGTTGTTTCTCCGGCAGGTTTGAAAGACGCCTATGGTGGCTGGACAATCGTTATCGTTTATCACAATTCATTGTTACCACCGCGAAATCTTTCAGTATACGATGGATGTGCAGCTGTTAAATCCGGCATGCCTGCCGTTGATATTAACATAACAGGTTTTCTAACACCTCCTTCCGGTCCTGTAAGTTGTGAACTCGGCGCCGTTGTGTACGATGGTGACAGAGTCTTTACAGATTCATTCGCGTTTAAACAAAATGGTGCGGCATCTTTTTACAATCTTACGCCAAATGCAACCAGCATTTTCAATGATATGTGGAATAGCACAGTTTCTTATAAAGGATCTGTCGTCACTACACGAAACCCTGCATTCAATAATACACTTGGATATGATGCTGATATAATAGACCTGCCCAATGCGGGCAATGCCAATTTAAGTAACAGTCAAACGGCCGCCGTTGTAAGAATGTCTTCCCCGGGAGAAAACTATATCGCGCACGTTATAACGACCTCCATTGCGCAATACGATCCTTCTTTTAAACTAGATAAAACAGTTTCCGATATTGACGGTGGCAGTCTTGTTCCCGGTAACCATCTGCGTTACCTGGTTAACTACAACAACAACGGTAATGATGCCAGTACGAATTCAGTTATCACTGATAACATACCAGCAGGAACAACTTTCGATCCCGGCACTATAAAAATTAATGGTGTGCCCAAAACAGATGCGGCAGGTGATGACGAAGCTGAATACGATTTTATAAATAACAGAGTTGTATTCCGGGTTGGAGCCGGTGCCGATCAAAGCAACGGAGGAACGATTGCTACAACTGACAACGGCAACGTGCAGTTTGATGTTATCACTACTTCCTCGTGTCGTGTGATTTCCTGTATGTCAACAATAAAAAATAGCGCGAGAATCGATTATATCGGTCAGCTTTCTTCGAATGCGCTATACGATTCGAGCAATGCAGATAAATCGGGCTGTATGATACAAGGACCTGCGATGATTTCGTTTGCAGGAAGCTGTTATACGCCAACAGACACTATTCTTAAAAATAACTGTCCTGCATTAACGGTTCCCTTACCGTATGAAAAGTATGCGGGTTATATGTTTTATTCAGCAATGCCCTTTACTGCTGCCAATCGCATTAATCCTTACGCCGCGGTGACATCGACTCAGACTTATTATGCTTATTTTAATTCGGGTACGGGCTGTTCCGATACGATCCGCATGCATGTTTTTATCAATTCCTGTCCCGATATTGATGATGACAATGATGGAATTCCGGATTATGTTGAAATCAATATACCTGCTGCCTTGCAGGATGCCGACAGTGATGGAATACTTAACTGGAACGATGCAGATTATTCCGGGTATGCAGATGTAAATAGCGATGGCTTCAATGACAACTTTGATCCTTCTTCGGATAGTGATAATGATGGTATTCCTAATTTCTACGATACAGATTTCCCAGGCTATATTGACGCCAACAATGATGGGGTGAATGATAATATGGATAAGGATCTCGATGGTATTCCGAATAACTATGACCTGGACAGCGATAATGACGGGATACCGGACAATACAGAATCAGGAGGCGCAGATACCGATGGCGACGGAAGAATAGATAATTATACAGACTCAGATGCTGATGGACTGTCCCAAAACGTTGATGCCAGTAACACGGGCGTCACCTCTTCAGGAACCGGTTTAAGTACACCGGATGGCAATACTGACGGAGATCTTTTGCCTAATTATTTAGACCTCGATAGCGATAATGATGGATTACCTGACGTAGTGGAAGTATTTGGCACTGACATAAATAATGATGGAAAGATAGATAATTACACGGACGCAGATGGCGACGGGTTTTCGGATAGTGTAGATGGAGACGTTGGCAATGATGGCATCGCTGAAAATTCAGCTGCATCGCTGTTACTTACCGGTAGTGATACTAACGGCGACGGACGTTCGGATTCTTATCCTTTTAAAAATATGGATGGCGATTCCAAAACAAATCCCTATGAACTGGATAGTGACGGTGATGGTATTACCGATGTAAAAGAAGGGTTTCCCACTCTTGACAGCAACAATGATGGACGGGCCGACGGTTCCTTTAACAGTGATGGATGGAACATCACTGTTGCAGCTATGAATAACTTAAGCCTGGCAAATACAGATGGGTCAGGAAAAGTTAATGTCTACGATATTGATTCAGATGATGACGGTATACCGGATAATATAGAGGGACAGGCTACTGCTGCTTATGCGTTGCCGGCAGGTTTAGACACGGACGGCGACGGCATTGATGATACTTATGATAACAATGTCAGCTTTGGCGGAAATGGTATTCCCCCAATCGACACGGACGGAGATGGAACGCCTGATTATCGTGATACTGATACTGATGGCGATGGTGCGACAGATATTGACGAAGGGAATGATTACAATAATAACGGTATGCCTGATGATGGAATAACTTTAACAGGCTCTGATACCGATGGTGATGGCCTTGATGATTTCTTCGACCTTCTGCCTGCAAGTGCAAAGGGAACTTCAGCAAAAATGGGAAATCTGGGTTCATTCACCGGTGATGCAATTCCAGGTACCAGGGCTACTGTGCAACGCAATGCAATAGCCGGATGTATGAATCAGCGGGACTGGCGATGTGTTTCTTATGTTTTGAAATGCGATAACATTTCTTTCAAAGGTGTACAGCAGGGAGAAAAAGTTCGCCTGGTATGGACCGCTATGTGTGACTTGAATGCCGACTATTTCATTATAGAACGAAGTATAAATGGCAGAACATTCAACTACCTGGAAAAGATAAATGCGGGAGGGGAGATTAAAGAACATACGTCTTTCCGTTTGGATGACAAACTAGTCGTTGATGATATACCCGCACTTTATTACCGGTTAAAGACAGTAACAGCGTCAAAGATTTATTATAGCGCGACAATTACAATTCCAATAAAGGACATTGATGAAGAAAGCGTACAAATAACTCCGAATCCGGTGACAGATCAGCTGAACGTGACCATTTTATCCCTGGCAACAAAACAAATTGAATTGTCTGTTTTTGATAACAGCGGAAAAGCCTGGATAAATACCGTTGCAGGTGTTGCCGCAGGGCCCAACCTCCTTAGTTTTCCGGAAATAAGAATTTGCCCCAATGGAGTGTATTATTTGAGGGTAAAACTTGCCGACGGTCATATAGTCATGCGCAAATTTGAAAAGATCAATTAAATCGAAACCTGTTTTCTGATATAATATTATCCCTCCACAGGATTTGAAAGAAGTTTATTGAAATTCGTTTCAATAAACTTCTTTTCTTT
>Ga0068868_100003856_pt1 | contig 10469 bp, 7 predicted proteins | sample KBSMisM42_FD_64660 | JGI IMG/M metagenome (GOLD analysis project Ga0068868, IMG submission 64660) | Miscanthus rhizosphere microbial communities from Kellogg Biological Station, Michigan, USA - KBS Miscanthus M4-2 | ecosystem: Host-associated > Plants > Roots > Rhizosphere > Soil ...
GCCGTCTACGCGCCACACCCGCTCAGGCGCAACCGCACGTTCGGTCGCGACGCGTAGCGTACCCGATCAGCTCCAGCCTAAGTCCGGCCTCGGCGGGGGCGACCTGTGCTGGCGTTCGCCTGCTTGACGCCGATGCGATTCATAGAGTCGCAGCTTGTTGTACAGCGTCTTCGTGCTGATCCCCAGCAGATGCGCGGCCTCGTCCTGCGTGCGGCAATGCTTCACCGTGTGCAGGATGAGGCGCTGTTCCACGTCCGCGATCGAATCGCCCAGCTTGACCTGGATGACGGACCCGCCGTTTCCGAGGCCTGGAGACACGGACGCTCCCAGATTGCCGACGTCCGTGATCAGCGGGCCATCGGCCATCAGGTAGGACCGCTGCACGACGTTGTAGAGCTCCCGCACGTTGCCCGGCCACGGGTACGACTCCAGGACGTCCAGCGCGTGGGCCGTAAATGCCTTCGGCACCCTCGACATGCGGTTGAGCTCCGCGAGGAAGTGCAGCGCCAGCACGCGAACGTCGCCGGTACGCTGGCGCAGCGGCGGGACCTCGATCGGAAAAACCTGCAGGCGATAAAGGAGGTCCTCCCGCAGCTTGCGCTGCTCCACGGCTTCGCGCGGATCGCGGTTGGTCGCGGCGATGACGCGCACATTGACCGCAACCGAATCCGAGGAGCCCACGCGCGAGACCCGACGGCTCTCCAGGACGCGCAGGAGGCGCACCTGCAACTCGAGCGGCATCTCGGTGATCTCGTCGAGGAAGAGCGTCCCGCCGTCCGCACGCTCGAAATAGCCGGCATGCTGCCTCGTCGCGCCGGTGAAGCTGCCCTTTTCGTGCCCGAAGAGCTCGCTTTCGATCAGGTTCGGCGAAACGGCGCCGCAGTTGAGCGCGAGATAGCGGCCGCGGGAGCGCGCGCTGAGCTCATGCAGGCGCGCAGCGATCAGCTCCTTCCCGGTACCGCTTTCGCCGACGATGAGCACCGTCATGTCCGACGGACCTATGCGCGCCAGCGTGTGATGCAGCCGTTTCATCTGCGGCGATTCGCCCACGATCGGCGTGCCACTTGGCGCGCGGCTGGTGGCACCGCGTACGCCGAAGCGGGCCAGCACGCGATCGAGCGCCCCGCGTGTCAACGGCTTGGTCAGGTAGTCGAATGCACCGTGGCGCATCGCCTCGACGCTCGACTCCACCGTGGCGTGCCCGGTAATGAAGATGACGTCCGATTGCTTGGCAATGCCCGCGCCGAGGAGCTCCGTGCCTTCGCCGTCGGGCAAGCGCAGGTCTACCATGCAGATGTCAGGCACGGGGTCGAGGCTTTGCTTGGCTTCGGCCAGCGAGGCCGCGGTGCGTGTGGAGAAGCCCCTGCGCTCGAGCAGATCGGCCAGCAGGGTCAGGGCCAGAGGATCGTCATCGACGACAAGCGCGTGCGGCATCGAGTCGGTAGCTGTGCGGTTGAGCTGTACGCTGCATTTTGTTCGCACGCAGGTCTCGAGCCAGCCGGGCAGGCTCGCTATGTCCTGTAGGCGCATTCCTACACCTCTGCGGCCACCGATGCGTCGAGGCGCCGATCCAGCGCATGGCGGCGCCAACGCAGCGCGTCGACGCATGCATCGTCGAGCGTGCGAACAGCCGCCCAGCCCAGAAATTCTCTGGCCCGATCAACGGACGCCCACAAGGCCGGTACGTCACCCGCGCGTCTCGGGCCGAATTTCAACGGCACCTTGCGGCCCGTGGCGCGCTCGAACGCGGATACGACTTCCAGCACGGTGGCGCCCGTCGCCGAGCCAAGGTTCACGACGAGGGGTTCGACGCCTCGATATCGAAGCGCGGCGACGTGCGCGTCGGCCAGGTCCTGGACATGCACGTAGTCGCGGATCGCCGTGCCGTCGCGCGTTTCATAGTCCCGCCCATGCACGAGCAGCGCGTGCTCGATACCCACCGCGACGCGCTCTATCCGCGGCATGAGGTTCTGCGGCACACCGGTGGGATCGTCGCCGAGCGTTCCGCTCGGATGCGCGCCGACAGGGTTGAAGTAGCGCAGGATCGAGAGCGAGCGCACGCGGTCGGCGCTCGCCGCGTCCAGGAGCACCCGCTCCGCCATGAGCTTCGATGCGCCATAGGGATTCGCCGGGTTGGTCGGCGACGCTTCGTCGAGCGGACACTTTTCCGGCCTGCCGTAGACCGTTGCGGACGAACTGAACACGAACGGGCAGGCGCCCGCCGCTTCGCGCACGTTGAGCGTTCCGAGAACGTTGGTGCGGTAATAGCGCAGGGGCTGCGTCACCGACTCCGCGACCGCCTTTCGGCCCGCTAGATGGACGACGCCTTCGATCCGCCGTCCCTGCATCGCGGCACGCAGGCCTCGCAGGTCGTTCACGTCGGCCTCCGCCACGATCGGACGCCGGCCGGCGATGGCCGCGATCCGCGCGGGAACGTCGCGCCTGGCATTGGAGAAATCGTCCACGATCAGCACGTCGAAGCCGCTCTCGAGCAGTCGAACGCTGACGTGGGCGCCGATGTAGCCACATCCGCCTGTCACCAGGATGGTCATGTTGCCGCTCGCGACGTAGATGACTCGGCTTTAGCGAAATGCATGCCGGGTCTTTCGCGCCTGCAGCCGCGTCACCGCATCCATTCGCGGCCGCAATTTCTACCGTTCTCCGGTAACGATTGCCTGCCGGCGAAGCGCGGCCGGTGTGCGCAGCGCTGCACGCACTTGGGCGGCACGCAATTTGCGTAATCGGCACGGCGCATCTCGCAGGACGATGCGCCGCTTTTCCTACAACAACGACCCAGCCGATGTATCAAGCCAGCCCCGTCTTCGCGTCCTTCTGGTCGGGAGGATTCGAAGGCGCGGACCACGTGAATGGACACGGCGTCGCACTCGATCTCAACGCCCTGACCGGTCACGTCACGCAACTGCGGGGGGACTATCGGCGCGCGCGCGCCGCGGGCTTGCGCACCGTGCGCGAGTCCGTCGGTTGGCGCGTCACCGCCGTGAACGGCGGGCGGTACGACTTTGCGCGGGCGATCCGCATGGCGGAAGAGGCCGCGCGGCAGGGCATCGAGATCGCATGGACGCTGTGGCACTACGGTTTTCCGCAAGCCGTGGACCCGTTCGCCACGAGCCTGCCAGGATTGATGGCGGAGTTCGCCGACGCGTTCATCAGGACGCTCGGGCCTCGCCTGCCCGAAGCGGTATGGATCAACCCCGTGAACGAGATCTCGTTCCTGACGTGGCTTCTCACGGAGACGCGGGCGATCCATCCCTATCGCGGCAATCGGAAGGCGCACGCGCCTCTGCTGAAGCGCAATCTGGTGCGCGCGGCGATCGCTGCCACGGCAGCAGTTCGCGCCCGACGCCCGGACGCGCGGTTTTTTCATACCGATCCCATGATTCATGTCGCGTCGAGCACGGGCGACAGCACGATGGACGTCCTGCGCGAGCACGAGGCGCAATTCGAGGCGTGGGATCTGCTCGCCGACCCGGCGTTCGAGGCTGGCGTCCCCGTCGGCCACCGATTCCATCTCGTGGGAGCCAACTACTATCACTCGTCGCAGTGGGAGATCTCGACGCGGACCCCGCTGCATTGGCATCTCCGCGATCCGCGCCGCAGGTCCCTCTCCGGCCTCCTGGAGGCCCTCTCGCGCCGCTACACGCTGCCTGTCGCACTGACGGAAACCGGTCATGTCGGAAGCGGCCGCCGGAGCTGGATCGACGAGCTCGCGCGCGAGATCCGCGCGGCGCCCGCCTGTGCGGGTGTGTGCATGTACCCGCTCGTCGACCGCCCCGATTGGGACGATCCCGGACATTGGCACCGGACCGGTCTGTGGGACGTCGTTCCGCGCGTCCATGCCACCGGCGGGCGCCGCGTTCCGCATCGAGCCTCGCTCGCCGCACTGCATGCAGCGCGTGTCCATCATCAGCCCCACCCTGCGAACACCGTCAACCATACGGACAACAACACCGAAGGAAGCACCATGCAAACCGTCGTCGTCTTCTCCCATCTTCGCTGGGACTTCGTGTACCAGCGTCCCCAGCATGTCCTGTCGCGAATCTCACGGCGATGGCGCGTCGTGTTCGTCGAGGAGCCGCTCCATCACGAGGGGCCTTCCCGCGTGGAGACGGTTGCTGTCGACGAGCGCGTCACCGTCGTGCGCTTCCACACGCCGATCTCCGCCCCGGGCTTTCATGACGCGCAGCTCGCCGAATTGCGCCCGCTGCTGAAGGACGTGCTGCAGGCGCTCCACGTCGGCAGCTACGCCGCCTGGTTCTACACGCCGATGGCGCTCCCGCTGCTGACGGCGCTGACGCCGGTCATGATCGTCTACGACTGCATGGACGAGCTGTCCGCTTTCCGCAACCCCCCGCGCCAGCTGCTGCAGCGGGAAAGCGCGCTGCTGAGGATCGCTAACGTCGTGTTCACCGGTGGTCCCAGTCTCCATCGGAGCAAACGCTCGTTGAACGGCAACACCCATTGCATTCCGAGTGCCGTGGACGGCGCGCATTTCGCCCGCGCCCGCGACGCTCGCGAGGCCGACCCTGCAATCGCCTCGCTCCCGCGGCCGCGACTGGGTTTCTACGGTGTCGTCGACGAGCGCTTCGATATTGCTTTGCTCGATGCGTGCGCCGCCCTGCGCCCGCACTGGCAGTTCTCGGTCGTCGGCCCGGTCGTGAAGATCGACCCGAGATCGCTTCCCGCGCGTCCGAACATCCACTACCAGGGGCAGCGGCCCTACGAGCATCTGCCGGGAATCCTCGCGGCATGGGACGTGGCGTTGCTGCCGTTCGCGCGGAATGAGGCTACGCGATTCATCAGCCCCACGAAGACGCTGGAGTACCTGGCGGCGGACAAGCCGGTGGTGTCCACGCCGATCGCCGACGTGCAGGAGCTGTATGGCGCCGTCGTCCGCATCGGCGCCGACGCGCCCGAATTCGTGGCGCAGTGCGAGGCGCTGCTTGGCGAGAGCGCCGGGGATCGCGATGCGCGCATCGCCGCCTCGCGAACCCTGGTGGCGAACGCCTCGTGGGATGGCGCGGCGGCACGGATGATCGAGGAGGTGGAACGGGCCCGGCCGGAGGGTCTGCGCCCCGACGTCGCGATCCTGTTCGGCGAGCCCGCCGCGGGCGGCGTCAGGACGCAGAAGACCCAGTGCCTTGTCGTCGGCGCGGGGCCGACGGGTTTGTCGGCCGCCTACACCCTTGGCGCCAAGGCGACGCTGCTGGAGGCCGCCGACACCGTGGGAGGCGGCTGCCGCTCGGTGGTCGACGGCGGATTCACCTTCGATCACGCCGGTCACATCATGTTCAGCAACAGCGAGGTCGTGCAGTCGTTGTACCGGCTGCTGCTTGGCGACAACGTCCTGTGGCAGGACCGCGAGGCGTGGGTCTACACGCACGGCACGTATACGCGGTATCCGTTCCAGGGCGCGCTCTACGGTCTGCCGCCGCAGGTGACGAAGGAATGCCTGATGGGGGCCATCGAGGCCCGCTTCGGCAACGCCGGCGTCTCCGCCAACGACGCCGCACCGGTCCACGTCGATTGCTGCGCCGACGGCACCGCGCCGAGCGATGGCTGCGACGACCACGCCGCGACGGGCTCGGCGCCGGCCAACTTCGAGGAATTCATTCACCGGACCTGGGGTCGCGGCATCGCGAAGCACTTCGCCCTTCCATACAACCGCAAGCTATGGGGGCTTCCGCTCACCGAGATGGAAACGTCCTGGCTCGGCGGCCGCGTGCCGTTGCCGGACCTCGAGCAGATGATCGAAGGCGCCCTGTCGCCCGTGCCGCGTCCGATGGGACCGAACGCGCGGTTCGGCTACCCCGCGCGCGGGGGCTTCCAGGCCCTGATGGACGGATTCGTACCGTTGCTGCAAGGGCCGGTTTACTTGCAGGCGCGCGTGGCGCACGTGCGTCCGCAACGGCACGAGGTAGAGCTCACGGATGGGCGGACCTTCCACTACGAGTCCATGATCAGCACGATGCCGCTTCCCGAGCTTGTCCGGATGATCGAGGACGCGCCGCCGGCAGTGCGCGCCGCCGCTGCGCGGCTGCGGCGGGTGTCCGTCCGCTGCGTCAATCTCGGCATCGGCCGCGAAGCCCTGACGGACAAGCACTGGATCTACTATGCCGGAGACACCCTCTTTCATCGCGTATTCGTGCAGGGGAACACGAGTCCCCGGTGCAACCCGCCGGGCGGGTTCGGGCTCACCTGCGAAATATCGTACTCGGACACGAAGCCGCTGGAGCTGGCCGGTCGCGCCCTCATCGATCGCTGCATCGCGGACTGCATACGCGTCGGCCTGTTCCGCGAGGACGACCCGATCTGGGTGGCGAACGAGGTCGATATTCCCTACGCCTACGTCGTGTATGACCACGCCCGCGCCGAAAGCGTCGCTGCGATCCGCGACTGGCTCGCCCGTTTCGACATCGTGCTCGCAGGCCGATACAGCGAATGGGAATACTACAACTCCGACCACGCGTTCCTCGCGGGGCGTCGCGCTGCGGAGTTCGTGGAGGAGCGCGCACCGCGGGCAGCGGCGGTCGCGCAGGGGATGAAGTGATCGTCGACGCGCACTTGCATTGCACGGGCAAGGAAACCGCGGCCGGCACGCTGCGGTCGCTCGACGATGCGGGTGTGGACGTCGGCGTGCTGCTGGCGCCCTTTCTCACGCCGCCGTACGCGCTGGGCGACGCGGCGTCGCTCCGCGAGGCGAACGCGTACCTGAGCCGCCTCGTCGCCGGCCACGACGACCGCCTCGTGGGTTTCGCCGTGGTGAATCCCGCCTTGCCCGGCGCCGCGGAGGACGCCCGGCATGCGCTGGAGGACCTCGGGCTTCGGGGGCTGAAGCTGGTTCCGTCGCACTGGTACCCCTACGACGACGTCGCCCACGCCGTCTACGCAGTGGCGGCGCGCCTCGCCAGGCCCATCCTTTTCCATGCCGGGGTTTTCATCGACGGACGCTCGGGGCGCTTTTGCCGGCCGATGTTCTACGAAGCGGTCAGGGATCACGCGGGACTTCACGTGACATTGGCGCATCTCGGCTGGCCGTGGTGCGACGAGGCGAACGCGCTCGGCGTCATCGACCTCATCAACGGCGTCGGTGCGGACGAAGCGGTGTTCCGGTTCGACGTGTCGTTCGGGGCACCACCGGTGTATCGGGAGGACGTCCTGCGCAAGGCGCTCGCCTGCCTCACCGCCGACCTGCTGCAATTCGGCAGCGACCGCTTCCTGCCGTGCGGAGGCGACCACATCGCAGCAGCCGTCAATGACATGCGGGAGCTCGGCGACAGGCTTGGCGTCGGAGACGACGCCTGGCGACGCCTGATGGGCGGCACCGCGGCCGCGTGGCTCGGTTTGCGCGAGTGAGCGCCGCCTCGCCGCCGCTGCGCGTGCTCGAGGTGGTGGGCAACGCCATCACCGGCGGCATGGAGCGCTACGTCGACAATCTCCTGGTCCATCTTCCGGCATGGATCGAGGCGGACGTCGTCGCGCCGTTCGCGAGCCCGGTGACGGAACGCTGGGCCGAAGAAGGAAGACGGGTGCACATCGCCCCGGTCGACGATGAGGCGCAGCTGATGCATTCGGTCGAGCGCATCGTCGAGCTGGCCCGCAGGACCGGCGCGGGCCTCCTCCATTCGCACCTTGCCAACGCAAATGCGGTATGCGCGCTCGCCTCGGCGGTCTCCGGCGTTCCCGCAATCGCGACAATCCATGGGCGTCAGCTGACGCTGCGCGACGTCGAGGCATTGCGCCTGGGGTTGGCGCACGCGCTCGTCGTCTGCGATGCGGCGCTCTCGCAGGGATTGCTGCTCGGCCTTGCGCACGCGCGACTGAGCTTCATCCCCAACGGCGTCGACACGACCCGGTACGTGCCCCGTCCCGCTCGGCCCGCGGCGGCAGCGACGGTGATCGGTTTCGTGGGCCGGCTCGCGCCGGAGAAGGAGCCTGTCGATTTCGTGCGCGTCGCCGCGGAGGTGGCGGCGCGATGCGATCACGCAATGTTCCGGATGATCGGCGACGGGCCGCAGCGCGCAGCGGTCGAGCGCGAGGTCGCCCGGTGCGGGCTCGCCGGGCGATTGACGCTGACTGGCGTGGTCGACGACATGGCGCGTGCGTATCACGAGCTCGACATCCTGGTATCGACGTCGTCCAGCGAAGGCGCCCCGCTGGCGCTGCTGGAGGCGATGGCCTGCGGCATCCCGGTGGTCGCGACCGGCGTCGGCGGCGTTCCCGAAATCGTGGTGAACGGCCTCACGGGGCGCGTGGTGCCCGCACGCGCGATTCACGCGCTTGCAAGAGCGGTGCTGGACCTGGCAGGCGACCCTGCGCAGCGCGCCGTGATGGGCGCCGCGGCCCGACGCCGCGTCCAGCGCCGCTATGACGTGCGGCGCAACGCCGAATGCGTGGCTGCGCTGATGGGGCGCGCCGCCGCCTATCCGGTGCCTGACGGCGAGCTGCGAGGCGTCGTGCGGCTGGCCCGCGATGTGCGAATCGCGTGAGCGCGCCGAGAGGCGACCTTGGCACGCCGAGTGCTAGCTCCATCCGGTGTCCGGCAGCAGAGGACGACATATCCACCTCGAACTGAAAGGAACGGCAATGCTGACCCGCAACTCACTGCAAGAGAGTACCGACGCAACGTCCGCGGATTCCGGAGACGCGATCGATATCCTGACGCAGGACCACCGCACCGTCGACGCGCTGCTCGAAGAGTACGAGTCGACCAAGGACGATGCGGACGACGAGGAGAAGGAGAGCCGGGTCGCGACCCTGTGTCTCGAGCTCACCCTTCACGCCACCGTCGAAGAGGAGATCTTCTATCCCGCTGCACGCGATGCGCTGGACCGCGATCAGGCGTCGCTGCTTGACGAGGCCGAAGTCGAGCACGCGAGCGTCCGGGAGCTCATCACGCAGCTTTCGGAGATGCGTCCCGGCGAGCCGCTGTACGACGCCAAGGTCAAGGTACTCGGTGAATACGTGAAGCATCACGTACAGGAGGAGGAGGGCGAGCTGTTTCCCGCGCTGCGCAGTGCGGGCCTGGATCTCGAGGCGCTCGGCGGCGAGATCGCCTCTCGCAAGGAGTCGCTCCGCGCTGAACTGGAAGCGGAAGCGACGATGTGACCCTCCGGCACGTACGATCTGACGCCAAAAAAAACGGGCAGCGGTGACGCTGCCCGATGAGTGCGACCGGCGGGGAGGCCGGCGCCTTCGAGGATCCGATCAGGTCTTCTTCGCGGTGGATATGGCGCTGGAGGCGCCCGAAGACATTCCCGTCGACGAGCCCGCGGACGCGGTCGACTGCGTACCATCGCGCGACTGTCCCGCTTGCGACTGCCGCGATTGCTCCGATTGTCCCGACTGGCCGCCACCGTCGTCGCGGGAGACGCGCACGCGATTGTCGATGTCCTTCACGCCGGGCACGTTGTCGACCAGGTCTTCCATCGCGTACTTCATCGAGCGGTCGCTCACGGTGCCATCCAGCACGACCTTGCCCTCGGCGACGGTCACGGTGACCTCGCTCGAGTCGATGTCGCCGCTGTGGTAAAGACGCTCGCAAATGTCTTCCTTCAGCCGATCGTCGGAGCGCTGCCAACCCTTGGGCCCGCGCCTGGCGCTGGTGCTGCGCTCGATCTGGCCCTGGCCGCCATAGCTCGACGATCCACTGCCGTATCCACTCATCGTACGGCCGCTCATCCCGTAGCGTTGATAGCCCGTCTGCCCCTCGCTGCCGTACCTGCTCTGGCCGCCTTCGCTGCCCTGGCCACGCTGATAGCGCTCGCCCTGCTGCGCCTCATAGCCTTGGCCGCCGTAACCCTGGCCGCCGTAGCCTTGGCCGCCGTAGCCTTGGCCACCGTAGCCTTGGCCACCGTAGCCTTGGCTGAGGCCCGCGGAACCGAAGCTTCCGCCCATGCTGCCGCCGCCGCCATATCCGCTGTCACCGCCGTATCCGCCGACGCCATAAGCCCCACCGCCATAAGCCCCACCGCCATAAGCCCCACCGCTTCCCTGCTGCCCGCGGAATCCGCCGGACATCGCGCCGCGCTGGCTCATCTGCTCGCCGCCGCGTCCGCTCCAGGATTGCCCGCCTGACTGCCGGCCCCACTGGCGCTCGGACGGCTCGTACCCGCCCGGGCCTTGCGCATATTGAGAGGACGTACCTTCGCCAAACTCGCCGCCGCTGTAGCTCCGGCTGCCATAGCCTTCGTCGGATCCGTATCCGCTGCGTTGACCACCGTAGTCCGCATAGCGATCGGACGATTCGTAATCGCGAGACTGCTGAGCAAATCGACCGTCGTCCTGCTCGTCGTAGCCGCTGCCGTAATTCCCCCCTTGGGACTGTCCGCCATAGCCTCCGGCCGACCCGCGGTCCTGGCCGCCTCGTCCGCCGCCGGACCCGGATTGGCTTCCGCCTCGTGGCGGCTGTGAATACCTGTTTGCCATTGAGAGCTCCTCGATGTGAACGA
>Ga0068868_100003866_pt1 | contig 10451 bp, 8 predicted proteins | sample KBSMisM42_FD_64660 | JGI IMG/M metagenome (GOLD analysis project Ga0068868, IMG submission 64660) | Miscanthus rhizosphere microbial communities from Kellogg Biological Station, Michigan, USA - KBS Miscanthus M4-2 | ecosystem: Host-associated > Plants > Roots > Rhizosphere > Soil ...
GTAATAGATGGCGGCGAGGTTGTTGTACGCCGGGAAGCGCTTGATGACGTCCTTGTAGAGGGCGACCGCCGGCTTGAGGCCGATCGAGAGATCGTCCTTCGCTTCGTCCGAGCGCGCGCGCTCCTCGTAGAGCGCGGCGAGGCGGTACATCGCGTCGGGCGTGGCCTCGGGCTCGCTCGGGTATTTCGCGATGAAGTCCTCGAGGCGCTGGATGGCGATCTCGCGCGCCTTGCGGAGCTCTTCCTTCTCGGTGGTGATCTCCTTGTCGAGACCCGAGAGGATGCTCTTCTTCTTCTCCTCGTAGTGGAGCTTGATGATCGTCGTGACGGTGTCGCGATAGTCCTTCGCGCCCTTCGCGTACGCGTCTGCTTCTTCTTGGAGCTTGTTCAGCGCGGCGATCTGTTCGGGCGTCGGCGGAGGCGGCGGCGGCGCGCTCTTCTTGAGCGTCGAGACCGGCGCGGCGAGCGTCGGCGCGGTCGTCGACGTCGTCGGCGCTGCGGCGTCACCTGCTGCTGCGGCGGCGCTGGTCGAGGCTTGCGGGGTGGTGACGCCGCCGTCTTTCACGGCGTTCGTCGAAACACCGGCGTCGGATTGCACTTGCTGAGCGAAGCCCGGGAGGGCGGCGCAGAGCGAGACGGCGACGAGGGCGGCTGCGAAGAGCTGTTTGGCTCTCATGGGCGTTACTTCGACCCTCCACCGGTCGCTGGCGTTTGTTGATCGCCCGAATCGTCGAGCACTTCTTTGAGCTCTTCGTCGAGGAGCTGCTCTTGCCGAGAACGTTCGGTCTGCAAGTTCCTCACGCGATCGAGCTCTTCTTCGCGGACTTCCCACGCCTGCTCGGTGATGCCGACGTCGGCGCGAAGGACGATGTTCTTCAGCTTGTCGCGCACGAGCATGAAGTTTCGCTGCGCGACGTGGCCGACGAGATCTTGCGCCTCTCCGTCGAGCTTCGAGAGCTGGTCCTTGTACGAAGCGATGTTCGCGGCTTCCGCGTCGACCTTCTTCTGGAGATCGCCGATGCGGCTTCCGACCTGCGACTCGAGACGCATGAAGGCCGCCGTGAGCTGGTCTTCCTGCGCGCGCATCTGTCCGAGGATGCCGACGACCTTGCCGGCGTAATTCTGCGCGCCGCGGCCTGCAGCGCCGCCTTGCGCGAGCTGAACTTCGCGGTCGAGCGTGTCGCGGTAGGTCGAGCGGTTCTGCGCGTCGACCTGGTAGCGCGCGTCGCCGAGGCCGATCTGCGCGCGACCGACCTCGATCTGCCGGCGAAGGATGCTCGCGCCCTCACGGTACTGCTTGAGGAGCCGCTCGTTGTCGTCGATCTCCTGGTTGAAGCGCTTGATGCTGTCCGGATCGCGCGTGACGCCTTGCGCGGGCCCTTCCTTGATCATGCGCCTGAGACCGTTCACGACGGCCTGGAGCTGGTCGATCTCCTGCGTCGTCTGCGTGAGCTTCTGCGAGACCGAGTTCCACTGCTGCTTGCCCTGCTGATCGCGCTCGGCGAAATCGCTCGCCGACGACGGAAGGCCGCTGATGTCGCCCTCCATCTTCTTGCGCTGCTCGTGCACCGACCCGATGTCGCCTTGCATGCTGCCCGGCTCTTCGTCGTCAAGGCCCTTGGCGATCTCGAGACGCGCCTTCGAGAGCCTATTGATGAGGCCCAGCGCGAGCTCTTCACCCGCGAGGAGCTCGGGGAACGCACGCACGCGGTTCGAAGCGCCGATGAGCGCGTTCAAGCGCGCGATGAGATCTTCGCTCTGCTTGATGAGGTGCTTGCACTGATTGACGTCTTCGATGACGGCGAACGCGAGCGGGCCGTCCTCCATCTCGCGCGCCCAGCGGATCGCGATCGCGGGGAGCTCCTGGCTCGTGTCGAGCGCGTCGAGGAGGTGCTGGCTGAGCTTGTTGTAGAAGACCGCGACGTCGGTCGTCGATCCGAGGAAGTCTTCGACCTTCTGGCGGATGGGATCGTATTGCGTGCGCACCGTCGTGTAGAGCTCGAGCGCTTTGTCGAACGCGCCGGCGCGGAGCAACAAGTCCGCGCGCAAGAGTGTTCCGTCCGCGAGATACGTCGAATCCGGATCGGCGATCGAAAGAACCTCGAGCGCGCGCTCGGCGCGCTGCACGTCGCCGAGGCGGACGTACACCCACGCGAGCTCGTAGAGCATCGTGTCGAACTCTTTCGAGTCGCGACCGACCTTCGAATACGCCTCGCGCGCGAGCTGGAATTGCTCGTTCTCGTACGCCATGCGGCCGATCGCCATCCACGCGAGGTCGATGACGTGGCGGTGTTCGTCCGTGTCGGGCGGAAGATCCGTCACGACCTTGAACGCGTCGATCGCGGCTTTGTACGAGACCTTCGGCGGCGGCGGAGCGCCTGGCGCGGCGTTGGTCGGCCCCGGCGTCGTCGTGACGCCGGCCGAGGCCTGCGCGTTCTTCATCGCGATGAGGCCTTGGAAGTAACGCGCCTGGTGCGTGTACGGCGCGCCGTTCGCGACGTTCTGGAACTGGCCCTGCGCGTTTCCGTAGTCCTTCTTCGCGTAGTAGGCCTTGCCCTTCGCGTACGTCAGCGCCGCGTCGACTTGCGCCGGCGGCACGAGGTTCAAATTCGCGAAGACCTCGTCGAGCGACGCGACGTCACCCGTGCGGAACGAGACGTCGACGAGACGCACGAGCGCCTTGGAGACGTACGGCTGGAAGCGCGGCTCGTTTCCGCGCTTCACGATCGCGCGGTAGTCACGGCGCGCCGCGAGGTAGTCCTTCGCGGCGTAGAACGTCTCGCCGCGCCAGTAGTAGGCGTCGACCATCGACGGCGTCTCCGGGAAGCCTTCGATGACCTCGCTCAAGACGACGAGCGCGCGGTCGTAGTCCTTCATCCGGAAGAGGAGCTCGCCGTTCGCCACACGCGACTCGGGGCTCGACACGTCCGCCTTCGCCTTCGCGATGGCCGCGTCGACGCCTTGCGACTCGCGCGTGACGGCCGAGACCTCGTTCTGCGCGCGCGCGATGTTGTCTTCGCTGCCCGCGTGCGCCGGAGAAGCGAGGCCGAGCGCGAGCGCCGTTAGTGACGTCGCGATGACTCGCTTCATTTCTTGTCTCCACCGCCGGACGATGCAGCCTGCGCGTTGCCACCCGCACCGCCGCCGGGGCCGAGCGCCTGGACCTTCTCTTTCCACTCGATCTTCGGACGATCCTGGAGCGGCGTCGTCACGCCACCGGACTCGTACGACGTCGCGGTGACGCTGAGCGTCTTGCCTTCGACGGCCGTGAACGAGTGGCTCGACTTCACTTCGAACTTGTAGCCGCGCAAGTACGTGAACACGCCGTAGCCGTTGCCTTGGAACGTGAGCAACGCGCTCATCGTGTGGTCGCCCGGCGTGATGGAGCCCGAGTAGATCGGGATGTCCTTCTGATCGGCGAGCGCGCCCGTGTCGTCTTGGCGGTTGTACTGCACCGCGCCGTCGAGGACGAAGAGCGCGCGCACGAGGCGGAACGCGCTCGACATCTCGTTGTGATAGTTGATCTCGCTGCGCGAGCCCGCGGCGCCGCCCGAAAGGATCGTATCGGAGAGGAGAGCGAGGCGCGTGTGGCTCCGGCGGATCTGATCCTTCAGCTCGTCGACGCGCGCTTCGAGATCGCGGAGGCGAACGTTGTACGTCGCGCCATCCATCGCGACGGCGCTGCCCGTGGGCGTCACCGTCGGGGTGGTCGCCGTGGAGGCCATGCTCGATGCGACCGCAGTCGTCGCGGCCGAGCCGCTCGTCGCCGGCTTCGCGCTCGATGCGACGCTCGCGGTCGTCGCCGCACCGCCGTCCTTGCCGGTCGTGCTCGTGCCGCCCGTCTGCGCGAGCGCAGCGGCGGAGACGAGTAGCGGGAACGCGAGTGCGAAAATACGAGTCGCCTTGTGCATGGTCATCCTTCCAAGCTCGAGCTTTGCGCGCCCGAGTGTAGTTTGCGGTCGCACCCCCTTGCAACCACAGCCATTCAGTTGTTTTTCCCGTGCGTCCAACGCACTTGCGGGCGCTGCTGGAAGGGCACGGTGACGTCGTTCAGCTCGTAAATCGTGGCCGTCACGTGGATGGGCTCGGTCGTGGCCGTCCAGGTATGGCTCGAGGACAGCGTGATTCTAAAGCCCCGCAGGTAGCTGAAGACGCCGTAGCCGTTGCCTTGAAGGACGACCTCGACCCGGGCGACGTGCTCGCCGGTGCCGGTGGCTCCCGTGAAGACCGGCAGCTGCCGCTCGGTGCCCGTGAGCTCCTTCTTGTCGAGCTGGAGCTGACCGTCCACCACCACGCGCGCCGACACCAGCTTGAACGCCGCGCTCGTGTCGTTGCCGAGATCGATCGTCGTCTTCGCGAGACCGGGCGTCATCGCTTGTGCGCCGAGCGCGCTCAAACGCTGATGCGATCGCCGAACGGCGTCTTGGATTTCGTCCGCCTGCGCGCGGATGCTCTCGAGCTTGATCTGATCTTGCTGAGCATGCGCGCTCGGAGCGAGAAACAGCGCAGCAACAGCGAGAAGGAATGCAGAGCGAGTGTTCATGGCTAGCACCTCGTCATTCCCGGCATGCGCAGTGTACTTCGCAGAAACTCAGCCGCAACGTGCTGGAGAAAAACAAGATCTTCGCAGCTCCTCGGACGTCTGAACCCCCAAGAAAAGGAGCACGGCGGTGTTACGGGCCACTTCCATAAGGCTCGCCCTGAAACCTGGGGGCGTATACGTTGTCACGGAGAGCGATGATCGATCCTCACGTGACCGACGAAGCGCTCATGATCCGCTTTCAACAAGGGGATCGTGCCGCCTTCGCTGCGCTCGTGAAGAAGCACAAGTCACCGCTCTACAACTTCGCGCTCCGTCAATTGCGCGCGAAGACGACGGCGGAGGACGTCGTGCAGGAGACGTTCGTCCGCGTCGTTCAGAACGCGGCGGACTTCAAGCACGAAGCGCGATTCACGACGTGGCTCTACACCATCGCGAGAAATCTCTGCATCGATCAACTGCGCAAAGGCGCGCTACGGAAGCACCCGTCGCTCGACTCGCGTCAAAGCCAAGACGAAGGCGGCCCGACGCTCGGAGAGCAAACGGCCGACTCGCGTGCGAACGTGGAACGTGACGCGACGGCCAGCGAGCTGCGGCAGCGCATCGCGGGCGCGGTCGAGACGCTTCCCGACGATCAGCGAGAGGTGTTCTTGATGCGGGAGGTCGCGAACCTGCCCTTCAAGGAAATTGCAGACATCACCGGTGTGCCCGAAAATACGGTGAAAAGCAGAATGCGTTACGCGCTCGAGCGCCTCCAGGCCGCCCTGTCGGACTACGAGGAGTACGCCCGTGCGCTCAAGTGAAACGATGACTATTTAAGGAGAGAGGAAGAAGTCCGTGGATTGCGAGAAATTCGAGAGTCTGCTCATCGACGAGCTCTATGGCGAGCTCGACGAGGTGACGAGCGCCGCAGTGCGTCGTCACGCAGCGGGTTGCGCCCGTTGCGGAGCGCTGCTCTCGGGTCTGCGCGCCACGCGGAAGGTCGCGGCGCTCCCGATGGAGGAGCCGTCGGCGGATCTCGAGGACAGAATTCTCAGCGCGGTGCGCGAGCAGCAGAAGGTGCTGCCGTTCAAAGCGCGCGCTTCGTCGGTGCTCTCTCGCGCCGGCGCGTGGGCGATGCGCCCGCAGACGGCGATGGCCGCGGTGTTCCTTCTCGTCATCGGCACGAGCTTCGTCCTCGTGCAGACGCGCAAGGAAGTGGCGACGGCGTCGAAGAGCGCCGAGGGCGCGCCGATGATGCAAGCGGCAGCGACCGCCGCGGCGGCTCCTTCGGCGTATGCGCTGGAGAAGGAGAGCGCGTTCGCGCACGGCGTCGAAGAGCGAAGGCCGGATGTGCCGAAGGGGATGCCGTCGACGGCGATGGACACGCTGGCGCTCGCAGGCAACGACGGCGATCGCGAGCGCGACAGCCGCGACAAAGCGAAGGACGAGCAGAAGAAGAACCTCGACTCGAACGGCATCGCGAACGCCGGTCCGATCGGCGGCGTCGCGATGAACGACCTGACGACGACGACGCGCGGCATGTACGGCGGTCAAGGTCAGATGCCGATGCAACAGCCGGGTGCTAGCGGCGGTGGTGGTGGCTCGGCGAACATGCCGCCCGCGCCCGTCGCGCAGCAATCGCAGCAGGCGAATACCGGGGCGTCGACGCAAACCGCGAGGGCGCAAGCCTGCACCCCGGCGGATGCGAATCGATACGATCAGCAGCACACGTCGGAAGGCACGCTCGCAGCCGCGCGCTGCTACCGCGATCTCGGCAACTCGCAGCTCGCGCGCCAGCGTTACGGGAGCTTGCAGAGCACGCCGTACGCGACGACCGCGCAACAAGAGCTCGACGCGATGACGCCAGCTGCTGCGCGGAAAGCGGCACCGGCGCACGTGGCCGCCGAAGTTCAGGCCGCGCCTCCTCGCGCCACGGCGACGGCGCCCGCCCAGACGAAGCCGGCGGCCGTCGATCAAAAAGCGGGCACGAGCTACTGATGGCGACGCTCGAAGACTGGACCGAGCGCCTCGCGCGCGCCGCGATCTCCGAGCGCGATCGACGCGCGATCGCCGCGAGCGAGAGCGCACGCCAGATGGTCCTCGAGCGTCTCGAGTCAGCCGTCGAAGATCACGATGCACTCCACGGCTGGACGGTCGTCGGTCGTGTCCTCGCCGACGAGAACGCCTCGCCGAGCCTCGTCGCCGAAGTCGTCGACGCGCTTGTCGCCGCGCGAAGCGGCGCAGACTCGGACGCGTCGTCTCCTCGCGCGCGCGAAGGTTGGGCGCCGGCCGCGCGCGCCGCGATCGTCGAAGCGTTCGTCGCGGCCCAGCGCGAGCTCGAGGCCGAGCGCGTGAAGGACGCGTGGCGCTTCCCGCGGTGCGTGGTTCGCTTGGACGAGTCGACGGCCGCGGTCGCGGCGTCGTTCCCCGACGAAGACTCCGACGCGCTCGCGCGCTGGGCGGACGAGGTCGCGAGCGGCCTCGCGAAGATGGGAATCCGGCGTGTCCACGCCGAAGGCACCGCACGTTCCCGCGCCGCGCTCGCAGACGCGCTCTCGGTCGCGGGCATCGACCTGGCAACGCAATTGCGCGCGTCTCGTTGACGGCGCGTTTCTGATAGACTCGGATCCCATGCTGCGTCGGCTGGGGCTCTTGTCGTTGGTGTTGGCTTGTTCGTCGGGCGATGGAACGGTCAACCTCGCGCCCACCCTGATCTTTCCGCAAGGCGTGCTCGACGGCGTCACGCGCCTGAACGTCTCCGTCTACGACGGGTCGGGCAACCTCGACTGCAACGCGCTCGACGGCACCGTCAAAGGCTTGAACGGCGACACGCCGCTCGCGACCAAAGATCTCAGCACGAACAACTGCCCGAGCGGGGCGAAGTTCTGCGGCGACATCTCCGTCGACAAGAGCGGCAGCCCGCGCCTCTTCGCGGCGCAAGCCTTCATCGGGACGGCGTCCGCGCCGAACGCGAGCGGCTGCACGAAGGTTCCGAACACGAACCAGGACACGCTCAACATCCAGATCAAGATGCTCCGCACGCTGCCTCCGCAGCAGTGCAACGGCAAGACGAGCACGACGATCGTGCAGTGCACGACGGGCCCGAACGCGGTTTGCGACGCGAACTGCGAGAGCATCGAGGAGTATTTCTCGAAGGGCGACGGCACGACGACGAGCGACTCGAAGTCGAAGGTGCGACCGCAGCTCGTGTGGCCCGCGGCGTCGGGCGATCCGGGGCGCCTCGTCGGCGTGTGGGGTGACAAATCTCCGAGCGGAGGCACCGAGGTCGCGATGCGTGTCCTCGCCGACGACATGCAGCCGTACGCTGGCCAAGGCCAGTACGTGCAAGACAACTCGTTCCGCATGCCCGGCGTGCAGAATGGCGGCCTACCGCCCGTCGGCTATCCCCTCCCCCAGTTCAATCCGACGATCGCGTCGATCAACGGCAACTACTTCATCGCGTTCGAAGACGTCGGCGTACCGGCGACCGCGATCAAGATGCGATCGCTCGATCCGATCCTGAACCCGCAGCAGAGCGCGGCCGCGCAGATCAGCGCGTCGAGCTCGAACGCGCAGGCCCTTCCGTCGATGGCCGCGAACGGCAACAACCTGTTCGTGGCTTGGGAAGACGGCACGGGCAAAGTCGTCGGCACCACGGTGGCGTCGTCGACGCTCACGGCAGGCACGCAGCAAGTGCTCGGCACCGGCACCGCTCCGAGTGTCGCAGCGACGTCCTCGGGCTGGGTCGCCGTGTGGCAAGCCGGCACCGACGTGCAGATGGTGACGATCGACGGTACGGGCAAACCCGGCACCGCTTCGAAGGTGAACGGCACCGCGGGCGCAACGCACCCGGGCGTCGCTGCGTTCGGCGGGAACGTGTGCGTCGTCTGGGCCGACGGCAACGGAAACATCCGCGTGCAGCGCTATGACGGCTCGGGCAAAGCGATCGCGAACGATCAGAACAACGCGCTCGAGGACACGTCGCTCGGCGGCAATCAGTCCGCGCCTTCGGTCGCCGCGGGCACGAACTTCTTCGTTGCGACGTGGGTCGACGGATCGTCCGGCCACGTGCGCGCGCGCTTCCTCGACGGCACGGGCGGCTTCCTCTTCAACTTCGTCAACGGCCAGAACGGTGACTTCCAAGCCAGCACCGTCGACGGCGAGACGCGCAACAACCCGACCGCCGCAGTCGGCGGCGACCAAGGCCAGTACGTCTCGATCGCCTGGGAAGACAACACGGGCGCCCCCTCGTCCTTCAAGGGCATCTGGGGCCGCCGCTTCCCCCTCCCGCAAAATTAGTTCTCGGTCTCAGTCTCGCGCGCTACGCGCGTCTCGACAGTAGCCGAGAGGTTTCACCTCTCGGGCTCTCCGAGGAGTTCCTGAGGATTCGCCGCGAAGACGCCAGGGGCGCCAAGATCGGAATTTTGGGTTCGTCAGCCGCGCGACGCATTTCGAATCTCGATGATCCATCGATCGCAAAGGAGCTGAGCGGACCACGAACCTAAACTTCTCGCTTGGCGCCCGTTGCGTCTTGGCGGCCAAATTCGGTGGTCGACGTCGAGCTTCAGAGGAGACTCAGAAGAGGAATACCGAGTGAAATCACCGGAGTTCGGATCCGAATTTTGCCGTCCGGGAGCTCGAGGGGCGAAGCTCCTCGATACCTTGTCGAAGCGTACGGAGCACGCGAGACTGAGAATAAGACCTACTAATCGGGGTCGCGGACGTACGTGATGGCGTGGATGACGTCGACGAGGCGTTCGCGGGCTTCGCTCGAGAGCTCGACGAACCGGACGCCCATGCCCGGGTTCGGGTTGTCGCCATTCGCGCGTACGCGGTTGATCCAAGCGACCTTGCCTTGAAGACGAAACGGCTCGTGGCCGGGCGGCGCGAAAGCGAGATCGATGGGCGTGCCCACTTCGAGCGGCTCCGTCGTCTTCACGAAGATTCCCATCGCGCTGATGTTGGCGATGGACGCATAGAGGAACGTATCCTCCGCGACGCAGTCCACGTTCCAGCTCACGGCGATACGCTCCGCACTTCGTCGATCGTCTTTTTCACTCGTCATCGTGCCCTTCGGGCTGTCGGCCGCGCCTTCGGCGCGGACCTCAGGCCGGCGGCGCTTATTGCACGCGAAGTGGGCCGCCGTCGATGCGATTGTCGTTGTCGTTGGGGCCGCTCACGACCTTCATGCGCGTGTCGCCCACGAACAGGCCGAAGAAGACCGTGTACGTGCCGGGCGTGAAGTTCGGCTCGAGCGAGAACTCGTAGTCGTCCATCACGAGATCGTCCTTGAGCCAGAGCGAGAACGGGTATTTCCCGTCGAGCGGCTTGTGGTCGCCGTTGTGGCGGCGGTGGTAGCCGTCGATGTGGATGAACGACTCCCACTCCGTCGTGATGGGCGCGAGGACCTTGTAATAGGTGCGCATGCGGTACTTGCGGCCCGGGCCGATCGAATCGACGAGCTTGCCCGTCTGATCGGTGACGTCGTAGCCGAGGACCTGAAGCTTGCCCTCCATGTCGACGACGAGCTTGTGCTGGGGCGTCGGCAGCTTGTCGAGCAGGATCTTCGAGAACGGGTTCTGGTTCTTCTCGCCCGACTGCAGCGACGAGCCGACGAGAAGGATCTGCGACGAGCGCGCGTCGAGCACCGGGAGGTTCTGTGCGGGCTCCCCGCTCGCGTGCGTCTTCTGGCGATACAGCTGGTTGAGCCTCGGGATCTCTTCGGCGCGCGTCGCGAGGTAGCGCCGGCCGCACGTGTCTTGCGTCTCGAGCCACTGGAAAGCGCGCTGCGTGTCGGGGAGCGTCTCCACCTGCCCGCCGGCGTAGTAAGCCGCAGTTCGGCCACCAACGCCGAGGAGCGCGAGAGGCTCGCAACCGTGGTGGATGCGCGCGTAGCTTTCGAAGACTTCCTTCGGCGAGAGCTGGTTCGC
>Ga0068868_100003875_pt1 | contig 10443 bp, 10 predicted proteins | sample KBSMisM42_FD_64660 | JGI IMG/M metagenome (GOLD analysis project Ga0068868, IMG submission 64660) | Miscanthus rhizosphere microbial communities from Kellogg Biological Station, Michigan, USA - KBS Miscanthus M4-2 | ecosystem: Host-associated > Plants > Roots > Rhizosphere > Soil ...
CCATACCTATCTGCCGGATTGGGATTTCGTCGCCCACACTTTTCTCTGCGGCCTGGGCGGCGAGTTACTCGAGATGCGCAAGGAAGTGCGAGCCGTCCTCGGCTTCAGCTGGGGATTCTCAAAGCGGGGCAGCGAGATCGATTTCACTGCTCCGGCGATCCTCGGTCCGGATCATTGGAACGACCACCTCGATTACCTACGCCCCAACTTCGATGCAGTGTCCTTCGCACCAGGCTATTTCCAGCAAGCCGTGCCATGAGCGATCTCTCCTCCGCACGCGGGCGCATGGTCGAGCGCCAGTTGCGGGGGCGGGGGATCGAGGACGAGAGGGTGCTGGCGGTGATGGCCGAGGTTCCGCGGGAGGAATTCGTGCCCGCCCGGCTGCGTCACCGCGCCTACGCCGACTCGGCACTGCCGATCGCCGAGGAGCAGACGATCTCTCAGCCCTGGATCGTCGCCGCGATCTGCCAGGCCCTGCAGCTGGGCGGCTCCGAGCTGGTGCTCGAGGTCGGGACCGGCTCCGGTTACTCGGCCGCGGTGCTCTCGTTGCTCGCCGACCACGTCGTCAGCATCGAGCGCCACGAGGCGCTCTCGCATGCCGCCGGCGAGGTGCTGCGCGCGCTCGGGATCGGCAACGTTGAGCTCGTGGTCGGCGACGGCAGCCTCGGCGTCCCGGGGCGAGCGCCATATAGCGCCATCGCCTGCCATGCGACCGCGCCGGCACCTCCACCTGCGCTCCTTGACCAGTTGGTCGACGGCGGCCGGCTTGTCCTCCCGATTGCCTCCGAGGAGGCGGACGCGCTGACGCTGCTGCGCCGCAGCGGCGAGCGCTTCGAGCGCGAGGTGATCGGGCCCTGCAGGTTCGTGCCGCTGATCGGCGAAGCGGGATTCAGCAGCGGCTAGCGGGGCGCGGGGAGGCGGCGCTCAGCAGTTCGAGACGGCGTCGTTGCCGTCCTTGGCGACGTCGTCGCTACCACCACCGCCGCAGTCGACCTTGTCGCGCTGGCCGTCGAGGGCGTCGATGAAGTCGCTGCCGCCTTTGCCGAGCAGCGTGTCCTTGCCGATGTGGCCCATGATGCTGTTGTCGCCGCCGTCGCCGACGAGGACGTCGGGGCCGTCGGATCCCTCGAGGCTCTCGTTGTCGCCGAGGACCCGGTCGGCGCTGCCGCAGCCGGGAGGTCCGCCGCTGCCGCCGAGGGAGACCCGCAGGTTGTCGTTGGAGCGGGCGTAGGAGACCGTGTCCTCACCCGGCCCGCCGTCGTAGACGTGGCCCTGGCAGGTGGGGACCGAGTTGACGAGCAGGTCGTTGCCCGGCCCGCCGAGCAGGTTGTCCCCGCCCGGGTCGGCGTAGAGGACGTCTGAGCCGCCGTTGCCCTCGAGCCGGTCGTGGCCGTTGTCGGGGCTGTTGTAGTTCTCGCCCGCTTCCAGGACGTCGTCCCCGTTGCCGCCGATCAGGTTGTCGTCGCCGGCGTTGCCGTTGATCCGGACTTTGGCACCGGCCGGGACGCTGGGGTCGACGACGATCGTGTCGTTGCCGTTGCCGCCGGTGACGACGAACAGCGGCACCGCGCCCGAGTCGGGGCAGATCATCGCGCTGCCGTTGGAGGGCGGGGTTTCGCAGCCGTCGCCGGCGAAGATCGGCACCGCCGAGGTGACGATCCAGGCGCCGTTGCCGCGGGAGATGCGGACGTCGTCGTTCTGGGGGCTGCCCTGGACGATCAGGCTGGAGCCGTCGAGGCCCTGGTTGAGGATCCCGTAGGCGAGGGTCGCGGGCGGCGCCGCTTCGGGGCCGCAGGAAGTTTCCGTTTCGAAGCCTTCGCAGGAGTCGGAACCGGGGCCGCCGAAGGCCTGACCACCGCCACCCCCGCTCTGCAGGCTGTCGTTGCCGACGCCGCCGTCGATCCGGTTGGCCTGGCCGTCGCCGGCGATTTCGTCGCCCTGGGGGGAGCCGACGACGTCCTCGAAGCCGTTGAGGTCGTCGTGCCCGTCGCCTTTGGCCTTGTTGGCGGCGAGGCTGATGATGACGCCGCTGCGGGTGGCGCTGGCGTAGGAGACGATGTCGTTTGCCCCCTCGCCGCCGGCGAGGAAGTCGGTGCCGGCGTCGCCGCGCACGATGTCGCCGTCGCCGGGACCGCCGTCGACGTGGTCGGTGCCGGCGCCGCCGAAGACTTCGTCGGCGTCACCGCCGCCGTTGAGGTCGGGCTCGTCGCCGGGGCCGCCTTCGATGTGGTCGGAGCCAGGGCCGCCGTCGATCTTGTCGTTGCCCTTGTCGCCGAGCAGTTTGTCGTCGCCACCGTCGCCGTCGATGTCGTCGCTGCCCTGCTGGCCGTCGAGGTAGTCGTCGCCGGCACCGCCACCGAGCTTGTCCGGGCCTTTGAAGCCGATCACCACGTCATCGCCGCCGCCGCCGTGGAGGCCGTCGGCGCCTTTGGAGCCGGAGAGCTCGTCGTCGCCATCGCCGCCGTCGATGCTGTCGGAGCCGGTGTCGCCTTCGAGGTGGTCGTTGCCGCCTTCGCCCTGCAGGGAGTCGAAGCCGCGACCGCCGTCGATCTTGTCGTCGCCGGGGCCGCCGCAGATCGTGTCGTTGCCGTTGGGGCCGCCGGTGATCACGTCATCACCACCGCCCCCGTAGATCACGTCGCTCGCCTTTTTGCCGACGATGTGGTCGCTGCCGGCGGTGCCCATGATCGTCACCTTCTTGCCGTCGCACTTTTTGGCCTGTGCCTGGGCGGCGAGCAGGAGCAGCAGCGCGCAGGCGGCAAGGACGAAGAGAGCAGGGCGTCGGAGGGCGTCGATCTTGGTCGGCATCCCTGAGCACATCGGTTCCGCGATCCGGAACCTCCAGCGCCGACGAAAAACACCCAAAACTCGTCCAGAGGCCTAGGACAAACGTCCAGCTCTCGCGCGGATCACGCTCTCCTATACGCTCGCAGCGATGAAGGGCGGGATCTACGTCTTGAACTTCTACTCGGCGGTCTTCATCGACCAGCTGAAGCGCGGCCGCAAGACCGCGACGATCCGGCTCGGCGACAAGGCCAACAAGTACGAGCGCGGCCAGGTCGTCTGGATCACGGTCGGGTTCCGGCACAGCCCGCGGGAGAAGATCTTCACCGCGGTGATCGACGACGTCGAGGTCAAGCCCCTCGCCGAGCTCACCCGGCGCGACATCGAGCACGACAACCCCGAGTTCCGCCGCCTCGAGGAGACGAAACGCTTCCTCGAGCAGATCTACAGCCGCTCGGTCGCCGACGAGGACCTGGTGACCGTGATCCGCTTCTCGCAGATCGTCGAGCCGCCGCGGGCGCACCTCGGCAACGGAGAGACCCCGCACCACAACTGAACTCGATGGGCACCGGGGACGTAAGTTAGGCGCGATGGCCGAATACACCTTCCTCACCACCTGGCTGCTCGAGTCCCCGCGGGAGCCGGTCTGGGAGGCGATCCACGACCAGGCGAGCTGGCCGCGCTGGTGGCGCGGGGTGGAGGAGGCGAGCGAGCTGCGACCGGGGGACGGCGAGGGCCTCGGCAGCGTCTCGCGGATGGTCTGGAAGAGCCTCCTCCCTTATCGGGTCTCCTTCGAGGTGACGACGAGCCGGATCGAGTACCCGACCCTGATGGAGGGCCACGCGGTCGGGGAGCTCGAAGGCATCGGCCGCTGGCGCCTCTACGAGCAGGACGGGGTCACCGCCGTCCTCTACGAGTGGAACGTGCGGACCACCAAGCCCTGGATGAACCTGATGGCGCCGCTGCTGCGGCCGGCCTTCGAGTGGAACCACGACTGGGTGATGCAGCGCGGCGGCGAGGGAATTTCCTCTCTCCTCGGCTGCCGGCTCTTGGCGATGGATTGACGCTTCGCTATCTTTAAGGAGTTGGCACTCTCCCCCCGAGAGTGCCAAGCGTCAGCAGAGCAGGAATTTGGCTCTGCAGCGACGTTTCTCAACTTTCACCACCCAGACCGATAACGGAGGTTCACGGATGAAGCTGAAGCCCCTCGGGGACCGGCTGATCGTCAAGCCGATCGAGGAGGAGGAGACGACCGCCAGCGGCATCGTCCTCCCAGACACGGCCAAAGAGAAGCCGCAGAAGGGTCAGGTCGTGGCCGTAGGCGACGGCAAATGGGACGAGGACGGGGAGAAGCGCATCCCGCTCGACGTCGCGGAGGGGGACGAGGTCCTCTACTCCAAATACGGCGGCACCGAGGTGACCGTCGAGGGCGACGAGCTGCTCGTCCTGCGCGAGTCGGACGTCCTGGCCAAGGTCGGCTGACCCACCGGATTTACGTAACCAAGGAGGACTGAACACAAATGGCTCACAAGGAGCTGAAGTACGCAGAGGATGCCCGCGGGGCCCTGCAGGCAGGCGTCGATTCCGTCGCCAACGCCGTCAAGGTCACGCTCGGCCCGAAAGGCCGTTACGTCGTGCTCGACAAAAAGTTCGGCGCGCCGACGATCACCAACGATGGCGTCACGATCGCCCGCGAGGTCGAGGTCGAGGACGTCTTCGAGAACCAGGGCGCCCAGCTCGTCCGCGAGGTCGCGACCGCGACCAACGACGTCGCCGGTGACGGCACCACCACCGCCACCCTGCTGGCCCAGACGATCGTCCGTCAGGGCCTCAAGAACGTCGCCGCCGGCGCCAACCCGCTGGCCCTGCGCCGCGGGATCGAGAAGGCGGTCGAGGAGGTCGTCGACAACCTGCGGAACACGCAGTCGAAGGAGGTCGCGGGCAAAGACCAGATCGCCCGTGTCGCCGCCATCTCCGCCGGTGACGACGAGATCGGCAACGTGATCGCCGACGCGATCGAGAAAGTCGGCAAAGACGGTGTGGTGAACGTCGAGGAGGGCCAGACCTTCGGGATGGAGCTGGAGTTCACCGAGGGGATGCAGTTCGACAAGGGCTACATCTCGCCGTACATGGTCACCGACCAGGACCGCATGGAGGCGGTGCTGAAAGACCCCTACATCCTCATCGCCAACCAGAAAATCGGTTCCGTGCGGGACATCCTGCCGGTGCTCGAGCAGGTGATGCAGGGTGGGAAACCGCTGCTGATCGTGGCCGAGGACGTCGAGGGCGAGTGCCTCGCGACCCTGGTCGTGAACAAGCTCCGCGGCACCTTCACCGGCGTTGCCGTCAAAGCCCCCGGCTTCGGCGACCGCCGCAAGCGGATGCTCGAGGACATCGCGATCCTCAGCGGCGGTGAGGTAATCACCGAGGAGATGGGCCTGAAACTGGAGAACACCCAGATCGCCCAGCTCGGTCAGGCCCGCACCGTGGTCGTCTCCAAGGACACCACCACGATCATCGATGGTGCCGGTGATGCCGAGGACATCAAGGGTCGGATCAAGCAGATCAAATCGGAAGTCGACAACACCGACTCCGATTTCGATCGCGAGAAGCTCCAGGAGCGCCTCGCCAAGCTCGCCGGAGGCGTTGCCGTCGTCAAGGTCGGCGCCGCCACCGAGACCGAGATGAAGGAGAAAAAGCACCGCGTCGAGGACGCGCTGCAGGCGACCCGCGCCGCCCTCGAGGAGGGTGTCGTGCCGGGTGGTGGCGTTGCTCTGCTGAACGCCCAGGCCGGTCTCGACCCGGAGAAGCTCGACGAGCCCGACGAGGTCACCGGCGCGCGGATCATTCACCGCTCGCTGGAGGAGCCGGTGCGGCAGATCGCCGAGAACTCGGGCCTCGAGGGCTCGGTCGTCGTCAACAAGGTCCGGGAGCTGAAGGAGGGCGAAGGTCTGAACGCGGCGACCGGCGAGTACGGCGACCTGATCAAGGCCGGCGTCATCGACCCGACCAAGGTCACCCGCTCCGCCCTGGAGAACGCGGCCTCGATCGCGAAGAACATCCTCGTGACCGAGGCGATCATCGCCGAACCGCCGGAGGAGAACGGCGCCGGCGGCGGTATGCCCGGCGGTATGCCGGACATGGGCGGCATGATGTAGCCCACCCCTGACGGGGAGCAGTTTTCGCGAGACCGCGAGAACCCGTGTAGTAGACGGGTTCTCGCGGTCTCGCTGTGTGTAGGCCTATTTTTTGCGCGGCTTCGGGGGCAGCGGCGGCAGGAAGCCGGCGTTGGTTTCGGCCGTCGAGAGGAAGTTGGGGCGGCGGATCTTCAGGCGCAGGGTGTTGGTGGTGCGGGGGTAGAGGCGGAGGTCGTAGGGGTTGCCGGGGCCGAAGCCCTGGTAGTAGACGAGCATCCGCACGCGGGGGTGGCGGACGGTCCAGGCGATCGTCTGCTTGACCCAGCGCGGGTCGTCGGTGCCGGAGACGGCCCACTCGGTCATCGCCACCGGTTTGCCCTTCCACTGCTTGCCCGCGTAGAAGTGGTTGAGGTCTCTCCAGACCGGATACTGGGAGTAGAAGTCGGTGCCGACCCAGTCGACCCAGCGCCGTCCCGGCCAGTAGTTGCCGGGGAAGTTGCCTTTGACCCGCGGCGAGCCGCCCGGCAGCGGGCTCCAGACGATGCTCACAGGCGCCGCCGGCAGTTCGGTCGGCGGCGGCCCTTTGGTCCGGGTCACCGGCGGCAGCCCGATTTCGGCGAGCGTCGCGTTGACCCCTTCCAGGCTCTGGCCGCCGCGGACGATCGCGGCGATGCGGCGGAAGGCCTGCTTGTACCAGCCGGTCGTGTGTTCGCCGCCTTTCTGCGAGCCGTCGCAGTTGACCGCTGACCAAGCGTTGAGGCACCGGTTCGGCTCGCCCAGCGGCCGGATGTAAGCGGGCAGCCCATGCACGGAGAAGAACTGGTTCAGCTGCAGGAGGTAGTCGTCGCCGTACCCGAGGGCGATCTGCGCCGGCGTGATCAGCTCCGCCAGCGTCTGGTCGTCGGCGGTCGAGATGTGGAGGATCGGCCGCGTCGCCGTTTCCCGCCAGCGTTCGTAGGCCTCGTTGAGGCTGTTGCCCCAGGGATGGAAGGTCTGCAGCAGCGCCGGGTGCTTGCCGGTGAGTTCGGCGAATTCGTTGAACTCGGCCGTCGTACCGCGGTCGCTGACGCCGAGGAAGACGTTCGGCTTCGGCGGCACCAGCGAGAGCGCCGCGGCCCGAGCGGGGCTCAGTAGGGCGGCAAACAGGACAGCGGCGACGAGGAGCCCTCGCACCGGCGCTGCCCTGTCAGTTGTCCTCCAGTACATCGCTCATCCTTCGCGGTTCGACGCCGAGTGCCTGCGCGTCGGCCGGCCCCCGCTCGCTGACCATCGAGACCTCCATCAGCTCGGCCTCCTCCCAGGTAGCGAACACGGCCTCCCCGAAGAGGTTGCGCAGGGCGATCAGCCCCAGCCGCACGAAAGGCAGCGGCAGGTGGACGAGCGCCCGCGGCCGGCCGGCGATGCGGCTGACGAGGTCGGACATCTGGTCGTAGGTGAGCGTCTCCGGCCCCGCCAGCTCGAAGCGCCGGGTGCGCTCGCCGTCGGCGCGCTCCTGCGCCAGGGCGCCGGTGACGCAGCGCGCCACGTCCGCCGCCCAGATCGGCTGGAAGGAGGCGATGCCCTCGCCGGAGACCGGCAGCACCGGCAGGAAGGAGAAGCGACGGAGCAGGGTGATCCAGGGATCGGTGTGGTCGTAGACGATCGAGGGGGCGAAGACGGTGGTCTGCAGCGGCGAGGAGAGCACCGCCTGCTCGGCCAGCCACTTGGCGCGGAAGAAGCGCGTCCGCTGCGCCGCCTGCGCGTCGAGGGCGCTGAAGAAGTGGAAGCCCTCGACGCCGCTGCGCTCGGCCGCCCGCAGCAGCCGCAGCGTCGCCAGCCCGTTCAGCTCCTCGATCCGCTTCGGCGGCTGGTCGCGGATCGAGGCCGCCAGGTGGATGACCCGGTCGACGCCGCGGAGCGCCTGGCGGACCAGGTAGGGGTCCGACATCTCGCCCAGGTCGCCGAGCGCGATCTGCACGTCGACCCGCCGCGGGCCCAGCCGCCGCGGCTCCCGCACCAGGCAGCGGACCTCCTCGCCCTGCTCCAGCAGCAGCGGCAACAGCCGCGAACCGATACTTCCCGTTGCCCCCGTCAGCAGCAGCATGTCCGCATCATCCCTAAAATGTGCGCTCGCGCTTGGCCGGGGCCCCCGGCAGGCACCCGGAAATACGAGCTAGGAGAACTTCCCCTGTGACCTACGTCATCGCCGAGCCATGCATAGGCCAGAAGGACAACTCGTGCGTCGAGGTGTGCCCGGTCGACTGCATCCACCCGACTCCTGACGAGCCCGACTACGACAACGTCGAGCAGCTCTACATCGACCCGGACGAGTGCATCGACTGCGACGCCTGCGTTGAGGCTTGTCCGGTGGATGCTTGCTTTGCTGAGGATCAGCTTCCGGCGGAGTGGGCTAAATACGCTGAGATCAACGCTAATTACTTCAAGAACCAGGCGGCTTGATGTAGGGGAGGGGCGGGAACCCCTCTCCAGACACATCTCGCTTATGGCTCGCTGTTGAGTGTCTGGAGAGGGGTTCCCGCCCCTCCCGACCATCGTTTTTTGCGCTACAGCTAGTACCCGTCGGGGTGGCGGGCTATGAAGGGCCCACTCGCCGCTGCGCGGAGGGATTTGTGCCAGCGGGGGCCGGTTCCGCTGGTGTTTCCTGCGGTGTCCCAGCGGAGGCCGGCTATTACTGCGTAGGCGTGGCCTCCGTTGGCGTAGACCGTTATCCAGCGGCCTTTGCCGGCGTTGCCCCAGCCGCTGAGGGAGCCGGAGGGCATCGGGGTGTCGATCAGGCTGCCGCCGTGGAGGGCGAAGCTGACCGCGCCGGAGCAGTCGTAGCCGGCGTCCCACCAGCGGGCGTGGCCGCCGCCGTAGATGTAGGGCTTGCTGCGGATCTTGTTTGCCGCGGCGATCACCTTCTTCACCGCAGCCGGGGCGTTGACCGGCGGCACCGCGCGGCCGTTGACGAGGATCGCCTTGCCGGGAGGCGCGGTCGGGTTTTCGACTTCAGGCGTCGTCGAGGAGACCCCGCCGGGGGTTTCCGCCTGGGCCGAGGCCGCGAAAGTCGTCGCGATCGCGACCATGGCCAGAACAGCTATGGAGATGCAAAGGGCGGGCGTTTTCCTGGCCACCCCAGGGGCGTTCGTCATTCACTCCTCCTTCGTCGGCCTACGGGGTTAGCTGTCGGGCTGGCGCTGAAGGAGCCTGCGCCCCCACTCGAAGGTGGGTTAGCCCCAGAAACCTGGGTCCCCCGCTGCTTGGCTTGAGCCAAGGATTAGGCGTTTGTGTGCAAACCTTAACTAAGGAGGATGAAGGAAGTTGCGGCTGCCTGTGTGCGCTTGGTCACTCAGGTGCTACTGGACAACCGGCAGCGGGGTGCCGCTGACCGGAGGCGCTTCCGCCGCGTTCGGCGTCGCCTGCAGGACCGGCAGCTCCTGCGGGGTGGCGGCGATGATGCCCCGGGCCGCCTGGCGGATCGCCTGCGAGGCGGGCGCATCGGGGTCGTCGATGACGAGCGGCGAGCCGTTGTCGGCGTGCTCGCGCAGCGGCTCTGAAAGCGGCACCTTGCCGAGCAGCGGCACGTCGAGCTCGTCGGAGAGCAGCTGGCCGCCGCCCTCGCCGAAGATCGTGAAGCGCTCGCCGTCGGGGGTCGTGAAGCCGGACATGTTCTCGATCACGCCGAGGATCTCGAGGTCGAACTTCTTCGCCATTTCAGCCCCGCGCTGGGCGACCGACTGCGCCGCCGGCTGCGGCGTGGTGACGACCAGGAATTTGGCCTGCGGCAGCAGCTGGGCCAGGGTCATCGAGACGTCCCCGGTCCCCGGCGGCAGGTCCAGCAGCAGGTACTCGAGCTCGTCCCAGGCGACGTCCTCGAGGAACTGCTGGATCGCCTTGTGCAGCATCGGGCCGCGCCAGACGACGGCGGAGTTGTCCTCGACGAAGAAGCCGATCGACATCACCTTCACCCCGCTGGGCGAGTCCAGCGGCAGGATCTTCCGCTCCCCGTTGACTTCCGGTTTGTGGTTGACCCCGAGCATGCGCGGGATCGAGTAGCCGTAGACGTCGCAGTCGAGCGCTCCGGCCAGGTGGCCTTCGGCGGTCAGCGCCGCGGCCAGGTTGGCGGTCATCGTCGACTTGCCGACGCCGCCCTTGCCGGAGGAGACGCAGATCACGTTTTTCACCTTCGCCAGCGCGCCCTGCGGCAGCTTGCCGCGGCCGAGGGTCTGCTGCAGCTGGCCTTTCTCCTCGTCGGAGAGAACGTCGAAGCCGACCGCGACCGCGGTCACCCCTTCCAGCTGGGAGACCTGGCTGGCGACGGCCTGTTCGAAGTGGGAGCGGATCGGGCAGCCGGCGGTGGTCAGCGAAACCACGACCTCGACCCGGCCGTCGTCGGTGACCTCGATCGAGCGGACCATGCCCAGCTCGACGATCGAGCGCCGCAGCTCGGGGTCGATGACGGCGCGCAGCTTCTCGGTGATCTGGTCATGCGTCGGCAGAATCATCAAGGCCATTCTCGCAAAGCGCGGCGCCCGCGCGGCGC
>Ga0068868_100003879_pt1 | contig 10442 bp, 10 predicted proteins | sample KBSMisM42_FD_64660 | JGI IMG/M metagenome (GOLD analysis project Ga0068868, IMG submission 64660) | Miscanthus rhizosphere microbial communities from Kellogg Biological Station, Michigan, USA - KBS Miscanthus M4-2 | ecosystem: Host-associated > Plants > Roots > Rhizosphere > Soil ...
CCGCACGGTCGACTTCCGCAACACCATCCTGATCCTGACGTCCAACCTGGGTGCAGGCGGGACGGAAGAGCAGGTGATGGCCGCGGTGCGCTCGGCGTTCAAGCCCGAGTTCATCAACCGGCTCGACGACGTCATCATCTTCGACGGGCTCAACCCCGAGGAGCTGGTGGAGATTGTTGATATCCAGCTGCAGCAGCTGGCCAAGCGGTTGGCGCAGCGCAGGCTCACCCTCGAGGTGTCGCTGCCCGCCAAGAAGTGGCTGGCCGAGCGCGGATTCGACCCGCTCTACGGGGCGCGTCCGCTGCGGCGGCTGATTCAGCAGGCCATTGGTGACCAGCTGGCGAAGATGCTGCTGGCCGGTGACGTGCACGACGGCGACGTGGTGCCGGTGAACGTCAGCCCTGACGGGGACTCTCTCGTCCTGGGCTGACCTACCGCTCGGGCAATATAGAGCCCGTGATCACGCCTGTGCCGGGTAAGCCCAATCTGCTCCTCGGCGCCTACGACCTGGCCACGCTGGGTTACGGCGCCGAGGAGTTCTTCATATCGGGGAGTGCTTCGTCTTATTCGTCCGAAGAGACAGCGGACTACACCACTCGGATCGTGGTTCTCCGACCGACCGACGAGGCCAGATTCAACGGCGCCGTTGTCGTCGAGTGGCTCAATGTCAGCGGCGGCATCGACGCGCCCGCCGTCTGGTTCATGGCGCATCGCGAAATCGCCCGCGCGGGCTTCGCGTACGTCGCCGTCTCCGCCCAACAGGTCGGCATCCAGGGCGGCGCCAGCCTCGTTGGTGCCGACATGTCGCTGAAAGCCCAAGACCCCGAACGCTATTCGCGTCTGCATCACCCGGGAGACGCGTTCTCCTATGACATCTACTCACAGGTCGGCCGTCTGCTGAGGGACGGAGCGGTCGACGGACTCGATCCGGAAATCCTTCTGGCGGTGGGCGAGTCGCAATCGGCGGCCTTCCTGACGACCTACGTCAACGTCGTCGATCCACTCGCCGCTGCATACGACGGATTCCTGGTCCATTCCCGCTTCGGACCCGCCGCGCCGCTGGACGGCGCCAACATCTTCGAAGCAACCGAGACCGGGGAGCAGGCCGTGCCGTTCCGAAGCGATCTGCGCGTCCCACTCATCACGGTCATCACCGAAACCGATGTCATCGGCGGCTTTCGCGTCGGCTATCACCTTGCGAGGCAGTCCGACAACGGGCGACTGCGGGCGTGGGAGATTCCCGGCACCGCCCACGCCGACAACTACACGATCCGCGTCGGCTTCATCGACGACGGGTCCGTGCCGCTGGAGCAGATCGTGTCCGCGTACGCGCCCACCAACGAACTGATGGGTGCGCAGCTTTCGTACCGCATCAATTTCGCCCCGCAGCACCACTATGTGCTGCAGGCGGCTATTGCAGCCCTTCACCGCTGGGTCAGCACGGGTGAGTTGCCGCCGTCCGCTGCGCCCATCGCGCTGATCGAGGGCGACCCGCCAGAGCTTGTGCTCGATGCCAACGGGCTCGCCAAGGACGGGCTCCGCACCCCGTGGGTCGACGTGCCGATAGCGCGGACGTCGGGCCTGGCCCCCGATGACAGCCCCATGTCGTTTCTGTTCGGGTCGGGTGAGCCGTTCGACACCGAGACCCTGCGCACCCTCTATCCGGGCGGTTCGGCCGAATATCTGGAGAGGTTCACGGAAGCGCTCGATCGGGCTGTCGATTCGGGGTTCATCGTCGCGGCGGACCGTGGGGAGATTCTCGAGCTGGCCGCTGCTAGCTTCCCAGGCGATTGATCAACCCGGTCAAGTCTCCCGTCTCTACCTTGCGGGTCTGGCCGCCGGCGTCGAGGAACGCCCGCATGCGTTGTGCGGCGGCCGGCCCAGCGAGCGTTTCACGGAACAGTTGGTCCTCGACCCGCAGACCCGGCACGGGGTCACCGACTGCGGCGTCGACGGCGCGCTTGGCCGTGGCGATGACGTCGAGCGGGAATGACGCGATCCTGGCCGCAAGCGTGTCGACGAACGGCCGCAGTTCGTCCGGAGGCAGCGCGCGGTTGACGTAACCCCACGCGTCGGCGGTGGCCGCGTCGATGTCCTGACAACCGAGGACGACTTCCAACGCCCGGGCACGGCCGACGAGCCGCGGCAGCCGCTGCGTGCCGCCACCGCCGGGGATGATGCCGATGGCGACTTCGGGCTGGCCGAGTAGCGCCTTGCCGAGCGCAGCGAAGCGCATGTCGAAGGCCATCGCCAATTCGCTGCCGCCACCGCGGGCGATGCCTTCGATGACGGCGATCGTCGCCTTAGGCATGGTTCGGAACGCCTCCAGCATCGCGTGGAACGGCGTCAATTCGTCGTGCAGTGAGGTGTCGTCGCGCGGTAGTGCCTGAATCAGCGTGATGTCCGCGTGGGCGATGAAGAAATCGGGTCGGCCGAATCGACGACCACCACACAGACCTCCTCGTCGGAGGCGACTTGCCCCGCGAATCGGCCGAGTTCCAGGATCAGGTTCACGTCCAGCAGGTTTATCGGCGGGTTGTCGATCGTCGCGCGGCAGATTCCATCCGCGAGCGAGATTCGAATGCGCTGGTAGCCGTCGTAGTCCATGCAGCGCGACATTAATTGACGCCGACGGCGCTGGTGAGCGTTCGTGTGACGGTCTTGTGATCCGCTTGAGTTCGGGAATAAGGGGCCCCAGCAGATAGGCTTGGGGCAATGGTCCCCCTCTGGTTCACGCTGTCCGCGCTCTGCTTTGTGGGTGCCGCGGTGCTGCTGTACGTCGACGTCGACCGTCGACGCGGACTGGGCCGACGCCGTAAGTCCTGGGCGAAGTCGCACGGTTTCGACTACGAGCACGAATCGGCCGATATTCTCAAGCGCTGGAAGCGCGGGGTGATGTCGACCGTCGGCGACATCACCGCCAAGAATGTCGTGCTCGGGCAGATCCGCGGCGAGGCGGTGTTCATCTTCGACCTCGAAGACGTCGCGACGGTCATCGCGTTGCACCGCAAGGTCGGCACGAACGTCGTCGTCGACCTGCGCCTCAAGGGCATCAAGGAGCCGCGCGAGAACGACATCTGGTTGCTCGGCGCGATCGGCCCGCGAATGGTGTACTCGACCAACCTCGACGCCGCTCGCCGCGCCTGCGATCGGCGGATGGTGACGTTCGCCCACACCGCGCCCGACTGCGCCGAAATCATGTGGAACGAACAGAACTGGACGCTGGTGTCGATGCCTGTCACCAGCACCCGCGCGCAGTGGGACGAAGGCCTTCGCACCGTGCGCCAGTTCAACGACCTGCTTCGGGTACTGCCACCGATACCGCAGGGCACCGCGGGCCAGGCGGTCGCCCGCCGCAGTGGCTCGCCGAGCCGCCCGTTGACGCCTGCGCCTGCCCGGTCTGAATTGCCTCAGGACCGGGCCGACCTGCCGCCTGGCCGTGCTGATGTGCTCCCGCCCTCCCGCCCCGAAGTCGGCCGCTATGCGCAGCCTCGCCCGGATGTCGTTCGCCCTGAACCGATGCACCGCCAGCCGCCGCCACCGTCGCGCAACGGGCGGCAGTCTCCGCACTACCAGCGCTAAGTACTCTCTAGGGCATGCCACGCCCCGTCGCACTGATCACTGGACCGACGTCTGGGCTCGGCGCTGGATTCGCCCGCCGCTACGCCATCGACGGCTACGACCTGGTACTGGCCGCCCGCGACGCCGATCGGCTGGGGTGCCTGGCCGCCGAACTGCACGACGAGGCCGGCGCTCAAGTGGAAGTTCTCGTCGCCGATCTGGCCGTCGAAGCCGACCGCGCGGAGGTGGCGGACCGGCTGGCCGCCGGAGTGCGGGTTCTGGTGAACAACGCGGGATTTGGTACGTCCGGGGAGTTCTGGACCGCCGACCTGGCCTTGCTGCAATCCCAGCTCGACGTGAACGTCACCTCGGTCATGCACCTGACGCACGCCGCGCTGCCGCCGATGCTGGCCGCCCACGAGGGCACCGTGATCAACGTCGCCAGCGTGGCCGGCTTGCTGCCCGGCCGCGGGTCGACGTACTCGGCGTCCAAGGCGTGGGTGATCGCCTTCTCCGAAGGCCTGGCCAACGGTCTCACCGACACGGGTGTCGGAGTGCACGCGCTCTGTCCCGGCTTCGTGCACACCGAGTTTCACGCGCGCGCAGGCATCGAGATGAGCGGCATGCCGTCGTTCCTCTGGCTCGAGGTCGACGATGTGGTGCGCGACTGCATGGCCGACGTCGCCAGGGGCAGGGTGGTCATCGTGCCGGGGCTGCAGTACAAGGCGCTCACGACCGGCGGACGGATGGTGCCGCGAAACCTGATGCGCGCCATGACGAAAGCCGTCGGCCGCGGCCGGAATAGAACTTGAGCCGCACCTAGATGTCGCTGCGTGCACTAGTCGCCGTCATGGGGGCGACGGTCCTGGTCGGCTCGGCGTGCTCTCGTGACGGCGACACGGGGGGTCCCTATTCCACGCAATCCGTGACCATCGGCGAATCGCAGTCGATCCTCGGCTGGAACATGTCGGTGACGAATCTGCGGTTCGACGCCGACTATGTCCTGGTCGATGTGGATGCCTCCGCATCGCAGAAGGACGGTGCGCACGCAAAGCCCGAGGACATCCGCTTCGGACTCTACGGCGCCCTTGCTCATCCGATCGAGGCCAATGCGCTCGGCGGCTGCAAGGATGTGACAAACCTTGCGCTGCAACCATTGTCTGCTCCTACACCGGACCGGATGACCGGCACGGTCTGTCTGGGGCCGCAGCGCGACCAGTCGCAGGTACGCGGTGTCTACGTGTACTCGCCGCGGGAGCGGATCCCGGACACCTCCGCGGCATACCCCGCGGCGTTTCCGGTCGGCGTGCTGCCGACGAACGAGAACGACACGGGGTTGATACTCAAGACGACGAGTGTCGACGCGTTCCGCGCCGACGGTGCGCAGCTCGACCCGTCGGCAATGGGTGACCCAAACGCGTTCTCCGGCAACGGCTATATGCTGCTCGGCCTCGAAACCGACGGGCTGGCAACGCGATACCGCGACGACTCGGCCCGCCGCGGCGGACCCATGATGGTGCTGGCAGCGCCGACACTGCCCGCCCCTGGGCTGAGCCATGCCTGCGACGTCTACGGCGCCTCGGTGCTCGTCTTGCCCGACGCGTCGCGCGACGCCGTCCAGGTCCGCGCCTCACTGTGCACACAAGGCGAGATCAACAAGGCCTTGCTGTATGCGACGGTGTCGATGGTCGGCACCCACGCCGCACTGTGGACCACACATGACTGAGCCGCCCGGCCCCACCGAGTGGGGCGAAAGCCCCGGCGTGGGGCCGTGGGAAGGCCCGTTGCCCGACGATCCGCGGTACGACACCGGGCTGCTGCGTGACGGTGACACCCGCAACGTGGTCGACGCATACCGATACTGGACCAGGGATGCGATCATCGCCGACATCGACGGGCGCAGGCATCCGCTGCACATCGCGATCGAGAACTTCGGAAACGACGCGAACATCGGTGGCGTGGTGCGGACGGCCAACGCGTTCGCCGTCGACACCGTGCACATCGTCGGGCGACGACGCTGGAACCGGCGCGGAGCCATGGTGACCGATCGCTACCAGCGCCTGCGCCACCACGACACCACCGCCGATCTGCTGACCTTCGCCGCGGACGCCGGGCTGACGGTCGTCGCCGTCGACAACGTGCCCGGCGCGGCGCGCATCGAACACACCGCGCTACCGCGTGACTGCATGCTGATCTTCGGCCAGGAGGGGCCTGGAATCACCGACGACGCAAAGGCCGGCGCCGCCATGACCGTGTCGATCGCGCAGTTCGGATCGACCCGCAGCATCAACGCCGCCGTTGCTGCGGGTATCGCAATGCACACCTGGATCACTCAACATGGGGACATTTCCAACGCCTGGTAGGGCAGGATCTAGCCATGGATCAGGTATGGGCTAACCGCGCGGCTAGCGCGGAAGCCGCTATCGCCAAGCGGCACCTTAAAAAGCTCTGGGGCTTGCCCGGCACGCAGCTGGGTGTTGTCGCATGGCCCGCGGCGCGGAGGTACCGGACGTTCGGCATCTGGCACTATTGGTGGCAGGCCCATCTGCTGGACAACCTTGTCGACGCGCAGGTACGCGACCCGACGCCGGAGCGGGAGCAGAAAATCGCCGACCAGATCCGGGCACATCGGCTGCGCAACAACGGATCCTGGGTCGACGACTATTACGACGACATGGCGTGGCTGGCGCTGGCGCTGGAGCGGGCCGGCCGGCTGGCAGGCGTCGAGAGACCCGGTGCGATGAAGACACTGTCGGAACAGTTCCTCAACGCGTGGGTGCCCGAGGACGGCGGCGGCATTCCGTGGCGCAAGCAGGACCAGTTCTTCAATGCGCCCGCCAACGCGCCCGCCGCGATCTTCCTGTCCCGCTATGACGACCGGCTGCGGCGCGCCCAGCAGATGGCGGAATGGATCGACGAAACGCTGATCGACCCCGAAACGAATCTGGTGTTCGACGGCATCAAGGCCGGCTCGTTGGTACGTGCGCAGTACACCTACTGCCAGGGCGTGGTGATCGGTTTGGAGACCGAGCTCGCCGCCAGGACGAGAGACGCCCACCACGCCGAGCGCGTGCACAGGCTCGTGAAGGCCGTCAGCGACAACATGGCTCCCGACGGAGTGATCAAGGGTGCGGGCGGTGGCGACGGCGGATTGTTCAACGGCATCCTGGCCCGCTATCTGGCGCTCGTGGTGACCACGTTGCCGCAGAACGGTCCAGCGGACGCCGAGGCCCGCGACACCGCCCGCTCGATGGTGCTCAAGTCCGCGGAATCCGCATGGGACAACCGCCAAACGGTGGACGACCTGCCGTTGTTCGCCGCGTTCTGGGACCGCGCCGCCGAAATCCCCACCGGCGCCGGCAAGGACGCGCAGTTCGTCGAGGGCGCGGTCAACGCTTCTGAGATACCCGAACGTGATCTATCGGTGCAGCTGTCGGGCTGGATGCTGATGGAGGCTGCCCACGCTACCGCCGCGAGCGGCGACGACGGGAGCGCCGCAATGGGCGACAACGGCACCGCAGACGAGTGACCGCAGAACCCCTACCGCGGATCGTTCGCCTGCTGCCGGGTCGGTTCAGCCGCGACCCCAAAGCGCCCGGTACGAGGGAAAACACCGCGGCCGCACTGCTGCTCGCATGCACCGTTGCGGCGATCCTGTGGGCCAATTCGCCGTGGGCGGAGACGTATTGGGCCTTACTGGACTCCCATGTCGGTTTCACGTTCGGAGACAACACCTTCGAACTGACGGTCAGGCATCTGATCAACGACGGCCTGATGACGTTCTTCTTCTTCATCGTCGGTCTCGAAGTCACGAGCGAGTTCACCATCGGTGGTCTCACCGATCGCGCCAGGGCGTCGGTGCCCGTCGTCGCCGCGATCGCGGGCTTGACCGTGCCGGCCGTCATCTTCCTGTTGTTCAACGCGTCGGGCGAGAACGCGCAGGCGTGGGGAGTGGTGATCTCCACCGACACCGCGTTCCTCATCGGTGCGCTGGCGATCATCAAGCCCAAATACCCTGCCCGGTTGCGGATATTCTTGCTGACCCTGGCCGTGGTCGACGACATCGGCGCGCTGTGCGTGATCGCGCTCTTTTACTCCGATCGCATCCAGGTCGTGCCACTTGTCGTGGCGGTGGCGTTGATCATCGCGATCGCATTGGTCCGGTTCCTACCCGCGGCCAGGGGCCCGGCATACGCCGCTCTCGGGTTCGCGCTGTGGATCGCACTGTCCATGGCCGGCGTGCATCCCACGTTGGCCGGGGTCGCACTCGCGCTGCTGATCCCCGTCTTCACACCCGACCGTCAGCAGGTGGAGCAGACCGTCGACGTGATCCGCGCGTTCCGCCAGTCACCCAACTCCCAGTACGCTCGCGCCGCCACACGCGGTCTGCGGGAATCGATTTCGATCAACGAGCGACTGCAGGCCGAAATCGGTCCCTACGTGGCGTTCGTGGTGCTGCCGCTGTTCGCATTGGCCAACGCGGGGGTTCGCCTGGGCACGGACAGCGTGATGGCCGCGCTGCAGTCGAAGCTCACCTGGGGCATCGTCGTCGGCCTGGTAGTCGGAAAGTTCATCGGCATCACGGGCGCGACGTGGTTCATGCAGCGCACGCGCCTCGGCGAGTTGGCGCCGGGGCTGACGTTGCGACGGGTCGCCGGCGGCGCTGCGCTGTCCGGGATCGGTTTCACCATTGCACTTTTCATCGTCGACATCGCCATCACCCAACCGACCCGCCAGGACCAGGCGCGCATCGGCGTGCTACTCGCGTCTGCGGTGGCGTTCCTCGCGGGATGGGCGATCTTCCGGATCACCGACTGGGTCAGCCCACCCGAACCGGTGGGGCTCAAGCTGATCCGGCCCATCGACCCCGACCGCGACCACATTCGAGGAAATCCACACGCCCCGCTCACGCTGGTGGAGTACGGCGACTACGAGTGCCCGTTCTGCAGCCGTGCCACCGGCGGCATCGACGAGGTGGTCGCGCACTTCGGGGACGAATTACGGTACGTGTGGCGTCATCTCCCGCTGGAGCGGGTGCACCCGCGCGCATTCGACGCCGCCAGGGCGGCCGAGGCTGCAGGGCTGCAGGGAAAGTACTTCGAGATGGGGAAAATGCTGTTCGCGAACCAGGACGATTTGGAGTGGTCGGACATCTATCGCTACGCCAACGCGATCGGGCTTGACCTCGAACGGTTCGACGACGACGTGCGCGTACATCCGACGAAGGTGCTGCACCGGGTGCAGGACGATGCGCAGGACGCGGAGCTGATGGACCTCAACTCGACACCGACGTTCTTCGTCAACGGCCTACGGCACAAGGGTCCGTGGGATTCCGCGAGCCTGATCCGGGCGCTGGAGGCCAGCAGACCGTAGGCGCGGCGGACGTGGTAATGGCGTAAATCGGCCCCCTCACTTTCATTGCGAGGGGGCCGATTTCGTGATGCGGATTACTTTGCGGCGCCGCCGGAGTCAGCATGGCCGCTGCCATTGGAGTTGTCTCCACCGGAATTCGCGGCCCCTGCCTTGCCGAGGTGGGTTCGCGGACCTGCGGAACCCCCACCGAGCTTGGTGGTCAGCTTGTCTTGCACGCCACCGACGACCGCGGATGCCCGCTGCCGCGGGGCGGGTGCGGACGCAGGCGCGCCGGACTCGGCCGAGTTACCGTCGCTCAGGTCGGTTGCGCCGTTGGCACGCTTGGGCAACCGGCCCAACAAGGTCGACTTGGTCTTGGCTCCGTCGGTGCCGGTCTGACCCGACTTGTCTTCCACGTCCGCCCCGTTCTTGAGGTGGGGCGTCACGTGGAGGGTGATGAGTCTATTGCTGGTCGTGCTGACGTCGGTCACGCTCGAGGCTGGCGCGGGCAAAGTGAGTAAGCCCGCGATTGCCTTGCCCGCCTGCAGCATATTCTCGATCGTCCCGAACCCGACAGCGGAGGTGGTGAGAAGGCCGCCGGCTGGATCAATCGTTGACGGCAGATCACTTGGGAATCCGTTAAGGAACGCGTCGGCCAGTACCGCCGGCGCACTGACAAGGTCGCTCACGACGCCCACGAAATCGCCGCTGCCCGCCGAGGTGAGGATGTCTTGGCCGAGCGCACCGAACGCCGATACGGTCGCATTGATCGGGTAGATGGGGGCGAGGGCGACCAAGAGCAGCGCGAGGGTGCCGTTCTTGGCGACGTTGTCGAGGTTGCCCGCCACGTTCTGAACGACTGTTGCCGGTCCTTCTATCAGAGGCAGGCCGATGTTGAACAGTAACCCGGCAAGTACGTACGAGAACACGGTGTTTACCGCACCGGCGAAGTCGCCCGCCGACAGTTGATCGCGTGCGGTCTCCAGCTCCGCGGGGAGGCCCTGAATAGTGGTCATGACCCCGGCACCCGCGCTCTGGAGCGAGCCCCCGATGATTTTCGCGTTGCCGATCGAATTAGTGAGTACTTGTCGCAGGATCGGTGCCGGGTCGGCCAGCGCCTCTCCGCCGAGTCCCACGAGGTTGTTGAACGTGTTCGTAAAGAGTTGGGTGTACGCCGTGATGGGATCGAAGGCTGCGGTGAGCTCGACCGACGCAGATGAAACACGCGGCGCGGGCATATGGATCTCGTCCGGCGGTGGCGAGATGGGAGTGACGGCTATGACGCTGGCCCCAACCAGCGCGACACCAGTCGTCATGTATGGGCGAAGTGCGGTGTGCATAAATCAAACCCCTTACGACGTTGTGAGCTGGGACACAAGAAAACTTACTCCAGCGTCAGTAAGAAAGGCTAAGCAAAGTTTCGGAAAGGTAAAATTGCCCAAATGAAGAGGGCAGACAGCAACAACACCCGGCAGCGATTGCATACGTTACCTATGCAATCGTGTGACAACGCAATGTGTGGCAAACAA
>Ga0068868_100003880_pt1 | contig 10441 bp, 8 predicted proteins | sample KBSMisM42_FD_64660 | JGI IMG/M metagenome (GOLD analysis project Ga0068868, IMG submission 64660) | Miscanthus rhizosphere microbial communities from Kellogg Biological Station, Michigan, USA - KBS Miscanthus M4-2 | ecosystem: Host-associated > Plants > Roots > Rhizosphere > Soil ...
CTGACGCCGGCGTAACTACCGCTACAGCGGGGCTTTTCACCCCCGGGTGAGCGGGCTGTTATCTCCTGTTTAGTTTCCCGTTCGGCTGGGCAGCCCAAAGCAGCCAGTTCACGTCCAGCGGCCCCCGCGGGTCGTCGCGGTCTCGCTTTCATAAACCTCACGGGAGGAGGGTTTCCCCATGAACGACCGTTCGCGGTCGCGCCCGCCATTCAGGTGGGTGGCACTGCTGTGCCTTCTCGTAGGACTGTTCGTACCGGCCACCGCCAGTGCGGATCCCACGCCGGCGGAGTGTGGCGCTCGCGCCAACGACACGCCGGCGAAGCTGATCGAGTGCGTCCAGACGCCTGATCTCCAGGCCCACATGCAGGCGCTCCAGGACATCGCCGATGCCAATCCGGGGCCCGACGGCCACCCGTCGCGCAACTCCGGCGAGCCGGGCTACAAGGCCTCGGCCGACTACGTCGCGCAGAAGATGAAGGACGCCGGATACAACGTGACGGAGCAGAAGTACCAGTTCCCCTATTCGTCCTTCGTGGGAACGCCAACGTTCACCGAGAGCGGGGCGGCGTCAAGGGACTTCAAGCTCGTCGACGAGTGGAATCCCGGGGCAAACGACGGCACCATCAACGGCGACCTCCAGCCGGCCGGCGGCATCGTGATCCCGCCGACGGCGCTTTCAAGCTCGACCAGCGGCTGTACGGCGGCCGACTTCAACGGCTTCTCTGCCGGCAACGTCGCGCTGATCCAGCGCGGCGGCTGCAACTTCGGCGTGAAGGTGCAGAACGCGAGCGATGCCGGCGCCACCGGCGTCGTCATCTTCAACGAGGGCAACCCGGGTCGCACCGGCGTGACCAACGGCAGCCTGGTGGACGCGAACGGCGACCCGATCACCACCAAGATCCCGGTGGCGTTCACGTCGTTCGACATCGGCAGCGAGCTGTTGACGCAGTACAACGACGCGAAGCAGAACGGGACGTCCGTCCCGCACATCGCCATCAGCGTCCAGACGATCACCGACCCTGCCCGCGACGACTGGAACGTGATCGCGGAGTCCAAGGGCGGCGACCCGAACAAGGTGCTCGTGGTCGACGCGCACCTGGACGCGATCTTCGGCGCGGGCATGCTCGACAACGGGTCGGGGTCGGCGACGATCCTCGACATCGCCGAGCAGATGAAGAACGTCACCCCGCGGAACAAGCTGCGGTTCATCTGGTTCGGCGGTGAGGAGCTGGGCCTGCTGGGCTCGCAGTTCTACGTGGACAACCTGTCGAAGCCGGAGCTGAACCACATCGGCTACGACCTCGACGCGGACGTGACGGCGACGCCGAATTACCTGATCGGCGTCCTGGATCCGGCCGGGCCGGACCTGTTCGGGCGGACGGTGACCTCGACATTCCCGAACAGGGTGTACAAGCCGTCGACGGTCGCGCGCGACCAGGCGGTGGCCTACCTGAACTCGATCGGGAAGAACCACGAGTTCCTGTCACCGGTCGGAACCGACGCGATCAGCTTCAACAACGTCGGTATCCCGGCCAGCGGCGTGCTGACCGGGCAGGACTGCTGCAAGACCCAGGAAGAGGTCGACCTGTTCGGCGGCGTCACCGGCAACTTCGAGGGCAATGTCCCGTCCTTTGACGGGGGCTGTGTCGACAACCCGTTCCGGTGGTGCGACAACCTCGATAACAACGATTTCGGGGTCATGACCTTCATGTCGCGGACGTTCGCGAACATGGTGGCCAACATGGCCTTCGACAAGCAGATCATGTCGGCGAGCGGGAACTACAAGGCAGGCGGGGCGAAGGGACCGCACGGAGGCAGTCGAGCCCGACCAGCGGCGTGAGCCCCGGGCACCACCTGTCCGGCATCTGAGCAACGAGCGGAGGCCGCCCAACCGGGCGGCCTCCGTCGTCAGGACGCCGCGGCCGTGGCGACGTCGCGCGCATACGTGGAGCGCGCGCGCAGCAGGATCACGCCGCCGGCGGCGAGGGTGGTCAGGAGCACCAGGAAGGTGATCTGCAGCCCGCGGGCGGACCCCGGCGAGATCACCGGGTGGGTGCCGATCGGGGCCTGCTCGGGCGCGATGCCGGCGATCAGGTCGGCGAGGCCGCCGAAGAGGAGCGGCGCGATCGCCTGAGCCAGCGAGCGCAGGACGGTGCGCGTGCTCTCCGCCCGTCCCCACAGGCCCGAGGGCATGATGTCGAGCCGGGCGGCGTCGAGCGGCGGGTTGGCGGCCGCGATCAGCGCCGTGCCGGCGACGTCGAACCACAGCCCGGGCGTGAGGTGGCTGGAGAGGAGGCCGGGGATCAGCAGCACGGCGGCGCCGAGGTAGCACAGCGCCGGGATCCAGATCCGCGCCTCCAGCATCCCGCGGCGCACGAGCGCGTCGCTGACCCGCCCGCTGACCAGGGTCCCGACCATGGCGCCGGCCACGAGCAGCCCCAGGACGAGCTCGGCCGTCGCCTGGCTGGCGTGGTAGTGGCCGCGCACGAAGAGCAGCGCGAACGTCGACAGCCCGGAGAAGAAGAAGTAGCCGAGCGCGGAGCTGATGATCATGAGCACGTTGGTCGGCACCGAGAGGATGTACCGGACCGAGCGCACCAGCCCGAGCGAGCGGCCGTCCTCGCGCAGCACCCGCTTCGGGTCGGGCTCGACGCCGCGGCGTCGGATCGTCTCGAACGCGACATCGTCGGGTTCCTCGGCCTCGTCGTCCCCCGCCGGCGGCGCGGGCCCGGTCCCGGCGGCCGCCTCCTGCAGGTCGACCACGCCGACCGCGAGCACGCTCTGGCCGCCGCGCTGCGGCTCGGGCACGGTGCGGTAGAGCTCGCGGGCGAGGAAGAACCCGGGGATGGCGAGCAGCACGAACGCGGCGCGCCAGTCGATCAGGCTGGCCACGCTGCCGCTGATGATGAAGCCGACCGCGCTGCCGGCGATCTCGCCGCCGAGCACGTAAGCCCACACGCGCCCGCGCTCGCGCGCGGGGAAATAGTCGCCGATGAGCGACGCGATGGCCGGCCCCGCGGTGGCGGTCACCGCGCCGAGCGCCAGCCGGGTCAGCAGCAGGGTCGAATAGCTGCCGGCGAACGCGCTCAGGAGCGAGGCCACGCTCCACAGCACGATGCTCAGCGAGAGCATCGGCATCCGCGTGAAGCGGTCCACGTAGAGCCCGATGGGGATCGTGAACACCGCGCCGACCAGCAGCGCGACCGCGCTCAGCAGCCCGATCTGGGTGTTGCCGATGTGCAGGCTGTTCTCGAGCTGCGGCGCGACCGCCCCCACCGTCGCCGTGTCGGCGCCGTTGAGCGCGAGCACGGCGCCGAACAGCGTGATCACCCGCGCGCGGGCAGGGCCGCCCACGCGCTTGACCACGTGCCCGCGGACCAGGCGCCAGGTCCACTGGGCGGCCTGCGCGGCCTTGCGGCTGCCCTCGGCGAAGGCGTTCCCGCTCATCACCTAGTGCGGCGGGGCGGAGTCGTCCGACGCGGCGGGGCGGGGCACCCCCCAGCGGCGGATCAGCCACGCGATGAGCGGGTAGGCGAGCCAGAACAGGTGCGCGGTCGCGGGCGTCGTCGCGTAGGCGATGGGGACCGAGGCCAGGAACACCGCCGCGGGCAGGAGGCCGCGGACGACGTCCGCGGTGAACGCCGTGCGGCTCGGCTCCGGGTCGATGAGCCCGCGCTTGGCCCCGAGCACGTAGACCAGGGTGTTGACTCCGGACGCGGCCGCCACGTTGATGGCCAGGACGGCGGTCGGGAGCGGGAGGTCGTCGATGTTGGGCGAGCCGACCGCCTCGGTCGCGAACGGCAGCACGACGATCGTGGCGATCAGCGCGAGGTTGGCGACGATCACCGGCGTGTCGATGGCGGTGAACGCCGCGATCATCCGGTGGTGCGCGAGCCAGTAGCTGCTGATCACCGCGAAGCTGATCAGGAAGGCGATGAGCTGTGGGTTGATCTCGGCGCCGAGCGCCTGCGTGCTGTCCCACACCCTGCGCACGTCGCCGATGTCGAGCGTGGTCGCGAGCAGGGTCAACGCGAACGCGAAGGTCGCGTCGACGAAGCCGATGGCGCGGTCGAACTCCGACTGGTCGCGGGTCCAGCGTGGGCCCGAGGTCACCGCGGAAACCTATCCGGCCGCGTGGGGCCGGCGCCGGTCAGCCGGCCTGGCAGCAGCCCGAGCGGTTGGGCCGGGTTGACCGTCGCGGCGTGCTAGTTCTCCGTGCATGACCGCCGACGACCCAGCGCTCCCCGACCGGGAGGCGTTGCTCGCGCTCGCCGTGCGCGAGATCACTGCCGCGTGGGCGTCGTTCGACCGGCCTCGCCCCAAGGAGGCGGTGCTCGACGAGGCGCTCGCGCAGCGGCTGCTCGACCCCTTGCCCGAGGCGCCCGGCGACCCCGCCGAGGCCATGCACGACGCCGCGCGGGTGCTGGACGCCAGCATCTCGCCCGCCCGGCCGCTGTACCTCGCCTACATCGGCTCGACCGGCCTGGCCACCGGCGCGATGGCCTCCGCGCTGGCCTCGACCTACGACGTCAACCTCGCCGCCGACGCGGCCGCGGGGGAATTTCTCGACGGGCAGGCGCTGCGCTGGACGGCGGACTTCGTCGGCTACCCGCACGCGGACGGCGCCTTCACCAGCGGCGGGCAGGTCTCGAACCTCACCGCGCTGGTGGCAGCGCGCGAGCAGGCCCTGCCGGGCGCGCGCGAGCGCGGGCTCGAGGGACGGCGCGGCGCCGTCTACTGCTCCCGCGAGGCGCACCACTCGGTCACCCGCGCGGTGGAGATCACCGGGCTCGGCACCGCGTCCGTGCGCGCGCTCGAGATCGACGGCGACCGCCGCGTGCGCCCTGAGCTCGTCGACGCCGCGATCGCCGCCGACCGCGCCGAGGGCATCACGCCGGTCGCGATCGTCGCCACCGCGGGCACGACGCTGACCGGGTCGGTCGACCCGCTCGCCGCCCTGGCCGACGTGGCCGAGCGCCACGGCGTCTGGCTCCACGTCGACGGCGCCTACGGGCTGCCTGCCGCGCGCACCGGCGGCGGGGCGCCGCTGTTCGCCGGGCTCGAGCGCGCCGACTCGGTGACGCTGGACGCGCACAAGTGGCTCGGCGTCCCCAAGTCGTGCAGCGTCTTGCTCGTGCGCGACGACGGCGCCCTGCAGGCGAGCTTCGGCCACCGTGAGACCTACATGCTGCATCGCGGCGACGCCCACAACCCGGTCGACCGCACGCTGGAGTACTCGCGGCCGTTCAACTCGCTGAAGCTGTGGATGGCGCTGCGCGTGCACGGCGGCGCGGCGCTGCGCGCATGGATCGAGCGCAGCATGCGCCACGCCCGCCGGCTCGCCGACGTGCTCGACGCCGACCCCGCCTTCGAAATCCTGCACCGGCCCCAGCTCTCCACGCTGTGCTTCCGCCACCGTCCCGACGGTGTCCCTGGCCTCGACGAGCACAACCGCCGCCTCGCGCAGGCGATCCAGGCCGACGGCCGCGTCTACCTCGCGCCCGCCGCGGTGGACGGGCGCGTGTGCCTGCGCGTGTGCTTCGTGAACTTCCGGACCACCGACGAGCAGGTCGACGATGTGGTCGCCGTGATCCGCGAGCTGGGCGACCGGCTCACGATGTGACGATGCGCGCCCCGCGCGAGGGCGCGAACGTGATCGCCCGCCGGATGACGCCCTCGCGGCGCCCGGCGGCCGCCCGCACGCCGACCGAGCGCAGCACCGTGCGCAGCACGACCTTCATCTCGAACTGCGCGAAGCTCGCGCCCACGCAGCGCCGGATGCCGCCGCCGAACGGGATCCAGGCGTACGTGCCGGGCGCGTCGTCGCCGAGGAACCGCTCGGGGCGGAACGCGAGCGGGTCGGGGTAGAGGTCGGGCCGGCGGTGCAGCAGGTAGATCGAAGGGGAGATGTGCACGCCCGCGGGCAGGTCCCAGCCGCCGAAGGTCATGGGCGCGCGCAGCCGCCGCACCACCGCGGGCACGACCGGGCGCAGCCGCAGCGTCTCCTTGATCACGGCGTCGAGGTAGGCGTCGTCGCCGGCGCGCTCCTCCTCCAGCAGCCGCTGCAGGACGGCCGGCGTGCGCACGAGCCGCTCGAGCGCCCAGGCCAGAGCCGTCGCCGTGGTCTCGTGGCCGGCGATGAGGAGGGTCATGAGCTCGTCGCGCAGCTCGGCGTCGGTCAGCGGCTCGCCGTCCTCGTCGCGTGCCGCGAGCAGCAGCGAGAAGACGTCGTCGCCCTCGGCCGCGCCCGAGTCGGCGCGCCGGCGCGCGATCTCCTCGTACAGGACCGCGTCGGCCTCGCGCCGCACCCGCGCGAACCGCGCCCACGGGCTAAGTCGGCCCGTCCGCCCGCTGGTCAGCGCCAGCAGCAGCACGCGCCCCCGCGTTCCCACGCTGTCGAGCAGCCGCCGCAGCGGCGCGCCGATCGCCCGCCGCCGGGCGGGGTCGTCGAGCCCGAAGACCGCGCGCATGATCACGTCGAGCGTGATCGCCTGCATCTCGGGCAGCGCCGGGAACGCCCGCCCGCGCGGCCAGCGCGCGATGCGCTCCTCGGCCACCTCGGCGATCGCGTCGCCGTACGCCCGCATGCGCTCCCCGTGGAATGGCGGCAGCATCATGCGCCGGTGGCGCAGGTGCTCGGCGCCGTCGAGCAGGAGCACCGACCCCGACCCCAGCACCGGCGCGAGCACGATGTTGCCCTCGCCCGCGCGCAGCACGTCCGGGTCGCCCGAGAACACGGTCTTGACCGCCTCCGGGTCGACGGTGACGACGAGCGTGCGGCCGGGCTGCGGCTGAAGCGTGAAGTAGTCGCCCATCCGCTCGTGGCACGACTCCAGGAACCGCGTCGGCGTGAGCATGAAGCCGGCGGTCATCTGGAAGCGACTGAGATCCGGTCGCGGCGGCAGCGCCATCGTCGGCGAGGATACGGCCGCCGCGCCTGCGCGGAGCTACGTCTTGACGCCCAGCGTGATGGCGCCGACGTAGCCGCTGCCCTTGCGGCGCATGGCCGGCAGCGAGCGCGAGCCGCCGTTGGCGTAGATGCTGTCGCTCGCGTTCGTCGTGTCGGGGCGCCCGTGCGCGGCGTACGCCCCGGCCGCGTACACGGCCGCGTTGAGGCTGTCCTTGAAGAACAGCTGGCCGGTGTGGACCTCCTTGCCGCCGACGTGGACCTTGAGGTGGATGTGCGTGGTGCGGCCCTGGTACCAGCCGGGGTAGATGGTCCTGAACGCGACCAGGCCAGTGCGGCCGGTGCGCTGGGCGCCGCGGAGGTAGGTGGTGGTGCTGGTGGGCGTGGCATGGCCTCCGCCTCCGCCCGGCGGGCCGCCGCCACCCGGCGCCGGCGCTGCGCCCGCGGCGGCGTCGTAGCCGGAGTAGTCGCCCTGGGCGTCGCAGTGCCAGACCTCGACGGTGGCGTTGTGGATCGGCTCGCAGGTCGTCGCGTCCTCGACGGTGAGCCGGAGGTCGAGCGGCGTGCCCGGCTTGCCCTCGGTGATGTTGCGGCGGAACAGGTGCTCGTCGATGTAATAGGGGCCCTCGGTCAGCTCCGGCGCCAGCACGCAGCGCGCGGCGGCGGAGCGGGCCGTCGCGCCGGCCTCGGCCGTGTCGCCGCCGCTGCGCAGCAGCGACCACACGCCGCCCGCCGCTCCCAGCAGCCCGGCGGCGACGAGGGCGTCGCGCCGGGTCAGGCGGTCGCTGATGCGGTGGTCGTTCGGCATGCCAGCAGTGTGGCGCCGGAGCGCAAGAGCAACGTAGGAGATGGCCTTGACGCCGCTGGGCCGCGGGCCGAACGCACTGGTCGCGCAGGCAGTCGACGCGGCCCTAGTCGAGCGGGTGGTTGCTGAGGATGAGCCCGTCGGGGTCGAACGCGTCCTTGACCTTGGCCAGCCGCTGTACGTCGGCGTCCGCGAACGAGCTGCGGAGGCTCGAGTCCGCCTCGGCGAGGGTCAGCGGGGTCTGGGGCTCGAGCCAGCCGGACAAGCCCTCCTTCAGCCCGCGCAGCGCGCCCGCGAGTGCCTCGGCCACCTCGGGCGAGATCGGCATCCCGATGCCATAGAGCGCAAAGTCGCCGTCGGTGCGGTTGGCGGCGCCGTGGTCGGCCGCGCCCTGGGTGAGCACCCCGCCGAGCTGGCGCAGCTCGAGCGACAGCAGCGGCGTGGCCACGCCGGGTCCGGCGAGCGCGAGCAACGCCTCCGCGCCCTCCGGCGGGAGCTCGGCGAGGACGAGGCCGTCGCCGATCCCCGGCACCGGGTCGGGCGGGTCGCCGGCGATCATCGGCAGCACGCTGGCGGGGATGGTCTGCATGGTGTCCATGTAGGTCGCCGCCACGTCGCGCATGGGCTGGACCAGCTCGGCTGCGGCTTGCTCGTCGGCCAGCACCGCCGCGCCGACGAAGACGAGCTCGCGCCCGCGGAAGGGCTCGGGAATATCGGGGATCGGCGGGAAGCGCATGAGCTTGAGCGAGGCCGAGACCTCGTCGGGCACGCCGGCGGTCCACTCGCGGTACGCGGCCAGGACCTCCGGGGCCTGCTCGAGGGGCCACACGAGCTGGCCGGCGTAGAGCTCGCGCAGCTCGACGAGCCTGAAGTCGACCGCGGTCACCACCGCGTACGCGCCGCCGCCGCCGCGCAGCGCCCAGAACAGCTCGGGCTCGCTGTCGGCGGACACCGTGCGCGCCTGGCCGTCGGCGGTGACGACGTCGAAGCTGATCACGGAGTTGGAGGCGAAGCCGTGCTTCCGCGCCAGCCAGCCGAGTCCGCCGCCGAGCGTGTAGCCGACGACGCCAACGCCCCCGGCGGAGCCGTGCAGCCCGGTCAGCCCCTGCTCGGTCGCGGGCCCGACCACGTCGTTCCACACCGCGCCGGCCTGGGCGCGGGCGGTGCGGGCGTCGGCGTCGATCTCGACGCCGGTCATGCGCGTGGTGCGCAGCAGGACCACGTCGTCGAGCGCGGGCAGCTGGAGGGCGCCGTGGCCCGGGCCCTGCGGGGCAACGCGCAGGCCGTGCTCGCCGGCGAAGGCGAGCGTGGCGGCCACGTCGTCGGCGCCCTCGGCGAGCACGACGGCGGCGGGGTGCTGGTCGGCGGCGAGGTTCCAGGCCATGCGGGCGCTGTCCCAGGCCGAGTCGCCGGGGACGACCGCGTCGCCGGCGAGACGCTGACGGAGGGCGTCGATGTCGAGGGAGGTGGCTTCAGGAGGCATGGCGTGACTGTAGTCCGGCCCTGGCGGTTCTGGGCCGCCGCTTCAGGTCGCGCGTGCGACCAGGTACAGCCGCCAGTCGGCGGGGCGGACGTGGCGTGCGGTCGCTGGGGTGGCGAGATAAACTATGAGACATAGCCTTGTCAAGCACACCTGAACTGACCCTCTTCTCGTACGAGATCCTTGGCCTCGTCGGCCGCGAAGGCGCGGGCGCGCACGACCTGCTGCGCCTCGCCCAGCGCGGTCGCATGCTGGCCTGGGCGGGCGAGAGCCAGTACTACACCGAGCCGAAGCGGCTGGCCCGCCTCGGTTACCTGGACGCGCGCAAGGAGCCGGGCAAGACCCGAGAACGCACCGTCTACACGCTCACCGACCAGGGGCTGGATGCGCTGCGCGCCTACGCGCGCACGCCGGTCACCATCCCGCCGTTCAAGAGCGACGCGCTCCTGCGCCTGCTCGTCGCCGACCTGGTGGGCGAGAAGGTCACGCGCGCCAGCCTGGAGACTCTGCGCGCCGAGATCGCCGACCTGCGCGAGCGGGTGGACGAGAGCGACCGCGGGGCTGCCGACCTGCCCCACCGCGAGAAGTACCTGCACCTCGTCTACGGCTTCCTGCGCGGGCTCCTCGATCTCCACGAGGAGCTCGTCGACGACGTCGAGCGCGAGCTGTAGCTCAGGCCTGCGCCTGTGCCTTGGCCCACTCGGCCTTGTGCTGCCGCTTGGTCGCCTGGTACTCGGCCAGCGCCGCGGCCGAGTCGACGTTGCCCAGCGTCGGGTGCCACGGGACGAGGTCGCGTGCGGCCTCCACGCCGAAGTGGTGGTAGAGCACCGACCCGAGCGACTTGATCTTCATCTCGCCGAAGCCGGGCAGGCCGGCGACGTTGGCGCGCAGCTCGTCGCCGTCGGCGGCGTCGGTCCACACACGGGCGGCGTCGGCGTCGTAGCGGTCGCGCACGTACACGGCGAGGTCGTGCACGCGGCGGGCCATGTTGCCGGGGTAGCGGTGGATGGCAGGGCGCTCGCGGAAGACGGGCTCGAGGTCGGCCGTGGCCAGCGTGGCGGCGTCGATCGCGCCCAAGCGCTCGCGCAGCACGAGCGGGCCCATGAAGGCCTTCTGGACCGTGACCTGCTGGTCGAGGGCGAACCCGATCAGCAGCGCCATCGGGTCGGTGGCGATGAGCGCGTTGGCCTCGTCCGAGTCGGTGAAGTACAGGCGGTCGGGCATGCGAGCGATCGTACTCCGCGACCGA
>Ga0068868_100003882_pt1 | contig 10439 bp, 8 predicted proteins | sample KBSMisM42_FD_64660 | JGI IMG/M metagenome (GOLD analysis project Ga0068868, IMG submission 64660) | Miscanthus rhizosphere microbial communities from Kellogg Biological Station, Michigan, USA - KBS Miscanthus M4-2 | ecosystem: Host-associated > Plants > Roots > Rhizosphere > Soil ...
CTCGACGATCGCCGCGAGGCGGTGAACCTCTTGAACGACGCGCTCACGGCCAAGCCGGGCGACGCCGAGGTGATGCAGCGCCTCGACCGGCTCTACACGGCCGAGAGCATGTGGCCCGAGCTCCTCGACAACCTCCGTCTGCAGGTGGCGAGCGAAGCCGACGCCGCGAAGGGACGTGCCTTGCGCAAGCGCATCGGCGCGCTCCTCGCGAAGGAGCTCGAAGACGCGCCGGCCGCGCTCGACGCGTACCGCGAGGTGCTGGAGACGGGCGCCGACGACGAGACGATCGCCGCGGTGCGCGAGCTCGGCGAGAGCCGCGAAGAGCTGCGCGAGACGGCGGCCGACATCCTCGAGCCCGTCCTTCGTGGATCGGGCGGAAATGAAGCCCTCGCCGACGTCCTCGAGATGCGCCTTCGCGCGCAAACCGAGCCTTCGTCGCGCGCGGCGACGCTGCGAGCGATCGCGGAGGTCAGCGAGTCGAAGCTCGGCGACAACAAGCGCGCGCAAGAAGCTCTGCATCGGGCGCTCGCGGAGATGCCGAGCGACGGCGAGCTCCACAAGGAGATCGAGCGCGTCGCGGAGATGAACGGCGAAGACGGCTGGAAGCGTTACGCCGTCGCTCTCGAGGAGCGCGCTGGATCGATCTTCGACGCCGAAGTGACGAACGATTTGTTCGTGCGGCTCGGGCGCGTCTCCGAGGACAAGCTCCACGACGACGCACGCGCGGCGAAGGCCTACGGGCAAGCCGCCGAGCACGCGGGTGATTCGCCGGAGATCCTCTCGGCGCTCGACCGGCTCTACGCGCGCCTCGGTGACTCGCGAAACCTCGCGGACGTCCTCGAGCGTCGGGCCTCCGTGGAAGCGGACGCCGCCGTTCAAGCCGAGCTCACGTTCCGCATGGCGGCGCTGCAGCTCAAGGAGTTCGGCGAGAAGCGACGGGCGCTCGCCACGCTGCGCACCGCGCTCGAGCGCGTTCCGGAGCACGGGCCTTCGCGCGAGGTGCTCGAAGGGCTCCTCGACGACGACGATTTGTTCCAGGACGCGTTCGAAGCGCTCGAGCAGACGTATCGCGCGCTCGGTCGCAGCGAAGACCTCGCGAAGCTCTACGAGCGTCGCGTCGGTCGCGCGCAAGGCGCCCGCGACAAGAACCGCTCGAGGCTCGATCTCGCGCGTGTGCTCGACGAGCAAGCGCATGACGCGGCGCGCGCGCAGCGCGTCGTCGAAGAAGCCATCGCGGAGGACGCTTCGGATCCCGACGCGCTCGCCGAGCTCGAGCGGCTCGCCGGCGTGACGGGGCAGTGGAAAGAGGCCGCCGAAGCGCTCGCGGGATCGCTCAAGAAGGCGACCGATTTGCCGGCGCAGTCGCGCGCCGAGCTCTGGGTGCGCGTCGCGGGCATCCACAAGGACAAGACCCAGGACGCGCGCGGCGCCGAAGAGGCGTTCGCCGCGGCGCTCAAGCTCGATCCCGAGAACACCGAGGTGCTCCGCTCGCTCGAAGAGCTCCAGCGCGCGCCCGGTCGCGAGCGCGATCTCGTCGAGACGCTTCGCCAGCGCGCGCGGCTCGAGACGGATCTCGACTCGAAGAAGACGCTCCTCAAAGAGGCGAAGACGCTCGCCGAGACGACCCTCACGGACGCCGCGCTCGCGGAGAACGTGCTTCGCGATCTCCTCGTCGAGGACGAGGGCGATCTCTGGGCGCTCGAAGAGCTCGGTCGCGTTCGCGAGACGGCCGGCGCGTGGGAAGAGGTCGTCGATCTTCTCTTGAAGCGCGCGGATCTCGAGGCCGACGGCAAGACGATCGCGGATCTCCGCCACCGCGCGGCGAAGGTCGCGCGCGAGCACTTGAGCGATCCGGCGCGCGCCGCGAAGCTCTACGAAGAGCTCTTCGAGGCCGACCCGTCCGACACGGAGGCTTCGGGCGCGCTCCGAGAGCTCTACGCGTCGATGGGCAAGCGCCGCGAGCTCGGAAAGCTCCTACAAACGCTCATCGACACCGCCGACGGGGAAGGCACTCGTTCGACGCTGCGCATCGAGCTCGCGAAGCTCCAGGACGCGATGGGCGACTCGCACGCTGCGATCGACACGCTCCGTTCGGTGCTCGAGGAGAACCGCGGTCACGCCGAAGCGGTCGTCGCGCTCTCCGAATTGCTCGAGAAGGGCGGCAAGGACGACGAGCTCGCCGAGCTCTTGAGCGGACAGATCGAAGCCGCGAAAGAGCGCGGTGACGCGCAGACCGAGCTCACGCTCCAAGTGCGCCTCGGCGAGGTCTACGAGCACCGGCTCAAGGACGCGGGCAAGGCGCTCTCGACGTTCGAGGCCGTCCTCGAGCGCGACGCGACCCACCACGTCGCGCTCGAAGCGGTCGCGAGGCTCGCCGAAGGACGCCAGATCTGGGACAAGGCTGCGAGCGCCCTCGAGCGACTCGTGCAGACCGAGTCCGACGCGAAGGCCGGCGTGGCGATCGCGCTGCGACTCGCGAACGCCAAGGAGAAGCTCTCGAGCGACGAAGGCGTCGAGCAAGCGCTCGTGCGCGCCCTCCAGTTCGAGGCCGCGAACGGCGAGGTGCGCGATCGCCTCCGCGCGCTCTACGAGAAGAACAAGAAGTGGAGCGAGCTCGCCGCGTTCATCGCGGAGGACGCCTCGCTCATGCAGGGCAACGGCGGCAAGCCCGCGGAGGTCGTGAAGACGCTGCGTCGCGCGGCCGACATCCACACGAAGCAGCGCGAGCTTCCTGGCGACGCGGTCCCGCTCCTCGAGCGCGCCGCGGAGCTCGCCCCGCAGGATCGCGAGCTCCTCCTCTCGCTGTGCGACGCCTACACGGCCGCGGGCAGCGCCCAAAAGGCCGCGGAGGTGCTCGAGCGCATCATCGCGTCGTTCGGCGGCAAGCGCACGAAGGAGCTCGGGCTCTACCACCACCGCCTCGGGAAGGCGCTCGCGGGCCTCGGCAATCAGCCGGGCGCGCTCGCGCAGTACGATCTCGCGTTCAAGGTCGACCCGGGCTCGATCGGCGTGCTGCGTGACCTGAGCATCCTGTCGATGGAGACGGGCGATCTCGACCGCGCGCAGAAGACGTTCCGCGCGCTGCTCTTGCAGAAGCTCGACGCGAACGCGGGCATCACGAAGGGCGAAGTCTTCTTCTACCTCGGCGAAATCAGCATGAAGCAGGGCGACAAGCCGAAGGCGATCCAGATGCTCGAGCGCGCCCTCGAGAACGAGCCCGCGCTCGCGAAGGCGAAGACGCGGCTCGCCGAATGGAAGTCCTGAGCGCGCGGGGAAGCCCCTCGAACGTGATAGCGGGCGCGCTGCTCGCGCTCGTCGCGCGGCTTTGGCTGGCGACCGTGCGCGTGCGTGTGCATGGCGCGGAGATGCTCGAGGGGGAAGGCGCGGCCGTGCTCGCGTTCTTTCATGGCACGCAGCTTCTTCTTCACAAGCTGCATCGCCGAAAGAAGACGTGCGTGATGGTGAGCCACTCGCGCGACGGTGAGCTCCAAGCCGCCGCGCTCCGCACGCTCGGTTTCGATGTCGTGCGTGGATCCTCGTCGCGCGGTGGCGCGCGTGCGCTCGCGGCGATGGTCCACAAGCTGCGCGAGCCCGGCACGGACGCCGTCTTCGCAGTGGATGGCCCGCGCGGGCCGTATGGAGTCGTGAAGCCCGGCGCGCTCGCGCTCGCCGAGAAATCGGGCGCGCGTGTCATCCCCGCGGGAGCGGCCGCCCACCGGCGCGTCGTGCTCGAGCGCGCGTGGGATCGCTTCGTCTTGCCGTGGCCTTTCACGCGCATCGACATCGTCCTCGGCACGCCCATCGCTCCTTCCGACGGCGCGGACGCCCTCGCGCGAGCGATTGCAGAGTGCAACCAATCCGCGCTCGCGCACGCCGGCGCATGATCGCGCTCGTCGACGGACGCGAGAGCGACGCGCTGCCGCTCGATGATCACGGTCTGCTCCTCGGGGACGCCGTCTTCGAGACGATGCGCGCCTACGGCGGTCGCGTCTTCGCGCAGGCCGAGCACGTCGAACGACTCGCGCGCTCCGCGGAGTGGGCTCGCATCGAGCTACCGCCGATCGAAGCGGAAATCACGGACGTCGCGTCACGGCTCGGTGATGGCGCGGTTCGGGCGTTCGTCTTCCGAAAACACCGCGTCGTCATGGGCGCGCCGCTCGAGATCGATCCGTCGAGCTACGAGCGCGGCGTTTCGGCGTGCGTCCTACCCGCCGACGAGTACGGCACGGCCGAGAGCCCACACGCAAAGTACGCGCGCTACCTCCCGCGCCTCCTCGCGCGGAGAGAAGCCGAAGCTCAAGGCTGCGGAGAGGCGCTCCTCGCCGACGGACGAGGCCGCATCGTCTCGGCGGCGACCGGGAGCGTCTTCGCCGTCGTGGATGGAGTGCTCGTGACGTCCTCGGTGCTCGAAGGCATCACGCGCCGGCATGTGCTCGAAGCGGGGCGCGCGATGAAGATCGAGTCCGTGCTTCGCCCGATCGAGCTCCGCGACATCGAACGCGCGACGGAGATGTTCGTCACGTCGAGCCTGCGCGAGGTCGTCCCGCTCTCGGCGATCGGTGACCGCGCGCTGGGTCCTCCCGGTGAAACGACGCGGGCCTTGTCAGGGGCGTACCGCGATCGCGTCGATCTCGACACGCGCGCCCTTCGGTAGGGCAGAGACCTGCACCGTCGCGCGCGCAGGGAACGTCCCCGAGAAGCGCTTCGCGTAGGTCTCGTTCACCTTCGGGAAGTCCGCCATCTCGATCAGGAAGATCGTCGTTCGCACGACGTGCTCGAAGCCGAGCCCCGCCGCCTCGAGGACGGCCTTCATGTTGTCGAGGACGCGGTCCGTCTCCTTCACGATGTCGGCGGAGACCATCTCGCCGCTGCGCGGATCGAGCGGGATCTGGCCGCTCAAGAAGACCATGTTCCCCGCGCGCACGGCCTGCGAGTACGGGCCGATCGCTTTGGGCGCTTTTTCCGACGTAATCGCTTCCATGTGTTTCTCCCTATCGCGGCGAAGCCGCGGAGCAGATGGTTAGAGACGCTGTCGCCCGGCGAGGGCGCGCGACATCGTGATGGGGTCCGCGAACTCGAGATCGCCGCCGTGCGGGACGCCGCTCGCGATGCGCGAAACGGTGACGCCGAGCGGGCCGAGCTCGCGCTTGAGCAAGAGCGCCGTGGCTTCGCCGTCCACCGATGGCGGCGTCGCAACGATCACCTCACGAACACCGTCTTCTTTGATGCGAAGGACGAGCCTCTCGAGCGGCAATTCGTCCGGCCCGATGCCTTCGAGCGGCGAGAGGAGCTTTCCGAGCACGAAGTAGCGGCCGCGCATCGACCCCGCGCGCTCGATCGCGAGCAAATCCGTGACGCGCGCCACGACGCACAAGAGCGTGGCGTCGCGCTTGTTGTCCGTGCAAACCGTGCAGAGTACATGCTTCTCGTCGGGCGACTCGACCTCGGCGATGTTGCCGCAGCGCTGGCAAGCCTTGAGGTAGTCGCGCAGCACGGCCAGCTCGGCGCCGAGCTCGCGCGCCGTCGCCTCGTCGCTCGTCAGGAGAAACAAGAGGTAACGCTGCGCCGTCTTCTCGCCGACGCCCGGCAGCTTCGAGAGCAGCTCGATGATTCGCTTCGTGCGATTCAAGCGCTCACATCCCGGGGATCTTCACCCCGCCCGTGACCTTGTCGACCTCTGCCTCCATCAGCTTGTCGGCCTGCTCGATCGCGGTGTTGATCGCGGCGCACGCGCTGTCGAGCGCGAGGTCCATGCCTTCGCTCTTCAAAAACTCGGGGTCGATCTCGATCTTCACGACCTTGCGCGCGTACGTGACGGTGGCCTTCACCTTGTCGCCGACGGCGCCGGCCGTGACCTCTTTGGTGCCTGCGGCCTCTTTCGCTTGTTCGATCTTGCGTTGCATGCGCGCGGCCTGGCGCATGAGCTCGTTCATTCCGCCTCGGAAATTCACTGACCTACTCCTTTTCGGGAAGCTTGATGTCGCGCAGCTCGGCGTCGAAGAGACGCACGATCTCGCGAACGACAGGATGATCTTCGACGGCGGCGCGCGCCCTCGCGATGTCGGCGCGCCGCTCGGCCGAGTCGATGGCGTGCACCGAGCCGATCTTGCCGCCGCGGTGCTTGGTGTCGATGTGCACCGGCACGCTCGCGCCGAAGTGGGCGTGCACGGCCTTCACGAGCTTCGCGACGGCCGCCTCTTCGCTCGCGTGATGGCCGAGGAAGTCGTCTTGCGCGAAGCCGAGAAGCACGCGATTGCGCGAGACCTCGACGGGTACGGCGTGCTCGAGCGCCGACGCGAGACCCGGATCGCCCGCGCGCATGCGCTCGAGGATCGCGCGCCAGTGATCCGATACCGGCGCCGCAGCAGGTGGAAGCGGTGTCGGGTCTTCGACCTTGATCTGCGTCGCGGACGTCGGCGTGGGCGTCGCTTCTGGCATCGGCGCGAGCGCGAGGGCGCCGCGCGTGCGGCTCGATTGGGCCCCGCTTGCGGAGGTGTGAACAGCGTCGCGAGGAACAGCCGTGGTCGTGATGTGCGGCTGCGACGACGCGCGCGACGAGCCGCCTCCGCCACCACCGCTCGGACGCCCTGTCGACGGCGCGCCACCGAGGCGACGCTCGAGATCACCCAGGCGAACGAGGAGCTCGTCGAGCGGAATGAGCGGCGGCCGCTTCGCGAGGCGCACCAGCGTCATCTCGAGCCCGGCGCGCGCTTGCCCGCTCTTCGCGATGTCGTCGAACGACTTCGAAAAGCCGTTGAACAGGCGGAGCAGATCGTCCACCTCGGCGCGCTGCGCGAGCGCCATGACGTCCTTCACTTCTTCGTCGGCGAGATCGAGGAGCTCGCGGCCTTTGTCGCCCGAGACCTTCGCGACGACGACGTTGCGCAGGGACGCGAGCAGATCCTTCGCGACGTGCACCACGTCGAAGCCTTGCTGCGAGACCTGATCGACGATGCGCAGCGCGACGTCGGCCTGACCGTCGACGAGCGCCGAGCAAAGCTCGTGGAGCACTTTGCGATCCGCCACGCCGAGGACGCGCGTCACGTCCGCGCCGGTGAGCTTGTTTCCGGAGAACGCGATCACTTGATCGACGAGGCTCATCGCGTCGCGCATCGAGCCAGCGGCCTCGCGCGCGAGGACGGAGATCGACGTGTCGTCCGCTTCGATCTTCTCTTGCCCGAGCACGTCCTTCAAACGCCGCGCGATGACTTGGGTCGGGATCAACTTGAAGTCGTAGCGCTGGCAGCGCGACAGGATCGTGACGGGGACCTTGTGGACCTCGGTCGTCGCGAAGATGAACTTCACGTGCGGCGGCGGCTCCTCGAGCGTCTTCAAGAACGCGTTCCACGCCGCGTTCGAGAGCATGTGGACCTCGTCCACGATGAAGATCTTGAACCGATCGCGCGCGGGGCGGAAAACGAGGCCTTCCTGCAGCCGGCGGACCTCGTCGACGCCGTTGTACGAGGCGCCGTCGATCTCCTGCACGTCCACGTCCATGCCCGCGGTGATTTCCTTGCACGCCGAGCACTCGTTGCACGGCTTGGCCGTGGGCTTCGTCGCCTTGCCGTCCGCGCCGAGGCAGTTCAGGCACTTCGCGAGGAGGCGCGCGCTCGTCGTCTTGCCCACGCCACGAACGCCCGTGAAGAGGAACGCGTGCGCCACGCGCCCCGAGTCGATGGCGTTGGCGAGCGTCTTCGCGACGTGCTCCTGGCCGACGAGATCGTCGAACGTCTGCGGCCGGTACTTTCGCGCGAGGACGAGATAGGTCACGCGAGATTCATACCCAACGTTGGCGAGTTCGTCGATACCGGCGGCCCAGCTCACAAATGCGAGAGCACACCTTCGGGCGGCGGTTTTTTGCTCTGGTCTTTGACCGCGCCCATTCCGCGGCCGAGGTGCTCGCGCGTCTTTCGCAGATCGCGGCCCGGCGCCGATGTCCACAAGATGCGCGGCGCGACCGTGGGGACGTCCTTGCCGAAGTCGGCGCGAAAGCGCGCGGGCCATGCCTTGCGGAACGTCTCGAGATCTCGCTCGAGGTTCGAACGATCGGGCGCGCCCACGACGATGAACTCGTCGCCGCCGTCGCGAATCGCGCGCGCGAACGGGATCTTCGACAGCTCCGCGGCGAGCGACGCGAGGACGGCGTCTCCCGTGTCTTGGCCGAAGGCGTTGTTGAAGACGCCGAACCCCGCGAGATCGAGGAACGCGACCGGGACCGTCGCGTTCGCCAAGCCGGACAGCTCCGAGAAGAGCCGCGCGAGATCGTCGAAGAACGCGAAGAAGGGAAGCCCTGTCTTGCGATCCAGGTTGGCCTTCTCGACCTGGGGAAACCGAAAGCGCTCGGCGAACGGGCGCGCGGCCGCGTCGGCGAGGCGTACGAACTCGGCGGAGAGCCAGCAGAGCTCGGGGCCGAACGCCATCACGAACCCGTCGGGGCGTTGCGTGCTCGCGAGCCACGCGAGCGCCCGCTCGAGATCGAACGATGGATCGAGCGCGCCGAGCAATTCCGCGCACGCGATGCTCGTGAGCGCGTTGTCGCGACCGTAACGCTCCGTGAACTTGTCCGGCATGTCGTCCCCGAACGCGCCGTTGTCGTGTTGGCTGTCGCGCACCGTGACGAGGAGCTTTCCGAGGAGCGGGAGATCGAGCCCGAGCGCGAGCAGACCCGTCGCGAGGTGCGCCGTCGCCGACACGAGCGGGCGCTCCGCGAGCGGGAAGCGGGTGCCCTTGACGACGCCATCCTCGGCGAGCGGGGCGTACGTCGCGGCGATCGCGATGGCCAGCGGACGCAGCAACTCGAGCGCGCGCGGTCGTGTTGCGACGCATCGAAGGCCGAGCGTGTCGCTCCACGGGTTCTGCGCTTGCACGTACGTCGCGAGATCACGACGAAAGAGCGGCTCGGCTTCGACGAGGAACGCCTGCGCGTCGCTTGCCATTTGCGACGTCCCGGCTTCGCCGGATCCGTCGACGTTCCCGCGCTCGGCGAGCCGCGCGAGGTATTCGCACCCGTCCGCGATCGAGATCGGAAGCGAGATCCGTAGCTCGTCGACCTCGCGCTCGACGTCCGGACGGAGAAGACGCCACTCTTCGCGGGGTGGAACGTGGGCTCCGCCCTTGCACCGGCGGTGGGAAATTTCCCAACGATATCGGTCATCTCCGACGCGCGTCCCGGGTACGCGCTGTTTCCAGAACGCGAGACGCGCCTGATCGTTCGGATCCGAACGAACCGATTCTTTGGCGAGCGCCTCCGAGGCCGCGAAGGGCGACGCGTCGTCGATCACCGCCGAGGTGATCGCGCGCGCCGCCTTATTTCGGGCCCCAATTAATGATGACGGGCCGAGAGTCAGGCGCCCTTCTTCAGCTCGGTCACGAGCTCGGGGACGGCCGTGAAGAGATCCGCGACGAGACCGTAATCCGCGACCTGGAAGATCGGCGCGTCGGGATCTTTGTTGATCGCGACGATCGTCTTCGAGCCCTTCATGCCGGCGAGGTGCTGGATCGCGCCCGAGATGCCGATCGCGACGTAGAGCTGCGGTGCGACGACGCGCCCGGTCTGACCGACCTGGAGCTCCGGCGGAGCGTAGCCTGCGTCACACGCTGCGCGCGACGCGCCGATCGCCGCGCCGAGAAGGCCGGCGAGCGGATCGAGCACTTCGGCGAACTTCTCCTTGAGGGCGCGACCGCCCGAGACGACGACGCGCGCTTCGCCCAAATCGGGACGCTCGCTCTTCGCCGCTTCGAGGCGCACGAACTCCACGCGTGAAGCCGCTCCGTCGGCCGGAGCCGCCGCGACGTCTTCCACTGCGCTGTTTCCGCCGCTCGGCTCGGCTGCCGAGAACTCCGATTGGCGAACGCTGATGACGGCTGTCGGCGTCGTGATCTTGCACCAGCCGTAGGCGTTGCCCGCGAACATCGGGCGCTTGAAGACGAGCCCGCCGTCCACCTTCACGGCGCTGATGTCCGGCGCGTAGCCGGCGCCGAGCTTGGCCGCGACGCGCGGCGCGAGATCTTTGCCGAACGAGCTCGCCGTGACGGCGATGACGTCGAACCCGCCCTTCGCGACGGCCGCGATGGTGGGCGCGTAACGCTCGGCGAGCGGCTGCGCGAACGACGCATCTTCGGAGACGAGGACCTTCTCCGCGCCGAAGCCGGCCACCTCGGAAGCCGCCGCTTTCGCGCCGGGGCCGAGAACGAGAATCGAGAACGGCGCGTTCGTTTGTTTCGCGAACGAAACGGCGCTGAGCGTGCTCTTGCGGATGTGCCCTTCGTGGAGCTCCGCGATGACGAGCGTCTTCATTGGATCACCTTCGCTTCCGAGCGGAGCTTTTGGACGAGCTCTCCGACCGTCTTCACTTTCACGCCCGCCTTGCGCGCGGGCGGCGGCTCGAAGCCCGTGTACTTGATCTTCAACGCCGCGTCGGGGGCGACGTCGGCGAGCT
>Ga0068868_100003883_pt1 | contig 10439 bp, 8 predicted proteins | sample KBSMisM42_FD_64660 | JGI IMG/M metagenome (GOLD analysis project Ga0068868, IMG submission 64660) | Miscanthus rhizosphere microbial communities from Kellogg Biological Station, Michigan, USA - KBS Miscanthus M4-2 | ecosystem: Host-associated > Plants > Roots > Rhizosphere > Soil ...
TTCGCCGCCACCGGTCACTTCCGCGATGGCATCCTGCTCGCTCCCGTTACCGCCGGGTTGATGGCGCAGATCGTCACCGGCGGCCAATCCGAATATGATCTTTCGCCTTTTTCTCCGGCACGTTTTCAGAGCTGATGAGCACCGCCCTACCCATCACGGCAGATGAAATCAGAGACCACTATGACTCTCTCGCCTTCATCTATCGCACCTTTTGGGGCGACCACATCCATCACGGACTATTTCTGGATAAAGATTTAACGCCCGCGGATGCGCAGGTCCGCATGCTCGAGTACTGCATAAACCTGCTCGCCCTATCTCCCGGCGCCCGCATCCTCGATGTTGGTTGCGGCCACGGGGGCACTCTCATACACCTGGCGCGATCGCTGTCATGCCCGGGAGTCGGCCTTACTCTCAGTCCCAAGCAGGCCAGGCTGGCACACGAGCATGCGGCCAGGGCAGGAGTCGAAAGTCTCCTGAAGTTTGACGTCGGCAACGCCGACTCGTTCCACTTCCCTGCCTCGGCATTCGATCTGGTGTGGACCATGGAATCTTCCGAACACTTTGCCGACAAGAAACGCTACTTTGCGAATGTGGCAGGCGCGCTGCGGCCCGGCGGCCAGCTGCTGGTGGCGGCGTGGACGGGCTCCATGGATCGTTCCCGGGTACGCGAGGTAGCACGGGCGTTTCTGTGCCCGGAATTGTGGACGGCGGGACAATACCAGTCCGCGATTGAGGGTACAGGAATGCGCGTGCGGCATCGGGAAGACCTTACCGCAGGAATTGTACGCACCTGGGAGATCTGCCAGGAGCGCGCCCGCGCCGCCGCCATCGCCGTCAGACTATTGCCCCGGGCGGCGCGGGAATTCGTGGAAGGCATTGACATTATTCTCGACGCCTACCGCTCCGGCGATCTGACCTATACATTGCTGATCGGGGCGAACGGCCGTCGGTAGCGCCGGCATCTTGCCGGCTGTCCTGAGGGCATCCTGCCCTCAGATTTGTGCCGCTGCCGTGATGAGAAAACTGCAGGTCGGTCGTGCTCAAATAGCATGATTAGGACAGTAACAGTCGCCGTCTTCGGGGCTGCGGAAGAGTGCTTTGCCGCCGCGGGCGAGACGCCCCCACGACAGCCGGCGGGACGCCGGCGCTACACCGGATCGTAGTCGATGCGTCTAGCTGCGGAGCGGCGCAAGAATGCAGCCGGGGCGCAAGCCCCGGGTTGACAACGCGAAAGACCAAGCCCTGAAAGGGCGAAAGAGACCACTCCGACCCTCTCCCACATTCCCCCGCGCGTCCTCAGTTATACTTAGGACGTTTTCCTTCAGAAAGGCACTCCCCATGGCCTCTCCCGCAGTCGATTACGCCCGTGGCAATCAGAAGCGTTTTCTCAACGAACTGAAAGACCTCCTGCGCATCCCCAGTATCAGCACGCTTCATGAGCACAAGTTCGACGTACAGAAGGCGGCTGAATTTGTGGCGGCCGAACTTCGGCGCATCGGCCTGGAGCACGTCGAAGCCATTCCCACGAAGGGCCATCCGCTGGTCTATGCCGACTGGCTCCACGCTCCCGGCAAACCCACGGTGTTGTGCTACGCGCATTACGACGTGCAACCGCCGGACCCGCTCGACGAGTGGGTTTCCCCGCCCTTCGAGCCCACCGAGCGCAACAACAACATTTACGCTCGCGGCGCCGTCGATGACAAAGGCCAGCTCTGGATGGAAGTAAAAGCCATCGAGGCCCTGATGAAGGGCCACAACGGAAGCCTGCCTTTGAATGTGAAATTCATCATCGAAGGCGAAGAAGAAGTTGGCGGCGAATCGATCGCCGCCTATGTGCGCAAGGAAAAGGCAAAGCTTAAGGCTGATTTCGCGCTGGTCTGCGACACTGAGCTTTTTGCGCCCGATCTCCCAACTCTTTGCGTGGGACTGCGCGGCCTGGTCTATACCGAGATCGAAGCCGTCGGTGCGAAAACGGACCTGCACTCCGGCATGTATGGCGGCGCCGCCCCCAATCCTTTTTTTGGCCTCATCGAAATCATCAGCAAACTGAAAGATGCCAAAGGCAAAGTCCTGATCCCGGGCTTCTACCAGAATGTGAAAGCGCCCAGCAAAGAGGAACTGAAGGCATGGAAGCGGCTGCCTTTCAACGTCGAGCACTATCGCAAGACGGAAGTTGGTTCTACGGTGCTCACGGGCGAGCCGGGTTATTCAGTTCTGTATCGGACGTGGGCACGGCCGACGCTCGAAGTGCACGGCATGCCGGGAGGATTTGTCGCTCCTGGCGCGAAGACCGTGATTCCAGCCAGGGCCTCGGCCAAGGTTTCCATGCGCCTGGTGCCGAACCAGGATCCGGACGACATTCTCAAGCGCTACAAGAACTATGTGAAGAAGCTCACGCCCAAGGGCATTCAAACCAGTATCAAGGTGTGGAGCAAGGGTCCGGCGTGCGTGGTGGGCACCGACAACAAATACATCAAAGCCGCCACCGAAGCCATGCACGACGTCTTCAAAAAAGAAACTGTCTTCATCCGCTCCGGCGGTTCGATCCCCATTGTCACCGATTTCCAGGATGTGCTGAAGATTCCGTCGGTGATGATGGGCTTCGGCCTGCCCGACGACAATCTGCACGCGCCCAACGAGAAATTTCACATTCCGAATTTCTATCGTGGAATTGAGTCGATCTGTCTGTTCTTCGAAAAGCTGGGCGGATAGGATTTTGTCTCAACCCTCAGGCGAAGCTGCACCCGCTCGACGAGGACGTCAGGGCCTACGTATTTTATGCTGAGATGGCGCTGGGAAAGCGGGTTTGAAAATCGAGCAGCCCAACCCATTCCGGTGTGATCGCAATCCGCACCATGGTTGTGACGCGGGTGCGAAGCTGGGCCATCCAGGCCTCTCTCACGGCGGGCTCGAAGTAGCGTTCTGCGCACGCCACATACTCCGGCACAATCCCATCCACGGTTTCCAGGCGCGCGCTGCCGCGTATGAGGAGCACCTTGTGAGGGAAATCGTTGTCGTCGATGGTCAGGGACACTTTCGGATTCCTGGCCAGGGCCTTCAGCTTCGGAGCCCTGGGCGGCGTTCCCATGACAATCTCCCGTCCGTTCCAGTGAAACCAGATGGGAACCACCCTCGGCGTGCCGTCGGTCCAGACGTAGGCCAGGCGAGCCGGAATCTTCGAGTGTAAAAGTTCCTGCGCCGCCGGGTGCTGCAGGAGCGAGAGGTCTCCCTGTTTGACGGTCATGAGCTGCTCCTTGCCGCCCGATGGCAGTGCGGTGCTCGGGCTTGCATTTCGGGCAGGGGGATTCTGAGCCTATTGATAGACAAGGTCAAGTCCTGCCGTCGCTGAATGCGAGGACCATTCTTTGCGTACTTTTGCGAGTCTCTGGCAGTTGAGCCCTGCCGCTCGGGCGTGATCACGTCATTGTCTTTGCGCTCCGCTTGGGTGTAGGCTGATTGTGCTCTCGCGCTTCTCCCCTCCTTCGTCCTTCCCGGCTGAATTAACGTCCCGATGCTGCATTATGTGTTCAATCTGACGTGGTTGCTCCTAGGGCCATACCAGATATAGTGTTTTGGTGCTTGACCCCGGTACGATTTCGCCGTTACAGTAGCTCTAATTTGTGCCTCGCCGACTCCAGCCTGGGCGGCGCTCACCAGAGCGATGTATTGGAGGAATCCAATTAATCAACCCGGCTGATGATGCTCATATGGTTCCTGCGTTCGTCCGGAAAGTGGTAATGAGAGCGCACGCGGGCGAGGGCGCCCGCGCCACACAGAACACACATAACCTCGGCAGCCCTAAGGAGTAGAAGTTGCTCAAACTCAAGAGACTCCAGATTCTCGGATTCAAATCGTTCTGCGACCGCACCGAACTTAAGTTTCACGGGGACGGCGTGGCCGCCATCATTGGCCCTAACGGTTGCGGCAAGTCCAACATCGCCGATGCCATCTCGTGGGTGCTGGGCGAGCAGTCGGCCAAGACCCTGCGCGGTTCGCGCATGGAGGACGTTATCTTTGCCGGCACTCGCGATCGCAAGCCGACCGGGATGGCCGAGGTGTCGCTCACGCTGATTGATCCCGAGGTGTACGACGGGGCTGATGCGAACGAACCCACCGAGGTCGAAATCCAGGACCAGATGCCGCGGCCCGTGGAAGACTGGGACGAAGCCGAAGTTCGCGCCGAAGCCGCGGAAGAAACCGAGCGTCTGACGGAAGAGGCTCGTCCGGGGAAAGTGGAGGAGATTGAGGGCGCCGTGACGACCGCGCCGAATGGAGAGACGGGCGTCGCGCCCGTCCAACCGGGCGAGGACGCACGGCCCTCCATGGAGGTGACCGGCCCCCAGGTGGTGCTGAAAATTCGCCGCCGACAGTTCAAGCAACAGTTTAAGGCTGGGGAGATCGTGGTCAACCGGCGCCTGTTTCGCAGCGGCGAAAGCGAATACCTGCTGAACGGAAAATTGTGCCGCCTGCGCGACATCCAGGAACTCTTCATGGGAACCGGACTGGGTCCGGAATCCTATGCCCTGATCGAACAGGGACGCATCGGGCAGATCCTGAGTAGCCGTCCCACCGATCGCCGGGCCATCATCGAAGAAGCTGCCGGTATTACCAAGTTCAAGACCAAGAAGCGCCTTGCCGAAGCGCGTCTCGAAGATGCCAAGCAAAACCTGGCCCGCGTGAATGACATTTTCGAGGAAGTCACGCGGCAGATGAATTCGCTCAAGCGCCAGGCTTCCAAGGCCGAGCGTTACGCCAAGTTGCGCGAGGAGATGCGGGCCAAATTGCGCCTGGTGCTGGCCAGCAAGTTCGCTCACCTCGAGCAGGAGAGCGCTGCGCTCGACGCGCAAATCCATTCGATCTCGGAAGAGATGCGCCAGCAGTCCGAAACCGTCCAGCACGCCGAGTCCGAGCATGCGGAACGCACCCAGCGGGGTTACGCCATCGAGTCCGAAGTGCGCGAGAACCGCGAGCGCCTGAGCCAGCTCAAACTGGAATCGGACCGCGCTCTCGCGCAGCGGCGTCACAACGAGGAGCGCTGCGCGGAACTGGTGGAGCGCGCGGCGGCATCCGAAGCCGAACTGGCACAGGCCCAGCAGCGGCTGGCGGCGCTGGCGGCGGAACGCGACGCCAATCGTCAGATTCTGGAGTCGGCTGCCGGCGATCTGGCTGCCGCCCAACAGGAGTTGGCCCAGAGCCAGCTGGAGTCCGGCGCCACAGCCCAGGCCTTGGCTGACCTGGAGCGTCAGCAGGAACAATCGCGGCTCGCGATCGTGGAGGCGGTTGCGGCCGCGTCCGCTCTGCGCAATCAGCAAACCCAGGTGGAAGAGCGCCTGGCCGGAGTCGATCGCGAAGCGCAGCGGCTGCAATCTGAAATGGCCTCGGCCCATTCTCAGATGGAAGCCTTTGGAGGGCAGCGCGGCCAGTTGGGACTGGAGTTTGAAAGCGTGTCGCAGCGTGTCTCCGGGTTGACCGAGGAACTTCGCCAGACGCGGCAGGCGCTTGATTCCCGCCGCCACGAAGAGTCTGAAGCCAAGAACCACCTGGACAGCCTGCGCGCCGAGTACGCCTCCGCCATCGGCAAAAAGGGTTCGCTCGAAGCGGTGATTGCCGAACACGGATACTCCACCGAGTCTGTGCGCCGTCTTTTTCAATCCGGAGTAATGCAGGGCGGTATGGCTCCAGCGGGTGTGCTGGCCGATTTCCTTGAAGTGGAAACGCGCTACGAAGGCGTGGTCGAGGACTTCCTGCGCGACGAACTGAATTACATCGTGGTCAAATCATGGGACGCCGCGGACGAAGGCTTGCGCCTGCTCCGCACCGACGTGGATGGCCGCGCCACCTTCCTGGTGCATCCCGAGGATTCACAAGCCAAATTCTCTTTTGCGATTGACGAAAACGCTCACCAGGTGCAGCCCGAGCGGCCGATCGTTCCGCTGAAAAATGCCATACGCGTGCTCAATGGCTTTGGGCGATCGCTGGAAGTTATTCTGCCCAAACTGCGCGACGGCTACATTGTTCCCGACCCCGCCTTTGCCCGCGAGCTGGCTCTCGAAAATCCCGATGCCTTCTTTCTTTCGCAGTCAGGCGAATGCTTCCACAACGTGACCGTCACGGGCGGCAAGCAGCGCGCGGAGGGCCCGCTCTCCATGAAGCGCGAACTGCGCGATGTGCTGCGCCAGCTTGGAGAACTTGAACAAGGCCTGCGCCATGAAGAAATGCGCGTGCTCACTCTGGGCCGCGAAATCAAGGAGCTTACTTCCCTGCTGGACCGGCTCGAAAACGAAAAGCGCGAGGCGGAAAAGCAGGCCATGACCTCCGGCCACTTGCTGCAGCAACTGGAATCCGAGTTCACGCGGGCCGGCGAACGCCTGCAGACCTCGCAGCAGGAGTTGCACCGGCTGGAGGCCGAGCGCACGGAAAAAGGATCGCTGCTCGATGAACTGCGGATGCAGATTGCCGCAGCCGAGCAACAGCGGGTCGAGCGAGAGCATTTCGCGGCCGCGGGACAGGAGCGACTCTCCAGCCTGCGCGAGCGTCGCGACCAGGCCGCGCAAGATGCGTCGCAGCGACTGGCCCGGGTGGCTACGCTCGAAGAGCGGCATCGTAGCGCCACCGCCGGCCTGGAGCGAATCGAATTGCTGGTTACTGAAATGATCGAGCGGGTGGTCGCGCTGCGCCTGCAAATCGAATCCTCGGCCGCGGAGAAACTGCGGCGCGAGACCGAGAACCAGGAGATCGCCGTCCGCCTGGTGGACTTCGATGCCGAGCGCAACGCCTGTGAAACCCGCGACAGCCTGCTGCAGGTCGAGTCGGAACAAGTCCGTGCCCGCCTGTCGGAGATTGACCAGGCCCTGCACCAGGCCCGCGAGTTGCTCGACCAGTTGCGCGACCGCCGCGCTGACCTTTCCGCGGCCGCAGCCAAGCTGCAGTCTGACGGGCAGTACATGGCCGAAACCTGCTTGAACGAACTTGGCGTCCAGCGCGACGAACTGATGGCGGACATCACCATTTGCATCGTTCGCGATGAACAGCTCACCGTCGAGGACCAGATCTACCGCGACATGCGCGCCCGGTTGGATGCAATGGGTCCGGTGAACATGATGGCTCTCGAGGAATATAAGGAAACCGCCGAGCGCCACGCCTTCCTCGAGACCCAGAGAAAAGATCTTTACGACTCCATCGAGAACACCCAGGCCACCATCAAAGAGATTGACACCTTCTCCCGGCAGAAATTTGAAGAGGCCTTCCACAAGATCAACGAGAACTTCCAGGCCACCTTCCGCAAACTTTTTGGCGGAGGCCAGGGCTTCATGCGCTTGACCGACGAGGAAAACAGCGCGGAGAGCGGCATTGACGTGGTGGCCTCGCCTCCGGGAAAGAAGCTGCAGAACGTATTGCTCCTCTCCGGCGGCGAGAAGGCGCTGACTGCGCTGGCGCTGCTGGTCGGCATCTTCCAGTATCAGCCCAGCCCGTTCTGCATCCTCGACGAAGTGGATGCGCCGCTCGACGAGGCTAACATCGGCCGTTTCACCGAACTGGTGAAAGAGATGAGTATCCAGACCCAGTTCGTGCTCATCACCCACAGCAAAAAGACCATGAGCATCGCGCCCGTGCTCTACGGTGTAACCATGCAGGAGCCTGGAGTCTCCAAGCTGGTATCAGTGAGGTTCGGAGCGACAGCGTAGCTCCAGGGAAGCGTGTGGGGCGGGCGCCCTCGCCCGCCGCTCTTGAAGTTGATTTTGGCTTCGACACTCGACTGTAAAAATCAAAAGATCAAATTCAAAGGCGGCGGGCGAGGGCGCCCGCCCCACATATAACCGGCAAGATGCCGGAGCTACACCACCCCTGCAGCACTACGCGTGTCGATCGTCTTTCCCTGTTCCACAAACACCTGCATCCAGGCGAGCACCCGCACCCACCCGTCGCCGTGGCCCTTCGCCTGTTTGACATCGCCGGCAAATCCATCGTGGCGAATTTTCACGAACGTACCCGTCCCGGCCTTCTGTGGCCCCGAGTGCCGCAAGTTGTGCACCCCGCGTGCTTCCAGTTCCCAGCGCACCACGGTTTTCAATGCGGGGGAGTAACTTGCAATCCAGGTGTGCACCAGGAGGCGAGGCGGGTCAACCTCCAGGTACTCACCCTCCACACGGAATGTAGTGCCGTCGGCTCCCACTCCGTCACTTTGCCACTTGCCGCCGGGGCGCAGATCGGCCTGCCACTCGATAACTCGATACAGGCCTTGCTGCCCCCACCATAACGGCATCTGCTTGGGGTCCGTGATCGCCTGAAATACCCGCTCCGGCGGCGCGGCAATAAAAACCTCCGCCAGAACTGCGTCATTGTCGGGAGTAACTGCGGCAGTGGCCATGATCTTTCTCCTGGTTTCTCTATTCGCAATGTTTTCTCAGTTTTTCCAGCACGCCTGGCCAGCCACCCGCGTAATCCTTGCGGACGATTGGTTCGTTGGCGAGGCCGCTGTGCGTGACCTTCACCCGCGTGCCGTTGCTGGTTGCCGATAACTCCCAGCGCGCCGTGCACGGCCGCTCCGGATGTTCGTGCCAGTTACCCAGCCAGGTGTAAGCCAGCACGCGCGGAGGATCGAACTCCGTGATTTCTCCGTGCGCCTTAAAGTCGCGTACTCCGTTCATCATTTTCTTTCTGCTGGGATCGGTCAATTCGTATCGCCATTTGCCGCCCGGACGCGCGTCCATCTCCCAAAGCGCTCCTTTGGGGGAGGCAGCCCACCAGAGCATCAGTTGGGCCGGATCGGTGAGCGCCTGAAAGACCCGTTCGGGAGGAGCAGCGATTTCGATTTCCGTGACCACCGCATCCTGGTCGGCCGTGATTTGAGATACCGGCATCATCGTCATAGTTTTGTCCTCAATCCTCAGATGGAGGACGGGCGTCCCGCCCGTCCCCGCGGAAAGCTGTTAGTTCTTGCGCCGCAAATCGAAAACTTCCTTCATCTCCTTACCGTGGTCGTTGAACACCCACTCTTCGATGTGGTGATTGGCGTCCGGCATCGAGATGACCAGGCGATGCATGTGAGGGGCGTCGGGCGTGGCAAGATTAGTGGCATCGAGAAAGGCGAAGCTGAACGTCTTGCCGTCGGGCGAAGCGCTGGCCACCATGCGCGGCTGGTTGCCCGCGGCGCAATAGTGCGTCATCAGCAGGCGATCGCCGTCCAGAGTGAACATGCTGATCATGTCTTCTTTGCCCTTGATCTCGCTCATTAGAGCGGTCCCGTTTGACGTCACCTTGTATGAGACCTCGACCGGTTGGCCGTTCTTCACGGTTCCCTCCCAGGTTCCGTCCAGCGCCTTGAGTTCTTCGAAAGACTTCTGCGCCGCCGATGCGGCAAAGGCGGAGGTGGCGGCCAGCACAAACAGCAGAGTGATTGCGATACGGATTGCTTTCATGTTCAACTTCCTCCTGGTTAGATCGGTCGCGAGGACCGTGATTGATGTTGCAAGGTCCTATTACTCTTTCGCTCTGGAACGTTTAGCACTGTTATCTTTTCCGCCTCCCGAGCCGGCGGTTTCCCGGGCATGCTCGGCTTCGACAAACGCCTTCAGACTGCTCAGATTGGCCTGCCAGAAGACGCGGTAATGCTCCAGCCACGAGTCCACCGCCTTCAGAGGTTCCGGGTTGAGCTGGTACAGGCGATGGCGCCCCTCCCGCTTCTCGTGCACCAGGTGGGCGCGCCGCAGCAGGCGCAGGTGTTTGGAAATCGCGGGCCGCGACACCGGAAAGGCCCGCGCAATCTGCCCCGCCGGCTGAACGCCCTGCCGCAACAGGTCGAGCACGGCCCGGCGCGTGGGGTCAGCCAGGGCGTGGAAGGCAGCTTCAGAGGAAGATGTAACCGAACGGTTCCGCATAATGCGTAACCATAGCGTTACGGATAGGAGCATGTCAAGAGTAAAAAATGAATAGGATTCTCAGGCAGGTGGTCGAAGGTCTTGCGCTATGTCCTGCTACCGTTTGTCACCAGATCCAAAAACGCCCGGTGCACGCGGCTATCTTCGGAAAGTTCAGGGTGAAACGTCGCCGCCATCGCTTTCCCCTGACGGACGGCGACAGGATCATTGCCTTCGGTCGCGATTACTTCGACTCCGGGACCGATGCGTTCGATCCTGGGCGCGCGGATAAAAACCATCTCTATCGGGGATTCGCCGAGTTTGCCCTGACGGATCGAGCTGTCCACCTGGCGGCCGTAGGCGTTGCGGCGAATTCCGATATCGAGCGCGCCGAGTCCGGCTTGCTTTGGATTCTCCACTTCCCTGGCCAGCAGGATGGCGCCCGCGCAAGTTCCAAACGTGGGCTTGGTGCGCGCGAAATATTTCACTTTCTCGAAGCCGGCTTCGCCTAGAAGCTTAAGAAACGTGCCGGACTCGCCGCCCGGAATGACCAGACCGTCGATTTCGTCCAACTGTACAGGC
>Ga0068868_100003891_pt1 | contig 10432 bp, 7 predicted proteins | sample KBSMisM42_FD_64660 | JGI IMG/M metagenome (GOLD analysis project Ga0068868, IMG submission 64660) | Miscanthus rhizosphere microbial communities from Kellogg Biological Station, Michigan, USA - KBS Miscanthus M4-2 | ecosystem: Host-associated > Plants > Roots > Rhizosphere > Soil ...
GGCGCTTTGTAACGATCGACACGCCCGACGCCGACAACTGCTTCGACATCGGTGCCCGCAGGCACGTCACGCGCAGGCGCGAACACTGCGACCGTGTGATAGCAGCCGGTAAAAGACACGAGCAGCCACGCGGCCCGACATGCGGTGATCATGTCGATGCGTTCAGATTAGCATTCAGAATCGCAGAATGAGGCCGTTCGGCGCGACGATGACGCGCCTGATTGGTTCGTCGACGCGAAGCTCGCCATGCGTTCCGAAGGCGATGAGGGGTCCGCCGATCAGGGCGGCCACGGCGCTTCCGAGGAATGCAAAATCGATGCAGATCCCTCCCGCAGCGACGAACAGTACCGAGTTGGAGGCCTCCGCGGCGCACACTCCGCCAAAGACCCACGAGGCGATGCAGATGCCCAAGCCGGTGGCGACGTCGTATCCGGAAACGCGTGAGACGTGCGTTCGCCCGAAATCCTCACCACCACTTGCTTCGATGACGAGAAGATCATCATTCGCAACGTGCCCGACGACCTCGCCGCGATGGATGATGTCTCCATCACGCGTCACCTTCGCGCCGGGCTCGAAGTCGTTGACGACGCCCGCCTTCACAGCCGCGACGACGACCGTGTTCGGCGGCACATCGCGCGCCGGAACGAACACCGTCACTGTGTGATAGCAGCCGCTGCACGCGAGCACGAGCAACGCCGCGCGCAACGCGCTCATCATTTGCGCTTGTCGATTTGCTCTTGGACCTTCTGCTCGAAGTTGGGCGACGACGTCGAAGGATGCATCGTTCGTCACGACAGCATGAACTCTAGAACACTCGCGCGTGCCTTGTAATGCACATGTAATCGGCGTCGCGACGCGCGACGCGCAGAGTGCAAGGATGAAGCTTCGAACATCCGCGCTCGCAACGATGGGCTTTCTCGGTCTCGCATGCGGCAACCACGACTGGGGCAACGACGCATCAGGCGACGCCGCGACCGAATTGCCGCCGACGTTCGGAGACGCGGCGCTCGGCGAAGCCGGCAAGACCGGTGACGAGAAATGCTCCGATGATCAACGGCACGTCGTCGATTCGAAGGGCAACCCGATCCAGACGTGCACTCAAGACGAGCAGTGCGCGCTCGGCGCGTGCGTGCCCGCGTGCGAAGCGGCGAAGCTCAACAACAGCACCATCGGGTGCGACTACTACGCCGTCGATCCCGGATCGATGTTCGGCGAGGCAGGCTCGTGCTTCGCCGCATACGTCGCGAACACGTGGACGACCGATATCGGCGTCGAGGTGACGTACGACGGAAAGACGCTCGACCTCGCCGGCCTCGCGCGGATCCCGAGCGGGAGCGGCGCGAACATCACGTACGCCCCGCTGCCGAACGGGAAGATCCCCGCGGGCAGCATGGCGATCCTCTTCCTGGCCGATTGGAAGACGTCGACGGGCTTTCAAGTGACGCACTGCCCGGCCGGCATCACGCCCGGCTTCACGGCGGCGGAAGCATCGTCGCAGTACACCGGCATCTACAAGGCGTTCCACGTGACGACGTCGGCGCCCGTCGTCGCGTACGACATCTTTCCGTACGGCGGAAAGGAGAGCTACATCTCGAGCGCGACGCTGCTCGTGCCGACGAGCGCGTGGGACACGAACTACGTCGCGGTGGACGGCTACGCGCCGCCGCCCGCGCCGCAAGCGGGCGAGCCGTTCATCCAGATCGTCGCGTGGCAGCCGAACACCCAGGTCACGATCAGCCCGACGGCCGCGATCGTCGGCGGCCTCGACGTGCCGGCGACGGGGAAGGGCGTGCCGCGTACGTACGATCTGAGCCCGGGAGACGTGCTCCAGCTCAAACAACACGACGAGCTCAACGGCTCGCCGATCTTGAGCAACGTGCCCGTCGGCGTGTGGGGCGGTCACAGCTGCATGGACATCGAGACGGGCAACGGCGACTGCGACTCCGCGCACCAGCAGCTCTTCCCCGTGAAGGCGATGGGCAGCGAGTACGCCGCGGTGAAGCACAAGAACCGCATCGGCTTCAACGAGAAGCCGCCGTATCGCATCGTCGGCGCCGTCGATGGAACGACGCTCACGTACGATCCGCCGATCGCGGGCGCGCCGACGACGCTGTCGCAAGGTCAGCTCGTGAAGTTCTCGACGACGTCCGACTTCGTCGTCAAGAGCCAGGACGCGGCGCACCCGTTCTACATCGGCGCGCACATGATGGGCGTCTACTCGCAGGGACAGAGCTTCGGCGTCGGCGATCCCGACTGGGTCAACGTCATCCCGGGCGAGCAGTGGCTGCCGAAATACGTCTTCTTCACCGACCCGACGATGAGCGAGACGAACCTCGTCGTCGTCCGCAAGAAGGCGAGCGACGGGACGTTCAAGGACGTGAAGCTCGACTGCATGAGCGGCAACGTGACGGGCTTCGCGCCGATCGGGTCGAGCGGAGCCTACGAGAGCGCCCGCGTGGATTTGGTGACGGCCGGCGCGAAGGTCGGCGCGTGCGACAACGGGCTCCACGAGATGCACTCGGAGGAGCCGTTCGGTCTCACCGTGTGGGGTTACGATTTCGCGGTCAGCTACGCCTACCCGGCGGGCGCGCGCGTCAAGCCGCTCAACACCGTGGTCGTTCCGCCCACGCCGAAGTGAAGTGAGCCCCGCTCACTGCTCGAGGCAGTAGAGCGAGGCCGACTTCGCGCAAACCCCGGCGCCGCCGAGCTGGCAGGCGTTCGTCCAAAACGGCGACGCTTTGTAGACCGACGATCCCGCGCTCGTCGTCGTCGCTGTGGTCGAGGACCAGTCGCTGCAGTGGCCGGTGTTCGTCAAGATCGCGCCCGTCGTGTCGGTGTGCGTCCAGACGGTGGGGTCCGAGGTGCATTTGTACGTGCCGGCGGCCGGCGTCTGTCCGTTCTCGTCGAGGTTGATCGCGTGGAGAAGCGTTCCGCTCGTGAGGCCGGCCCAGTCGTTCGCGACGACCGTCGAATCGACGAGCACGTACGGCGTCGAAGCGTGCGTGAGCCTCTGCGATGCGGGCGTCGTCGAGTCGCTGAGCCACGCTTTGAACGCACCCGACAGGCCCGCCGCGGTCGCGAGCGTTTGGCACTTCGCGTCCGCGCCAGAGAGGCCGCCCAAGTTTCCGTCGTACGGGACGCTCGACGCGAAGACGACGTGCGTCGCGACGCTCGCGTCGTTCGTGCTCGTCGCGTCGCTGGTGCCCGTGTCGATCGTCGCGACGTCCGCGACGGTCGCATCCGTCGCGATCGCGTCGTCGGGCGGATTCGTGGCGTCGGGCATCGGCGTCATGCCATCGAGCGCGGCGTGCGCGTCGGCATGCGCGTCGCCGACGCTGCCTGCGTCGTCGTCCAATTCTTCGGCGTGCGCACAAGCCGCGAGCGCGAAGACGAAGATCGCGGCCCTCATTGTTTCGCCGTGTGGCTGTCGATCCACGGAAGCACTTGCTTCTCGATCGTTTCGTCCATGGTCGTGTCGAAGCCCGTCTCGCTGGAGAGGATCTCCATCGAACGCGCGTCGATGTTCATGTTGAAGGGGACGGACGCGCCGTCGAAGAAGACGCCGAGATTCTGCACGTTGGGATCGAGCAGCTCCGTGAAGTCGCTCTGGTGGTGATGAATCCACGCGTCGAGATCCGTGAGCGTCGCGCTCGTGCCGACGACGGGTCCGTCGCTCAGCGCTTGAACGAAGATGACGCCGAGCGGCGCGAGCTCCTTCGCGAACGACACGCCCGCTGGGTTCGTGCCCGTCCAGTTGCCACCCGAGATGTAGTCCGTCTCTTCGTTGCATGGGCCGCACCAAACGGCGGCCACCGTGAGGTGAATGAGCTTCACGGGGACGCCGCCGATGAGATTCGGGATGGCGTCGAGGCTCGGGTTGTAGAAGTGCGCGAGGTGAACCGCCGCGGGCGATCCCGACTGGACGAGCGACGTGTCGACGGCCTGGTAGCCGGTGAACGCGAAGTTCGCGATGCGCTGGCCCGGCGTGCCGTTCGAGCCGAAGCTCGATCGAGCGCCCGTGCCGATGTCGGCGGTCGGATAGCAAACGCCGAACGCGTTTTGATCGGACTCCGCGCAGCTCGTTTGAACGGTGGGACCGGACGTGCCGGGATCGGGCGGCGCCGATGCGCTGCACGCGAGGAGGAGAGTGGAGACGAGGCCGTAGGTGAGCTTCATGGCGAGAACCTACGGCGCGCGAAATGGGGCGGAGATTTCCTCTGCGTTACATCGGATGTAACGCCGAGGTAACGACGCGCGCAGCGACGCCGGCGATAGGGTCTGCGGATGAAACGCACGATCACCTTGCTCCTCTTGCTGCCGCTCGTCGCCTGCAGCGACGCCGCCGTGACCACCGACGACGCCGGCTCGAACGACACGAGCGACGCCGCACCGAAGCCCGCGGACGCAGCGGCGACGAAAGACGCGAGCGACGAGCCGCCGGTCATCGACCCGCCGCCCGACTCCGGCAAGAGCGACGCCGGCACCATGATCGTGGACGCTGCCGACGAGGACGCGCCGATCGTGATCACCGACGGCGGTGGAGGGTGCACCAGCAACGCGCAATGCTCGAGCTCGCAGTACTGCGCCAAGGCGAACGCGGATTGCAACGGCACCGGCTCATGCGCAATTCGCCCCGTGATCTGCCCTCAAACGTACGTCCCGGTCTGCGGCTGTGACGGCGTGACCTACGACAACGATTGCGTCGCACACTCGGTCGGCGAGAACGTCGCGCTGAGCAAGTCCTGCCAATAGATCCGCTATGCTGATGACGTGCCGGCGTTCCCTGCGGCTGGAGCCACGGTTGCGGGCAAGTACGAGATTCGTCGCGTGCTCGGCCGGGGCGGCCAAGGTGTCGTCGTCGAGGCGGTGAACCTCGGCCTCGGCAAGCGCGTCGCCTTGAAATTCCTCGACGTCGCCCAGGCTTCCGACGCGGGCGCCGTGGAGCGCTTCTCGCGCGAGGCGCGCAACGCGTGCAAGCTCCGCAGCCCGCACGCCGCGGTCGTCTTCGACGTCGACCGCACCGAAGAAGGCGTCCCGTTCATCGTCCAGGAGCTGCTCGAAGGGCGGACGCTCGCCGACGCGGTGCGCGAGAGCGGTCCGCTCGCGATCGCGCGCGGCATCGACTGCGTGCGCCAGGTGTGCGCGGCGATCAGCGAGGCGCACGAACTCGGCATCCTGCACCGCGACATCAAGGCGTCGAACGTCTTCCTCGCGGACGACGGCCCGACCTGGACCGCGAAGGTGCTCGACTTCGGCGTCTCGAAGGACCTCGGCGCCGAGGCGACGTCGTCGAACCTCGTCGTCGGATCGCCGCGCTACATCTCGCCGGAGCAGCTCACGAGTCCGTCGTCGGTCGACGCGCGAACGGACATCTGGTCTCTCGGCGTCCTTCTCTTCTTCACGCTGACCGGGCGCTTTCCGTTCGATCAGAAGGGCGTCGACGAGATCGTCTTCGCGATCCTCTACGGCGCGCCGCAGTCGCCGCGGGCGTTTCGCGCGGAGATCCCGGTCGCGCTCGAGGGCGAGATCCTCCGCGCGCTGCGGCGCGATCCGAAGGAGCGCCACGCGAGCGTTCGTGAGCTGTCGGCGCAGCTCGCGCCGTTCGGTTCGGCGCGCGCGAGCGTGAGGCCGCCGCCGGTCCTGCGCACGAACGTCGCTCCGCTCGCGACGACGTTCTTCGGGCGCGCGCCGGACATCGAGCGCATCGAGCGCACGATCGCGGATGGGCGCCGCCTCGTGACGCTCCTCGGTCCCGCGGGCGCCGGCAAGACGCGGCTCGCGCGGCGGATCGCGGAGCTCCACGGCTCCGCGCACGCGGGCGGCGTGTGGTTCTGCGATCTCACGGAAGCGCGCGACCTCCAAGGCGTCCTCGCCGCGATCGGTCACGCGATGGAAGTTCCGCTCGCGAAGGCGGCGACCGAAGAGCTCGCGATCGACGAGGTCGCGCGATCGATCGCCGCGCGCGGATCGACGCTCCTCGTCGTCGACAACTGCGAGCAGGTCGTCGACGCGTCGGCGCGCGTCGTCGCGAAGATCGGCGAGCGCGCGCCCGAGGCGGTGATCATCGCGACGTCACGCGAGGCGCTTCGCGTCCCGGGCGAGCAGACGCACGTCGTCGTGCCGCTCGATCTCGAGAGCGACGCCGTGAAGCTCTTCGTCGATCGCGCGCGCAACATCCGGCCCGATTTCATGCCCACCGACGCCGACGAGACCGCGCTCGTCGACATCGTGCGAGCGCTCGATGGTCTGCCGCTCGCGATCGAGCTCGCGGCCGCGCGCATCGGCGTCTTGAGCCTCGCGACGATTCGCGCGCGCTTGAACGAGCGCTTCGCCCTCCTCGCGGGCGGGCCTCGCTTCGCGACCGAGCGGCAGCGGACGATGCGCGGCGCGATCGACTGGTCGTGGGACTTGCTCACGCCCGCGGAGCGAACGGCGCTCGCGCGATGCGCCGTCTTTCGTGGTGTCTTCGCGCTCGAGGCCGCCGAGCACATCATCGAAGGCGAGGGCGCCCTCGATCTCGTGCAGTCGCTCTGCGAAAAGTCGCTGATCGTGTCGGACGAGCCGCCGGAGCTCGGCGAGCGCCGCTACCGGCTCTTCGAGAGCGTGCGCGCGTACGCGCTCGAGCGGCTCGTGGAGATGAACCTCGAGGCCGCGACGCTCGATCGCCACGCCGAGCACTACGCGCGCGCGGGCGCTGCCTGGGCGAAGGCCGCGGCGAGCGGTGACGCAGCGGCGCGCCGTGCGCTCGCGTTCGAGCTCGAGAACCTCCGCGCGGCGCACAGGCACTCGCTGGTGCGCGCGGAGGCCCGCGCGCCGGGCGCCGCGAACACGGCATTCACGCTCCTCGAGGCGATGGCGGAGGTCTTGCGTACGCGCGGCCCGCTCGATCTCCTGCTTTCGCTCCTCGACGCGACGCTCGCGCCGGCGATCATCGCGCAGGCGGATCCGTCGCTCGTCGGACAGGCGCTGCGCGACCGCGCGACGGCGCGTCACTTCGCGCCCGAGACCGCGGAGCTCAAACGGAGCGACCTCACGCGCGCGCTCGAGATCGCCGCGCAAGCGCGCGACGTCGCGCTCGAGCTGAGCTGCCGGAGCGTCTTCGCGTCGCTCGAGCTGATCTACGGGCGTCCTGACGCGGCGCGCGTGCACGCGACGGCGGCCCTCTCGCGTGCGCGCACCGAAGGCGATCGCGCGGCGCTCGCGAAGGCGCTGGGAGATCTCGCGGCGTGCGATCTCGCGATGGGTCGCCTCGAAGAGGCGCGCGCATGCACCCAGGAAGCCCTCGCGATCTCCCGCGCGCTCGGAAACGCGCCGTCGACCGCGCGCAACCTCGCGCGGCTCGCGGAGACGGTCTTGCAGATGGGCCGCCTCGACGAGGCGACGGCGCTGGCGAACGAAGCGGTCGACCTCGCGATCAAGTTCGACAACGAACGCCTCCTCGCGATGCTCTCCGGCATCCGCGCGGTCATCGCCTACGAACGAGAAGATCTTTCGCCCGCGGTTCGCGGCTTCGACGACGCGCTCGCGCACGCGGCGCGCGCCGGCGCCGATCTCCTCCAGCCTTTCTATCGCGCGTGCCGTGGCGCCGTCCTCGCCGACGCCGACGCCGTCGATCGCGCGACGGCGGACATCGACGCGGCCGCGGCGACGGTGCCGCGGTTCAAGGACGAGCCGCTCCTCGCGGCGACCGTCGCGATCGCGCACGGTCACCTCGAGCTCTCTCGCGCGCGCGCCGCGGAGAAGGCCGGCGACGCCACCGCCGCGCTAACGCATCGAGCGACGGCCGCGAAGGCCCTCGACGCGCTGCCGACGACGCACGACTACGAAGACCTTCGCCTCATGCGCCGCAGGTTCGAGCGCGCGCTCGCCAAGGCCTCGGGTCTCCAGCCCGCCGCGAGCGACGAGATGCCCGATGATGCGCTCGTCGTCGCAGAGGACGGTGCCTGGTTCAGAGCGCCGCACGGCAAGCGCGTCGCGCTCGCGAATCGCCCGAACCTGAAGCGCTTGCTCGTGGCCCTCACGCAGCATCGCATCGGCGCTCCCGGCGAGCCGCTATCGCTCGACGCCGTCTTCCGCGGTGGATGGCCGGGCGAGCGTGCCGACTCGCGATCGGCGGCGAACCGCGCGCGCGTGGCGTTGGCGCGCCTCCGCAAGGTCGGCCTCGGCGATCTCCTGCTCACGCGTGGCGGGTACTACCTCGACCCCGAAGTGCGCGTGGCGATCGCGCGGATGTAATGCGCGTGTAACGCGCCGATTTCACCCGATCGCTGCAGAGTCGCTTCATGAAAGCAACGCTCGCGATTCTCTGCCTTCCGTTCGCCACCATCATCGCGTGCTCCGATCGCGGGTGGAGCGGACAAGGCGGCCCCGACGACGCGAGCGTCGACCTCGCGGCGCCGGCCTTCGAGGCGGGCGTCTCCGAAGCCAGCGACTGCACCGTCTCGCACTGCTCGGCGGACTTGCACGAGGTCCTCGACTGCCACGGCGCCGTGCTCAAGACGTGCTCGGCGGACTCCGCGTGCGGCGCTGGAGGCAACTGCGTGAGCCCGTGCCAGGGCGCGATCGACAACCAGTCCGCGATCGGTTGCGAGTTCTACGCCGCCACGCCCGCGCCCGACTCGACTGCCGCCGACTCCTGCTACGCGGTCATGCTCGCGAACACGTGGAGCGCGCCGATCGACGTGACGATCACGTACGGCACGACGCAGCTCCCGAGCACCATCGGCTACCAAGCGTCGTCCGACGGCTCGCTCACCAAGCTCGTGAACGGCCAGCTGCCGCCGAATCAAGTCGGCGTGTTCTTCCTCTCGGCGAAGGACTCCAATCGCGCGTTCTGGACCCAATGCCCAGGCGGCGTCGCCGGCATCAACCAGGTGTACACCGCGGTCGACGACACCGGCGTCGGGCACGCTTTCCACGTCTCCACGTCCGCGCCCGTCGTCGCGTACGACGTCTACCCATACGGCGGCGCGAAGAGCTACATCACGAGCGCGTCGCTCCTCGTGCCGACGTCGGCGTGGGGAACGAACTACGTGAGCGTCGACGGCTACGCGCGCACCGCAGGCGCAGGCAACCCGTACACGCAAATCGTCGCGTCCGAGGACGACACCAACGTCACGATCCTCCCGTCGCAGGCCATCGTCGGCGGCGCGAACGTCGCGCCCGCGAGCCAGAACGTCCCCGTCACGTACACGCTCGCGAAGGGCGACTACGTCCAGCTGTTCCAAAACGCGGAGCTCGCCGGCAGCCCCATCGCGAGCGACAAACCGATCACGGTGTTCGGAGGCTCGAGCTGCGCCGACGTCCCCGTGCTGACGGCGTACTGCGACTCGCTCCATCAACAGCAAGTGCCGGTCAGCATGCTCGGCCACTCGTACGTCGCCGCGCGCTATCGCAACCGCTCGAGCAAGGAAGAGACCGTGCCGTGGCGCTTCGTCGGCGCGGTCGACGGCACGACGCTCACGTTCGATCCTCCACAATCCGGTGCGCCGAAGACGCTCGCGAAAGGCGAGCTCGCCGAGCTCATGGCGCCCGGTCCGTTCGTCGTCACGAGCCAGGACGACGCGCACCCGTTCTACATGTCCGCGCACATGGTCGGCGCGTATCTCTACCCGACGCCGAACTGGGACGGCGATCCCGACTTCGTCAACATCGTCCCGCCCGATCGCTGGCTCTCGTCGTACTTGTTCCTCACGGACCCGTCGTACAAGAACGCGAACCTCGTCTTCGTGCGCAAGAAGGCGAGCGACGGCACGTTCGCGGACGTCACGCTCGACTGCGCCGGCACGCTCGGCGGATGGACGCCCATCGGCAACGGCGACTACGAATTCACGCGCGCCGACCTCGTCGTCGGCGGCGTGCCGCAAGGCAAGTGCACCAACGGCGTCCACACGGCCGCAAGCAAGGCGCCGTTCGCGCTCACCGTGTGGGGCTTCGACAACGCGGTGAGCTACGCGTACCCCGCCGGCATGGGCACGTTCCCGATCAACTCGGTCATCGTGGATCCGACGCCGAAGTGAAGCTCGCAACGACTTGACGCCCGCGCGCAAAACGTGGAGAACGCCCGCGTGCGGTGGGTCGCCCTTCTTTCAGTTCTTTCAGTGGTCGCGTGCTCGAGCGCGGATCCGTCCGCGAGCGCCGAGAGCGATCTCGCGGGCGACCTCGCGACGGAGATCAAAGTCCAAATCGACGTGAACGATCTCGGCAAGCTCGGGCTCTCCACGACGGGTGGCGAGCGCCGGGACGTGACGTTCTACGACACGACCGATCTGGATCTCTTCGCCGGCGGCGTCATTCTGCGTTCGCGTCTCGCCGTCGGCAGCCCGGACGACGACACGACGGTCAAGCTGAGGCCGCTCTCGGCCAAATCCGTCGACCCATCGTTCATCGGCGAGAGCGGGTTCAAGTGCGAGCTCGACAAAAACGTCGGCAT
>Ga0068868_100003893_pt1 | contig 10431 bp, 6 predicted proteins | sample KBSMisM42_FD_64660 | JGI IMG/M metagenome (GOLD analysis project Ga0068868, IMG submission 64660) | Miscanthus rhizosphere microbial communities from Kellogg Biological Station, Michigan, USA - KBS Miscanthus M4-2 | ecosystem: Host-associated > Plants > Roots > Rhizosphere > Soil ...
CTAATTTTTGTACTGTCTCTAACAGTTTTTCCATTGCTGTTTTTGTAGCTAAGCAAAACTATGCGACCCGAAGTCACTGCCGATAACTTTCCGGATATCTCAAATTTATCCTGCGCTGATCCAGCAAATGGAATTAGGCAAACTAATACTAAAATTATTTTTTTCATATAGTAATGGGGAAAATTTTGAATAACAATCACTATCAGGATAATTTTATCCTGATAGTGATTGTTAGGTATATCTAATTATCTGAAATGTACTGCTTAATGATAACCGGGATTTTGTATAAGCAGGTTGTTTAATTGTAACTGCGCTTGCGGCAGTGGGTATAGTGCAGAATTTGCGTTGTAACCCGGCTTTTCAGAAGTTAGTACGGTTGCTGCTGTACCTGTTCTTTTTAAATCAAACCAACGATTTCCCCATTCAAAACACAGTTCCGTTTGCCTTTCTTTCATAACGGCGGCTAGTACAGATGTTTGCGATGATACATCAGCGGTACTTGGTGATAACCCAGCCCTTTGACGTATTAAGTTCACATCGGCTAAAGCTTGAGTAAAATTATTCAAATGTGCAGCAGCTTCGGCACGGATCAGGTATATTTCACCCAACCTGAAAACCATATAATCTTCAACGGGCACAGCACTTGCTGTTAAATTTTTATATTTAAAAGGATAATAGAGATTAACATTATTCACAACAGAAATACCTATCCAGTTTTGAAGGCGCTGGTCTCCAGTTTCAAACTGACTTAACAAAAAAGGTGTCACTAAAAAAGTTGGTGTTAAACCGTTATAATAAGGTACAAAATCTTGGGCATCGGCTGTTGCCGCAAACGAATTCTTAGCTGGTATTTGCCAGATAGCTTCATTACTTCCGTCAAGAAACACACTATTTAATGGGGTGTTTGTAACGCTATACATACCTGATTTAATAATTGAATCTGCTTCATTATACGCCTTCAGCCATTGGCCCTGATATAAATGAACTTTGGCTAGTAATGCTTCAGCACAATAAATATTAGGGCGAGCCCTTCCCGCCGAAGGATAGCTTGCCGGTAACTTTTTAACAGCATCGTTTAAATCCGATATTATCTGGGTATAAATAACGTCAGTGGAGACCCGTGGTAGATGAGCAGTCGATTTATAATTAATTGAAGTGACCAAAGGAACACCCCCAAATAAATTAATCGTGTTAAAATAATATAATGCCCGAACAACTTCCATTTCGCCTGCAATTTGCTTCACGAATGATGGAGACAATTTATTGTTGTCAGTTATTCCATTAAGTACATCATTTACCTGATACAGACTTTGATATGGATACCCCCATAAAGTATTTATCTCACTATTTAAAGCATTAAGGCTATAACTGTAAAATTGTTGCTGATCCGAACTGAAAGTAGTAGATAATTCATCAGCAGATAACCCTGTACAAACAGTAAGATTGGCATCACTATAAGCAAAACCTTGACCACGATTATATGTATAGACTCCTGCTACGGCAGAGACAGCTGTTGCGCTATCTGCAAATTGCTCTTCCCTGGTTATTGCCGTGGGCGGATTGGGTGGAATTTCGATTAGTTTCTTGCAGGAAAAAAGCATACTTGAAATAATCAATAAAAAACCTGCGACTATTTTGATTCTATTATAAGATAATATTTTCATGATAAAATTTGTTTAAAATTTAAGATTTAAACCAAATGCAACGATGCGCTGTAAAGGAAAAGTCGGAAAACTATATGGTTGCTCAGGGTCACCTACTTTAAAATTTGTAATAGTTAGCAGGTTTTGTGCATTTACATAAATGTTTCCCCCTTGGATATGAACTTTTCTGAGAAAAGCATCCGGTAACGCATAAGATAACGATACTGTTTTAACCCGCAGATATGTATCATTGCTATACACTCCGCTTGAGTACGCGAAATCATAACTGGCAGAACTAAACGCGCTTGAATTGTAGCTACTCGACAATCGCTGGAGCATGGCATGGTCCCCTGTGGTTTTCCAATAATTATTAAGTATTGCCGAAGGTTCATTGGTCAATTCGCCCGGAACCGTCGAACCATAAATTGAGGCAAGATAATTAGGAGCATTCCCGCTGGAAAACTGACAGAAAACAAAAAGACTAAAATGTTTATAAGTGAAATTATTACCAAATCCACCCATGTAGTTGAGTTCTCTATTTGCTATTGGCACTTCATCACCACCTTGCGCAACTGTTCCATAGTTCGGATTAGAAGTAGTCTTCCCATCTTTATCGTAAAACTCAAACAAACCGGTGGTCGGGTTAACATCTTTATACTTGTAACCAAATACAATAGATGTAGGTTGACCTATAATGTAGTCTTGACTGTAAGGCGACGATGCAAGATTAGGGAAATCAAGTAATTTATTCCGGTTAAATGTTAAGTTAAAATTCGTCGTCCAGGAGAAGTCCTTTGTTTGTATATTGGTTGAAGTTGCTGTAAATTCCCAACCCTGGTTTTGAATAGTAGCATCCAGATTTCCTAATACGGACGCAAAACCTGTTTGTATAGGTAGCGGATAACCTACCAACTGGTCACCTTCACGGTTTCTGTAATAGGTAGCATTTAATAACAAGCGATTATTAAAAAAGCCAAGATCTACTGCCAAATTCAATGATTTTTTTGTTGCCCAACTATAATCAGGATTGTAAAGATTTGCAGGAGAGCTTTGCTTAATTCCTTGAAAAGCTGGAACATAAGCTATGGCTTGATATAATGCCTGGTAGTAGTAAGGCGATGAACCATCGGACCCCGTGGTTCCATAACTTCCGGAAAGCTTACCATAACTCAAGAAAGGGAGGGCTTCCTTGAATGCTTTCTCTTCAGAAAAAATCCAGCCCGCACCCACAGAACCAAAATTGCCAAATTGGCGTGTCGGGCCAAAATTACTGGAACCATCCCTTCTGCCTGTCAGCTCAATTATGTATTTCTGATCATAAACATATTTTAACCTGGCAAATGCGGCGCTGTATTTGTATATACTTGAAGTAGCATTGTCAGATAACGTAGCTGCTCCATCAATTGACCCGAGGAGATTGTCATTTGAATAACCATTACCCTGAATTAGATCAGAACTACTCGTATTTTTCTTATAAGTTGAACCTAATAAAGCACTTAGGACTCCTTTCCCAATCGATTTGGTATAATTAATCTGCGGTTCTACATTTACAGTTTGAGCAACGAGATTGGCAAAAGACGCACTTATGTTTAGAAAGTATGATGATGGGTTTTGTGCTGTTAGGGGATATTCGGTATGCTCAGAGGTATTACTGCGGTTATATCCTAAATCAGCACCGATTGACAATCCCGATAGTATTTGATATGAAAGATGTAAAGAGCTATTTAAATTAAAAATTTGCGCATTAGTAGGTTGTTTTAAAAAGCTGTAAAAATTTTGGACATTTAAAGGAACTCCCTTGTAGTTCCACAATAAATTACCCGCCGGATCTACTAAATCTGGCAAATTTGGAGCTAATAATATATCTTGACTACCTCCAAAATGTGCAGAATTGTTTTGATCATATCCGTAGTCAGTAACTAGGTCAAGGGTAAAGCGCTTATCTATTGAGGTATTGTGTAACGCGCTGTGTAAGGTATATCTCTGGTCAGCAAAATTACCTGGATAATTATAATCAGAACGCGTATAACCTGTAGAAACAATGAAAGTATTATTAGTATTGCCTCCGGATAAACTGGCATGTACATCCGTATTATTTGTTGTATTTCCATTAATAATTTTCTGCCAATTTGTGTATTTATTTTGGTCGAAAATGGTCAGGTCAGGCGCGTACCCTAAATAGTCATTTGGATCGTTGGTGGGTGTAACTGCATCCGCAGCGAAAGCATCCTTTCTCAATTGAAGATACTGTTGCGTGTTTAACAATTGCACCGGCTTGGCATCAGAATTGAACTGGGTGTTTACATCGAGATTAAAAGTTATTTTACCGGGCTTTCCTTTTTTTGTGGTAATAATGACAACGCCATTGGAGCCTTGTGTTCCATAAATAGAAGTCGCATCCGCATCCTTGAGTATACTGATACTTTCTATATCATTTGGGTTAATACTGTTAAAGGAACTGAGGCCTGTTGCCTGGTTGACGCCCCCGCTATAAGATTGTGAAATTGCTAGATTTTGTAATTGACTTATATTACTATTTTGCGAAGCAACAGGTACCCCGTCAATAATAAATAGAGGCTGGTCATATGGTTTCTGACCGAATGCTACTGTGCCCAGAGTATTTTGTCCTCTTACTTGCACCAATACTGTTGATCCGGGAACACCATTAGTGGCCGTAATTGCCAGCCCTGGGACTTGACCTTCCAATGCCAATAACGGATTAGTGACCGGTTGCCTTTCTATATCAGCGGCAGTAACGGTGGCAACAGATCCAACACTAAAACGCTTGGATTCTGAGCCGTAAGCGATAATTTGGATTTGGTCAAGTGCAGAAATTGAATTACGCATTACCAAATTAAGTGTGATATTTTGGCTATTAACATGCACAATTTTTTCAAGCTTGCTGTAGCCAACTGAGGTTACGATTAATGTATAATGTTCTAGAGGTACCTTACTAAAATGAAACCTTCCCATATCATCAGTAGCCGATGAGTAAATTGTTTCTTTTATCTTTAAAATTACATTTGCCCCAGCCAAAGGCTGACCCAAACTATCGGTGACCGTTCCGTAAACATCGGCTGGAAGAGAAATTAGATTAGCGCCTTTATCAATAAATTTGATGTCCTTTTCGTTTATAATTATCGTTGTTTTATTTAGGATATAAGTAAGGGGTTGATTAAAGAAAATCTTATCTAAAGCATCTTTTAAATCAGCATCTTTTACATCGATATTTACTGGTTTCGATTCGTTTAATTGGGATTGGGTAATAATAAAATTATATCCGCACTGCGTTCTGATATCTTTAAGTACGGACTTGATAGAAGCGTTACTTTTATTGAGGCTTACCTTTTGCGCAAGTGTTGCTGCACTGACCTGCACAAGCGTGACGATCATTATTAAAGCTATTAAGCGCATAATCAAGAAAATTTTTGAAATATACCGGTGTATAACTGTGGGTATACCAAGTTGATTAGTATAATTTTTATACATTTGTTTTGTCTGGTTAAGCAGCCTGCCGTAGTTTTTCGAAGAGCAATGGCGGAACTGCGATTAAATGTTTCAATTATTTTTTTTGAACGTGAACCTTACAGTAACCAGAGGTGTTTGTGCACTTCTGGTTTTTTTTATAGGCTCAATTATAGATTCATCGTCGTAAATATCTTATCATGTGCAAGTTGTTTTGAGGGTTAATTTTTCTGTTAATTGCTATGTTATTTTAGTACAAATATTTTTCTTTCTTCGATTTTGAAATGTATTTTTTTAGTCGTTTCCAATGTCTTGAGTACTTCAGATACATTTTCGTAACGAGATACGCCGCCAAAAAACTTCTCATGTGATATGTAACCATCGTAAACAACTTCAACATTATACCATCGCTCAACCATACGCATGATATACTGGATGTCTTCGCCGTCAAAATCGAAATTATTATCCTTCCAAGCGATCGATTGATTTGCATCAATATCTTCTATATTAATGTTGCCGTTTCGTAAAGAGGCTTGCTGGCCGGGTTTGATGATTTGGGATCGTTTGTCTGTCGTTACTTTAACACTGCCTTCCAATAAGGTTATTTTTGTAGCGGATTCATTAGTATAAGCATTGATATTGAAGTGAGTTCCTATATCTTCAATCGTTTGCCCCTGTACATTCACCTTAAAAGGATGTGAAGCATTGTGTACCACCTCAAAATACGCTTCGCCCGTCACTGTTACCATACGTTTGTTGCCGGTAAATGCAGTTGGGAATGAGATAGAAGATTCAGCATTTAACCATACCCTGGAACCATCGGGTAAAGTTAATTGCCATTTCCCGCCGCGCGGCGTAGAAATTGTATTATAGGCCACTTCAGTGGATTTGGCGAGGTTAATACCCCGACCATTTACTAAATAAACTACTTGTCCGTTTTGAGCCTTTTTTATTTGTGTGCCGGATTGCTGTGCAATATTTCCATTTTTCGCATCTGTAAGGGAAATGTTCTGTCCGTTAGATAATGTTAAAATTGCTTTATTGCCTCCCGGCGCAATATCGATCTTTTGGGCCTGAACTATGAGCTTTGACTTATGTTTATTTAGAAGAATATATCCGCCGAAAGATAAACAAAGAATAATGGAAGCTGCGGCAGCTATGCGCGGCCAAATTTTAGTTTGCCGTCCTTAACATGGTTGTTGAGATTAAATTTAATCTTGTTAATTGCTATTAGGATTTCTTCATTTGAAATTGTCTCTGAGCTATTACCAAAGTCGTTTAAAAACCCTGATTCAACGAGCGCCTTTTCTTCAGATGTGCAAAGCCCTTGAGTATATTTTTCCAACAATTTTTCAGCTTCTAATTTTTGCATAGTATAGGTTTATTTAATCCTATTTACTACATGTCGGTAGAGAACTGCCTATGGCCTAAAAAAAGTGAAAGTATTTTATTTGGGTGTAAATAAGTGAAGATGATGTTACACTATTATGCCAAGTTGATGTGACATTATTAACACGGTGTTAAAAAAACAGGGATGTCGAAAGCCTTTTTTGAAAAGCACTTTTCCGGCACCAATTTATACACCTACTTATTCATGTTTAAAAAACCTGTTCGCAAGATCAGGCAAAGCAATCGTTCCATTACCGGAAAGTGGCCAAGCCTGAAAACTAATAGCAGTCAGCACTTTGAATCCACACTCGAACGTGACCTCATTACATTGTTAGAATTTGACGATGAAGTGTAGCATTATCAAGTTCAGCCTGTGGCGATTTATTACAGCAACACCCGCTATACGCCCGATGCCGCAGTATATTTTCAAATAATGCATTGTAGTAACACAAAGCTCAGTAAAAGCAGCTACGTCTTCTATCAATAGGACGAAGACACAGACGAACCAACAGGCAAGAACTACAAATAGGAAGGCTAAAATATAATATAGTCATATCAGCAATACAAAAAAGACTTCGCTATAAACGAGGTTTTTTGTATTTGGACCTCATGTTAAAAAGGAAAACAATGATGAAAAAATATACAATTGATAAATATTGGAGCTTGTAGGGATAAACGATAAAACTGCGTCAATTTTTTTACCAAGGGTCGTGGGTTCGAGCCCCAACATTGTGCTTGTCATTTATTTGGTAGTTAAAGCACCCTCACCAAAATAAGGCGGCTTGGGTGATGGCATTGGTAAAACTATCCGTTGGTTTTGCCCCCAACCAAATCTACTGAACTGCTTACCAAATGCTGCATAGATTGCCCGATAGGAACCCAGGGGCCACCGCTGCCTGTCCATCCAGGGCCAATACCCAGTGTAATTTCTATCCCGAGGCGTTTTGATTCCTTCACCGCATGCGCGAACATATTTTGCCACTCATCGCTAAAAAAATCCACGGGACCCCGTGGAATGTCCTGATTAACCTCTAAAAATACCAGGTTGCCTATCCCTGCTTTTTTCATGGCCTCCAAATCTTTAGTGATAGATTTTGCAGACATGTTACCGTCCATAAAATACCAGTAAACGCCGGGGCTTAGCACTATCAGGCGGATGTATAAACCCCGCCTTTAATTGATTAACCTGTGCATTTGCCTCTTTAAACGGGCACAACAGAAGCAAAATAATGCTTAAGCAATAGCCAAACCTATAGTAAGTTTTTATCATTCTATTTCATGTTAACAGAAACTGATATTTAACACATCATAAACCCATTAATCGCTTCCGTTTGCTTTATATTGGGGTTAGAAGGGGAAGAGACCGGCAATTGCAACATGGGTTGCCTGGTTCAAAGCAGACAATTTGATTTCAGCACCAAATATCAGGCTTCATCTATTAACCCGCTGTTTTCTAAACCTGAACCGGAAATAAGCGATTTGAAATTGCTCTAACCGGTTCAGGTTCTTGCCTCTTAATTTGTTGCTGTGTAAATCCTGACTGGACCAATTAGCCCGGATTCAAGCAAAGGTGTATTGACATTTAACATATCAAAACGGAAAGCATCGTGGGTTTTGGTGATCTTTTTATCCGCGGGCAATGCTAAATCGCGAACTACACGGTTGGCCCATAAATTGATCACATCAACCTCTAATTTATTACCGGTTGGTTTAACTGCGCCGGTAATTTCAACCCGCCATGGAGCACACCATAAGATACCCAGCTTTTTCCCGTTTAAACGGACTTCTGCCACATCTTTAACTTCTCCAAGGTCGAGAAAAATCCTTCCTGCTTTTTTTGATATGTTGATTTTTCCATCTGCGGCTTTGGCCAGGTCAAATGTTTTCTTGTAAGTTGCCGTGCCGGAATAATATTTGATTCCTTCTTCCGGCCGCTTGGTCCAGCTGATCAATTCCGGGAACTCCGCTTTTGCCGGCCCACCCCATTTGGGATCAAATGAAGTATTCCAGGAACCCTCTAATTTTTTGATTTCAGCAAGTTTAGGGAAATTACCGTTCGCTTTTCCCTCAGCAAAGATTGTAACAGGTTTTCGAAATACGATAAAATAAGAGCTGAACTGATCAAGTTCGAGTGACAAGGTGGTGCTGGCATCGGCCTGGTGATAAGCTTTGGCTGTAATTGTTTTACCGGTTACCGCATCCCAGATCTCAGGCTGTTTAGCGGCAACCCTAAATGTGAAATCACTTAGTTGATGCTGATTAGTGCGGTTGATTACGAAGTAAATTTCTGTTTCACCGTCCTTCCGATGGATATAATCGAACCGATCGGGATCTTCAGCCTGGCCGGTAAAAGAGAAGTCCTGGGCCACATCGTCTGCCTGGAGAATTTCTTTTGGTGTTTTACCCCAGATGATACGTCCTTTTCCGAACCTGCGCTCGGTGCGGGTTTTGCCATCAAGGTCGCCCCAGATTTCAGCTGCTATTTTTACAACCTCTTTATCGCTCTCCGGATAGTTTTTCAGGTTGGCTGAAATTGCCGGTGGCGGCCCTAAAATAGTAGCACCCATCAAAATCAACTCTCTTATTTTTCTAATCACAGGTAATGACATTGCATTGGATGGAACCGGAGATACATTTAAGCCTTGATAGCGACCCACCGCTCTGGCGATCTCCGGCGAAGGAGAAACGCAGTTCTGTAACACCAGTAGCCTGTAGCTCATGCCATCGGGTAAAACGATCCGTCCGTTTTTGACGCTCATCCTCGTTAATAACACATCGGAATTGCTGTAATCGCAGTCATAACCCGGGCCGAGGGTAGGGATCACGTATTTGGGCGGTGCCAGCAGCGGCGGTCTTTCGCCCAGATAAAAACAAACATCTCCTACAAATTTTCCCTGCTGCAGCATATACTGGCAACGGGAAAGGTACGTGAAAAATGCAGGAGACTGTTCCCACCAGGTTATATTGGGCGTAAAATGCTGCCCGGCGCAAAATTCATATCCCGGCTTGCCATCAGATGGTGGTTGACACGTAGCCTGGTGAAGCATGAAGCGGTTAATACCCTCGCAGAACGCATCGTTAGCATATGGCTTTAAGTCGGATGGACCAAGAGACCAATGCGTGCCGTCCTTTTCCTGCTCGGTAAACGCTTCAGCCTGTGCCTGCTGCTTTCCGTAAACGTGTGCGGCAGTTGCGGTTTGTTTAAGATTCAGCCGCAGGTGCTTGTCTTTGTTATAACCTCCTGCAGCGTTGCGGTGACCATTTACCCAGAACTCACCAGCTAGAATATCGCAATGCGAAAAATTCTTTAATACATCCTGTGGTGGAATATCATTGGGGCCGCCGGCTTCATTACCAACTTTCAATCCATTTTTATGGCATAATTCTTCAAAACGACCATAATAGTTCTCCGCGACACAATCCTGAATGGTCCGGTCAAAATCATCGCGGAACCTTTCTGATACTGCTGCATTTTCAACAGTGTATCCGGCCAAAACGGGCATATAAGCTTTTAAATCGTAGCCGCGGAACCTGGTAAACTGGTTAGCAAAATCCTGTGTCCAGGTCAGTTTTCCGCATTCCCAGCTATCCGACCACAAATAATCCAGGTGACCACCGGCCTTTTTGGCTTCTTCAATTACTGTATTACCCAAATGAGCAAAATAATCGTCTAATGCCGAGGTGCTTAAATAATCGATCTCGTAACCTTCGCCGCCTTTGAAGGTGTCTCCTTCGGGATAGGCATGCCATTTGCTCCAGACAGCGCCGGTTAATGTATACCCGGTCCTTAAAATCACCCATTTACCTTCCGGTACTTCCCATTCTAAATGTCCGTTACTATCCAGCTTATCTGTTAAATCAACCAGCGATTTAGCGTCAATGGTTTTAGTGCTGTCCTGCAGCCGGAAAGCCTGAACCATGATGTCGTGGTAAT
>Ga0068868_100003895_pt1 | contig 10421 bp, 9 predicted proteins | sample KBSMisM42_FD_64660 | JGI IMG/M metagenome (GOLD analysis project Ga0068868, IMG submission 64660) | Miscanthus rhizosphere microbial communities from Kellogg Biological Station, Michigan, USA - KBS Miscanthus M4-2 | ecosystem: Host-associated > Plants > Roots > Rhizosphere > Soil ...
ACAGCATAAACTATTTGGTTGTGGAAGACATTGGCTAAACCATAAAAAAAATAGTGAGGGACGTTGTCAAGAAAAGTGAATTACAGATTATTTTATTTCGTACAATGCTATGGATAATTTCAATGCCATAGTATCGTCTGTTTTTTCTGCGAGAGGCAAAATGTATTTTTGCGTCTCTTCCTTATAGCGCAGTGCCTTTTCCTTTTTTCTGTCATTCTTCAGAAATCGGGCATTGTCTAGACGATCTGCAAGTTTTATAAATCGAGGCATTTTTGGACCTTTTGAAATTCTGTCAAAGTAATTGACAAGTAATTTTTCTCTATTCTCTTCATTTGTTTTTGGTTCAGTCAAGCTTCTGACGGTATCGTAAACGCCTTCTCCAAAATTCAATTTCAATTCTTCAACAATTTCATTGACATCCTTACCTTTGTCTATCGCATCGTGTAGGATAGCTGCACAAATGGTGTCTACGTCTCGAACCTTTAGCTCATCAGATAATATTAATGCCACCTTCATGGCGTGATTTATGTAGGGTTCCTCACTTTCATTTCTGAAAAGCCCTGAATACACATTAGCCGCGAAGCCAAAAGCCTTGGTAATCTTCACAACGTCATTAAGGTCTTCACCAAACGGTTGAATTAACTTGCTAAAAGCTATTTTCGTAAAATTATTCAAATTCCATTGCATACTTAATCACTTACTTGATCAGTTAATTATTTTTAAATAGTTTCTCAAATACATAGTAGCAAACATATTCAATCTTATTCTTCTATCAGTTGTACAATCGGTAAGATGAACAATATAGAGTTAATTGAAACGGAGTGGTATTTTAGAGATTTAATGTTCAGAAATTTTAACAAAGGAGTGTTGCAGTTTGATATTGAAGATATAGCTGACAACATGGTCAAAACCTATCTCAGATATAGAAGTGCGGAACCAGCGCATATTGCTTCAATTTTAAAAGTAATACTGGAAGATCTAATATCATGCAAATTCCTAGAGCGGAAAGATGGTTTTGTAAGACTAAGAGAGGGTATTTCGCGTCTACAATGTGGTAAATGCTATTACATATGTTATCTTGGAAATTTGGAAGAAAGGCTTTGTTTAAGGTGTAAAAATAATGATTTGCGTACGTTCCCTAAAAAAAGTTGATTTATGCTAACCTTGGTCATTTGTTTGAAATTATAACAAGAAAATGAAATGGTGTTTCAGTCTAAACTCTGAATGCGTTATTGAAACTCATATATAGAACTTTAAGAAACATTCCTAGTTGAAAAAATGTCTGCGTTAACAATAAGGAAGTTTTATGAAGAAATACTCCAATTTGTAGGAAAAAAAGTTTCTATAGAGACCTCTTATGATAAGAGCTATAGTGGCACGTTAAGCGCCATAGACGAAAGACTGGATACTGTTCTTGAAAATCTAGAAGGTCAGGGAATATTAAGAATCGTCATAAATGGATCATTTGTCAAAGAAATAAAACTCTTGGAAAAACCTTTTGATCTTAGGGGTCTTGCAGATCGACTGTCAAGAGTATTTCCGGGGCTAGTAAAAATCAGGGATGATGTGAATGCTATAATTGTGATGGATAAGATCAAAGTAACAGAACACGGGATAGAGGAAGGTACTGGTTTGGCTGCGGATAGAGTCAAAGCAATTTATGAAGAATTCATGAGGGAGTTCAAGAAGTAAATTTGTTATTTGAGGTCAGATATTCTGACCTAGCAGGAAGGATAGGAAAAATCAAGACTCCTAGCGGGACTTTCGAAACTCCCGCGTTCATACCTGTCATTCATCCCGTTTCCCAATCTGTAGACATAAACTTTTTGAAAAAATTAGGTTTTGAAGCAGTTATCACAAACGCGTATATCACGTTGAAAAAATACGGTGACAGTGCTCGAGAAAAAGGAATTCATAAAATAATAAATTTTGATGGTCCGATAATGACTGATTCCGGCGGTTACCAAGTTCTAGAATACGGTTCTATCGAACCGGAGCCTTCCTTCATAGCCCAATTTGAGTCTGATATTAAAAGTGATATTTGTGTCCCACTTGATAAACCAACTGGATACGGCTTAAGGCATGAGGTAGCTGAAATGTACGTTAATGAAACTATCAAAAATTCTCAAGAAACACTAAATCTTACTAGGAGTAACAATAGCAGGAATTCTGTTTGGGTAGGTCCGGTTCAAGGTGCCGAACATCTTGATTTGGTCAAGAAATCTGCGGGATTACTTGATGAAATGGGATATGAAATGATGGCTCTGGGAAGCCCTGTGCAGTTACTAGAATCCTATGAATTTGGAATTTTATCCGAAATGATAGCAGCAATGAAATCGGTAATTAGATCCAAACCCGTACATCTATTTGGAGCCGGTCATCCATTAACGATACCTTTGATAGTAGCGTTAGGCTGTGATACGTTTGATTCTGCATCATACATGCTTTATGCAAGAGACGACAGATATATGCATCCTAATGGAACGTCAAAATTGGACAAGTTAACATATCTTTCGTGCCAATGTCCAATTTGTATTAATTTAAAAGTTAAAGAATTTCTCGATTTGGAACGTGAAGAGAGGATAGATAAATTGGCAAAGCATAATTTGTATATTTTAAGATCCGAAGTTCTGTCGGTAAAACAAGCTATTTTAGATGGTAGACTCTGGGAATATGTAGGACAAAAGGCACGAGCTCATCCAAAGTTAATGGAAGCCTTCAAATTATTTATGAATTATGAATATTTGGAAGATGGCACTCCCTTGTTCAAGAAAAAAGCAATTTTTTTTATGGATTCTGTCGATCAGTATCGACCAGAAGCCTCCAGGCTAAGAAAGGTTTTCAATTCATTTAGAACCAATAAGAAAAAGCTTATTCTATATCCGGATACGGAGGTTTCTCCCTTTTATTGTTCTCGTGAATATCATAAATTGTCGATGAAATTCTCGGATCACCAAATATGCTCTTATAATCCTTTTATTGGAATCATTCCTGCTGAAATTTCAGATATTTATCCTGCCGCTCACAATTTGATATCCAAGAGAAAATACGAATTAGGTAATTCGAATGAATATCCAACATTTGTTAATTCATTTGAAAAATTCCTATCAAATAACTCATTTGATGATGTGACAATCGTGGCTGATGAATTCCTGGACAGCGTCTTGCGGGAATTGCAGTTAGAATCCAAGATAAAGACTTACAAGTATACAGATGACATTTTTGAGCAACTTATGTGATTATTTCTTTTAGGCAAATTTTGTTTTGATTTTGCTTAAATATTAGAAATAGCAAGGATAAATGATATTATGGCGATAGACTATGAATTCGTTTACTCATTTAGTGAAGAGTTATTAAATCTAGATAATTCTTTACGATGGATTGGTATTTCAAACAAATATGGTGTTCTAATTAACGTAGAGCAACGCAAAGATCTAGAACCATTAATGTCAGAAGAGGAAAGTGAAGAATATGCCGCTGCTGCAGTATCAAGATATAGAACTAGAGTTAAGTTTCAAACTAAGATTGGGAAACTGAATTATGCTGTTGGCAGATATGAAAATGTAACTAGGATTACAATTCCCATAAGCAATGACTATTTTTTACTATTGACAATAGATAAAGAAAAGAATTATGATGATACGATAAAGGAAAAGATAATTCCATTTATCAATAAGAATAGGAACAGATTTCATTTCGAAAGTATGAATGATTAATCTTAACCTTTACTTTTTTCACAATATCTTGTTTCCTATGCTTATATAATTATGAATTAATATCTTTCACGAAGCTTTTGTAAATTAAAAGTGCCTCATCTTCGCTTTTAGCTCCAACAATCGTGGCCGCTCCACTGGTCATGAAGCTTATTGAAAGATATTCAGAATTATTACTAAGTATAGTTAATCCTAATTCTCCTTTCGTCTTGATTGTATAACCCAACCTACCGGCATTCTTTTCAATTCCAATAAGGTCTATCGTTGAGGAAATTTGTGCGGGTGTAACAGTGTAGGTTCTCTTTCCTCTGTCACGACCGCATAGTTCTTCAATTATTAGTTGCTGTACTTGAGGTTCATCTTTTTCTAGTCTTTTTGTTCCGCATGAGGGACACTCTTCTTGTCTAAAGACTGCAACCTTCTCCATTGAGAGATCGTTCAGATCTATGTACAAGAGTTTATTTTCTAGAGTTGGTTTTTCGCCAAGTACAATCTTGACTACTTCTGAAACTTGAATACCTCCCACTAGGTATAAAATTGATGGATGGACACCTTCGGTGCTACAAGTAGGCATATCATCTTCTGCTAACGCTGGAAAGATGCATCTAAGGCAAGCTGTTTTATTGGGAATTATTGTGCAAATGGAACCTAGTATTCCCAATGCACCTGCATAGATTAGTGGAATATTGAGTTTAATGCAGGCGTCATTTAATGCATATCGGGCATCAATACTATCTAATGCGTCTACAACTATATCAAATCCGTTAATTATGCTTTCGGCTGTATATTTAGTAACAGAATTTGGAAGAGCTTCAATCTCAACACTTGAATTTATTTTTTCTAGTCTTTCTTTTGCGGCTTCAACTTTAACCTTGCCTATGTCATTTTCTGTATAAAGATGCTGCCTGTGTAAATTAGAGATTTCTATTATATCTCTATCTACTATCTTCAGTTTTCCGACACCCATCGCTGTTAAAAGTGTTACTACAGGGTTACCGATGCCTCCAACTCCAACTACACAGATTTTCGCCTTCCTCAGTTTTTCTAATCCAACGAAGCCTATTTCATCGAGCATTATCTGTCGGGAGTATCGTTGCAAATCTTCGTTCTTAAGTTCAGAACCAGAACCGCCTGCTACTGCGGGGAGAATATAAATAGAATCCCCTTTGTTGAGTTTTGTTGCCATACCATCATTACTAAATCTCATATTTTTTCCATTTATGTAAATGTTGATTAGTGATCTTGGCTTTCCATTTAGGTCCAATACTTTGCGTTTAAAATCTTCTCCAAGCTGTTCAGTTACCTTAGTAAATGCATCTTGCAGATCAATTGCATCTAATGGAATTTTTTTCTCTCCGCTACCTTTTGTGAGAACAGATGGAATAATAAATTCAATATTTGTCATTTTATTCACTCTTCACTATGAAATCATTGCAGACACAGTTTGTACATCAGGCTTTACAATATCAAGTTTAGGTAATGCACTAGTTATTGCTTCAGTAGATTTCAATCCGTTACCTGTAACATAACACACTACCTTTTCATTTCTTTCTATAAATCCATCATCAACTAGCTTTTTCAGAACGGCAATCGAAACACCTCCAGCAGGTTCAGTAAAAATCCCTTCAGTCTTTGCCAGAGTCAAAATGCCTTCAATAATTTCATTATCATTAGCTTCTTCAGCAACCCCACCGTATTGTTTTAATCTTCTTAGAACATATACACCATCTCCGGGATCTCCAATAGCCAAACTTTTTGCTATTGTCTCTGGTCTCTCTACAGGAACGATGTCGCCTGTTTTTTTCTTAAATGCATCAACTATTGGAGCACAACCATGAGGTTGTGCAGCAGTAACTCTAAGATTTGAGATATCACCAATTAATCCTATATCGTGCAACTCCTCAAATCCTTTGCAAATTGCATTCAACATCGCACCGCTACCAACGGGAATAATGAGATGATCTGGAACCTCCCAATTAAGTTGTTCAGCTACTTCATACGCCAATGTTTTAGACCCTTCGACATAATATGGTCGCATATTGATGTTTACAATGCCTATTCCCTTAGAATCACCTATTATCGACGCAACTCTATTGGCATCGTCATACGTTCCTTCAACAGCAACAAACTTAGCACCATATGATAGTGCCTGCGCAATCTTGACTTTTCCGATATCAAATGGGGCAAAAATATAACAGGGTAAATGCGCCTTAGCAGCATGGGCAGCCGTTGCGGAGGCCAAATTTCCAGTAGACGCACATCCAACTGCCTTGAGTTTGATTTCTTTTGATTTTGAAATGGCTACACCTGCAGGTCTATCTTTGAATGAAAAAGTTGGATTGACAGAATCGTTCTTTATAAAGAGATTCTTAAGGTTTCCAATTTGTGTTCCTAACTCTTCCGCAAATTGCAAAGGTGTAAAACCTGCATGGATGTTTACTATGCAATTCTTATCAGCAATTGGCAAAAGCTCAAAATAACGCCAATATGTTTTATCGGTTCTTGATGAAAATGTGTCTTTGTTTAAATCCTTAGGAACATCATATATGACATCCAGTGGTCCAAAACATTCTTCACAAATGTATTTGAATACCGGAGTATATTCAGCACCACATTCCCTACATTTTAGAAATCGTATAGAACCCATGTATATTCAACTATCAATGATTGTGTAGTAATAAATATCACTAATCGTAATTTTAGTATTACTTAATTTTTTTACTTGAGAATTTTATAAACAATAAATATCAATCAGATCAAAAATATTAAGAATTGAGAGATCTATAGAAATATTACATAATTGGACAGATTATCATCAATTTATTGGGGATATAGTCTATTATGGAAACAGGATCTATTTCCGGTATGACAGGCCGGATTTTTTGAATTAACTAAATAGATAATCGAATCATGATCACAATCAACTAGGATATCCTTCACTTCTTGAATATTTCCGGATTCTTCTCCCTTCATCCATAGTTTATTGCGGGAAACACTCCAAAACCAAGCATTGCCCGTCTTGACTGTATTTTCTATTGCAACTCTATTTGCATAAGCCAGCATTAAAATATCCTTTGTAGTTACGTCCTGAACTACAACTGGGATTAGTCCACCCCTTTTTACAAAATCCAGTTTTTTGATTGATTCATCATCAATTTTTGCTAACAACAAATTATGACCTACAGAGTAGTGTTCGTTTTCTATTTTATATAAGTCTAGTTCCACATTGTACGGAAACATTGCATTATTAGATTCTAATATATCGCAGGGTCAACGAAATACAATCCCAGGTCTAGGTCAAACTTGTTATTTTATTCTAATATGCAGACCTTTACAAATATAGTAAATAGATGTAATTGAAACACATCCAAGAGGTAAAGTTTGTCAATTTAAGCTAGATTCATTTTTCAATTGGATCAATAATAGAGTCTTGAATTCTCGATGTGATCAAATTTATCCTCTGAAATAATTAAATCCTTGTGACATTTATCACATAAATAATATTCAGTATTTGAGGGTAATTCCTTTCTGCAGATACTGCAAAACTTTTTCAATAGTTTCTGATTCGAAAAACTAATCTATAAAGATAGCCATCTATTGTAAACAATCGAACATTAAAAAATAATCAAATACTGATGCATTTTCTTTAGGTATTCTTCAAGAATTCATCGTAAATAAAATCTAGAAAAATTTAACATTTCATAAATCATCGGCTATTTTTAATTTATCAATTTTCGTCTTTACAAGATCAAAACCTTGTTGCCAGAAAGATTCCTCAGTGATATCAAATCCAGCATTTTTGAGAAGGGTTTCTGGTTTTTCAGATCCCCCTGCAGACAATATCTCGCGATATTTTGAAACAAAGGATTTGCCTTCTTGAATATACTGTTGGTATAACGAAAGAACTAGTAAATTTCCAAACGAATAAGCATAACAATAAAATGGAGTGTGGAAAAAATGAGGGATATAAAGCCACTCCCACTTGAAATCATCTGAAATACGTAATGAATTTCCAAATTGGGTTTTTAGATTACTCATATAAAGATCCGATATATTATCAATAGTAACGTTCTGTTCTGCTATGTATTTATGAGCTTCAATTTCAAAAATTGTGAAAAATGCCTGTCGCATAATAGTCGCATACATATCATCAATTTGTTCTGCCAAGAAGATCTTTTTCTTTTCTTTATTTAGTTTCATGTAAATTTGTTCATTTAGAAGCATCTCTCCAAAAACAGAAGCGGTTTCAGCTAATGGAAGAGGAGCATGGGCTACCAAAATGGGTTTATCTGATGCGAACATACTATGTATTGCATGTCCAAATTCATGTGCCATGGTAGAAACATCTCTCATCTTTCCGTCAAAATTCAGTAGTACGTATGGTGTCCTTTGAGGAGAAACGGTATAACAAAAAGCGCCACTTGTTTTTCCTTTCCTAATTTCAGAATCAATGTGCCCTTCTTTAAATAAGCGCTCTGTATGGTCGACAAATCTTGGATCGAATTTATTGAAAGTATCCAAAACCAATTTAGTGGCGTTCTTAAAACTAAATTTAAGAGCATTCTTCTTTGTAATCGGTGCATACAGATCATAACGTCGTAATTTTTTAACTCCTATTAGTTTTGCTTTTTCCATGAAATAATCATGAAACAAAGAGGCATTTTTTTTACAAACAGATAACAGTATCTCTATAGTAGAATCATCAATATCATTATAAATATTCCTAACTGATATTGGAGATTTGAAACCTCTAATAGATACATTCTCGTCCCTCCATTGAGTAACTAAGTTTTGGTAAATGTCACCTAGAACTCCACTATTTTTTTCATATGTTTTGAATAATGCCTTGTAGGCATATTCCCTCTCATTTGCATTTGAGCTTCGTACTAATGAAAGTAATTTTTCTTTGTTGTTAAAAGTTTTAACAGTTTTCTTCTTTCCTCGTTTCTTAATAAAGGAATATTCAAAATTATTTGTCATCCTATCATAAATTTTTACGAGAGCACTAGGGCCGGTTACTTCTAGAGTGTTTATAATCTTCTCCTCTGATTCGTTCAACGAATACTTTGCCATCAACCTTTTATGCCTTAAATATTCACCATAAACGGACGAAATACCGTTTATTAATCTCTGTGCATTATCATCGTCAAGTTCCTTTTTGAACCATAAATCGAAAAACAAGATTTGGTTACTAATCTGAGAACCTAATTGTTCTGTTTGAAGAATAAGGGCTGCCGCTTCATTGGATGCGGTGTCTGCGGCGTACCTAAGATTAGCAAAACTACTCACTGTGCTAAGTTTTTCCAAAATATTCTCGATCTTGTGAATTAATGATTCAAACGTCGAGGAGTTGAGATCGGGTTCTAAGTCTTGCCTACTATCTTCAAATTCCTTGACGTTCCTTTTAATACTATCAACTAATTCTGCGAATTCATTACTTGGACTCTCATCTACTAAGTCTGAAAGATCCCATTTTCCTAACTTGACATACGAGTAATTTAGCATAAGTTCTTTTCTTCCTTAAACTGTGACAGGTCTTTATGTTTTTCTAATTTCTAGTCCATTAATGGATGCTTATTGTAATTAAAGAAAATACTGAGTATACATCAATATAGTTAATTTTGTATATAGTTATATAGGATAATAGTGAAATAAAAGATACCGTAATGGTTTTCAACATAGACATAACGGTGAAGGCTGACAATATTCAGTAATTGGTGTTATGAACACCTCGACTGATTAAAAATGCCATCCTTCTATGTTGAATGAATATGAAAGATTGTTTTGTATTTAATATTCAGTTCTTTTTTCGCAATTTTATTTATTTTTCAAATACTCTCTTTTCATTTCCCCGACCCACTTATTTTTCTTTGAATATAATCTCTTTCCAGGACGCTTCTTGCATTCTGACAAAACGTAAGAAGAAATAATCGGAAAGCAAATTGAAGAGTCCCCATAAACTATTACATTGTTCTTATGGGAGGTCTTTATTTTTCCCCAACTTTTCCCCTCTTGTATTGTAGCGCCAGACAAGCCGCCTGTGTCAGGTCGGGCATCAGTAATTTGTATTACATAATCGTGCCCTCCGTCTTTGAGTTTTAATATTTGGTATAAGGCTGGTCCTGTTTGTTGAAAAAAATTCTTCGGAACCCCTCCGCCCAATTCGATACCTCCTGATGCTTTACTTTTCCACAGTATCGCTGTTGATTCAGCTATATCTAACATAACGTTTGGAAAGGTTTTGACATCTTCAAATATCAAAGGTAGCATATTGAGGCCAATAGAAGAATCGCTTATTGCCGGAATGAAAACGGGGATGCCATTCTTATACGCCGAAACAAGGAATGATTTATCTGGATATTTTGAATTATCAAAAGCCGCCTTACCAAGTTCATAAGACATGTCTGCTGTAGAATACCATTCAGGATTATTGTTATTCTTAATATTCTTGATTTCTCTCTGAATGATAATGTCCTGCGCTTGTAGAGTTCCTATCTCCTTAATATATACGTCATAAATCCGTACAATTTGTTTTGCGTAAAGCAGATCATCATCAACCTGAAAATGGCCCTGTCTCACCGGAAGACCATAGGCAAAATGGAGATCGTGATAGACATTGGCACCGGTTGTTACTATCCAATCTACAAAACCATTTTCGATAAGAGTTTTTATGGTATTCCCCATTCCTATCGGTGTCAAAGCTCCCGC
>Ga0068868_100003897_pt1 | contig 10416 bp, 8 predicted proteins | sample KBSMisM42_FD_64660 | JGI IMG/M metagenome (GOLD analysis project Ga0068868, IMG submission 64660) | Miscanthus rhizosphere microbial communities from Kellogg Biological Station, Michigan, USA - KBS Miscanthus M4-2 | ecosystem: Host-associated > Plants > Roots > Rhizosphere > Soil ...
CGCGGCTGGGTGATGTGGATCTCGCGGGTGAGCCACAGCCGGCACTGGGCCAGGTCGGCGTCGGCCGGGTCGACCGCGGCCTTGACGCAGTCGGTGCCGTACAGCATGAGCGGATCGATCCGCAGCCGCTGGAGGCTCTTCAGGATCGCCTGGCCGGAGCGGCCGAAGAACGCCACGCCCTCCTGGGTCTCCGCCGGCAGCGGGGAGTACTTGAGGAGCAGGATGTCGGCCAGCGGATGGCCGGTGCCGAGCACGGGCGCGGCGCCGGGATGCGTCTCGCGCAGCCACTCGGCGATGTCGTGCCCGAGGGCGTTGATCTCGGCGATCGCCTTCGCCTGGTAGCGCTCGTAGATCTGGTCCTCGGCCACGTTCACCCATCGCCGTATTCGGCGAGGAGTGCCCGATGCCTCTACCTGCTCACGCTCTGGACCCACTTCAGCCCCTGAAGATACAGCAGGCTCTTCGGACGGCGGACGATCTGGTTCTGGCGCATCGCGAGCAGGAACTCCTCCGGCCCGTCGAACGCCGGGATCTGGTTCAGGGCTGTGCCGATGCCCTGGAGGACGTGCGCGTCCGAGCCGGCCGCCTGGATCAGGTTGTACTTGGCCGCGAACCGCAGGGCGTCGTCGTTGAAGGCGTCGAAGAGGAGCCGCGAGTTGTAGACCTCGAAGATGTCGATCCGGTCGAGGACGCGAAGGAGCGTCGCCGAGTCCGGGATCGTGTGCATGCGGTCGAACGGATGGGGCATGTAGACGAGCCCGCCCTGGTCCTGGATCGCCGCGATCGTCTCGTCCATCGGCAGCCCGCGCTCGATCCGCTCCTGGAGGAAGAGCCCGATCACCTCGCCCTGGGCGGTCTTCACCTCCTCGCCGACGATGACCGTGATCGGCTTTCCGAGCGAGGCCGCCTCGAGCGCGCCGGAGACCTCGTTGTGGTCCGTGATCGCCACTGCGCCGAGGCCCTGGGCGATGCAGTGGTCAAGAAGCGCGGCCGGGTCGGTGGCGCAGTCGTGCGAGTGGTTGGTGTGCATGTGCAGGTCGACCAGCATCGTCTCGCGTCCCTCGAGCGGCGGCCGCCGGTGGACACGGCGGCGCTTGCCGAGGCCGGCGTAGACCTCCTCGAGCCGGCCGGCCACCGCTGCGAAGCTGCGCTCGTCCGCCGCCGCGCGGCCGCGGGCCACGAGCTCTTCCCGGAGCGCCGCGTCCTCGAGCAGGCGCGCCGTCGCGGCCGCCGCCAGCGCCGGCTGGTCGGCCGCGTACCCGAGGCCGGGGTCGGCAGGCTCGAGCGTCCCCGACGGCAGCGCCGAGATGACGGCACACCCGGACGCGCGCGCCTCCCAGGCCAGGGCCTCGTCCCCGCCGGGCGCAGCGACGAAGACGTCGGCGTTCCGGATCGCCGCCGCCCGCTCGGCCGTGTCCTTCGGGCTTCGCACGTGGACCCGGCCGCGCGCCGCCGACGGGACGTACGGCCGCATCGGCCGGCGGGCGTGTCGGCTCCAGACCAGGACGAGCTCGAGATCCGGCGTGCCCGCGACGAGCTTCACGAGCGCGCGCAGCGCGGTCCGGCCCTCGCTCGACCACTCGGCGGCGATCTGCGTGCCGGCCTTCTCGCCCGGCTCGAACTGCTCGGAGATGCCGGCCGGTACGACGGCGTAGTCGCCGGGGTACATCTGGGCCGCCGCGGCCGCCGCCTGCGGCGAGGTGGCCACGAGCGCGTCGATCCGGGCCCGGAACCGCTCGCGGGCCCGGTCCGAGACCGGATAGGCGACCGCCCGCGGATCGGCCGAGTGGAAGGTCGCGACGACCAGGCCCGGCGAGTGCCGGACGGCCGCGGTGGCGAGCCCTGGCAGGAGCGGCTCGTGGACGTGGACGACGTCGAAGCCGCCGGTCGTCACGGCCAGCGCGACGTTGGCGCTCGCCGCGACGGGGAGGCCCGCGCCGCGGCGGCGGCCGCGCTGGCGCAGCGGCACGGCCGGGGTCATCGCCACCTGGAGCGGCTCGCCCTCGAGCGCGAGCAGCGCCTCGGTGTCGCCGCTCGCCAGCGCCCGCAGGCGCCGGCGGCCGCTCCTGAGCGCGCGTGTCGACGTGCTCGGGGCCAGCACGGTCACCCGGTGGCCCGACCGTGCCAGCGCCGTGGCGGCCCCGCGCACGTGCTCGGCCACCGGGTGCGCGCCGTCGATCGCGAACGGCGAGACCAGGCAGAGCCGCAGTGGGCTCACGCCTTCGCCTTGGACTTCTCCTTGGCGGCGGCCGCCGTGCGCGTGTTGGACGCGATGAACCGCTCGACCTCGTCACGGCACTCGTCGTCGGGGTGCTGCACCGGCGGCGACTTCATGAAGTAGGCCGACGGCCACTCGAGCGCCCCTGCGAGGCCGTTGTCGAGCCCCAGCTTGGCGCACCGCACCGCGTCGATCACGATGCCCGCCGAGTTCGGCGAATCGACGACCTCGAGCTTCATCTCGATGTTGAGCGGCACGTCGCCGAAGGAGCGGCCCTCCATGCGGATGTAGGCCCACTTGCGGTCGTCGAGCCACTCGACGTAGTCGGACGGGCCGATGTGGACGTTGCGCGCGCCGATGTCATAGTCGAGCACCGACGTGACGGCGTTCGTCTTCGAGATCTTCTTGGACTCGAGCCGCTCGCGCTCCAGCATGTTCATGAAGTCGGTGTTGCCCCCGACGTTCAGCTGGTGGGTGCGCTCGAGCTTGACTCCGCGCTCGCGGAAGAGGCGGGTGAGCTGGCGGTGGACGATCGTCGCGCCGACCTGCGACTTGATGTCGTCGCCGACGATCGGCAGGCCCTTCTCCTCGAACCGCCGCCGCCAGTACGGCTCGCGGGCGATGAACACCGGGACGCAGTTCACGAACGCGCAGCCCGCCGACAGCACCTGCTCGACGTACCACTTCGTGGCCTCCTCCGAGCCGACCGGCAGGTAGCTCACGACCACGTCGGTGCCCGTCTCCTGGAGGATCTTCACCACGTCGGCCGTCTCGCCGGGCGCCTTGGTGATGACCTTGCTCAGGTACTTGCCGATGCCGTCGTGCGTCATGCCGCGGTGGACCGGCACGTTCAGCTTCGGCACGTCGCTGAACTTCACGGTGTTGTTCTGGCCGCGGAAGATCGCCTCGCCGAGGTCGCGGCCGACCTTGTCGGCGTCGACGTCGAAGGCGGCCGTGAACTCGACGTCCGAGATGTGGTAGCCGCCCAGGTCGACGTGCATGAGGCCGGGGACGAACTCGCCGGGCTTGGCGTCGCGGTAGTAGTGGACGCCCTGGACGAGCGCGGAGGCGCAGTTGCCGGCGCCGACGATCGCGACGCGCACCTTTCCGCTGGGCTTCTTGTGTCCGTTGGTGGAGGCCGAATCGGCCATGCCTATCCCTCCGAGGTGAGTTGCTTTCTGACGTAGAGGATGCGCTGGATCACGGTGATGGTGGTGAGCGCGGCCAGCACGTAGATGAGGTACGGGAGCGCGCCGAGGCCCGCGAACGGCAGCACCGCCGCGATCAGCACCACCCGCTCGGCCCGCGCCATGAGCCCCGCCTCGCCGCGCAGGCCGAGCGACTCGGCCTTGGCGCGCGTGTAGCTCACCAGGAACGAGCCGACGAGGGCGACGAAGACGCACCCGAGGGCGACCTGGTGGCCCTGGTCGGCGAGGACGATCGCGATCGCGCCGAGGATCAGCCCCTCCGACAATCGGTCCGTGGTCGAGTCGAGGAAGCCGCCGAACGGCGTCAGCTGGCCGTGGGTCCGCGCCAGCGCGCCGTCGAGGATGTCCAGGATCGAGCCGGCGATGAAGACCACCGTGGCCCAGACGAAGTGGCGCTCCACGACGAGCGCGGCCGCCACGACGTTCAGCGCGAGGCCGGCGACGGTGATCTGGTTGGGCGTGAACGGGAGCGAGCCGAGCCGGCCCATGAAGGCCATGCCGAGGTCGCGCCCGCCCTGCGTGTATCCCGTCTTGAGACGGGCGAGCGGGGTGCTCATCCCGCCCACTATACCACGGGCGCTATCTCGCGCCGGCCAGCCGGCGACGCGGCTCGAGCCGCATGCGGATCCGCGCCGAGTGCGGCAGCGTCGGCCGGTAGCGCTCGATGACCCACGCGACCGACAGCGCGACGGCGGCGAGCAGGCCGCCGAGGATGGCGTCGAGCCAGAAGTGGTTGGCCGTCGCGATGATCGAGAACACGATCAGGCACGGGTAGAAGAGCCAGGTGACGCGCAGCGGCTGGCGCCGCACGAGGAAGAAGCACGAGAGGCCGATGATGAGCGAGTAGCAGGTGTGGATCGACGGCACCGCCGCGAACGGGTTGGCGAGGTCGGCGATCGGCCCCGAGTAGTTCGAGACCGAGGCGTACCGGTCGAGCGTGTCGGTGAAGCCGAGGTCGGTCAGCATCCGCGGCGGCGCGGTCGGGAAGAGCGTGAACCCGACGAGCGCGATCGCGTCGGCGGCGAAGACGGCGTTTCGGATGAAGTAGTAGTGGCGGTTCCGGCGCAGGTAGAGCCAGAACATGAAGACCGTCGTCACGACGAAGTGCATGTGGAAGTACGTGAAGTCGGCGACGTCGAGCGCCCAGTGGCGCTGGAGCGCCCACTGCTGCACGTCGAGCTCGTTGAAGATCCCGAGCGACTGCTCCCACGAGACGACGCTGCGCGCGTGGCCGATCGCCGTGACCACGTTGCCCTCCGAGAGCCCGCGGGTGAGCTCGTAGAGCACGTCGACGACCGCGAAGAGCGCCAGCTGCAGGAAGAAATCGGGCCATCCCTTGGGCAGCCATCGCGGCGCGCGCAGGCGGGAACGCAGGGTTGTCGGCGCAGCGTCCATGCACTCGTATTTTAGCGAAATCGGCGGTCGGGCCCCACCCGGCAGGGGTGGCTCAGCCGCCGATGTGCGACATCTCGACCTTCGGCCGGCCGGAGGTCTCGGCCGTCCGCAGCTCGGAGTAGCGGTCGGCACGCCTGCCCCAGATCCGGCGCAGGAACGCCTCCACGTCCTCGTCCCCGCCGTCGCCGCGGAGCCGCCGGCGCAGGTCGTGGCCGGCTGCGGCGAAGAGGCAGGTGTAGAGGCGGCCCTCGGCCGAGAGCCGGGCGCGAGAGCAGTCGTGGCAGAAGGGCTGGGTCACCGACGCGATCACGCCGACCTCGCCCGCGCCGTCGGCGTACCGGTAGCGGCGGGCGACCTCGCCGGGGTACGCCGGCTCGACGGGCTCGAGCGGCCACTCGGCGCCGATCGCCTCGACCAGCTCGGCGGCCGGCACGACGTCGTCCATCTGCCAGCCGTTGGTCGTCCCGACGTCCATGTACTCGATCAGGCGCAGGATGTGCCCGGTGCCGCGGAAGTGCTCGGCCATCTCGAGCACGGACCCGTCGTTCAGGCCGCGCTTCACCACCATGTTGACCTTGACGGGCATGCCCGCCTCGGCCGCGGCGGCGATCCCCTCGAGCACGCGCTCGACCGGGAAGTCGACGTCGTTCACGGCGCCGAACACCGCGTCGTCGAGCGAGTCGAGGCTGACCGTGACCCGGCGCAGGCCGGCGTCCGCCAGGACCCGGGCCTTGCGGGGAAGGAGCGAGCCGTTGGTCGTCATCGCGATGTCGTCGATCCCGTCGATCCCGGCGAGCATCTCGACGAGGCGCTCGAGGTCGCGGCGCATGAGCGGCTCCCCGCCGGTCAGGCGCAGCTTGCGGACGCCGAGCCCGGCCCCGATCCGCACCACCCGGGCGATCTCCTCGAACGTGAGGAGCTCCGAGCGACGCAGGAACTGGAAGTCGCGCCCGAAGACCTCCTTGGGCATGCAGTAGACACAGCGGAAGTCGCACCGGTCGGTGACCGAGATCCGCAGGTCGCGCAGCGGCCGCGAGCGCGTGTCGAGGACAGGATCCACCTCTTGGAGCGTACCTACCCGCTCGCCGTCCTGGTAGAACCGCCCGTATGGCGATGGCCGAGATCGTGGACCGCCTCGAGGCGGCGTATGGGAAGGCCGTCCTGCGCACGCGACGGCCCGCCCTGGACGAGCTCGTGCTGACGATCCTGAGCCAGAACACGAGCGACCGAAACAGCGAGCACGCCTACGCCCGCATGCGGGAGCGGTTCCCGACCTGGGGGGACGTCCGGGACGCTCCGGAGACCGAGCTCGTCGAGGCGCTCCGCCCCGGCGGGCTGGCCGTCCAGAAGGCGCCCCGCATCCAGGCCGCGCTGCGCGACCTGGACCGGCTCGACCTGGAGTGGCTGGGCGGTTTGCCGGCGGACGAGGCGATGCGGTGGCTCGTGGCGCTCCCCGGAGTCGGCCCCAAGACGGCCTCCTGCGTCCTGCTCTTCAGCCTGGACGTCCCGGTGATGCCCGTCGACACCCATATCCACCGGATCGCGCTTCGCGTCGGGCTCGTCCCGGCGGGAACCACTGCGGACGCCGCTCACGCGCTCCTGACCGAGATGACGCCGCCCGACCGGATGCTCGAGGCGCACCTGCTCCTGATCAGGCACGGACGGACGACCTGCACGGCCCGGCGGCCGCGCTGCGAGGAGTGCGTGCTGCTCGACCTGTGCGACTACGGGCGGTCGCTCAGAACGTGAAGCCCGGTGGCGGCGGGGTGCACAGGCGCTGTGTCTCCCGTCGCAGGTGGTCCTCCACGGCGGCGTTCTCGGGCGACCTCGCGAGGTTGCGGAGCTCGTACGGGTCGTGCCGCTCGTCGTAGAGCTCCTCCGTCCCGCCGGCGTAGTGGACGAAGAGGAACCCGCCGGTGCGAACGCCGCAATAGCTCGGGGGCCGGCCGTCCATCGGCGTGCGGGTGAAGTTCTCGATGAGCAGCGTGCGCGCCCAGTGCCGGGACACGTCGCGCAGGATCGGCGCGAAGCTGTGCCCCTCCACGGACGCCGGCACCGCCGCACCTGCCAGATCCGCCAGGGTGGGGGCGATGTCGACGTTTCCGACCAGCCGCCGCTCCACGCGCGGCTCGTCGCCGAGCAGGTCGGCGCGGATGATGAGGGGCATGCGGCTCGCCCTCCGGTAGGGGTTGCGCTTCGAGGAGGCCGAGAAGCGATGCGAGCCCCACATCACGCCGTTGTCTGACATGAAGACGATGATCGAGTTGTGCAGGCGGCCGGTGGCCTTGAGCGCCGCCACGATCCGGCCCACCTTCAGGTCGACCGACTGGAGCGTCCGGATCTGGCGTGTGCGGAAGTGGCGGACGAGCGTCCTCTGCGGGCGGGTCAGGAGCGGCAGCCGTGCGAACGCCGGCTTGTCGGAGACGTTCACCTCGTTGAAGTCGGGCGTCGGCCAGCCGTGGCAGCGCCAGCACACGTGCAGCTTGGCGAACCGCGGCTCGGGGCTCGGGTTGGCGTGCGGTGCGTACGGCGCGTAGTAGGCGAAGACGGGCCGGTTGCGAGGTGTCGAGCGGATGAATCGCGCAGTCCTCGTGCCCATGTAGTCGGGCATATACGTGGTGAGCGGGTAGTGCTTCTCCCGGCCCTGCTCGTAGCCGGGCCCGCCCCAGTAGCGCGCGGAGGTCGTGAACATGTCCCAGCCGGGCGGCACGAACCCGCCGCGATAGCCGTTCAGGTACTTGCCGAAGAGGCCCGTGTGGTAGCCCGCCGTGTGAAGCCACACGGCCAGGGTCTGCGCGTCGTCGCCGCGGTTTCGGAACGTGAAGCTCCCTCCGAACGGAGGCTTGTTGGTGTAGACCAGCGTCGAGTGCGCATAGCGACCGGTGAGGAGCGCGGCCCGCGCCGGGCAGCACAGCGAGACGGAGTCGTAGTACGACGTGAACTTGACGCCATGGGCGGCGAGCAGCCGCTGCGTCCGCGGCATGGCCCACATCGTCTGCGCCGGCTGGTCGTCGGTGAGGATGATGACGATGTTCGGACGGGTCGTCGCCGCGTGGGCATCTGCGCCGACGCCCCGTGCCGGGCACAGCAGGGCAGCGAGCGCGGCGGCCGCCGCCGCCAGGCCTCGCCGTCCCCTCCAGACCCGTGCCCACCTCCCCACCGGCGCCGAGTCTATCCGCGTCCGCCGGTGACGGCGCTGTCCGGTAGATTCCGCGCCCATGCCGCATGCGGTCGAGCCCGTCGTGGCCGGCGTCGCGGACGTCGTCCTGGTCGTGGCGGCCATGTGGGGCCTGGGCAGCGCCGCCGCGCCGCGCTCCCCGTCGGCCGAGCGGCTGGCAGTCGGCCTGCTCCTGGTGCTGGGCGGCGGCTGGCTCCTGATGGCCCAGCCGTTCGTCCGCGCCTCGCTCCTCGGGCATCCGGTCGCGCTGAGGCTGCTCGCGCTCGCCGTCGTCGGCGCGGCGATCGTGCGGCGCCGGCCGGGGCGGCCGCAGCGGTTCCTGCCTGTGACGGTCGCGGCCGGCGTGCTCCTCGCCGTGGCCGTCGCCTACCCGGCATGGAGGACGCCCACGCCGCTGCTCGCCGGCAGCGACATCCAGTGGCACGAGGGGTGGATCCGCCAGCTCGCGGGTGGCGCCACCACGCCGACCGGGCTCTACGCCGGCGTGCCGAACGCCTACCCCTGGCTCTACCACTCGCTGGCGGCGGCCGTCATGCAGCTCTTCGCGGCTGGGATGGCGACCACGCTGCTCGTGCTCGAGGCGCTGCTGCTCCTCACCCTGGGCCTCGGGGCGTGGCTTCTGGCCCGCGAGCTGCGGCTGTCCGAGCGGGCGGCGTCGTGGGCGGTGGTCCTGGCGGTGGGCGGCGGCGGCCTCGGGTGGCTGTGGGCCAGAGGACCGGCCGCCGTGCTGACCGTGGGCGCGGGCGGGCCGCGCAATGTCCCGGCCGGCTTCGCCCAGTTTCGGCCCGGCGCCGGCGCCTACGGCGGCGACCTCCTGCTCTCGCCGGGGCCGACGCCCGCGCTCGCGGCCGTCCCGCCCGCGGAGCCGCGCGACCTCGGGCTCGCCCTCGTGCCGCTCGCGCTCTGGCTCGTCCTGCGCGCCCGCCGCCGGCGCTCGCCGCGGGTCGCGATCGCGGCCGGGGCGGCCATCGGCCTCGTGTTCCTGCTCTCGCCGGTGGCCGCGGCCGTGACCATCGGCTGCGCCGTCGTACTCTCGCTGGGCGTGCCCGTCCGGGTGCTCGCGGCGGCTGCGGCGGCGGCCGCAGTGGTGGCGGGGGTCTGGCTGGCCCCGCTCGCCTGGCACTACCACCGGCTCGGCGGGTTCGTCCCCACGACCCGGGCGCCGTCGCTCAACCTCGACGCCTCCCAGGCGCTTGTCACCGTGGCCCTGCTGCTCGCGCTCGCGGTCGTCGGCGGCGTGTCTCAGGCCGTGCGCGACCGCGAGGTCGACCGCTACGCGATCGCCGTGCTCGTGGCGGTGCCGCTGGCCGCGTACCTCGTGTCGCTCACCGGCCTGGGCGGCGGCGGCGCGCTCCCGGCCCTCTCGCGGAGCGTTCGCTACCTGCCGCTCGTGGCACTGGCGCTGGTGCCGCCGGCCGCGCTCGGAGCGGTCGCGGTCGTGCGCGCCGCGAGGACGGCGGCGCCGTACGCCGCGGTGGCCCTGGGCGCGGCCTGCGTCGCCTCGGCCGTCACGGCCGCCGTGGGCATGAACCGAGCCGAGGCATGGAGCGAGCGGCACCCCACCGTGACCTGTATGCCCGCGCCGCCGCTCACCGCCGGCGACGTGCTCGCGATCGTCCCCGTCCGCGGCGAGGACAACAATGCCGCCGAGGCGGTCGCGCTCTCGTTCTTCGCGGCCACCGGGTCGCACCTCTACTACGTCCCCCGGCCACGGATCCGCTACCGAGACATGTTCCGGCACATCCCGCGGCAGAGGGACCGAAAGCAGACCGTGCTCGGGCTCGGCGAGGGCGGTGCGCTGCCGGCGGGCGTCACCGCGGTCCTCGCGCCGGCCGGTGACCGCGTGAGCGCAGGGCTTGACCGCACGGCCGCGTGCCGGGTCCGCGCGTTCGGCGACGGCCGCTTCACGGACGACCGATACACCCTCTACCGGATCGTCCGCTGAGCCTCGCGAGCCTCCTCGCCGTCCTGGTGGTCGTGCTCGTTCCCGGTGCCGGGGCGACGCTCGCCGCCTTCCGGCCCGGACGGCTCAGCGTCGAGGCCGCCGTCGCGCTCACGTTCGGGCTCGGCTACACGGCCATCGCGCTCACCGCCACGGTGCTCGCCGTCACGCACACCATCGGCCGCACGGCCTTCGTGCTCGCGTGGGCGCTCGTCACCGCCCTCCTCTGGGGCCTCGCCGCCCGCCGCCGCTCGCTGCGCCCGCACCTGCGCGCGCTCGCCTTCGACGCGCGCGCCGCCCGCTGGACGCTCGCACCCGGCCTGATCGGCCTCGCGGCGTTCGCCGTCCAGAAGCTGCGGCTCGCGCCCGATACCCTGCTCTCGAGCAGCGAGGCCGCGTGGCGCTACTGGGCGGACGGCCTCGAGATCCTGCACGCCGGCCGCGTCCCGCCGCACACGCTCCAGTGGGGCACGGA
>Ga0068868_100003899_pt1 | contig 10411 bp, 9 predicted proteins | sample KBSMisM42_FD_64660 | JGI IMG/M metagenome (GOLD analysis project Ga0068868, IMG submission 64660) | Miscanthus rhizosphere microbial communities from Kellogg Biological Station, Michigan, USA - KBS Miscanthus M4-2 | ecosystem: Host-associated > Plants > Roots > Rhizosphere > Soil ...
CGCGATCAATACGCCGTGCGACCAGCGATAGTTGTCAGGAAAGTAGGTGAACGACAGTTCGCCGTCAGGCAGCTTGGAGCTTGGCATGCAGAGTCCTTTGAGAATTGATTTACAGCCGGGTGCGGCGCGGAATTCCGCCGCGTGTATTACAAGCGAGGTATACCGGAGTCGATGATGATCTTGCGGAATTTCGCGACGTCGCGCTTGACGATCTCCGTGAATTCTTCCGGCGTATTGCCTACGGTGGCCAGCCCGAGTTGCTTGAACCGCTCGGCAGTTTCGGGCTCACGCAATGCTTGAGCGATGGCGCGTTGTGCGGTCCTTACGATTGTGGCCGGCGTCTTCGCGGGCGCAAACAGGCCATTCCAGAACTGGATGTCGAACCCTTGCACGCCCTGTTCGGCGAGCGTCGGCACGTCCGGCAGGATGGGGGAGCGTTGTGGACTCGTGACGCCGTACGCTTTCAGTTTCCCCGCCTGCAGATGTGTGAGCGTCGCAAGCGGTGTCAGCAGCGAGAGATCCGCTTCGCCTGACACGAGCGCGAGCTCCGACGGCGCGCTGCCTTTGTAACGCACGTTGGTCATTTGCAATCCAAGCTGCGCCCATAACGCATCGCCTGCAATTTCGCCGGTGGCGCCGGGGATTGCAACGTTCAGCTTGCCGGGCTGCTTCTTCGCCGCGGCGGCGAGATCGCCAATCGCCGTTCCGGGCAGGCGCGGATTCGCCGCGACAACCATGCCCGTGGTGGAAAATTGCGTGATCGCGGCAAAATCGCGCACCGGGTCGTAGGGCAGTTGCGCGTACAGCGTCGCGTTGACTGCATGCGTTCCGCTGTTGCCGACGGTAAACGTATGACCGTCAGGGGGCGACCGCGCCGCGATCTCGGTTGCGACCACACCGTTGTTGCTGGGTCGATTGTCGACGATGACCGACTGGCCGAATGCGGCAGTCAGCGCCGGCACCAGCAGACGGATCTGGATATCAGAGGGCCCGCCGGCAGCGGATGCAACGAGCGCACGGATCGGCCGCTTGACGGCACTCTGCGCGACGGCATCGGTCGAGAGAACCGCAGTCACCATACTGGCGGTGAACGCGAGAGCTGTTGCCCGCAGATAATGCAAGGTTAGAGGAGAGATGAACATAGGGGACGCACCTCGAAACAGGGCTGCTAGTTTCCGCCGATCATGCTGAGACAGTCAAACATCGATCGCCTGCCGCCGAGTTCTTATCATGATCGCTCGCCCACGTCAGGCGCATTCGGTGTAGATTGCGTGCGTAAATAAGATGCGATGGATTAAATACTTATTCTGGCTTTGTGCCGGCGCGGCCACAAGCCTCGGGCCAGGTGGGGCCATGGCGGCGCAGTCAACCGCGGCCTTTCCAGTGAAGCCCGTGCGATTGATCGTACCTTTTCCGCCCGGCGGCGCCGTTGATGTGATCGGACGCATCGTTGCTGTGCCGCTCGGAGAGCGGCTGGGACAACAGGTCGTCGTCGACAATCGCGGCGGGGCAAATGCGATCATCGGCACGGAGTTGGCAGCGAAGTCGGTACCCGATGGCCATACGATATTGATTGTGCCCGCCGGACACGCCATCACGCCGTTGGTCACGCGCAAACTCCCGTACGACACGCTCAACGATTTCGCCCCGATCGGTTTGATCGGAAACGGCGCGTACGTGCTCGTCATCAATCCGAATATTCCGGCGAAGACCATTGGCGACTTCGTAGCCTTGGCGAAGACGCGGCCGGGTCAGCTCAACTATGCCGCGAGCGGGCATGGCAATGCCACCCATCTCGCCGGCGAATTATTCAAGGTGCTGGCGGGCATCGACATGGTCGCCGTCATTTACAAGGGCGGCGGACCCGCCTTGACCGACGTGATTGGCGGCCAGGTCGCTGGTTTTTTCGCGGGCGTCGCGTCGAGCGGCGTGCAGATCAAAGCGGGCAGGGTACGGGCGCTAGGCGTCACGACGACGCGGCGATCGCTTGCTCTACCTGATGTGCCGACGATCGTTGAAGCGGGCATCGCCGGCTACGAGGTAGATGGTTGGTACGCGCTGCTGGCTCCAAAAGCGACGCCTGCTGCTGTCATCAAGCGCCTCAACGCCGACCTTGCACAGTTGCTTTCGTCAGCGGATGTGAAGGAGCGGCTTCTCGCGGCCGGCATTGACGCAAGTGCATCGACGCCCGCCCAGCTTCACGACCGGATTGCGCACGACATCGTGCGCTGGTCGGAGGTCGTAAAAAAAGCGCGCATCGCGATGGAATGAAAGTGGCGAAGCCGACGTCATACCGGCGAGTATTACGCCGGAGTACCGGCTGCAGATTCAGTGCGATCTAACGGTCGGGCATCTCCGCCTTGATATTGCCTTTCGCGACGACCGTCCGCCATTTCTCGACCTCCCGTTTCAGCAGTTCCTGCAGCGCACTAGATGTACCTGCGACGGGCTCAAAGCCTTCGCGCGCCATGCGTTCCTTCATGTCGGGAAGACGGATCACGCGATCGATTTCGCGCTGCCAGAGTTGCACGACGGTTCTGGATAAACCTTGCGGACCGATCACTGAATACCAGATTCCCGCTTCATAGCCCGGCACCGTGTCCGCAATCGGCGGCAAGTCGGGTGCTGCATTGGTGCGTTTCGCTGAGGTCACCGCAATGCCACGCAGGCGGCCCGTCTTCACGTGCGGCATGGTCGAAGCGACCGCGCCGAATATGAGCTGGATCTGACCGCCGAGCAAGTCCGTCATCGCCGGCCCGGTGCCCTTGTACGGAACGTGAGTCATTCGCGTGCCTGCCAGTTGATCGAATAGTTCCGTCGACATGTGAGTGATGCTGCCTATGCCGCTGGATCCATAGTTGAGAACCCCGGGCCGCGCCTTGTTATACACAATCAGTTCCTTGATGGTCGCGACCGGCAGTGAAGGATGCAATGCGACGATCGTGGCGCTATCGAAAATCTGCGTCACTGGCGTGATATCGCGCACCGCATCGTATGGCAGCTTGTAAATCGCAGCGTTGGTCGCATAGCTTGCCGATACAAGCGCCATAGTGTAGCCATCGGCCGCGGCACGTACGGCGGTCTCGACGCCGACGGTGCCGCCACCGCCCGCGCGATTATCGACGATTACTTGCCGGCCGAACGATTCAGAAAGGCTTTGCGCGATGAAGCGGGCGGCAACATCCGTGCCGCCGCCGGGCGCGAACGGGACGATCAGCCGGATCGGTTTGGTCGGGTACAGATCCTGTGCGCTTGCGCAAATCGCGGGAAGCGCGACGAATACAGCGAAAATTGCGACTACGCGCGACATGGTTTTCTCCGTCATCATGTATCGCGGCAGTTTCTTCGACGCGGACTAGACGTGTTCAAGTTGTTTGCGGAGCGGAGTGTTGTGCACCGTCCGATGCAGAATGCGGCGCTTCGGCATCCGCTGATCTCACCGCGACGAGCGCGAGCTTACACGCTTCCCCAATCTGGCATCGCGTTGACAGCAGCGGTCGGTCCAAGTTACATACAGGGGTCTCGAATCCCCGCTTGAACCGGCCAATTGAATCCCCCAACACCGCTCGCGAATATCGTCGTCGTTGAGCTTGGCCACAGCGTCGCAGCGCCGTTCGCCGGACAGATTTTCGGCGACCTCGGCGCCGAAGTCATCAAGATCGAGAAGACCAGTGGAGATGACGCGCGAACTTGGGGCCCGCCATTCTGGGAAGGCGCATCTGCGACATTCCAGCCGCTCAACCGCAACAAGAAATCGGTGGTGTGCGACTTGCGCGATCCGCAGCAGCTAACGGCGCTGAAGCGCTTGATTCACGAGCGCGCTGATGTTGTATTGCAGAACCTGCGTCCGGGGCAAGTGGCGCAGCTCGGCCTTGACGCGGGTGCGCTGATGACGATGAAGCCCGATTTGATTTATTGCAATCTCGGTGCGTTCGGCAATGCGGGACCATTGAAAGATCGGCCGGGCTACGACCCGCTGATGCAGGCCTTCAGCGGCATCATGAGTACTACCGGTGAGCAGGGTCGATCACCCGTCCGCGTCGGCGCATCGATTGTCGATATGGGCACCGGCATGTGGGCGGTCATCGGCGTTCTCAGCGCCTTGCATACACGCGCGCAAACCGGTAAGGGCAGTGTGGTGGACGTGTCGCTGTTCGAAACTGCGGCGGCCTACGTCTCACTGTTCGCGGCGCAGTATCAGGCATCAGGCGAGTTGCCGACGCGGCAGGGGTCCGGTGCCAATGGCATCGTGCCCTATCGCGCGTATACCACCCGCGACAGCGAATTAGTCGTCGCTGCCGGCAGCGACGGTCTTTTCCGGAAGCTGGCGCAAGTACTGGCGCATCCCGAGTGGGCGGATGATGCTCGCTTTACATCGAATCCCAAGCGCGTGGAACATCAGGTCGTCCTCTATGCGATGATCGAGCGAGAGATGGTGAAACGCAGCAACGCCGAGTGGATCGCGTTACTCGATGCGGCGGGCATCCCTTGCGCGCCGGTGCAAAGCGTCGCGGAAATGATCGCGCACGAGCAGACGCAGGCGCTGGGTTTGCTGCAGCAGGTGCCGGACAGTGCAATGAAGTTTGTCGGCCTTCCCGTGAGTTTCGATGGGTTACGTCCCGCGTTGCGCCGCCGGCCGCCAAAACTCGGCGAACACACCGACGAGTGTCTGAAGAAAGTGAAATAATAAATTATGAGCCTGCCTGCGTACGAAACGCTTTTGACTGAGATTGTGGAACCACATCTGCTCGTGGTCACGTTGAACCGGCCTCAATCGGCGAACGCTCTCAACACGCGAATGGGACTCGATTTCCTCGATCTGTGGACGCGATTGACGGAAGATGCCGGCGACGTACGTTGCATCGTGCTCACAGGCGCAGGCGATAAAATCTTCTGTGCCGGCGGCGATCTCAAAGAGCGCAACGGCATGACGCGCGAGCAGTGGCTGCGGCAGCACGAGATTTTTGAACGGCAGTACTGGACGCTTGCTGACCTATATCTGCCAGTGATCGCGGCGGTCAACGGTCACGCGTACGGCGGCGGGTTCGAGATCGTTCTGTCGTGCGATTTTGCGTACGCAGCGAATACGGCGCGTTTTGCGCTGCCTGAAGTTACGCTGGGCATCATGCCGGGCGCGGGTGGAACGCAGAACCTTCCGCGCGCCGTCGGCGAGCGCCGCGCGAAGGAAATGATCATGAGCGGCAAGCCGGTCAGCGCCGAGCAGGCGCACGCATGGGGCATCCTTAACGGCGTATGCGAGCCCGCGGAGTTGATGCCTAAAGTGCTTGCAATCGCGCGCACCATCGCCGGCAATGCGCCGCTATCGGTTCGGCAGATCAAAAAATCAGTGCGTTTCGGTATGCAGATGGAACTGAAAACCGCGTACCGCTTCGAGGTTGAAGCCTACAATCATCTCGTGGAAACCGAAGATCGCTATGAAGGCGTGCGAGCATTTAATGAAAAGCGCAAGCCGGTATTCAAGGGCCGCTGAATGCGCACCGTCGAATTAAACGGAGAAAATCATGCAAGCAGTTGATGTGATCGTCCGCGAAGTTGGGCTTCGCGACGGTTTGCAGATACATCCGACGTTCATGCCGACCGACCGCAAGATCGCCTGGATCGAAGCGGAAGCGGCGGCAGGCGTTACCGAAATCGAAGTGACGTCTTACGTGCCGCCCAAGCTCATTCCGCAGTTCGTGGATGCAGAAGAAGTCACGCGCCGCGCGCTTGATGTGCGCAGCCTGACAGTGGCGGCGTTGATCCCGAACTCGCGCGGCGCGGAACGCGGCATTGCGCTCGGCGTGCACAAGCTAAACTTTGTCATGTCGGTGAGCCGCACGCATAACCTGAAAAATGTGCGCCGCGAGCGTGAGGAATCGGTGACCGACTTCAAAAAAATCGTCGAGATGGTTCGCACGCATCGCGCGGGCGAGCGTGCGAAAGTCGTGGGCGGACTGTCCACCGCTTTGGGATGCTCTTACGAGGGACGCGTGCCCGTCGCGGATGTAGTCAAGTATGCGCTGCAGCTCGCCGCGGCAGGCGCCGACGAGATCGTCGTAGCCGATACGGTCGGGTATGCCGATCCGGTTCAAGTCCGGACTGTCTTTAAGGCAGTCATGGCGGAGCTTGACCCGTTGCCGGTTGCGGCTCACTTTCATGACACGCGGGGTACTGGCTTGGCAAACGTCGCGGCCGCTCTTGAATGTGGTGTGCGTCGCTTCGATGCATCGTTGGCCGGATTGGGCGGTTGCCCGTTTGCGCCCGGCGCCTCGGGCAACATCGTCATGGACGATCTTTGCTTCATGCTCGATTCGATGGGACTGCGCACCGGCGTCGATCTTGAAAAGCTGCTGCAGGTGAGAAGCATCGTGCACGAAGCGCTGCCGGACATCGAAATGCACGGCGCATTGGCGCGCGCGGGGCTCCCGCGCAATTACGTGCGCGCGGGCGAGCAGCGCGCAGCGTGAACATGCTGCACGATCAGCGCCATCCATAGCAAAGAGGAACCGACGCGCATGGATGACGCCGTAAAGGTGCAGGACGTCCGCTTTGCGCTGGGCGATGACTTTCCCGAAATCCGCGACAGCGTGCGCAAGATCTGTGCGCGATTTCCCGGTGCTTACTGGCGAGATCTCGAGGCGCGCCAGGCGTATCCCGGCGACTTCGTCAAAGCGCTGACTGACGCGGGATATTTAGCTGCGCTGATACCTGAGCAGTACGGCGGTGCCGGACTGCCGTTGCGCGCGGCTGCCGTGATACTCGAAGAAACCCACGCCGCCGGCTGCAGCGCGGGCGCGTGTCATGCGCAGATGTACATCATGGGCACCTTGCTGCGGCATGGCAGCGCAGATCAGAAGGCGCGCTATTTGCCGGGGATTGCGCGCGGGGACTTGCGCTTGCAGGCATTCGCGGTGACCGAGCCAACGACGGGCACGGATACGACGAGGCTCAAGACGCGGGCGGTGCGCGACGGCGACCATTACGTGATAGATGGGCAGAAAGTGTGGACATCGCGTGCGCTGCACTCCGATCTCATGCTATTGCTTGCGCGCACGACGCCGGTCGAGCAGGTAAAGAAAAAAACCGAAGGGCTGTCGGTGTTCCTCGTGGATATCGGCGCATGCCGCGGCAAAGGCCTCGAGATCAAGCCGCTGGCGGCGATGGTGAACCACAACACCACCGAAGTATTCTTCGACGGCGTGCGCGTGCCGGCAGGGAACCTGATCGGCCAGGAAGGCAAAGGCTTCCGCTACATTCTTGATGGCATCAATGCCGAACGTATACTCGTATCGTCGGAAGCGATCGGCGACGCGCGCTGGTTCACGCGCACCGCGGTCGACTATTCGAAACAGCGGATCGTGTTCGATCGGCCAGTCGGGCAAAACCAGGGCATACAGTTTCCGATTGCGCGCGCGCATGCGGAGACCGAGGCCGCGGACCTCGTTCTGCGTAAAGCCGCTGCATTGTTCGATGCGGGGTTGCCGTGCGGGAATGATTCGAACATGGGCAAGATGCTCGCGGCGGACGCCGCATGGCATGCAGCGGAGGCGTGCATGCAAACGCACGGCGGTTTTGGCTACGCACGTGAGTACGACGTGGAGCGCAAATGGCGCGAAACGCGGCTCTTCCAGATCGCGCCGGTGTCGACTAACCTCGTGCTCGCGTACATCGGCGAGCATATTCTCGGCATGCCCCGGTCTTACTGAGCCTGCGAGCAGCGAACTTGTCGCAATCAAATATCAGCCTGACGCAATCGCTGGCGCGCTTCATCGTCGAGCCGGGCTTCGACTCCCTCCCGGTAGAAGCTGCGCGCATCGTCAAGACGGGTTTCATCGACACCGTGGCGACGATGATCGCGGGACGCGATGAGCCCGTCGTGCGGATCATGCGCGAATTCGTGGCAGCGCGGCAGTCGCGCGTGCGAGAGGCGCAGGTGCTGTTCAGCGATGATATGGCTGCGAGCGCCGATGCAGCGCTCATCAACGCCACGGCAGCGCATGCACTCGATTACGACGATGTCGCGCTTGGCGGTCATCCCAGTACCGTGCTGGTCCCTGCAATCCTCGCGACGGGTGAGTCGCTTGGCGCTTCAGGGGCAGAAGCGTTGCGCGCGTATCTTGTCGGCTATGAGGTTTGGGCGGAACTTCTTTCTCGCGAGCCCGATGCATATCACGTGAAGGGTTGGCATCCCACAGCAGTGCTGGGCACGGTGGGTGCAACGGCCGCGGTTGCATATCTGCATCGCTTATCGCAAGAGAAAAATCGCAATGCGCTTGCGGTTGCGGCGAGCATGGCGAGCGGTCTAGTGGCAAATTTCGGCACGATGACGAAGCCGTTGCACGCGGGACGCGCTGCGTCATGTGCGATCGACGCGGTCCGTCTTACTATCGGCGGACTCACTGCCGCGCCCGATGCGCTCGAGCACCATGCCGGTTATCTTGCCGCACTGTCTCCGCAAGGACGAGCCGATCGCGCAGCAGCAACGCCCAAACTTCGGAACGAGTTGCGTATCCTCGACGCCGGTTTATCGATCAAGCGTTATCCGATGTGTTACGCGACGCACCGCGTAATCGATGGCGTGCTCGCCCTCGTGGCGAACGACGACGTGCGAGCCGGCGACGTGACGCAGGTGCACGCAACCGTCGGCACCGCTCAGGCGTCGATGCTGCGCAATCATGCGCCGCGCACCGGGCTGGAGGCAAAGTTCAGCCTCGAGTTTGCGGTCGCATCAGCGCTCGTGGCGCGAAAGGCCGGGTTGCGCGAATTAACCGATGAGTTCGTCAATCGCCCCGAAGTGCGCGACGTAATGACCCGTGTGAATACGACCACCACCGACACGCAGTGTCCCGTCGAGCCGATATTCGCACTCACCGATCGCGTCGCGCTCGAACTCAGTGACGGGCGCAGATTGGACTCCGGTGAAATCCGGTTCGCTCGTGGCAACGCGAAGTGGCCGTTGAGCGATGCTGATCTCAAAGCGAAATTTTTTGATTGCACGGCAGGCGCCGATGATCTCGACGCTGCGTCGTTATACGAGCGCCTTATCGCAATCGAAGAACTCGCGTCCGTGCGCGAACTGGGAACCCGGCATCAGTAACGTTGCCCGGCCGTCCATGGCAGCGAACGCTGGGCAGCAAAACCTGGATCCGATCGCGTGGTCTTCTCACTTGCTGGCGCTGGCCGCGCGCTTCGGCGATGCGCCGGCAGTGAATGACGGCAAGGAAACCATCACTTACGCTGAGCTCGCCCGGCGTGCCCATGCAATTGCGGCGCAACTAAAGGCACATGGCATCGAAACCGGCGAGCCCGTCGGCATGCTGCTGCCGAACAGCATCGCTGCGGTGTGCGTCTCCTACGCAATGATGCTCTGCGGCGCGTGCGAGACGTCGATTGCATGGAGCTCCACCGATGCGGAGCTAGGCTGGGCAATTTCGCTCGCCAAAGTCAGTCGCGTTGTAACAACGAAGCGACGCGAGGCCGCGGTGCGCAGCAACGCATGTGAAGTCTTGTTGGTCGACGATATGAGATTCGATGGCGCGGCAGCAGGTTGCGCGCCGGTGCCTTCCCATGCATGGGGCCGCATTTTTTTCTCTTCGGGCACCACCGGCAAACCCAAAGGCATCGTCTACAGTCATGAACGGCGCTGGCGCGGCAACGAGTTGCTGAAATCGGTATTGCCATGGGTGCCGCAGCCTGGATCGCGCATCTTGCTGATGACGCCGTTTACACACGGTGCATCACTCCTCACATACGCGTGGCTCGATCACGGCGGTGAAGCGATATTGCTCGATGGCGTCGACCCGCCGCAGCTGGAAGCGATTCTAAACCGCGGCGACGTCGAAGCGCTGTTCGCACCGCCGACCGTAATTGCGAAGCTCGCGAGCGCATTTGGCACGCGTCACTTCCCCGGCGTGCGCTGCGTTTTCACCGGGACGCAGACGCTTACGCCGGCGATGTAAGAGAGAGCAAAGTGCATGTTTGGTCCGGTGGTGCGCATCACCTATGGCAAGACCGAGTGCACCAATCCGATCACGATACTCGACGCGAACGATGCCGACGCTGTATTCCGCGAGCGCAACGATGAACCCGGCGCATGCGTCGGCTGGCCGGCGTCCGGCGTCGAATTGTCCGTGCGCAGCGACAACGGTATGGACGTGCGAGCCGGTGCCCCGGGCGAAATCTGGCTGCGCGCACGCCATATGTATATCGGCGAGATTGAAGCAGACGGTTTTCATCCGCTCGGCAGCGATGAGTGGCACCGCACGGGCGATTTCGGCCACATCGACGAGCGCGGACGACTATGGCTCGAAGGCCGCGTGGCAGACATCATCAAAACCGGCGGCTACAAGGTGAGTCCTGATGAGATCGAAGCAGTGTTGAGCGGACTTGCCGCATGCAGCGAAATCTGCAT
>Ga0068868_100003903_pt1 | contig 10409 bp, 9 predicted proteins | sample KBSMisM42_FD_64660 | JGI IMG/M metagenome (GOLD analysis project Ga0068868, IMG submission 64660) | Miscanthus rhizosphere microbial communities from Kellogg Biological Station, Michigan, USA - KBS Miscanthus M4-2 | ecosystem: Host-associated > Plants > Roots > Rhizosphere > Soil ...
ACCCAGGCACACGCCTTCCAAAAAAAGCAGGCTGATACGATTTCTACCAGCGATGTGCAGTTTACGAATATCCCTACTGCTGCCGATAGTATCGCTATACGTAAAAAAGCCGCTGCCGAGGCCGCAAAAACAAAGCCTGCTTCTCAAACTACAGTAGCAAAGCCGGAAGCGCCAAAAACGCTATGGCAAATTTTCATCGAAGGTCTACTGGGCGGATTTACAGCTTTACTGCTGCCATGTATTTATCCTTTGCTCCCTTTGACAGTAAGCTTCTTTACCAAGCAGAGTGGAACCAGGGCCGGCGGGATATTTAAATCGATTATTTATGGCTTATCGATTATTATCATATATGTATCGTTAGGGCTGATCATCACTATTGCGTTTGGCTCAGATGCGTTAAACGCTTTGTCGACGAATGGCATTTTCAATATATTTTTCTTTTTGTTACTGGTTGTTTTTGGTATTTCCTTTCTCGGCGCGTTCGAAATTGTTTTACCAAGCTCACTGGCAAACAAATTAGACCAGAACTCTGACCGGGGCGGAATGATCGGCATATTTTTCATGGCGTCGACACTGGTTGTCGTGTCATTTTCATGCACCGGACCAATTATTGGGACACTACTGGTTGATGCCGCTTCCAAAGGCGAACGCCTTGGTCCCGCTATGGGTATGCTCGGTTTTTCAGCAGCATTGGCCATTCCGTTTACCATATTCGCCATGTTCCCTTCTATGCTTAAAAGCTTACCAAAATCAGGTGGATGGCTTAACAGCGTGAAGGTAGTACTAGGTTTCCTCGAATTGGCATTTGCTTTAAAATTCTTGTCAAATGTCGATCTGGCTTATCACTGGAATTGGTTCGACCGCGAAGTTTTCCTTTCGCTGTGGATTGCCATCGGCCTTTTATTGGGTTTATATCTTATCGGCAAAATCAAATTTCCGCACGATAGCGAAATGACGGCATTATCTATACCGAGGTTTTTTATCTCTCTGATCGTATTTGCCTTTGTTATTTACATGATACCTGGCCTATGGGGAGCGCCGTTGAAAACGATCAGCGGCTTTTTACCACCAACAGCTACCCAGGACTTTGATCTTTCAAGAAATGCATCTTCGTCGTCGGCTGCGCCGGTCCAGAATGTTTCCATCAAAGAGAAGAAATATGAGGACCTGTTTAAAAGAGGCAAACACAATGGGCTGAATGAATGGTACGATTACGAACAGGCATTACAAGTATCCAAAGAGCTTAAGAAGCCTGTGTTAATTGACTTTACCGGTTGGAATTGCCCAAATTGCAGAAAGATGGAAAACAATGTTTGGTCTAATGCACAGGTATTTAAGCACATGCAAAACGATCTAGTATTACTGGAGCTTTATGTTGACGAAAAGACGGCCTTACCTTTATCAGAGCAATATACGTCATCATATAGCGGAAAGCATATAACCAATATTGGCGCGAAAAACAGTGATTATGAGGCCTCTAAATTCGGAGCTAATTCACAACCCTATTATGTAATAATTGATAGTGAGGGTAATGTGCTGGAACCTCCGCAGGGCGCTAATTATTCTGTCGATAACTATATAAAATTCCTCGAAAGCGGCATCAATGCTTACAAAAAATAGCACAGAGCCAAAAATAAATGTAAATTCGCGCTGAAAATTGATAGTGTTATTATAACACAAATCATATTTGATAAGGATTTTTTGCGTTTATTATTTGCAGGACGGGTTTCTTAGCCCGCCGTACTACCAAAAATGGCTGACATAACAAATATCGGGCTTTATACTTCGGGCGGTGATGCGCCGGGCATGAATGCTGCCATACGGGCAGTTGTACGTACAGCTTTATATTACAATATTAAAGTTACCGGGATCCGCAGGGGTTACGAAGGAATGATCACTGGCGATCTGTTCGAGATGGACCGCAGATCGGTTTCTAATATTATTCAAAAAGGCGGCACTATACTCAAAACTGCCCGCAGTGAGCAATTTCGTACCAAAGAAGGCCGCCAAATTGCTTATGATAATCTAAAAAGTTTTGGTGTTGATGCCCTGATCGGAATCGGCGGTGACGGCACTTTCAGAGGAGCCAGCATATTTGGTGAAGAGTTTGACATTCCGGTTATCGGTTTGCCAGGCACTATCGATAATGATATGACCGGCACCGATTTTACTATCGGTTATGATACTGCCATTAATACCGTGATCAATGCAGTGGATAAGATCAGGGATACGGCCGAGTCGCATGACCGCCTGTTTATTGTCGAAGTAATGGGTCGTGATTCGGGGATGATCGCACTGAGGGCTGGTATTGCATCAGGCGCCGAACATATTTTGATCCCCGAAAGAAAGGCAGGCCTTGCCAGTTTATTTGATAGACTTGAAAATGGCCGTAAGGATAAAACTTCCCGCATAGTCATCGTAGCTGAAGGCGAGAATGAAGAAGGCGGTGCATTTGAAATCGGGCGCAAGGTAAAAGAGAAATTCCCCCATCTGGATACGCGAGTTTCTGTACTCGGTCACATCCAGCGTGGTGGCAAGCCTACTTGCATGGACAGAGTATTGGCAAGCCGCACCGGCGTTGCCGCTGTTGAAGCATTAAAATTGGGTTATCGAGGAGAAATGGTTGGATTGATCAACAACGAGATCATGTTCACACCTTTTGAGCATGCCATAAAACACCATACGGATATCGATCCTAACGTGATAAGAATAGTAGAAATGCTATCCTTATAAATTGAACCGCGAATCGATAAAAGTTTTATTGACGATCACACGAATTACTTCGTCAATTTCCTGCGTTACCGTATGCAGGTGATCCATAATTTGCTTATTCTCCGGGTTGCTGAAGTTTTCCCTGTCCAAAATATTAAGCAGACCTATCATGCTGGCAACCGGCCGACGTAGTTCATGCGAACTTAATGAAGCAATATTTTTCAGGCGTTCGTTTTGATCTATCAGGGCCTCTTCCGTTTTTAGCCTTTCAGTAATATTTCGGGCAAAGCAGCCAACTCCAATGATCTTGTCCTTTGTCCCCTTGTAAATCGGGTTAAAGCTTACTTCGAAATGCTCGGCCTCTTTAGTTTTAGGGTTAATGCTATCATGCCTGATCACATATCTTTCTCCATCAAAAGCCCGCTGGTAGTATGATCGCCATTCCGAATTGATGTCATCTGTAGTACCAGAGTATTGGTACGCATTATCGCCTTCTTCCGGCACAACCCCGGTAGTTGCCGATATGCGTTTACGATAAGCGCTATTCATGTAAACGTACTTGCCTTCACGGTCTATGGACCAGGTAAGGTCCTCGGTATTATTGATCAGTGCCTCCAGATTATTTTTTGTCCACAGGATCTCTTCCTGCACATGCATTTCATAAGTAATGTCGCGCATAAACACGGTGAGGCCCTCGCTTGCGGGGTAAACTGTTGTATTAAACCATTTACTCAACGGCTTAAAATATTCGGTAAACTGTACGCTTACCTCCTCATTCATGGCTTTGCGGTAAGCATTTTCAAATTCGGTAGCAATAATGCCCGGGAAAATGTCCCATATTATCGACCCCAATATTTCCTCGCGCGCCTTACCGGTTATCTTTTCAAAAGCACTGTTTACCCTGATGAACTTCCAGTCGTTATTGACGATAAAAAACGCATCGGTGATGCTTTCAACAAAGCTGTTGAGCTTTTCGGATGCCTTTTTCACCTCCTTCTCTATCTCGATATTTTGTGTTACATCCTGTCCTACGCCCTGCAATTCGGAAACTTCGCCGTTTTCATCCAGGATAGCAATAAATTCCCACTTAATCCAATGACTGTTGCCATCGGTATCTGTCTTTCTATGTTTAAGGCTTATCACCTTGCCCGGGTTTTTGATACAATTTTTGAATGCCTGCTCACACAATTCGTATTCGTCAGGTGAAACAGTTTTTGAAAAAGAGGCACCGATAATTTCTTTCTCTTTATATCCCAGCGTCTTAAAAAACCAGCGATTGGCAAAGGTGAAGTTATAATCGGCATCAATGCGCACCAGAAAATTGGTTTGCGAATCCACCAACGAGGTAAGGAATTGTTCCCGACGTTTCAAAGCTTCCTGCTGCAATACTTTTTCGGTTACGTCAGTAGCTATAATGATGCGACAGCTATGGTTATCATATTTTATTTCGTGACCTGTTACTTCGGCATAAACAATCTCACCTTTTTTATTCATATGCCTCCAAACACCAGCATTGTTGAACCCATGCAAACTGCTTTCCGGAATAGCCTTCTGATACAGGTAATTATTAAATTTTGCCAAATCGAAACGAGGGCGGATATCTCGTATGGTCATGGACAAAAACTCGTCTTCGCTGTAACCATAGTGCTTCAATGCTGCATCATTCACCTTCATTATGCGAAGCGTGGGCAGCTCATATATCCACATCGGCGTAGGGTTGTTATGGAACAACATGCTGAAATCCCCTAAAGACTCCTTTAGGTTAAAGCTCACCTGCTTTTGGGAGGAAACATCGACAATTACGCTTAGAATAACTTGATGATTGGTCTGCTCGTCGGTAATGTATTGCTTTCTGTGCTGAACCCATTTTACTTTTCCGCCTTTGGCGATGATACGGTAAGTGCGCTCGGTCAACTCTTTACCGTCTGCCTTTCGGCTTGGTGTAACCAGGTCGTCGTGGTCGCGGGGATCGATAATCTCGTCCCAAAGGTTTATGTTTTTCTGAAAACCTTTTGCCTGGTATCCTGTAACGGCATATATACTCGGGCTGATGAACAGGTATTTCTGTGTGTCTGCATCAAAAGCCCAAACGCAATCGTTCAGCGCCGCAAGAAGACTATTCAGCATAAAGTAGTATTACAATGTTTTTTTGGCAGCTTTATAAAGGTATCTATTTTTTGTATGGCTAACAATCTCATAATAATTTATCAGCTACCTCTTTCCAGTTTTTTACCCGCTCGTACTCTGTGATAAAATGGTTATGTGGTGATGAAAACAATAATGTGCGCCCGTTAAAACCAACAAAATTGCGGATACGGTCATCAATCATGATCTGCGTATCAACGATCTTATTGCCACAGAAAATGATGTTCTTCCAGCTGATAAAAGGAAAATGCTCAGCCAGCCAATCGTATTTATCGATCAATGAGTTAGGGAACTCCATTGCTGCCGAAACGATGTAGACATCATATTTATCACACAGCTCTTTCACCACCTCGCGGGCGCCCGGCATCACTTTCAGATCACGGAAAAACCCCGGCTGATGGAGATAGGCTTTCAGAGTTGCTTTTATCTCTTCAGGCAGCATTTCATTAAACTCTTTGCCGTCCATCTGGTCGAGGCGGATGACGGTATCATGTTCCTTTTTATAAAGCTCAATGAACTTGTCGATCGTGTCGGCTATCACTTCGTCCATATCTATGGCGATGCGTATTTTGTTTGTCATAATAATAGGCCACAAGTTGATAAAATTTTTTAAAAAGTGCCTATTATTTAATTGATTATAAGATTTAGGAATTAAAATAAATTTTTCTACCTTTGCATCCCCGCAGAAGGAGACTCCGGGGATAATGTTGAATACATAAAACTTTAAAATGGCAACTAAAATCAGACTGCAAAGACATGGTAAAAAAGGAAAACCTTTTTACTATATCGTAGTGGCAGATGCGCGTGCTCCAAGAGATGGCCGCTTCATTGAGCGTTTAGGTTCATACAACCCAAACACCAACCCTGCTACAATTGACATTAATTTTGACAAAACTCTTGATTGGGTAAACAGTGGTGCTCAGCCTACCGACACCTGCCGTGCTATCCTTTCATACAAAGGCGTTTTGTACAAAAAACACTTACAGGGCGGCCTTAAAAAAGGTGCTTTGACCGAAGAACAAGTTGAGTCTAAATTCCAGGCGTGGCTTGATCAGAAAGACGGCAAAATCACTGGCAAAAAAGAAAGCCTGTCTACAGCAAAACAAGACGCACGTAAAGCTGCTCTTGCTGCTGAAGCTAAAAAGAAAGAAGAAAAAGCTGCTGCAATTGCTGCTAAAAACGCTCCTGCTGTTGAAGAAACAGAAGAAGTTGCTGAAGAAGTTGAAGCACCTGCTGCTGAAGCAGAAGCCGAAACTCCAGCTGCAGAAACCGAAGCTGATGCATCAGCAGAAGCGGAAAGCGCAGAGTAATCTTATAAAAAGCTTAATAAATAGCGAAGTGGTTAAAAACGCTTCGCTATTTTTGTTTTAAACAGAACTGTCATTTCGATGAGCAGGAAGGGCAACAGCAGGGGGGTGCAAAGAGAAATCTTCTACGACCTGCATAGCGGACTTTGCAAATCGTAGCAGATTTATATTGACATGAAAGACCATTTCAAAATAGGGACCATCATCAAAACTAGGGGCTTAAAAGGCGAACTGCAAATGTTTGTCGATTTTGAGCAACTGCAGGATGTTAACTTTACTGCCGTGTTTTTTGACATGGCCGGTAAACTGGTGCCTTATTTTGTTGAATCGGTTAAATACCAGAAAAATACCGCCTGGCTTTTCCTGGAAGATGTGGACACCATCGAGAAAGCATCCAAACTGGTAAAAAAGGATCTTTATCTTTCCAACAAACTCAAACCTAAAAAGAAAAAGAACGAGTTTACCCTGAAAGACCTGAAAGGTTTTATCGCCATTGACGAAAATGAAGGTGAACTGGGCGAAATACTCGAAGTGCAGGAATTGCCTCATCAATATATCGCTACCGTCCATTACCAAAACTGCGAAGTGTTGTTCCCCCTAAACGAAACCATCATCAAAGGGATTGACCTAAACAGCGGCGAGGTTTATGTTGATCTGCCGGAAGGGTTGCTGGATATTTATTTGGGATAGGGAAAGGTATTATCAGGCGGTAGCGGGCATATTTCTATCATTATTTTTTTACCTTATGATAGTAGACTTCAAAACTACGGGTTAATTTATTTTTCGTAACAATTACTTCAATTTGCCTTGAAGAATCTATCCAGATTTTCTCTTTGTATGTATTTTGATAATGCGAATCTAATTCTTCAATGACCGTTTGATAATCGTTGAGATTGTTATAAAAAATTGTAGACGAAATACAAATACCGTAAGTATCAAATAAAAAAGAATAATTCTTAGTATGTATGGTGTCTTGCAGTGGTACTATTCCCATTCCAGATGCTTGTATTTTTTTCATATAAGCACTGTCCTGTAATACGTCATATTGGAAACCCATAATATAATTTCTGTCGGGCGTAACTTGACCATTAAATCGCCTGTAATTTATTTTAAAAAGTGAGTCCATTATGCGTTTTTGAGGTCTATCAATAAAAACTTCCTGGGCTTGTGTAAATGAATATCCGAAAAAGAGGAGAAATAAAATAACTAATGATTTAATCATTTTAATAAGGTTTATTTGAAGATACCGATTTTCAAATAAAGATGTCCCATATAGATAAAAGCACTTCTTCGAAGTGCTCACTAACAAATATCAAATTTTATCTAAATACACAATTTAATCAATTGTCACTCTGAACGTTGCCTATCATTGTCGTAATAAATAAAAAATTAAACCAAATAAAATAATTTCCGTAAAATGGGTTGTTAATCTTTTATAATTCAAACTAAAAATGCTCAAATCAGCACGTATTCCTTTATCCTTTTTGATAACCGGTATCTGCTGGGCTTTATTTAGCAACCCAATTATTACCCTGTTTTACCGGCATTTGGCGCCTCATGAGCAGGACTCCTACAGGAGTTTAAATGACCTGGTATTCGTGATCATCATCAGCTATGTGTTGTACGTCAAGATCAAAAAACAGCAGCTTAAGCTGACCAAATCAGAAGAAGAATACCGCCAATTATTTGAGTCCAACCCTAATCCACTCTGGATATATAATGAAAAGCTGGAATTTGTTAAAGTGAACGACGCGGCAGTTGAGAAGTATGGATATAACCGAAAAAAATTCCTGAAAATTACTGTTGATAAGATCCACTCCGTAGAAGGCGACCATGTGCTTAGCGAATATTTAAAGGATTTTCAGAGCGAAGCGCGCCTTTCCAGTATAAAAGAACATGTAAAGTCGACCGGTGAAACATTTATGGTTTCTATCGTTTCGTACCCGGTATTGTTCCAGGACCAAAGCTGCAACCTGGTAATGGCAACCGACATTACAGAGCTGATTGAAAAAGAAAGAAAACTACAGGACGCTTATCAACGCATCAAAACATCTAACGAAGCACTTATGCAGATCGCATGGTCAAATTCACACGAGCTTCGTAAACCGCTTTGCTCTATTATGGGCCTGGTAACCTTACTAAGAGAAGCCAGTGATAATGAAAGAGAAGAGTTCCTGCGTCTGCTGGAAATATCCTCCGTTGAGCTGGATATGGTTTTAAGACAAAACAACGAAAAGGTAGACGAAATCGGCGTGCTGGAACAATCGGCATAACCACAAATCATCGCTTGGTGTTATATTTTTCTTTGTGATTAAAATCAAACATTCTTGATATAGTGAACCCTACCCGGTACTGACCCCGCCCATAATCTGACGTGGTATTGCTCAAATAATTCATCTCATTAACTGCCCTTGAATTTGTAACATTAAGCGTGAACACGTGTCCGCCGGTTACCACCTGCATGCCTACGCCTAAAGGATCACTGAAGCCTGCATTGTTATTCCTGAACGAAGAAAATGGATGGGCATAATCAACAACCAAGCTCATCAGTTTGGTTACCTTTAAGCTTGCTGTGGCCGAAAGTGAGAAAATGGCGTTTTCATTTCCTGGCTCATTGGGCTCGGGCAAATTATTATATAATATTGAAGGCGCTACCTGGAAAGAAAAGATATGCGAAAACTTACGGGCAAATATGGCTTGTCCAAAGTATGACCAACGGTCGCCAAAAGAGCTGTATGTATTATATGGCCTCACTCCGGCCTGACCTATCAGCGAAATTGCCAATGGGAAGCTATCATCATTTGTCTGGTGCAGCGCAGCATACTTTAATTGTCCGCTAACCAATCCGCCTACGGTAGGTATGGTGCTTCTTCCTATATTGATATTCAGGTCGTTAGTCAACCCATATTCCAGACCAATGTATACATCCGCAACAGCATCCAAACCGAAAAAGGTTTTACCTCCGCCCAGGTTACCCGCAGCATCGCCAAACCGGTGGATGACCAGGACATTCAGGTTATTCTTTTTAATTGTTTCAGTCGACTGCGTTAAAATGAGCCTGGAAGATTCAAAAATTGTAACGGGCCCATGCTGCTTATCGCTGCTCATGGAATTGAATAACGAATCAGTTGCTGTGACCTGCGCCATTACGCCTGTACTTATTGCAAGAAATAATATAGTTAGTAAACTCTTCATAGGTCAAATCTATTTATGGAATGTTTTTATAAGGATTGTAAGTGGCCGAAACGGTTATCTTAATACTCTCAGCTATGTGGTAAAATAAAATCTGCGGTATATCTATATGGTGATCGGCGCATTTTACCATAAATTCTGATGCCGTGCTGACGATGCCATTTTTTATGGTCACGGTACCCTGGATGGTTCTTTTTTCAGTGATTCCGTGTACAGTCAAGTCTCCGATGACATTTACGGGGTACGTACCGTCTTTGGCCGCATCGATATGCTCTTGTATTTTCCCTTTAAAAATAGCCCTTGGGTATTTATCACTTTCCATATAATCCGAGTTGAAATGCTGCTGCATAAATGCCTTTTCAAACTGGAAAGTTGATATGGGCACACTAAAATTCAACTCGCCGGTAGTGGCATTGTATACCGATACGCCAGATGAAGTTACTGCTTTAATATCTTCTATCAGTGCGCTGGAAAAAAGTGTTATTCTGGCATTTTTACAGGTATAGAGATCCTGTCCCGTTTTGGTAATACTCAAAAGGCTTAGTAAAAAAATGCAGACATATTTCATCATTTATGAAGCTTCTGTGATGTGGCTGAATAAATAAATATCTGTCGGTACGGCTATAAGGTTAATTGTTTATGAGAGGACCATAAGCAAATTTTGGCACTAATATAAGGGATGGGACTTATAAATTAGGTATGAAAGGTTTTTTGGTCACAAATACTATTGATACTTAAAAAAATTTGTAAAACATACTTGACATTTGTCAAATATGTTGGACACTATATATCAAATGGGACAAAGTTTTTTATTATGGCTGTTTTAATTTTGATGTATCAATAGACATTTTAACTGAATCAGCTCTCATTGCACTATCAGCCATCCTAGCACTATCTAAAGAACCTTGATAATAAGCATCTGATCTGTGCTTCTTTAATTCCCAAAAATTACCAAGCATACCAAAATAGTCATTCGTATGATCTTTATAAAAAGCACATATAAATAGATTTAAAGGTCGCTTTAACCCATCATAGCTTTCACGACCTAAATAT
>Ga0068868_100003910_pt1 | contig 10401 bp, 7 predicted proteins | sample KBSMisM42_FD_64660 | JGI IMG/M metagenome (GOLD analysis project Ga0068868, IMG submission 64660) | Miscanthus rhizosphere microbial communities from Kellogg Biological Station, Michigan, USA - KBS Miscanthus M4-2 | ecosystem: Host-associated > Plants > Roots > Rhizosphere > Soil ...
CTGGACGCGGGGACATCACGCCTTGAAGGTCGGATTTGAAGCCCGTTTCACGCATTCCCGTGGATTTAATGGCAGCGATAATCCGGACTTCTACACGATACCGATCGTCACCGTTGGCGCGGGCAGCACTGCGGTTACTGGAATAAACACAATCTCCGGTCTGACGGGCTCCAGTATCACCACTGCCCAAAACCTGCTGCTGGACTTGTCCGGCTCTGTTTCGGACGTCACGATATCCAACGGTTTCAATGTCGTGAATCCAACCGACACGTCGTTTTCCGCACAGGCGCGCGTGAAGGACTACCATCAGAACGAATGGGGCGCCTTCGTGAAAGACGACTGGAAAGTTCGCAAGGATTTGACCTTGAACATCGGACTTCGATACGACTTCTACGGCGTGCCGTACGAAGCACGCGGCATGAATGCATCTCCGGTTGGCGGCTCCGCGGGATTATTCGGGATTACGGGTACCAGCCTGGCAGACTTGTGGCAACCCGGACATTTTGCTGGTCAGGATACTCAGCTGGAACTGATCGGCAAGCATTCACCGAATCCTGACAAACTTCTTTTTCCGAATGATTGGAATAACTTTGGTCCCGCGGTTGGATTCAGCTGGTCTGTCCCATGGTTCGGCGAGGACAAAACCGTCGTGCGCGCCGGGTATGGAATCAGCTATCAGGGCGCCGCATCATTCAATGCGGGTCTCAGTTTGTTCGTTGGGAACAACCCGGGACTGTCGACCCTTCCGTCCCTGACAACGATGGGGCTCGGGTCCCAATTCTTCAATTTCACTTCACCAAACCTTCCGGTTCCCGTACCGTTGCCCACTTCGGTAACGCCGCTGGCGGTGGAACCATACGGTGTCAAGGTGAACCCGGTGCAGGGTTTCTCCAACGACCGAGCGAATCCTTACATTCAGAACTTCAATTTCGAGATTCAGCGTGAGCTGGCCAAAAACCTGACGATGGAGGTCCGATATGTCGGAAGCAAGGGAACGCGCCTATATGGGGGAATTTCCATCAACGATGTGAACATCTATGAAAACGGAATCCTGGACGCGTTCAATACGACGCGTGCGGGCGGCAATGCGGCGCTATTCGATCAGATGCTGGCTGGACTGACTCTTAACCCGGGCACTAATGCTGCCCTTGGACAGGGTGTCGTCAACGGCACAACCCTGACGGGTTCAGCGGCGCTGCGCGGCAACAGCAACTTCAAAACGTTTCTGGCGAATGGAAATGTTGGCCAGTTTGCGAGCCTGCTGAATACTTCCGCAGTTGCCACGGGTAAAGCGGGAGGATTGGTGGCCAATGGAGGCCTGCCATCGAATTTCATCGCCGCAAATCCGCAATACGCACTGTCCATCATGGCAGCAAATCCGGGCAGTTCCACCTACCATTCCATGAATGTTCAGGTCACCAAGCGGCTTTCCCACGGATTCACGAACCAGTTCGCATATACCTGGAGCCGCAGTCTTGGAGAAAGCGGCGGCGATGGAGCAACCGAATATTGGGATCCGAGAAATCAACATCTGAACCACTCGCTGCTTCCGTTTCATCGGACTCACGATTTCCGGAGCAACGGGACGCTGGAACTGCCTTTTGGTCCCAACAAGAAATTTGTCAGCGATGGTCCTCATGTCCTGCAAAAGATTGTCGAGCGATGGCAGCTGGGCGGAATTTTCCGATGGAGCTCCGGCGCTCCGGTGACTATCACGGCAGCGTCCGCGGAAACAACCTGGTCTCCAATTCCCGTGACCGTCAACCTTGCGCGGACTCCCAATACGCCGATGATCCTCGGCGATTTTGCCAAGAGTATCGGCAAGATCACCAGTACCTCTACCGGCGGTTATTACTTCGCCGGTTTGACGCAGGTGGACGATCCATCGCGAGCCAACATCACGACGCTCCAGACATTGCAGGGATCTGTTTCAAACAAAGCCATACAGGATGCCAGTGGAAAAATCATCCTGGCGAATCCTGCTCCCGGTACGATTGGAACTCTCGGCCGCACATGGATCGAAGCTCCGACTCATGCGAATTTCGATGTGAACATTCTCAAGCGCATCAAAATTACCGAACGCACGGAGTTTGAAGTTCGTGTCGATGTCATCAATGTGATGAACAATCCAAGCTGGGTCTTTGCGGCAGGCGGTACGGATATCAACAGTGCAAGTTTCGGTAGGCTGACCGCAGCGGATCCGACGGGAGGCGTGAATCAGGCGGATAACACCGTTGCCAACCGTCGATTTACGTTCAACGCGAGGCTGAGTTTCTAGAAAATCAGTGACGGTCTTTGGAGAGCGCCACTTCGCCACGCTTCACAGCAACGGCGGCAATGATGCTTGTCAGAACGACCACACTCAGCAAAATCGCTGCAGCAGTCTCGAGCGCCTGGACAATGTTCGACATGAGAACCTCCGATTGGGATGATACTCGAATCCTGGAGGAATTTTCGCGCGATCGATGCGGCTCGTGACACACACCTGTCCAAAATAGGAAGACCACCGACGCTTTCCCGCTCGAATACGGATTCGGCCATTTCCAGATGTTCACGTGCTCCTGGAAAACACCGCCGAATTTTCGCGAACAGCTGTTTCGCACGGCGAGTCCGGCAGGAGCAGCCCGCATGCGCATTCTTCATCCTGCCTACCTTTCCAGTTACGCCCTCAATCGTCTCAGGATCTACTTATATTATCGATGGTATTTAATAACGGCCGACCTGGGTGATCACTGGGCACAGGTTTTGAGATTGCCAAATTGAGGACACTGGAATGAATCGACAAGAGCTTCGCAAAAATGTTTCGGCGAGATATCGCCGCATACTGTCTTCAGGAGCCGGGGCGGCATCGGCCGTAGTTTCGGGTCGTTACAGAAATATCAAGATTGTGATGCTTTGCATCGCGCTTCTTTCTGTCTGGGGCTGCAGCAGTCCGGAATCACCCGCGCCATCAGCGAACCTGCTGATGGCGCAGCCCGTTCAAGCCACGGCACCTGGAGCGCCACCGACGACGGGGCCCACCAGAACCGAGCATGATCTTCTGGGAGATAAACAGGTTCCCGCGGATGCCTACTATGGCGTTCAAACAGCCCGCGCACTCGAGAACTTTCAGATATCCGGCATCCCGATCAATCGCTATCCCGAGTTCATTGAAGCCTGGGCCATCGTCAAGCTGGCTGCCGCGCGCGCGAATACTGAAGTCGGTACGATGAAAAAAGAAACACTGGACGCTATTGAGAAGGCCGTTCCTGCCATCCGCAAAGGGGACTACAACAACCAGTTCACCGTCGATTGGTTTCAGGGTGGCGCCGGTACGTCGACGAACATGAACGCGAATGAAGTGATGGCGAATGTCGCATTGGAGCTGTCGGGTCACAAGAAGGGTGAGTACAAAATCGTCGAGCCGCACGATGACCTGAACATGTCGCAGTCGACGAACGACTCCTATCCCACAGCAATCAAGATCGCTCTCATCCTGCGCAATGAAAAGCTGATCGCGGAGCTCGAGAAGCTGGCGGCTTCGTTTCGGGCCAAAGGCGACACCTATCTGAAAGTCGTCAAGATGGGCCGCACCGAACTTCAGGATGCGGTTCCAATGACCGTCGGCCAGGAGTTTCATGCCTTCGCCGCATCTCTTGAAGGCGAAATCGCCCAGTTGAAGGAGGCCGAGAAGGGACTTTACGTTCAGAACATGGGCGCCACGGCGATTGGTACCGGATTGAATGCGCCCAAGGGGTACTCGGATAAGGTCGCCTCGCATCTGGCGAAGATCATGGGCAAACAGATCGTGCCGGCCTCCGATATGCTTGCCGCCACGTGGGATCAGCAGAGTTTCGTAACGTATTCCGGCGCGCTCAAGAGCGTTGCCATCAAGATGTCGAAGATCGCCGGCGATTTGATCCTGCTCGACTCCGGACCTCGTGCCGGCCTCAATGAGATCGAACTGCCCGAGATGCAGCCCGGGTCTTCGATCATGCCTGGCAAGGTGAACCCGGTCATGCCGGAGCTCGTCAATCTTGTGGCCTTTCGCGTGATGGGGAATGATTTCACCGTGACGATAGCTGCCCACGCCGGTCAACTTCAGCTCAATGCGTATGAACCTGTTGAAGGCCTGGTCATGATGGAATCGCAGGATCTGCTCTACCACACCTCCGAAACGTTCCGAACCAAGTGCATCGACGGAATCAAGGTCAACGAGAAGGTGCTGGCTCGTTACATGGAGACCACGGTCGGAATAGTCACCGCTCTCAACCCGATTGTTGGATACGACAAGGCGACAGAACTTGCGAATGAAGCCTACAAAAGCGGTAAGGGCATTCTTGAAGTCATTCGAGAGAAGAAGACTCTGTCTGAAGCACAAATTGCAGATCTGTTGGATCCGGTCAAGCTGGCCCAGCTCGACAGAAGCGTTTACCCGAAGAAAAAATAGCGACGAGGCGTTCGACGTCGCCAAAGGTGGCATTTGAAGAAGGAGAGTATATGAAGCTGTTCAACTATCGACGTGTGACAACTGTAATCGGGGTGCTGCTGGTCAGCATGCAGCTGACTGCTGCGCAGGCCCGGAAACCGAATATCACCATTCTCGCGACCGGTGGAACAATCGCAGGTGCTGCGGCGACCGGCACTCAGTCCGGTTATACATCCGGAGCCGTCACCATTGATGCGATGATCGCGGCCGTTCCTGGTCTCAAAGATCTCGCGACCATCAAGGGTGAGCAGATATCGAATGTCGGATCCCAGGACATGAGTTTCGACATCATGTTGAAGGTGGCAAAACGCATCAACGAACTGGCGAAGTCGAACGATGTCGACGGTTTTGTGATCACACATGGGACAGACACGATGGAGGACTCGGCCTTCTTCCTCAACCTGACCGTGAAGACCGATAAACCCGTCGTGATGGTAGGGTCCATGCGCCCCTCCACGGCGGTCAGTGCCGATGGTCCTTTGAATATATACAACGCGGTTGGCGTTGCCGTAGATCCCAAGGCAAAGGGCCGAGGTGTCATGGTGGTGATGAACGATACGATTCACGGCGCGCACTCGCTGACCAAAACCAGCACGACTGCCGTCGAAACTTTCATGTCCCCCTTTCGAGGAATTCTTGGCACTGCGAACTATGCCAAGAATGACTGGTACTACAGCCCCGAATGGAAACACACCACCAAATCGGAGTTCGATATTGCCACGGTTACAGCAATTCCTCGCGTGGACATCATCTACGCGTATGAAGACATGTCGCCAGCGTTGATTGAAGCCTCTGCAGCGGGGGCCAAGGGAATCGTCATTGCCGGTGTTGGAAACGGCAACATGAACAAGGCTTCCGTCGATGCCGCTGCAGCTGCGGTGAAGAAGGGTGTCGTTGTCGTGCGGGCCTCGCGCGTGGTGACGGGAAAAGTGGGGCGCAATGTCGAACTCGACGATGACAAGCTCGGTTTCATCGCTTCAGACGAGTTGAACCCGCAGAAGGCCCGGATTCTCCTGGGACTTGCACTGCTGAAGACCCGGACGCCGAAAGATATTCAGGAATTGTTCTACCAGTATTGATAGGTCAGGGATTGAAGCAAAAAGGGGTCAGACACGTCTGACCCTTTTTTTGCATTACACTGCCCAAGCTGAGGTCCCTGAGGTCTGGGAACACCTCTCGCCGGTCGGACCAGGGAAGGATCCTCGCTGAGTTGGAACCAACACACGCCGGAACAGATGCAGAAGCTCTTAAAGACATATTGATGAATTTCGATGGGCCGAAGGACAGAAACATTCGGATCGCGCCATCGTTCGCAGGAGGACTCGACATGCCCGCTCGCAACGATATGACAAGACACCTGGTACGCGGGCTCAGATGTGCCGTTGCGCGAGGCGTGGGCCTCGTTCTTGTGTGGCTCGCGCTGATGCTGGCCTCGCCGGCAGCCTGGGCGCAGGGCCAGGCGCCAGCGACGGGCGCTACGCCCGACAGTGCGAACGATGCGATCGATGCGTCCATTGCGGCCGAGGACGCGCCGCTTCCTCCGAAAGACCAGAAGCTGATGCATTGGAACGACTACGCCGGTGAGAATTTCACCTTTCATTTCGGATACAACTTCATGTACGACGTCGTCGGGTACGAGCAGGACACTGGCAGCACCGCCCAGTGGGGCGATCTGAACGGCGCTTCGAAATGGCGCGATGTGCGGTTTCTCGCTTCCGGAAAGTTTCCCAAATCCAAACGCCTCATCGAATGGAAGGTCGGCTACATGCACGACGCCATCAACAATAAGTGGTTATGGCGGGAGAGTGGCATCATCCTCGGGGTCCCCGAAATCTGGGGGGCCCTCTTTATCGGCCGCACGAAACTCGGCGTTTCCATGATCAAGCATATGTCCGGGGCCTCGATCATGGGCCTGGAGCGCGCCGAGATCGAGGACATGATCATCCCGATCCAGAACGACGGCATCCGATGGATGGGATATCTCCCGAAGCAGCACCTCATCTGGAACGTCGGGTATTTCAACGAGACGCTTTTTCACAAGTGGCTCTATCCGTTCATGGACCAGCAATACGCGGCGCGCTTGATCTGGCTGCCGCTTCATTCCGAAAAAGACGGCAAGGTCCTCCATCTGGCCACGAATCTCAAGTACGGCAATCCGAAAGACGGGAAGACGCAGCTCAAGGCCAAACCGGAAGCGAGCACGGCGCCCTATTTCCTCGACACCGGGGTCTTTCCCGCGGTGCACGAAAAGGTGATCGGGCCCGAGGTGTGGTACCGAGATAACTCCATGCTGTACGGAGGCGCGTATTATTTCGTGAGGACCGAGGCCCCCGAGGGAAATCATAAGTTCCAGGGAGGCGACATCTGGGCATCGTGGCTCATGACCGGCGAAGTCCGCAAGTACAACACCCGCGGCGGGCTGTTCGACTTCGTATATCCGAAATCGTCGTTCTTCAAAGGCGGGCCGGGAGCCTTCGAGGCGTCTATCCACGCCACCTACACGAACGTCAACAGCGAGCTCCTCCAGGGCGGTAAGTTCTGGAGGGTGACGCCGACGCTGGCCTGGTACCCCTCCTACGAGTTCCGGGTCACTATTGGCTACGGCTACGGCGTGCTGGACCGTTTCGGCATAAGCGGCAGGACACAGTTTTTCCAGGGCCGAATACAATTCATGCTCTGACCGGATCAAACGCTCCGGCCGGCCTGAATCGAATCCTTTGTGACCGCCAGACATAGGGCCAAGATCCAATGTTCGGAAATTCCGCCGCCCGCGATGGCCGCCGTTCCGGCCATCCGTTTTCCTCGACAGCGTTGTCATGGCGGAGCGCGAACCCGGATGCGTCTTGGGAAGAGTTCCGCAGACCAGGCGCGCGACCTTGAACGCCTCCCCCAAGTATGAGAAAGTCCGGCCCTACTATGGAAAAAGTTCAGGATCTGCGTTCCGCCGCTTATACGTTGCTCGCTTTCTCCGCCAGTGCAGGAATCGAGTTCATATTTACAAATCTTGGCAGTGATCATCCCGCCTTCATTGAAGCATTTGCGGAAATGCAGAAGCAGGGCCAGCCGATGCCTCGGGTTGTGGTGTGTCCGCACGAAATGACCGCGCTGAGCGCGGCTCATGGATATGCCATGGTCACGCGCCGTCCGCAGCTGGTGCTGGTTCATGTCGACGTCGGGACCCAGAACCTTGGCGGAAGCGTTCATAACGCCGCTCGCGGACGCGTGCCCGCGATTGTGATTGCCGGACTCTCTCCGGTAACGGACGGTGGCGACCGTATCGGCACACGGAATGAATTCATCCATCACATTCAGGACATGCCGCGCCAACACGAAATTGTTTCCCCGTACATGAAGTGGTGCTATGAACTTCGCGCCCCTGAGACTGTGACGTCCGTCATGGCACGGGCTGTTCAAATTGCCACAACACCACCGGAAGGTCCGGTCTATCTGACGGGTGCCCGCGAAATCTGGGAAGGAAGAAAGCAACCCGCAGTGGAGTCTTCTGAGGATTGGCCGACATCCCGGCTGGGCGGGATCGGCGAGAGCGCCGTCGCCGAACTCTACCAGGCGCTTATTACGGCAAGGCGGCCGATGGTCATTACCAGTTATCTCGGACGGCAGCCACGTGCCGTGGAGCGTCTGGTGGATATTTCGGATCGCATCGGCGTGGGTGTCTGCGAAGTCAGCCCGGCCTATTTAAATTTTCCGGGCAATCACGCCCATCATCTTGGATATACACGGAACAGTTTTGTGGATGAAGCGGATTTGATCCTGATGCTGGATGTGGATGTTCCCTGGATCAAGTCGAAAGTTCAGCCCCGGCCGGGAACACGACTGTTCCACATCGACATCGATCCGCTGAAGACCGGACTGGGATATTGGCACTATCCTGCTCAACGCGTCTACCAGGCCGATACGCTTTCAACGTTGGAACAACTGGGGGCCCTGGCCGAAGAGAATCCGCCGGATCGTGATTTGCGTTGTGATTGGATTCAATCCATCCGTGGGCGTCTGCAACCCGCGCGCACTGCCGGAGATGCGATCACGCCGGAAGAGCTGACACGAGCCGTGGCGGAGTTGATTTCGGAACGAACCGTCGTGGTGTTCGAAGCTCCAACATGCACGGAACTCATCCCCACGATTCTGAAGTTGAATAAGCCGGGCAGCTACTACAACAGCGGAGGCGCGGGTCTGGGATGGGGCATTAATGCATGCATCGGTTTGAAGCTTGCACAGCCCGAAGCCGAGGTTATCGCTCTGGTTGGTGATGGATGCTTCATGTTCGGCGTGCCAAGCAGCGCCTACTGGGTCGCCAACACGTATCGGACGCCTTTTCTTACGATCGTCTATAACAACGGCGGCTGGAACGCGCCCAAATACTCCACCCTTGGCGTTCATCCGAACGGTACTGCCAGGCAGAATGACACGTATTGGGTGACCGTGGGCTCCGGTGCGCGATTTGCGGATATCGCCGCCGCAGCCGGCAACGCGGAACCATTTCGCATTACTGCCCGTGAGGAACTGCGCGAAACATTGCGCCGCGCGCTGCAGACCGTTCGCAATGGACGTTCCGCCGTTGTCGACGTTGTCATTCAGGGAATTTCCTCGCAGGTGCTGAAAAGATAGCCCGACCAAAATTCGATCCTTCCGCCTTCTTTCAGTCAGGCCGTTGTCGATTATCCGGATGCGTTCGGGGCGAAGGGATGCGTCCGCAATGAGGGAGAAAGACGGCGGAGTATTCGCTCAGCGTCGCTGGTCCTGACAGTCTCGTTGCGCATGTAGCTATGATTTGCCGCGAATGGTTCTTATTGATTACTTCCCGTTCTGAGCGTCGCCATTTCGCGACTTTCGTTTCTTGATCTAGATCAATGGCTGCCGGAAGTGGGTCTTCTACTATCGCCACACGACGCACTTAACGCGTTGAAGAAAGGCGGTAGGTATGAGAGTGACTTCAAGCGCACAACAGTCTCCATGGTTTGTTTCGTGGTTTGACTCCGCTCACTATTACAGGCTGTACGCTAATCGGAATACGACAGAGGCTGCGGCGTTCATCGACAAGTTAGTCGACACGCTTCGTCCACGCCGCGGCGCGCTCGCGCTCGACGTCGGTTGTGGAGTCGGCCGTCACTCCCGGTATTTGGCGGCAAAAGGATTTCGTGTGACTGGAATCGACCTTGCCGCCGGAAGTATCCAGACTGCGAAGCAATCGGAGCGTCCCGGCCTTCATTTCCTTCGGCAAGACATGCGAGTTCCATTTGGCAGGAACTGGGCGAATTACGTCTTCAACTTCTTCACAAGCTTTGGTTATTTCGACAATCCCAGCGAAAACCTCGCTGTCGTTCGGAATATGGCCGATTGCTTGAAACCCGGAGGCCGCCTGGTCCTGGACTATTTGAATACGGCTCACGCGGAACGGTCCAGCCGACCCACAGAGACGCGGATCATTGACGGCTTCACATACCAACTGAGCCGGTGGACGGACTCGCATCATTTGTTTAAACGGATCGCCGTCGAAAACCCAGGCAGCCGGAAATGCGAAAATTACAGCGAACGCGTGGCCCGGTTCAGCCTGGATGACTTCCGTCAAATGTTCGATCAGTGTGGCTTGAGGATCGATACCGTATTCGGCGACTATAAACTGGCGCCATACGACCTTAACTCATCCCCACGGCTGATTCTGCTGGCCAGCAAACCACTTCGCCGAACAACGATTGTGTCGAGAGTGACCGCAAAACCGTAGAAAGCTGGGCGGTACAAGAGAATCTCTGGAACTCTCCGACAATTTGGAACCTTGCCGGCGGGGAAGCCGCCGCAGACAACCAGGAATGAGCTAGCGGCGCGGTGATTTTCGAGCCAGGTTCTTCCGAATTCGACTTACTGTTTCCGGGGAAACGCCAAGGTAAGATGCCAGCATCCATTGCGGGACGCGGGTT
>Ga0068868_100003916_pt1 | contig 10398 bp, 6 predicted proteins | sample KBSMisM42_FD_64660 | JGI IMG/M metagenome (GOLD analysis project Ga0068868, IMG submission 64660) | Miscanthus rhizosphere microbial communities from Kellogg Biological Station, Michigan, USA - KBS Miscanthus M4-2 | ecosystem: Host-associated > Plants > Roots > Rhizosphere > Soil ...
CTGCTGTTCGAGTCCGTGCACCAGGTCGTAACCGTGGGCGATGCAGCTTGAGTACGCGATGATGATCGACGGACCATCGTGCGCCTCTGCTTCCTGGAAGGCCTTGACCACATGGCTGTCGTTTCCGCCGAGGGCCACCTGCGCCACATAGACGTAACCGTAGCTGACGGCCTCCATGGCGAGGTCTTTCTTGGCGTTCATTTTGCCGCTGGCGGCAAACTTGGCGACTGCGCCGCGCGGCGTAGCTTTGGATGATTGACCACCCGTGTTCGAGTAAACCTCGGTGTCGAGGACAAGGACATTGACGTTCTTGCCGGATCCGAGGACGTGATCGAGTCCGCCGAAACCGATGTCGAAGGCCCACCCGTCGCCACCCAGAATCCATACGCTTTTGCGGACGAGTGTGTCGGCGATGGCCAGCAGGTTGCGCGCATCGGATGAGTCGATGCCCCCCAGCTTGGCTGTGAGAATCTTGACACGCTCACGCTGCGCATTGATTTCAGATTCGGTCTTTTGCGGGGCATTGACGATGTCGGCGGCAAGTTCCGGCCCGATGAATTGCGCGAGCCGCGTTACCAGCAGCTCTGCAAAGGCTTTCTGCTGATCGAGAGCTGTGCGCATGCCGAAGCCGAACTCCGCGTTGTCTTCGAACAGCGAGTTGGCCCAGGTTGGTCCGCGGCCCGATTCGTTCTTGCTGTAAGGCGTGGTCGGCAGGTTGCCGCCGTAGATTGACGAGCAGCCGGTCGCATTGGCGACGTATAGGCGATCGCCAAAAAGTTGAGTGAGCAGCTTGATGTAAGCTGTTTCGCCGCAACCTGCGCAGGCCCCGGAGAACTCAAAGAGCGGCTGCAGAAGCTGCAGGTCCTTTACCTGTGAGTGCGAGAGCTTGTTGCGATCAGTTTCAGGCAAGTTGAGGAAAAATTCCCAGTTGTCGCGCTCGGCTTCACGCAGTGGAGCCTGGGGCGCCATGTTGATTGCTTTTTTGCTGGCGTCGCTCTTACTCTTGACCGGGCAGACGTCGACGCAAACCGCGCAACCTGTGCAATCTTCCGGTGCGACCTGCAGAGTATAGCGGTCGTTTTCCATGCCCTTCCACTTCGGCTTGGCCCACTGGAAGGTTGCGGGAGATTTGTCGCCGAGTTCGGGGCTGTATACCTTGGCGCGGATGACGGCGTGCGGGCAAACCATCACGCATTTGCCGCACTGGATGCAAAGGTCCTTGTCCCAGACCGGGATGAACTGCGCGATGTTGCGTTTCTCCCATTGGGCCGTTGCGGTGGGAAATGCGCCGCCCGCAGGAATGGCGCTGACGGGAAGCAGGTCGCCGCGTCCGGCTGCAATTTCGCCGAGCACGTTGCGGACAAATTCCGGCGCCTTGCCGGAGATGGAAGGGATCAGGTCGAAGTTAGAGGACGCGGCCGTGGGCAGATCCACTTTGTGAAGATGCGCGAGTGCTGCGTCTACCGCGTCGTAATTCTTCTGAACGACTGCGTCGCCGCGCTTACCATAGGTTTTCTTGATAGCTTTCTTGATCTGCGCGATTGCCTCTTCGCGCGGCAACACCCCGCTGATCGCAAAGAAGCAGGTCTGCATGATGGTGTTGATGCGCGTACCCATACCGGCTTCGCGCGCCACCGTGTAGCCGTCAATCACGTAGAACTCGATCTTCTTGCGCAGCATCTCTTCCTGCGTCGACTTGGGCAGCTTGTCCCAGACTTCAGCGGCAGAAAAAGGAGAGTTGAGCAGGAAGACCGCGCCGGGCATGGCTGCTTCAAGCACGTTCATCTTCTCGAGGAAGCTGAAGTTATGGCAGGCCACAAAGCTGGCGCGAGTGATGAGGTAAGTGGAGCGGATGGGATTGGGGCCGAAGCGCAGATGCGAAGTGGTCATCGAGCCGGATTTCTTCGAGTCGTACACGAAGTAGCCCTGCGCGTAGTTAGGTGTCTGGTCGCCGATGATCTTGATTGAATTTTTGTTGGCGCCCACGGTGCCGTCGGAGCCGAGACCGTAGAACAACGCGCGGACCGTCTTCGGATCTTCAGTAGAGAACGCCGGATCATACGAAAGACTGCTGTGCGAAACGTCGTCGTCAATGCCGATGGTAAAGTGATTCTTGGGGGCAGTCTTGTTGAGTTCGTCGTATATGCCCTTGACCATGGCCGGAGTAAATTCTTTCGACGACAGGCCATAGCGCCCACCTACAACCGTTGGCATCGCGGCAAACGGAAGCGTATCTGCATGCTCTGCGAGAACAGTAACGACATCCTGATAAAGCGGTTCGCCGGTTGCACCCGGATCCTTGCACCGATCAAGAACGGCGATGGACTTGACCGTGGCAGGTAGCGCGTTGATAAAGGCAGACGCATCGAATGGCCGATAGAGGCGAACCTTGACCATGCCGACCTTCTCGCCTTGCTTGACCATGGCGTCGACGGCTTCTTCAGCGGCTTCCGCGCCCGATCCCATGAGGATGATGACGCGCTCTGCATCGGCGGCGCCGTAGTAGTCGAACAGGTGATAGGCTCGGCCCGTCTGGGCCGCGAAGCGGTTCATGACCGACTGCACGATCCCCGGAACTGCTGCGTGCCAGGGGCTGCATGCTTCGCGCGCCTGGAAGAAGACATCGGGATTCTGCGCTGATCCGCGGAGCACGGGGCGGTCGGGGCTCAACGCATTTTGGCGGAACTGGATGATGTACTTGTCGTCGACCAGCGCGCGGATTGTTTCGTCGCTGATGGGAAGAATTTTGCCGACTTCGTGCGAAGTGCGGAAGCCATCGAAAAAGTGAATAAACGGAATGCGCGACTCAAGCGTGGCGATCTGCGCGACGAGGGCCATGTCGGCAACTTCCTGCACCGAGTTCGAGGCAAGCATCGCCCAGCCGGTGGAGCGGCAGGCCATCACGTCGGAGTGGTCGCCGAAAATCGAAAGCGCATGCGTGGCCAGGGTGCGGGCCGTCACGTGCATAGTTGCCGGAGTAAGTTCACCGGCGATTTTGTACATATTGGGGATCATCAGCAGCAGACCTTGCGAGGCCGTAAACGTGGTGGCGAATGCGCCAGCCTGCAACGCTCCGTGAAGTGCGCCAGCAGCGCCGCCTTCGCTCTGCAGTTCTTCCACAACGGGCAATGCGCCCCAAATATTCTTTTTGCCCTCCGAGCGCCACTGATCGGCCCACTCCGCCATCGGCGACGAGGGGGTAATCGGATAGATTGCTACGACTTCGGAGAGACGATAGGCTACGGAGGCCGCTGCCTCGTTGCCATCTAAAATCACCATTTCCTGTTCACTCATTCGCTTTGCCTCATGACAAATCCTGCGGCGAAGAACCGCTACGAGGAGTCTCTGCTTTGAGGCAGTTAGCGGCTGTGATGAGTGACACAGGGCGACCCCGTATTCCCACATCATGAAACTACTTTTGCATTCAGTGTGTCTGATTTTGATAAAGGAAGCGGTGGGCGGATTTAGGCGTTCATTCGAACAAAGATCGGGTGGATTAGTTGCCCTCGCACTGCGAATGGGCACCGCTGGATAGCTGTGCGGAGATAGATCTCTTCGCGTGAAGCAAGACCTCGTCAATGGCCCACATCGGGCTAAACAGACAATCGAAGGATGCACATCGCGGCCCTGGCAATGAGCAAGTGCTTGCCTCCCCGAGCCACTGTGATCGACCAAACCGCAAAACCTTTGATCTGACGGGTTCATCCAAGTTTCAGTCGTTCGCGCGGAAGCGTTTGCGGCCTTTGTTTTGTGCCGACTCCGTGCAGATCTTAGGAGGATATGTGGGTAAATTTAAATATCTATTGCTAGTCGCCGTCGCCACCTTCTATTTTGGATTTTCAACTCAGAAGTCGCAGGCGCAAATTGCGGTCCAGATCGGGCCGCCACCCGAGTGCCCGTACGGGTACTTCGACTATGCACCGTATGAATGCGCGCCCTATGGCTATTACGGACCGGAGTGGTTTTCGCGCGGCGTTTTCGTCGGTGCCGGACCGTGGTATCACGGTCGCAGGCGATTCTGGGGTCACGTGGACAACCGTTATGATCGGCATGACGGCTGGCACGGCGAATATCCACGTCGCGGCGAACGCTACGATCAGCACCGTCGACCCGGACGATATGAGAGATTTAGAGGAAACGAAATGCGCGATGGTCACGGGCACTCGCGACTCGGCCGCGAGCACGAGCATCGGGATGATCACGAGCGCAGAGAACACGAGCACAACTAATCAGTGACAATGCAAGCGTGAATGCCCAGGTATCCATTCAGTGGTGCCTGGGCATACTTGTCTCACTCTGCCGGCTTCCAGTTCGCGTGCGGTCGCGCCACCGCGTACATTTCCCCACCAATTTGGGAGAAGAGACCAAATCGATCTCCCTTCGGGTCGCTTCCCGCCGGATGCGTGACGTAAAGATCGAAGTGGGTGCGATCTGGGATGTAGGTGAACTGCGCGTTAGCGTTCAGCGCTTTGAGCACGGCCTCCATTTTGTGGGCGGCTCCGTCCAGATAAAAGGTATCGGCTGTGCCAACGAAGACGTGAATCTTGCCGCGGAGTTCAGCACCACGCTGCGCCCACGTTGTCTGCACGACGTGCGCAAGGTCGTAGTGATCGTGCCAGTAGGCGACGACCGCGGGATCAACGTCTCCGGTTTGTCGATCAAACATGGGCACGGGACGGCCGTCAGGACCGCGCGGAGAAAAAACCCACTCGAACGACGCGACCTGTCCGCCGTAAGGTCCGAGAACGATCTCGTTACGCGCAAACTGATCGAACGTACCGATGACCTTCCCGTGATCGCGAATGAGCGGATAGGGGCTTCCATCGGGATACTTGTAGACGTTCGCGTGCGGCGCGTACAAATCTATACCGGTAAAGTCATGGAAGTCGCTCGGATCGGGCGAGGTTGACCAGGTTCCTCCGAAGATCGTTGGATAATTGATTTGCAACTGAAGGGTTGCCCATCCTCCGGACGAGTGACCCTGAAGGAATCTTCCACTAGCGCGGCCGTCCATCCGGTACTTCTTTTCAAGCCAGGGAATGTATTCGGTTGTGAGAGCTCTACCCCACGGTCCATTGTTGACTGAGTCTGCAAACTCATGGGTTCCGGTAGCGCAGGATTCATCGAGCATGACCCAGATCATGGGCGGCAATTTGCGCTTTGCCATAAGATCCAGCAACGAAGCGCCATAAGACTTCGCCCCGTTCAGGTCTCCGCCAAATCCATGCGTCCAATAGACCGTGGGATAGCGATCCTTCTGCCTCTCATCGTATTCCGGTGGAGTGATCACCCAAGCCCGCACGTGGACAGGACGACCAGAGAAAGCGGTCAACGCAGGACTGACGAAATCTTCAAGATGAGAGCTCTTCTCGAACCCCGGCGGATCGGGACGACTGGGGCGCTCGGGGATAACTTCGTTGAGCGTGAATGAGGGCTCGCTGCCCTGCCCCGGCATGAAGGAAGAGAGCGATACGACATCACTGACCAGATCGCCGGCCCTGCGACCGCCGTAGTTGTAGTGATGACCGACATCAAGTACGGCTTGAGCCTGGTAGTCGCCGGGTTTCAAAGATGAAAACGCAGAGGGGTATGCTACGTCGTCAGTATCGACATCAACAGACTCTCCGGCGGTGAGATCGGAGACGTCTTTGGCGGCGACATAGACAGCAGTCGGTGCAAATGGATTCTCATCAACCTGCTTGGCGCCGGTGCCTGCGGTAAGGAAGATGAGAAGTCGGCCCGAGACCGGGGTAGTGATTCTGGGGCCCGCGGTCACACGGAAGAAGAGATGCTGGGGTTGCTGCGCGAAGACGCTGAACGAAAAGAGGACAAGTGAAAGAGTACAAAAGGACTTGCGGGGAGGGTGCATGGTGAGCAAATTGTATGTGGCGGCAGGAGAGATCGGCAACTACCGCAAAAAGCCCATAAATGCCGGTATATGTGGACTCTCTGATTATGGATACAAACACGAGAATCCCTTTTCAGGCAGCGCTAGTAGCAAAAATGGGTCAAAGTGGACGGTTTTGGTCCAATTTGTGGACGTTTCGCACAGGAACATCTTGCAAATCTGAGGTGGGTTGGATGTACTATGTCGTATCCGGCCCCCAAATCGCAGACCAGCCAGTGAGGTACTCATGTCACGAAAGCTCTTGAGTTTCGGGTACGATGCTTGTCATCGCTGGGCGGTGCTGCGACTTGCGGGTTTTCAGGTCGACCAATGCGGCTCAATCCAGGAGTTGCGGGAACGACTCATGCGTTCGCATTTCATGGGATCGAATTCCGTAGAGGCTGTGATTATGGTGGAGGACATCGTGCCTGTGCCGCCGGAGGCGATTGTTGCGGCGCGATCCTATTTCACAGGCCCATTGGTGCTGTTCGAGGGACAAATTCCGCCTAGTCATCGCGATTCTTTCGACCTGTGCGTGCCGGTGCTTACCCGCCCCGAGGTCTGGCTTCCGCAGATCGACAAACTGAACGAAACCATCCGTTCCCGCGCCTTCAGCGAAAATGTGCACAGCAAGGCGCTATAACTCGAGGTTGCTCACCCCGAGCCGCCTATGAGGGACTGATCTTCAGGATCATTTTCCCCGTTAACGTCTCATTCGCTGGCGCTTGATACTCTCTGCTCTCGATGTCACGTTTCGGCAAATCCCGCTCGTATTTTTGTCGCACATGAAATTCGACTAGAATTCCTTGTCGGGGCAAGTTTGAGATTTCTTCTCATATCAGTGGCGTTGGGAGCGATGTGTCTTGGCATGGCCAACACGCAGTCCAAGCCTGATCCCGCTCACATCCCCATTCGTGCCGAATTGATCAAGAGCCTCGACGTTCGTCGCGTCCAGCCGGGAGCGGCAGTTTTTGCGCGCGTCATAGAAGATTGGAATGGCCTGGGCTGCTCGCTTCGCAAAGGCGCAATCATCGAAGCGAAAGTCGAAACCGCGCAGCCCCGTGGAGATGCGAAGAGAGACTCCGAGTTGTTGCTCTCATTCTCAAAGGCACAATGTGGCGGCGATGCAATGGCCCCCATCGACCTGGTGTTGGAAGCCGTCTCCTGGATTCCAGACGATAACATCACTCTACGTGGACAATATCCGATCGTGAAAAGAACGATCGGTCCGGGTGGCGCAACCGGCGTAATAGGCGATCCAAAAGCGGCTTACAATCACCAGGGACTGTCACTGAACGGAATCAACTTCAATTCTTCCGATTTGTTTGTTCCACCCCCCGCTCTTCATCCTGGCGACGTTTATGGAGTTGCCGGGGTCAAGCTGCGTGTGGGAGCGGGGCCTGGCCGCGGTTCCCTTCTGTATTCCAAGAAGCGGGATGTCGTTCTTGATCGCTACACTCAGTTCTTGCTGCTGCCCAGTTCCGTTGCTTTCGTACCGGCCCCGGCTTCAACGTTTGCATCAGCATCGACAGCCGCAGGCGCGCCATTGAGACCGTCGTTACCAATGCCTGCTCCCGCTTCGCCAGCCGCACCAAGGGAATTTGAACCCTGCTCTCCTCCGTTGTGCACTGTGGACCTGCCGGCATCTGCCTACGAGAACGCAAATCATCCTTCAAGATCCATCGCTATCAAGCCGCTCGGGTATGCGCCTCGGTTGTCCCGGGATGTAACCCAGCTCGACTACGAAGAAGCGCTGATGTGGGTTGGCGAAGAACAGATACTAGTGGCATTCAATCCTCACACCCTCGTGCACCGTAACGGATTGTCGACAATCGATGCGCCGGTTCGCAAGATTCATGCCGCTCTGCTCGACGTGAGCTCCAATCGCGTACTCAGCACCGTGGATTGGGACTTGTCGGATTCCGGAAGATTTCTCTGGCAGCTTTCTGGAAATCAGATTCTCGTTCATGCTGGAAATGAGCTGAGAGTGTATGACTCGCGACTTACACTCACGAGCCGGTTTCCGCTGGCCGGGCCACTGGGTTTTGTCAGAATCTCTCCCAACGGCGAGTTGATGGCCATCGGCATTATCAAAGAGAGACACTCCCCCGAACTGCACCGCGAGCTATCAGAGGCTTTGGATCACAACCCCGAAGAAGACGTTGATGTACTTGTGCTGGACAAGACTTTCACCACAATCGCGCAATCGCGCACGACCTCTGACCTGATGCCTCCCACTCTTCTGAACGAAGGGCAGTTGACCTTGATGGCTTCCTCCAACAAGCGATATCGACTAGCCATGCTGACGTGGGAAAATCAGCCGGTCACCCTGGCACGCTTTTCGTCCGCATGTACACCGGAACTCTCCAGCATCGCTCCGAACCTTGTCTTTATCCGCTCGTGCGACAAAGCCAGCGGCCTGCCGGAATTTCGCGCACTACGCGCAGACGGCCAAGTCGTGTGGCGTACACAGCCGGGGCCAGAAGAGTTTGGACACGAAGCAATGGGAATTGAGGCCAGCCGCACCTTTGCCATCAAAATGCTTCATGCAAGTTCGGCGGTCCGTCCCGGAGCGGTGTTTCACGGCTCTGATCTGATTGATGAAGAGGTGCGCGTCTATCGCGCCAGCGATGGGAAACGACTCTCTTCCTTTCGCTCCACCGCTCCAGCGCCGAGCTATGGGGGATACAGTCTTTCACCAGACGGATCGCAGCTTGCGATGATTTCTGGAGGGCAAATCGTTATTTATCCCGTGCCGGCGAACTGACGTGGATCAGGATGTGTCGTTCGCCGGGGGAAAAATACACAACTATCCTCGCCTTACTCGTGCCGCTTGGCCGCTAAAGTCGCCGTTTTCAGCGGCAATGACGGGCTTCCGCTCCACAACCGTCTTGTCTTTGGCTTGGCTCACGAGCTCTTCGAACAGCGCGCGATAGTGGATCATGGCGCGGCGCAAATCTTCAGTGGTGGCCTGCCCCTTTGCCTGGCGCAATGCGATTTCGTGCGCGGAGCGGTAGTTTTGAGTAACAACAGGATGTTCGACTGAGATGTCGGCGGCCCGCTGATCAAAATCGCCCACTGGGTACCCGCAGGTTGCCATGATGTCACCGATAAGTTGATCCGCCTCGGCAACGGCGCCCGAAGGTGCATCTACGAAGTGCGCCTGAACGCGGTCCCACTGCTGAGTGAACCGGGATTGATCTTCCGCACTGAGAGGGCGAAGGTTGAACTTCTTGACGCGCTCGGCGCGCTCTTCCAGCTTGGCCTCTGCAACGCGGCGATCTCCACCTTCGGCAACAGCGCGATCATACTCCGGACCAAAGTGCTCGCGAAGTTTTTCCGTGCGCCTCTTCCGCACGAAGAAGAAAATGGCGCCCACAATCAGCAAAACCACGGCGACCAGAATGACGATCTGGACGGGAGTGAGATCCTGCAAGTTCATACCTGGGTCCTCCTGGTTCTATGTGTTTAGATACGTCTAAATTTGCGTGCTCTTTGGCTTGGAAGTTTTCCCACTGCATTACTCGCAAGCCTCAGCGAACCTGCACAGCTTGTCCTCATGATGATTGGAGAGACTGTGAGAAGGGCGGGTTGCCTCTGAAGGCCCTGCGCAGAGGCAACCCGTGATGCACAGCGGATCGGGCACTTTTAACGCTGCGGCTGCGGGATGATCGCCGCTGGTACTGCGGGCTTCGCCGGAGTCACTTCCTGAGTCGGTGGTGCAGGTTGCGGCGCAGCCTGGGCCGACGGTGGCTGCTCGCGACCGATGCCGATGGAAGCACCGGACACAACGAGTTCAACACGGCGATTCTGCGCGCGACCGCTGTTCGTAGAGTTGTCCGCAATCGGATTGCTCTTGCCATATCCCTCAGCGGTTACATTTGTTTCCGGCACGTTTTGCGACACCAGATAATCGCGAACACTGTCGGCGCGCTTTTCAGAAAGGTTCTGGTTATATTCGTCGGATCCGATGTTGTCGGTGTATCCCTCTACCTGCACTTTCAGATCAGGATAGGCCAGCAAAATCCCGGAGATCTTCGCGAGCTTTTCCCGCGCCTCAGGCTTCAGTGAATACTTGTTGAAATCGAATAAGACGTCCGACAGATTCATGATGAGGCCGCGCGCTGTCTCTTGCGTCTGCAGCACAGCGTTCAACTGCGTACGAAGGCGTTCGCGTGCCTGCTCGGCCTGCTGTGACGCCTGCTGAGCACTTTGCTCTGCCTGTTGCTGAGCCAATTGGGCCTGGCGGGCACGAGCCTGGGCTTCTGCCGCGGCAGCCTCAGCCTGTGCTCGCTGCGCCGCTTCCTGCTGCTGTCGCAACTGGGCGTCCTGTTGCGCCTTTTCAGCCTGTTGCTGAGCCAACTGGGCCTGTCGCGCCTCGTCTTGGGCAGATTGAGCATTCTGCTCTGCCTGCGCTCGGGCAGCACGCTGTTGCGCATCGTCTTCTTCCTTGATTTTTCGAATGGTCATGATGCGGGCGTCTTCTGCCGTTTGGACAGCCTCGCGAGCAT
>Ga0068868_100003919_pt1 | contig 10395 bp, 8 predicted proteins | sample KBSMisM42_FD_64660 | JGI IMG/M metagenome (GOLD analysis project Ga0068868, IMG submission 64660) | Miscanthus rhizosphere microbial communities from Kellogg Biological Station, Michigan, USA - KBS Miscanthus M4-2 | ecosystem: Host-associated > Plants > Roots > Rhizosphere > Soil ...
CAGGATGGCTCTCTTCATCATGCCGGCAAATTATTTATTAGTTCTGAAACATTCTCCGAAAGGAGAGATTTTGTTTGAATCTTCACAAATTGTTTAGAGTTGTTAAAAGAGCTTCTATATATTAAAAGGCTATTTTTGTTCAACCCGTATGAAGGAACTGCTCAAATTTAGATCAATTTATTGTTCAGCCGGGATACTGACTGCCACCATTATCTTGATAATTTGTACACTAACGTGCAAAACTACTGCAGCCCACGTACCGCCAGGTTATTTTTACAGCATTTTAACATGCCAGCAGGATACGGTCAAACCTCTTATAAAAAATGATACTATCCCCAATAAAAAAGACACTTTAATTGATTCAACAGGTAAGGCTCTCCTGGATACGACAAGTCCTTCTCAAAAAATAGACACATTCTCATTTAAAGTTTCAAAAGATTCATTGGACGCTCCTGTGAACTATGAAGCGGAGGATTCTGCTGTTGTTATGATCAATCAAAAAAAGATATTGCTGTACGGTAAGACAAAAACAAATTATAAGGATATCGAACTTACGGCGCCCAAAGTTGAACTGGACCAGGAGACGCAAATACTAACTGCCTACAACAGCCTTGATAGTTTGGGAGACATTATGCAAAGAGCCACTTTCAAGCAGGCGGAAAGCTCTTTCCAGAGTGATACGATACGATTTAATTTTAAAACGCAAAAGGGACTAACAAAAAATACCTTCACCCAAAGTGGTGAAATGTTTATTCAGGGAGATAATGTTAAAAAAGTCAGCCTTACCACGATGTACGCCAAGCACGGAGTGATGACCACCTGTGATTACGATGATCCACATTTCGGGTTCAGGTATAACAAAATAAAGATCGTCAATAAAAAGCTTGCGGTTTCGGGACCAATTCATCCCGAGTTTGAGGGAGTTCCTGTGCCCATTTATCTTCCTTTTGGAATTTTTCCACTAAGCACCGGTCGTCATTCGGGTTTGTTAAGTCCTTCGCTTGAAACAAACGAACAGTATGGATTAGGTCTTATCAATGGGGGTTATTATAAAGTGATCAATCAATTTTGGGATGTCACGCTCCGGACTAAAATTTATTCTTATGGCGGATGGTCAGCCACTCTTTCTCCAACATACCGGAAAAGATATAAGTACAGGGGCGGGTTAAATCTTAGTGTTCAGTCGACGAAAATTAATTTTAAAGGTGATCCCGATTACACTCATAACATGAGTTATTTCGTTACATGGAACCACTCTGTTGATAGCCGGGCAAGGCCCGGAACAAATTTCAGCGCCAGTGTAAGTGCCGGTTCTACAAAATATAATCAATACGTATCCAACAATCCGACACTCAATTTCCAAAACCAGTTAACGTCGTCTATTACCTATTCAAAAATGTGGATCGGGACTCCATTCAATCTTACAGTAAGTGCAAATCACAGCCAGAATAACAATTTGCATTACATAAATATAAACTTGCCGGATGTCGGTTTTACCATGAACACGATCTACCCGTTACAGAAAAAAGAGGTGATAGGTACTCCGAAGTGGTATGAGAAACTCGGCATCGGCTACAATGGATCGTTCAATAATTCCTTTAGTTTTTATGATACTGTAAAGTATGGGCAGAATGGAGTGAAACCTCTTCTCCAATATTTACGTGATACGGCTCAGTGGACCGCACGCCATAATATCCCCATATCATTGTCACTACCACCGGTTTTAGGCGGCGCTCTTTTGATTTCCCCGGGCGTTTCATATAGCCAGAATTGGTTGCAACGCCTGACCATTTTAAATTGGGACACCGCAAACCGTAAAGTAGACACCAGTTTCCGAAAGGGACTATTCATTGAACAGCAAGCTGGTTTTTCTTTAGGATTTAATACTGCTGTTTTCGGAACATACCAGTTCAGGAATTCCAAGATCATAGCGATTCGCCATGTCATGCGACCCACACTCGGCGTGAGCTATTCACCCGATCTGAATCAAGGACATTTGCGAACGGTGCAGACGGATTCAAGCGGAAAGACATTAACCTACAATGACATTGGTGGTGGTATCGTCTCTTATTCCAGCGGGAGAGACTTTGGCGGAATGAGTTTCCAGTTGGATAATAATCTCGAAATGAAAGTGAGGTCAAAAAAGGATACAACGAATGGGGGCATTAAGAAAGTGAAGCTGATAGATGGTTTTGGGTTTTCAACAGGCTATAATTTTCTGGCAGATTCATTTCAACTGAGCAACCCTGTATTTTATTTGCGCAGTTCACTTTTTGACAAAATAAGCATTACAGCAAATGCGAGCCTTAATCCTTATGACTATGACAACCGCGGCTTCCCCGTGAACAATTTATTTTCCCGTAACGGAAAATTTTATTGGGGAAGAATCTCAAACGCCAACCTTGCTATTTCAACCAATTTTAAAAGCAAAGCCACTGACAAGAAAAAGGAAGAGGAGCGTAAAATAGCGATGAATGAAATTTTAAACGATCCTAATCTTACCGATCAGCAAAACCTGCTCGACTACATGCAGCAAAACCCCGCCGAGTTTGTTGATTTTAATATTCCATGGACCGTCAGCCTGAGCTTCAGTCTTTATTATAGTCAACAATTCAAACCCGACTATAGCGGATTTGAAAAAAAATTCAACTCCAATATAAGTGTCAATGGTAGCTTTAGCCTGTCGCCCAAATGGATGTTCACAGCAAACGGATATTATGATCTGTCGACGAACAAGATCCAGATGTTCCAGATGAACATTTCAAGAGATATGCATTGCTGGCAAATGAGTATTGGAGTTGTTCCTGTAGGCCTGTACAGGTCCTTTAATATTAACATACAACCCAAATCTTCTATTTTGCAGGATCTGAAAGTGAATCGTACAAGGACCTTTTCTGAATTTTAAATTGACCGAGAACTATAATATTCTTTCATCAGGTTAAATAACTTCTCCTTTAATTTTTCTGTGGACGCGAAATCTTTTTGTGAAACAGGCTTCAAATAATGCAATTCAATTTTTGCAGGCCAGAAAAAGAAAAATTTTCGCGGCAAAACTTTTTTACTGTTAAAAATAAGAGCCGGTAAAATTGGTTTCCCTGAATCCAATGAAAGGCGGAAAGCACCATCATGAAAACGTTGCAATGGCTCGTTGGTCTTATTTCTTGTACCTTCCGGGTAGATGCACATATGAAGACCCATCTCGAGCACTTCCTTCATTTTGATGTAACTCATTTTGCGGCTCTCTTCATTTCTTCTGTCAACAAGTACGCTCCCTCTTTTATATAAAAGACCAAATAAAGGAATTCTTGCCAGCTCAACTTTTGCAATGGTTTTATTTGCACCCGGCATGAATGGTACCGAAACCGGAACATCGATCAGGGAATTATGATTGAATATGATGATATAATTTTCACCCGGTAAGAAATTTTCTTTTCCTTCCACGCGCAACCGGAGGCCGGTAAAGAAAAAGAAAACACGCATCCAGTTCCTGTATATTGCATGCATGATGTAAGAACGCTTCGGCTCTTTCCATAAACCAATTACCCACATTGGAATAAAAATGATCAGCATGGTGGAGATGAAAACGATAGCGGCCCACAATGCAAAAACTCTTCCCAGGATATTTTTAAGCAAACTCATAACCTTCGATACCTTTAAAAATTGTTTTTTTCAGTTGCGGCCATTCATTTTTTATTATGCCAAAATAAATAGAGTCCCGGCGACGATTGTTCCACATTGTCATGTGACTGCGAAGTACACCTTCTTCTATTCCTCCCACTTTTCGTAATCCTTGTTTTGCCCGTTCATTCAGAACATCTGTTTTAAACTCAACCCGTTCAAAATTTAATTCATCGAATGCGTATCGAAGCATAGAATATTTTGCATGAAAATTAATTCCCGTACCTCTGAATTTTTTTCCGAGCCAGCTCCAGCCAATTTCCAACCGGAGATCATGGTAAGAGATATTTCCCATACTGCTGCTGCCTGCAACCTTAGCGGTGGCTTTATCGATGATCGTAAATGGCCTCCTGGTGCCGGCTGCTCTGTCTGCAAATGCGGCTTCCATCCATTTTTGTAAATGATCTCTATTTGCAAGGTTTAGCGTAAAATAATCCCACATACCTTCATCCTGGGCAAGATCAAGAAAAGCGTCAATGTCTTTTTCATCAATGGGCCTTAGTAAAACTTTATCCGTTTGTAATATCAATCCAGGTTCAATGATCTTCATTTGTTATTTTTATTTTTCATTTTATTGTTATAAAGCCCAGTCGACAGGGTCAATCCCTTTTTTTACCAAATACTCATTCGTTTTTGAAAAATGCCTGCATCCTAAAAAGCCGGTTACTGAAAGCGGGGATGGGTGGGCCGCTTTCAGTACCAGGTGTTTGCTTTCATCGATCAATACTCTTTTCTCCTGAGCAAATTTGCCCCATAATAAAAAGACAACATGATCTTTCAGCTCAGAAATTTTCCTGATCACGGTATCTGTAAATTCAGCCCAACCGATCTTAGAATGACTCATCGGTTCGCCTGCGCGAACGGTCAATGATGCATTCAATAAAAAAATTCCCTGTTTGGCCCATTTAGTAAGATCGCCGCTGGCAGGAATTTTTACTCCAATATCATCGTGCAATTCTTTAAAAATATTTACCAGTGACGGCGGAGGTGGAACTCCATTTTGGACGGAGAAGCAAAGACCATGCGCCTGGTGCGGACCATGATAAGGGTCCTGCCCAAGGATCACCACCTTTACTTTATCGAAGGAGGTGGTATTAAACGCATTAAAAATTAAAGAACCGGGCGGGTAAATTACTTTTCCCTGTGACCTTTCCGTTTTTAAATGAAGGACGATATTTTCAAAATAGGGTTTGTCGAATTCTTCTTTTAATTTTTTTTTCCATGTCTCATCAATTTTCACATCCATAAGTCTTTGCCTGGTTTGGATGCAAGCTAAAAAAATTTATCTTTGCCGCCTCTTATTCAAATGGTCCGGTAGCTCAGCTGAATAGAGCAGCTGCCTTCTAAGCAGCAGGCCATTGGTTTGAATCCAATCCGGATCACTATCTTGGGCGAAGCTTAGCTTCGCTTTTTTTAATTGTCATGACTGCCATTGTTTATATACTTTATTCATGCGAGGCGGATAAGTATTATATCGGTTCTACCACAGACAAGGTCTCCGAGAGACTACGCCGCCATCTTTCAAATCATGGAGGGTTTACGTCGAGAGCTAAAGATTGGACCTTGGTTTATTCAGAAATCTTCGCTACCAAAACGGAAGCTCTGAAGAGAGAAAAAGAACTAAAAGGCTGGAAGAATAGAGATAGAATTAAAGAATTAATAAAAAAAACTGAATAGAGCATCCCGCGTTGCGGGAAGGCCATTGGTTTGAATCCAATCCGGATCACGATCTTGGGCGAAGCTTAGCTTCGCTTTTTTTAATTGTCATGACTGCCATTGTTTATATACTTTATTCATGCGAGGCAGATAAGTATTCTATCGGTTCTACCACAGACAAGGTCTCCGAGAGACTACGCCGCCATCTTTCATCATGGAGGGTTTACGTCGAGAGCTAAAGATTGGACCTTGGTTTATTCAGAAATCTTCGCTACCAAGACGGAAGCTCTGAAGAAAGAAAAGGAACTAAAAGGCTGGAAGAACAGAGATAGAATTAAAGAATTAATAAAAAAAACTGAATAGAGCATCCCGCTCTGCGGGAGGGTCACAGGTTTGAATCCTGTCCGGATCACAAAACTCTTCGGATCCCGAAGAGTTTTTCATTTCCCGCAATCTTTCATGGGGATGGGTAAATATTTTCCTCAAAGAAAAATGCAAGGGAAGAATTTTTTGCTCAGTTTGTTTAAAAAGCCGTTCATCTAAACAGGAGATATGTGGTATGATTTTTTAAGAACATCTATTCTACTTCCTTGAGGATATACTTCAGGGAACGCACTACAAGGTGGGGATTACTTTTCAAACACAGTACAAATTTTTTTAAACCTTAAATTTTAGTGTATGGAGCAAAATCAGGAAAACCTGGATAACATGGACAATATCGCTGGCATTGAGAACGCGAGGCGCCAATTAAATACGTCGACACGTGGATTCGCTTCCATGGATCCCGAGCGGCAACGTCAAATTGCACGTGAAGGAGGGAAAGCCGCGCATGTAAAAGGAACTGCGCATGAATTTACTCCGGAAGAGGCGAGAAATGCGGGTCGGAAAGGCGGCGAAGCGGTAAGCAGGGACAGAGAACACATGGCAGAAATAGGGAGAAAAGGCGGGCGGTCTTCCGGCAACAACCGGAAACCCGATGGCGAAGCCAGGTACTAGTTCCAGCATCATCATTTGAAGCATATTCATTTACTTTGAGGCATCTTTATTAAGTATGCCTCAAAATTTTAATTACGGGATCGATAAACTTACCGTCGGTAATGCCACTGCAATAAGCTCGGCAAAAATAAAGGGAGCACTGACCAGTACTGCGATCAATAAAATAAATGAATCGCAGCAATATGTTCAAAACATTGTTGAGAATAATAAAACTGTTTACGGGGTTAATACCGGCTTCGGCATTTTAGCTACCACCAAAATTTCGGAAGAAGACACGGCAACACTGCAGCATAAAATTTTGCAAAGCCATAGTGTTGGAGTAGGGGAGGCGATCCCGGCGGAGATCGCCAAACTGATGCTTATTACCAAGGTGCATGCGCTGGCACAGGGGTATAGTGGGGTAAGACTCGAAACCTTAGAAAGGATCTGCTGGCACATTGAGAATGAGGTGATACCCGTTGTGCCGGAAAAGGGCAGTGTGGGAGCATCAGGTGATCTCGCCCCTCTTTCGCATTTGTTTTTGCCTTTGATCGGTTTGGGACAAGTAGATCATAAGGGCACAAGGCACAAGACCCAGGATATCCTCACTAAGTTTTCACTGAAGCCCCTTCATCTTGGACCTAAAGAAGGACTTGCACTCATCAACGGCACACAATTCATATCGTCCTTTTCAGTAAAAGCCGTGCAACGAATGCATAATTGCCTGGAAGCTGCAGATATCATTGGTGCCATGAGTTTGGAGGCTCTGACAGGAACAAAAGCTCCCTTTGATGAGCGACTGCATAGACTTCGTCCCTTTGAAGGGAACAAATTGGTCGCGCAGCGATTAAGATTCTTGCTGAAAGATTCAGCGATTATGCAAAGCCATGTTGATTGTGGAAGAGTACAGGATCCGTATTCCCTCCGCTGCATGCCGCAGGTCCATGGAGCAAGCCGCAATGCATGGCTCCACTTAAAAGAATTAACGGAAATTGAATTGAATGCAGTTACTGACAACCCTATCATTTTTTCTTCGGATGATACCATAAGCGGTGGGAATTTTCATGGTCAGCCATTGGCCTTGCCGCTTGATTACGCGTGTTTCGCGGCTTCAGAAATCGGAAATATTTCCGACCGGCGTTGTTATTTATTATTGGAAGGAAAATGGGGACTGCCGATGTTGTTAATGAAAAATGTGGGATTGAACAGCGGGTTTATGATCCCCCAGTACACAACCGCTGCGTTAGTAACTGAAAACAAGACTCTTTGTTTTCCGGCGAGTGCTGATAGTATTCCCACCTCATTGGGTCAGGAAGACCACGTAAGCATGGGAAGTATCAGCGGAAGAAAGTTGAATAAAGTGCTGGATAATCTTGAATACATTTTGGCGATAGAACTACTCACTGCCTGCCAGGCTATAGAATTTCGTCGGCCATTAAAAAGCAGTGAATTGTTAGAGTTTGCACATGAGTACGTCCGGCAGTTTGTTTCCTTTGCCGAAGAAGACCGGATTTTTGCCGACGATATTGAAAAGATAAAAACTATCATTGCTGATCTCAGTTTTGTGGAAAAGGTGAACGAGTTTGCGAAATCAAAAAATATTCAATTGAACGAGGGCTATATTGAAAGCTTCTGCATATAGTTGTCACCCTGAGCTTGCCGCAGGGTGGTCGAAATTATTCTATCGAAGAATGAGTTGCTAATGAAGTTGGGTCATCATTATTATATAGTCGAATGTAAGGATGGTAGTTGTTATATAGGAGTCACTAACGGCTTAGATAGGAGAATGTAGGAGCATAATACCGGTTATGATCCTGCGGTAGAGTTAAAATATTTCGAACATTACACTGATGTTAATCAGGCGACCTCCAGGGAAAAATAATTGAAGGGGTGGTCAAGAAAGAAAAAGCAAGCATTATTTAAAGAAATTGGGATGAACTCAGGCGTTAATCTAAATCATGGGCTTCGAGACAAGATTCCAACAATGCTTCGACAGGCTCAGCATGACAATTTAATTATTGTAGAATAGAAACATTGACGATAGCAGTGAGTTCGTAATCTGATTACACGCAAAGTCGCTAAGAGATAAATACAAAACACGCTAAGTATTTTTGCTTCTTTGCGGAACTTTGCACCCCCGACTGCCGGCAGGCTGGGGTGCGTGAAATTTTCTCATCATTTAATGAAAGATCATGGTTAAGACATATGACCCTGCCAAATACAAAACTCCAACCGGTAATAAGATCAGTTGTAAGGGATGGATCCAGGAAGCTGCATTGAGGATGTTGCTGAATAATCTCGATCCTGACGTGGCAGAAAAACCGGAGGAATTAATTGTATACGGAGGAAGGGGGAAAGCAGCAAGAAATTTTGAGGCACTTGATAATATCATCAAGGCATTAAAAATTTTAGAGAATGATGAGTCGTTGCTGGTTCAATCAGGCAAACCTGTTGGTATTTTAAAAACACATAAAGATGCACCGCGCATTCTAATCAGTAATTCACAGCTGGTTCCCAAATGGGCTACGTGGGAGCATTTCGATGAACTGGAAAAGAAAGGATTGATGATGTATGGACAAATGACTGCAGGCAGCTGGATCTATATAGGAAGCCAGGGAATTGTACAGGGAACGTATGAGACATACGCGGCCGTGGCGGATAAACATTTCAGTTCGCAATCGGTCCGAAAGGACTCTTTCGAAACAGTTGGCAGTCGGCAGTCCGTTCACAATTCACGTCTCACGATTCCTTCCGCCCAGGAAGGCTCGCCGCAGCCACTGCACGGCGGCTCTCTTAAAGGGACACTCAATGTTACCGCTGGCCTCGGTGGAATGGGTGGAGCACAACCACTTGCTATTACGATGAATGAAGGTGTAGCGTTGATCGCGGAAGTGGAAGAGTGGAGGATAGATAAAAGAATACAAACAAAATATCTTGATGAAAAGTATAAGGATGTTGATGAAGCGATCGATAAAGCGGTAAGCTATAAGCTGCAAGCTGCAAGCAAGAGTATTGGAGTTTGTTGCAATGCGGTTCATTTATTACAAAGATTGATCGAAAGAAATATTATTCCGGACACGCTGACCGATCAAACCTCGGCGCACGATCCTATCAGTTACTGGCCGCATGAGATCTCGTATGAACAGGCAAAGGTCTTGAGAGAGAAAAACCCGGAACAGTACATTGATTACGCCTATCACAGCATGCATGCGCATGTACAACTGATGCTGCAACTTATGGATAAGGGAGCGGTTACATTCGATTATGGAAATAATCTTAGAGCTCGTGCGGTTGAATATGAATCTCAAAATATCGGAAAGCTTCGGGTTCTCCCCTTAGGGAGCGGAGGGGGCTTATTTCCCGGTTTTGTACCCGCGTACATTCGCCCACTTTTTTGTGAAGGGAAAGGCCCTTTCCGCTGGGCTGCATTAAGCGGTGATCCGAATGATATTGCTGTAACAGATGACGTGATATCGAAATTATTTCCGCAAAACCAATCTTTGCAGAGATGGTTAAGATTAGCCAAAGAAAAAATTGCGTTCCAGGGATTGCCTGCGCGCATATGTTGGTTAGGCCAGGGCGAAAGAGAAAAAGCGGGACTTGCATTCAATGAACTGGTGCGAACAGGAAAAGTAAAAGCTCCGATTGTGATCGGCCGCGATCATTTGGATACCGGTTCCGTTGCGTCTCCCAACAGGGAGACGGAAGCCATGATGGATGGCAGTGATGCGGTTGCTGACTGGCCGTTGTTGAATGCATTGGTCAATACGGCAGGTGGTGCAAGTTGGGTTTCATTGCACCATGGTGGTGGCGTAGGAATGGGTTACAGTATTCATGCAGGCATGGTGATCGTTTGCGACGGGACAACTGATGCAGACGAAAGATTAAGAAGAGTTTTAAGGAATGATCCGGGGATCGGAGTGATAAGACACGCCGATGCGGGCTACGAATTAGCTAAAGAAGTGGCGAAAGAAAATGGATTGGATTTAGAGGAACGATTGAAATGAAAAAAGTCAAATCCTGAAACGTGAAAAATTTGCCGGGAGGATTACCAGACGTACAAGTGTACGACGCAACGGAAGCCCA
>Ga0068868_100003924_pt1 | contig 10391 bp, 8 predicted proteins | sample KBSMisM42_FD_64660 | JGI IMG/M metagenome (GOLD analysis project Ga0068868, IMG submission 64660) | Miscanthus rhizosphere microbial communities from Kellogg Biological Station, Michigan, USA - KBS Miscanthus M4-2 | ecosystem: Host-associated > Plants > Roots > Rhizosphere > Soil ...
CCAGGTCGAAAACCTCGTCCAGGTCGGCTCGGGCTCGGGCGATCGCCGCATCCTCATCCGCTGCGACTTCTTCTTCGTCTCCTACGACAAGAGCTCCTCGTACGCGGTCGGCATCGGCTACCCGGCGGCCATCGGCGGTGACACCGCGGTGCAGTTCACCGGCACGTACGACTTCCTCCGCAACGCGCTCAATCCGGCGCAGGCGGTCATCCAGAACCAGCCGCTCCCGCGCCTCGACATCGCAGCGACGAACGGCTGGGCCAAAGTCCTCAAGCAGTCGTCGATCATCACGTCGAACGGGCAGGAAGCCGTCTTCAACTCCGGCGGCGAGGTCAACTTCCGCCAGTTCTCCTTCCAGAGCACGTCCGGCATCCAGAAGATCCAGTTCGGTACGAACGTGACGGTCCTGCCGCGGTACGACTCGACGACGCGCGAAATCGAGATGCGCCTCGTCGCCGACGAGAGCGAGCTCAGCGACGCGGGCCTCACGGGCGGCGACCTCCCCGGCCGCACGACGAGCCGCATGGAAGTCCTCGTCCACATGAAGCTCGGTCAGGCGCTCATCCTGGCGGGCCTGAAGAGTGTGACGCAGACGCACAACGTCGCCGGCCTCCCGCTCTTGAGCCAAATTCCGGTGCTGGGTATTTTCTTCGGAAGCCACAGCAACAAGCGCCAAGAAGTGGAAAATGCCATGTTCGTGATTCCGAGCGTGGTGGAGACGGTTCCGAAGTCCTCGCTGGATTTGGTGAAGAACGCACTGTCTGTTTTCGACGACTACAACGGCAACATCGACGACGTTCAGACGTTCGATCGCACGCCGCCGTCGGCGAAAAAAGAGCAGTGAGTGGTGATGAGAAGTGAACGTACAGGTCGTCGTTCAAACTGACGATGGGCAGGAGCGAAGCGAGGTCTTCCAGCCGAAAGGCCCGATCTCGATAGGGCGACATCCAAACTGCGTGCTCCGGCTCGAGAGCGATCTCGTCTCTCGCCAGCACGCCGTCGTCGAAGTTCGCTCCCAATCCATCGTCGTCGAGGACGTCTCGACGAACGGTACGCTCGCGGGGGATCGCCTGCTTCGGCGCGAGGCCGTCGAAGTTCCGTTCGGCACGCCGATCGTCGTCGGCAACTTCACGATCTATCTCCTCGCGCTCGACTCGAATCAGCAGATGCCGGCGAACCCGATGACGGGTGGCTATGGCGCGCCGCCGATGATCCAGCAGATGTCGACGTCGAAGGGCATCCCGCAAGTAGCCTCGACGGGGATGCTGCCGGCCGCGCCGACGACGGCCGTGCCGATGATTCCGCAGCCGAATCAGACGGGGCCGATGCAGGCGCGCGGTCAGAATGGCCGTCCCCTTCCGGTCACGGCGCCGCCGCCCGGGCAGCAGACCGGCAAGCAGATCCCGCAAGGCAAAGACGTCGTCGCAGCCGCCGCCGAGCGCGACGCGCTGAAACGAAAGCGCGAGAAGGACCGCGAGATTCGTCGCGAGATCCACAAGATGCTCCTCGAGCACCTCGACCTCGCGACGATCGACGCGGCGAAGCTCGAAGAGCCTTCGATGCGCCCGAAGGTCCTGAACGCGCTCCGCCGCATCGTTCAGACGCTCGAAGTCGGCGGAAAGATCCCCGCGGAGATGGATCGCGATCGTTTGATCGGCGAGCTCTCCGACGAAGCGCTGGGGCTCGGCCCGCTCGAGCGCTTCCTCGCCGACGTGTCGATCACCGAGATCATGGTCGTCGACCCGGACACGATCTACGTCGAGAAAGCCGGCAAGATCGAGCTCAGTGAAGTGCGCTTCACGGACGACGAGCGCGTTCGCGCGGTCATCGAGCGCATCGTGACGCCGCTCGGACGCCGCATCGACGAATCGTCGCCGCTCGTCGACGCGCGCTTGAAGGACGGCTCCCGCGTGAACGCCGTCATTCGTCCGATCGCGCTCCGCGGATCGTGCATCACGATTCGTAAGTTCTCGCGCACGCCGCTCACGCTCGAGAAGCTCCAGGGCTACGGCGCCATCACCGATCGCATGGTCCGCTTCCTCGTTCGAAGCGTCATCGCGAAGCGCAACATCGTCATCTCCGGCGGCACGGGCTCGGGCAAGACGACGCTCCTCAACTGTCTTTCGGGCGTCATCCCCGCCGACGAGCGCATCGTCACGATCGAGGACGCCGCTGAGCTTCAATTGAAGCAGCCGCACGTCGTGTCGCTCGAGACACGCCCTGCGAACCTCGAAGGACGCGGCGAATACACGATCCGCGACCTCGTGAAGAACGCGCTTCGTATGCGTCCGGACCGCATCGTCGTCGGCGAGTGTCGTGGCGGCGAGGCGCTCGACATGCTCCAGGCGATGAACACGGGCCACGACGGCTCGCTCACGACGACGCACGCGAACTCGCCGGAAGAGGCCATTTCACGTCTCGAAACGTTGGTCCTCATGGCCGGCCTCGACCTTCCGCAGCGCGCGATCCGCGAGCAGATCGCCGCGAGCGTTCACTTGATCGTGCAACAGAGCCGCCTCTCGGACGGCTCGCGCAAGGTCACCGCGATCAGCGAGATCACCGGCATCGGCGACAACGGCGACATCGAGATGCGTCCGATCTTCGAGTTCGTGCGAACCGGTACGGGAGACAAGGGCAAGGTCATCGGCGAGCACCGCGCGACCGGCTATCTACCTAGCTACCTCCAGGACTTCATCGTCATGAACCTCGTGAAACCAGGAGAGCCTTACCTATGAACGGTTTCCAGATGGTCCGCGGAATGACGATGGTCGCCTACAAGTGGACGGGCATCGGCCTCGTCGCGCTGGCCACGTTCATCCTCATCTTGAGCGCGTTCGGCGATCGCAACAGCCTCGTCTATCGCTACTGGGCGCGTTACACGTCGTCGATCGAGCGCAAGCTCCGCCCGATGTTCATCTTCACGCCGGGTCGCGTCATCGCCGCCGCGCAGCTCGCCGTGCTCTTCGTCGCGGTCGTCCTCGAGCTGACGATCGAGCTGCCGTTCTTCCCCGTGTGGATCATCGCGATCTGCCTCTTGCCGATCCTCCAGATCGAGAGCATGCGCCGCAAGCGTCTCGAAGCGATCGAACGCCAGCTCGACGGCTTCCTCCTCGCGCTCGCGAACGCGCTCAAGGCGATCCCGAGCGTCGCAGCGGCGTTCAACTCGGTCGTTCCGATCTTGCAGGCGCCGATTCGCGAAGAGGTCGACCTCGCGTGCAAGGAGATGAAGGTCGGCAGCTCGCTCGATCAAGCGCTCCTCCACATGGCGGCGCGCATCGGCTCGCGCCAGGTCGACTCCGCGCTGTCCGCGGTTCTCATCGGCCGCCAGGTCGGTGGAAATCTCGGGCGCGTCCTCGAGACGACCGCGTCGTCGATTCGCGAGATGGCGCGTCTCGACGGCGTCATCCGCACGAAGACCGCCGAAGGCAAGATGCAGATGTACGTCATCTCGATCATGCCGTTCGCGCTCGTGCTCGGCCTCGGCTATTCGTCGCCGGGCTACTTCGATCCGCTCCAGGAATCCGCGTCGGGCTACATCGCGTCGGCGATGGCAGGCGGCTGCTGGGTCGGCGCGCTCGTCTGGGCTCGTAAAATTCTGGCCGTGGACATCTGAAGGAGAACGGCAATGGGAAGTCTCCGCGCAGAAGTTTGGAAAATGCTCTTCCTGGGCGCCGTTGGCGTCTCGATCTTCTTGCTCGTCTACGGCGTGGCGAGCGCCCCGACGCGCATCGCGAGCCGCCTCGGTCTTCGTGGCTTGAAGCGCCAGCGCGCGCTCAGCGCCCCGGGACTTTGGCCGCAGGTCGAGCCGCTGGTTCGCTGGCTCGGCGTCCGCGTCAGCGGCATCTTGCCGGAGGAGCGCCGCAACCAGCTCGACGAGCAAATCACGCAAGCGGGTGACTTCCTCGGTCTCACGGTCGACGAGTACCTCGCGCTCTGCATCTTGAGCGCCATCGGCTGCACGATCGCGGGCGTCGCGCTCGCGGCGCTGACGGACAACTGGACGATCCCCGTCCTCTGTTTGCTCGTCGGCGGCATCATCCCGTACATGCAGATCAGCGGCATCGCGCAAGACCGGTTGAAGAACGTGAGCCGCGGCCTTCCGTACGTCATCGACCTCATGGCGCTCGCGATGGGCGCCGGCCTCGACTTCCCGGGCGCAGTTCGCCAGTGCGTGGAGAAGTCTTCGAACCCGAACGATCCGATCGTCGAGGAGTTCACGCTCATCCTCCAGACGATGAACCTCGGCCAAACGCGCAAGGACTGTCTCCAGGAGTTCGCGCGCCGGTGCCCCGTCGAAGCCGTGAAGGAGTTCGTCGGCGCCCTCGTCCAAGCCGAAGAGCGCGGTAACCCCGTCGCGGACGTCCTTCAAATCCAGGCCACTTCTTCGCGTACGCGCCGCTCGGTGCGCGCGGAAGAGATGGCCGCGAAAGCCGGCGTCGCGATGACCGGCCCGCTCGTCCTCGTCTTCGCGAGCGTCATGATCCTCATCATGGGACCCATGTCCCTCAAGATGAGCTCGATGTAACTTGAAACGGAGGACCACGTGACGACGCTGCGTTTTCAAATCCAACACGCGAACGGCCGGCAAGAGCAGGTCACCGTCGAAGCAGAGCGCGCGCTCATCGGCAGCGGGGCCCACTGCGAGATTCGTCTCCCGCTCGATCAAGCGGCGGTCGAGCACATCCTCATCCAAGTCGGCGCCGGCGGCGTCTTCGCGCAAGCGCTGAGCTTCGAGCCTGCCCCGACGATCGGCAGCGTGCCCTTCACGCAAGCGCCGCTCCCGCCGGACGTCGTGCTCGGCGTCAATCAGACGCAGATGCTCGTCTCGATCACCGGCGACGTGGCCGCTGGCGGCGGCGTAGGCCGAAAAGAGAAGGGCAAGACGAACCCGATGCTCGTCATCGCCGCGATGGCGGGTGCCTGCCTCGTCGCGTGGATGTTCTTGAGCACGGACGACGACGTCCGCCGCATCGAGCCTCAGGAGTACCCGAAGCTCTGGGATCAGGGCGCCGCGACTTGCGACAAGAGCGCGAACGACTCTGCTGCGTTCGCGATGGAGAAGCGCGTCGTCGCCGACAGCAAGCGCGAGCGTCGCATGTTCCACGTCAAGGACGGCGTCGATGCGGTGCCGCTCTACGAGACGGCCGCGGCTTGCTACGAAAAAGCCGGCGACAAGAACAACGCCGACGCCGCGCGCGACACGGCGAACGCGCTCCGCAAGGAGCTCGACGATGACTACCGCACGCATCGCATGCGTCTTCAGCACGCGATGCAGGTGAAAGACATGGAGACCGCGCGCCGCGAAGTGCGCACGCTCATCGAGATGACCGAAGGCAAAGAAGGCCCGTACGTGAGCTACCTCCACGTCATCGAGCGCGACCTCAAGCAGAAGCTCGGCCGCCCGTCCTGAGATAGTCCGTGTATCATGCGAGCGTGCGTTTCGCGCCGCTCGCCCTCGTTCTCGCAGTCGCGTGCGGAGGTGCGTCCGCGAACGAGAACCCGCGAGAGAAGCTCGCGATCATGAAGAAGAGCGAGCAGCCGGCGAAGCTCGTCGAGCAAGGCCGCGCGTTCGCCTCGATCGGTGACACGACGCGCGCCGAGCAATATTTCTCCGCGGCCATCCAGCGCGGCGCCGACGAGACGGTGGTCATCCCGCTCATCGTGAAGGTGTGCGTGACGGACGGCCGCTACGAGCTCGCGATCGACTACGCGAGCCGATACACGCAAAAACACCCCGCCGACATCCGCGTGCGCTTCCTCCTCGGGACGCTCTACGCGGCCATCGGCGATCGCGGGCACGCGCGCACCGAGCTCGAATACGTGGTCACAGCCAAGCCGAACGACCCCGAGCCGCACTGGGCGCTCGCCAAGGTCCTCCACGACGAGGGCAAAGATCCAACGCTCGCGGACGGTCAGTTCCGTGAGTATTTGCGCCTCGCCCCCACTGGCGCGCACGCCGAAGAAGCGCGCGCCTCCATCTTGCCCGAGAACAACGAGAAATCACCATGAGCGGCGGCCCCACCTTCATCTCGAAGGAAATCTTCAACGAGACGATCATGCAGTTCCTCGACCCGGTACGAAAGTACATGGAGGATCCTGCGGTCTCGGAGGTGATGATCAACGGGCCGAATCAGATCTACATCGAGAAGAAAGGTCAGCTCGAGCTCGTGCCCGCGAAGTTCGAGTCGCGCGAGGCGCTGACCGCGGCGCTGCGAAACATGGCGCAGTTCGTCGGCAAGCACGTCGACGAGTTTCGCCCGATCCTCGAAGGCCGCTTGCCCGACGGCTCGCGCGTCGAAGCCGTTCTGCCGCCGGCCGCGCCCGATGGGCCTCACGTCTCGATTCGTCGCTTCTTCAAAGAGACGCTCACGGTGCAGCGCCTCATCGGCTTCGGTGCGCTCACGGAAGACTGCGCGTCCGCGCTCTCGGCGTTCGTCGCGAGCAAGCTGAACATCCTCGTCGCCGGCGGAACGGGCTCCGGCAAGACGTCGATGCTCAACGCGCTCTCTTCGTACATTCCTGGGGGCGAGCGCGTCGTCGTCCTCGAAGACTCGCGCGAGCTCCAGCTCCAGCGCGATCACGTCGTGCAGCTCGAGGCGCGTCCGCCGGATGCGAAGGGCCGCGGCGTCGTCACGATCCGCGATCTCTTCCGCGCGACGCTCCGCATGCGTCCCGACCGGATCGTCGTCGGAGAGATCCGCGGCGGCGAAGCGCTCGACTTGATCCAAGCGATGACGTCCGGCCACGGCGGCTGTCTGTCGACGCTCCACGCGACGTACCCGCGCGACACGATCACGCGCCTCGAGACGATGGCCATGATGAGCGACGTCGACATGCCGCTGATGGCGATGCGCATCCAGCTCGCGAGCGCCGTGAACCTCATCGTTCAAGTGGGCCGCCTCCAAGACGGCTCGCGCAAGCTCACGCACGTCACCGAGGTCCTCGGCTTCAACCAGCAGACCGAGGAGTACCTCACGCAGGACGTCTTCGTTCGGCAGTACCAAGGCCTCGGGCCGAAGGGCGAAGTCCTCTCGAGGCTCGTGCCTTCAGGCGTGATGCCGCGCTGCCTCGACCAAGTGCACGAGCACGGACTGGACCTGCCTCCCGCGATGTACGATGCTGCGAAGCACGGCCCTGTCCAGGGCTCTCATGGCTGACAACCCCGGATCCATCGTCGAAATCAGAGCTGGAACTTCGCAACGGCCGCTCCTCGAGCTGCGACCGGGGCAGGTCGTCCAGCCGATGAGCATCGGGCGCGTGGGGATGTGGCCGGTCGAAGCGCCGGGCGTGCTCGATGTGCACGCGTACGTCTACTTCGACGGCAACGCGCTCTTCATCCAGAGCGCAGACGCAGGGAATCCCGCGAAGGGCAACGGACAGTCGATCGGCACCACGTGGCAGCAGATCGAGATCCCGTGCACGATCGAGCTCGGTCGCGCGCGCCTCGTCTACCGCACGCTGGACGAGATGGACGACGGCGACGAGGACAAGACGGTCGCGCAGGCGATTCAGCTCCCCGTCGGGCCGCCGCCGAGCCGTGGAGCTCCACAGCCGCCGGGCTTCCAGCCGAACGCAGGCGCGTTCTCGAATCGCAACAAAGGCCCGGACTCGGACGCGACGCGGCTGCAGCCAATGAACTCCGGCGGGCGCGAGCCGGATCCGACGGTGGTGAGCCCGCTCGAGATGGCGGGTACGCCGATCGGCGGCGTCCCGAAGGCGCGCCCCGCCGCGGGAATGCCGGCGTTCTCGACGGACATGGCCCCGAATTCGTCGCCGACGACGATCGGCGCGCCTCCCGCGCCGGCGCCTCCGCCCCCGCAAAACATGGGTTACGCCGCGTTCGGCAGCGTGCAGGTCGCGGTGCCTGCCGCGCCTCCACCGCCGAACCCGATGATGCAGACGTTCAATGCTCCGATGCAGCAGCCCCAAAACATGATGGGGCAGCAGATGCAGATGCAGATGCAGCCGGGGATGATGCAACCGGGCATGATGCAGCCGGGCATGCAAGGGATGCCTCCGCAGAACATGATGCCGCCCAACATGATGGGCCCGCCGGGCACCGTGGAGACGGGGCGCATCGTTCCGCCGGGCGAGCTCAAAGGCTTCGCGCGTGCGAAGGCCGAGTGGCAAGCGATGCCGCCGATCCGCAAGGTCATCGTCGGCACGTTCCCGGGCGTGCTTCTGCTGATTTACTTCATGCTCTTCGACGACGAGCCGCAGCAGCAGGCGCGTAAGCCGAAGCCGCAGCCGTCTGCCTCTGCGAGCGTGAGCGCCGTCACCTCGGCGCCTCCCCCGCCGACGGCGTCGAGCACGGGTCCTGTCGTCATCACGCCGCCGACGGCCTCGTCGTCGAGCACCACCAACCCGAATCCGCCGCCAACCACGACCGCCACGGTTCCGAAGGGCAAGGCGACGCTCGAGCGCCAGGCCATCGACCTCGTTGGACAGGGTCAGTTCACGAAGGCCGCGGACATCTACGACCAGCTCGCGGCCCAAGCTCCGACGCCGCAGCAGGCGACGACGTACCGAGAAGCCGCCCGCATCCTTCGCACGCGCTAACGCGGTCGATGGACAAGACACCGGGGTCATGGACGATCCACTTCCCGTCTAAACCCACATGTAGGCGGGCACTTTTCTCAATAGTTTCGCAAGCATCATCGTTGGCCTCGACCATGCAAAGAAAGGTGGCATGGCGGGCGACACACTCTTCAAGAACCTCGTGGCGGCAGCAGTCGTCTTGGGCGCTTGCGCGTGTGCGGTGGCTTGTGGACCGGACGGTAGCCAGCTCCTCGGCGGCGACCAGCTCGGTGGCGGCAACAACAACGGCAGCGACGCCGGCAACGGCGGTTGGAACAACAACTCGCAGTACAACGCCGACGGCGCCCCGCAGCCGCCCCTCGCCCAGCAGCTGTTCGTGGCCCTCCAGCCCCAGCTCGATCAGAAGTGCGGCGGCGCGTGCCACCAGCAGGGCATGACGCTCAGCGCGCCGAAGTGGCTCGCCGGTCCGGACGAGTACAAGACAATCACGTCGTACCCCGGCATCGTCACCGCGGACATCTACTCGAGCAAGCTCGAGAATCGCCCCGCGAACCACCCGGCTTCGTGCCTCATCGATCCGGGCAACGAGACGCTCCTCGCGGCGGTGACGACGTGGCTCACGGCGGAAGCTGCGGCGATCGCGGCGATTCCGCTCCCCGCGAGCGCGACGGTCGACCCGGCGACGGGCTCGGTCGACCTTTCCCCCGCCGCCACTGGAATTTCGGGCGCGAAGATCACGTTCACGGCGACGCAGCAGGGCGACCTCCTCCGCTTCTCGAACGTGATGCTCGTGGCGCCGGCCTCGACGGGCCTCCACATCGTCTCGCCGATCTTCGTGCAGGTGCCGGGCAGCGGCCCCGAGCTCGACAACACCGACTACTCGACGACGGACCTCACCGTCGCCGCGGGCGCGTCGGGCCAGATTTCTCCGGTCTTCTACTTCCAGAACTGGGTGCCGGGCTCGAAGCTGAAGATCGAGTTCCAGAAGATCGAGACGGCCACGGTGCAGAGCTCCGACGCCGGCGCGAGCACCACCTGCAAGGACCTCACGACGTTCACGAACAGCGCGGTGCCTTCGCTCAAGGCGAACTGCACGAGCTGTCACGCGGGCGGCAACGGCAACGCGACGAACGCGATGAACCTCACCGCGCTCAACTCGAACGACTACGCGACGGCCTGCACGCAAGCGCGCACGCAGGTCAACCTGACCACGAAGGCGAACAGCAACATCTTGCAAGCGCCCCTTCAACAAGTGACTCACCCAGTGAAAGTGTTCGCAAGCAACACGTCGACTGGGTACGTGCAAATTCAAACGTGGGTGAACAAGGAATGAAAGGCGAGGAGCAGATGCGACACTTGCGATGGCTCGCAGCCACAGGCCTCACCGTCGCGCTCACGGCGTGCGGTAACGGCGGAAGCGGCACCCTACTCGGCGGCGGAAACGGCGATACGACCGGCTCCGCGAACGGCGGCTCCGATCCGGGCTCGCCTGCGCAGGGTGGAACGCCGCAGGGTGATGATGGCGGAAACGGTGCAGACCCGAACGCCAACAGCAACCCGAACATCGACCAGCGTCAGGTCAACTACGGCGAGGCGCTCCGCACTGCGGCGCTCAAGCTCGTCGGCGACCTCCCGACGCTCGCCGACATGAAGGCGGTCACCGACGCGACGTCGTACGGCGCGCAGATCGACAAGTACCTCGCCGATCCGCGCTTCGTCACCCGCCAGCTGCAATGGTGGCGTGACACGTTCAAGACGGGTCAGCCCGGCATGAAGACCGGCAACGGTCTGCCGAGCTTCGACACCGCCGCGACGTTCGCGACCGAGGTCGTCGTCAACGATCGTCCGTACAC
>Ga0068868_100003926_pt1 | contig 10390 bp, 10 predicted proteins | sample KBSMisM42_FD_64660 | JGI IMG/M metagenome (GOLD analysis project Ga0068868, IMG submission 64660) | Miscanthus rhizosphere microbial communities from Kellogg Biological Station, Michigan, USA - KBS Miscanthus M4-2 | ecosystem: Host-associated > Plants > Roots > Rhizosphere > Soil ...
TACGCCACCGGCCCGACGCAGATCCAGTTCGAGGCGCGCATCGCCAACCGCTCGCAGGAGCCGATCACGCTCAAGCGGATCGAGATCCAGTCGGTCGGCACCGGCTCGTACATCCTGCGGAAGGAGTTCTTCACGTACAACGAGCCGATCGCGCCGGACCACTTCGCCAGCGTGAAGTTCTGGGCCCACGGCTACGGTTTCGCCACCGACCGCGGCCGCACGCCGTCGTCCGAGCCGGTGAACCTCCGCAGCATCATGTACTTCGATTCGCCGGTCGGCAGCTTCCACCAGATCGTCACCCGCTACATCAGCCAGTTCCCGGGCGAAGGCGGGCCGCGCTGATGCCGCCGTCGACGCTCGACCGCTTCCGAAAGATCTGCCTCGAGCTGCCGAACACGAAGGAGACGATCACGTGGGGCGAGCCGCACTTCCGCGTCGGCGAAAAGATCTTCGCCGGCTACGGCGAAAAGGACGGCCACCCGTCGATCGGCTTCAAGCTGCAGATGGAGCACGCCGACGTCCTGACGCAGAACGATCCCCGCTTCGCCCGCGCGCCGTACGTCGGCCACAAAGGGTGGGTGTCGATGGACGCGCGGAAGATCAAGGATTGGGATGAAGTGCGCGAGCTGGTGCGGGAGAGCTATCGGTTGATCGCGCCGAAGAAACTGGCGGCGCAGGTGTAGGTGACGCGGTGGCGCGGTAACGCGGTCGCGGCGGGTCCTCCGCCGCGCACCCCGCAACCGCGCAACCCCGCAACCTATCTCCGCTTCTTCTGCGCCAGCATCCAGTGCACCACATCCGGATCCGAATACACGCGATCCCAGATGTCGTGCCCCATCCCCTTCAGCTCCGTGTAGCGCGCGGTGTTGCCGAGGGCCGCGGCCATGCGGCGCGATTGGGTGACGGGGATGACCGGGTCGTCGCTGCCGTGGAAGGCCCACACCGGCGTCGGGCCGATCGCCTGGGCCATCGCGGCGAACGGATCGGATGAGCCGACGATGCGCGCGAGGTCGGGCGGCGGATCGATCGGGAACGGATCATCCGGCTGCCGCGACACCTCGCCGCACACCGGCAGCACCGCGGCCCAGCGATGATGCCGCGCCATGTACCACGTCCCCGCGCCGCCCATCGAAACGCCGGTGAGATAGAGCCTCCGGCGGTCGCCGCGGAACTCGCGGATCGCATCCTCCAGCGCCGCCAGCGCCTGCGTCTCCATCTCGCCGTACCACTCCTGCCCGTACGCGCACTGCGGGATCACGACGATGCACTTGTAGCGCTCGGAGTACCGCGGGAGCTGTGCCGGCAGGCCGCCGGCGAGCTGCCGGATGTCGTCCTCGCCGCGCTCCGCGCTGCCGTGCAGATAGAGCACGACCGGCCAGTGATGCACCTTCGAGTAATGCGGCGGAAGCCACACGCGATATTTGTACGTGTGGACGCCGACGGTGACGGAACGCTCGAGGAAGCGGGCGCGAGGGGAACAGGAGACGGACAGCGGGAAGCAGACAGCGGACAGCAGGAGCAGGACCGCGAGGCGTCTCTTCACTCGAACAAATCGTACTCCGCCTCGGGCACCTCGGCGGGGGGCGGCATCCAGCGCCAGCTCTCGAACACATGCAGCTCGAACAGCAGCACGACGACTTCATGCGTCATGTCCCAGCGCGCGCGGAGTCCGTTGCGCAGACCGCGCTTCGATTCCTTCAGCACATGGTCGAGGTTGTGAATCACCGTGTGCTGCTGGCGGAATCCGGCGCGCGAACAGAAGCAGTTGAGCGCCGCCTCGATCTTGAACCGCTCCATGTACTGCACGGGGACCGTCGCCCACACCTCGCGCCGCATCACGCGGATGCCGGAGAGCACCGGGCCGCACTGCATCTGCAGATGGAAGTAGTTGAGGATGGCGCCGCGGTTGCGGACGCCGATGTTCATGTCGCACTTGTCCTGGAGCACCGGCAGCACCAGCGCCTCGATGTGCGCATCGCTGACGTTGTACATGTCGCCGTCGACGAAGAAGAAGATGTCGTGCGACGCGTTGTCGACGCCGACCTTCATCGCGTAGCCCTTGCCGCGGTTCGCGCGAAGAGCGATGGTGCGGACGCCGTCAAAACGGCGCGCGATGTCCACGGTCGCGTCCGTCGACCCGTCGCTGACCACGATCACCTCGTTGATCAGAGGATTGCGCGTCAGAATCGCGAGGACGTCAGCGATCGTGTTCTCTTCGTTGTACGCCGCGATGATGGCCGTTACGCCCAAACATTCACCTCGAGAGTCACCAGGGCAATCTGCAACCGGCAGACCAGAGGGCGGATTGTAGCTGATCCCCCGCCGGGAATCCCCCTTGCACTCTTTCCCCCTCATGAAGCGCACCCTGCTCTACGCCTGGTTCCTCGCGCTGGCCTGCGTCGGACTGGCCTTCGTGACCCTCTCGCTCTCGGGATGCAGCACCGTGGCGAAGGCGCTGAACATCGTCAATCCGCGCTACTCGATCCGCGACGTCCAGCCGCGCGTGGCCCTCGCCCTCCCCCTCTCGGCGTCCTCGATCGACTTCGACTTTACCCTCGGAGTGGACAATCCGAACTCCGTCGGCCTCAGCCTCGACCACGTCGATTTCGACCTCCTGGTCAACGACAACCCGGTCCTCAACAGCGTCAGCAACGACCCGCGAGTCCAGATCCCCGCCCGCGGCCTCGGCACGATCCACCTCCGCACCCGCCTCGGCTACGAAAACGCCCGCACCCTCTTCCGCGACATCGCCGACGCCGTGCAAGGCAACCGCGCGAGATACGAGATCCGCGGCAACGCGTACTACGGCACCCCGCTCGGGCAGATGAGGTTTCCGGTGACGGTGTTTTCGAGCCGGTAGATTCGCGGTTACGCGGTTACGCGGTAGCGCGGATACGATGCGACCGTGCCGCTCGAGACCGCGCAACCGCGAAACCTCGCAACCACGAAACAACTCATCGTACTCGCCTCCATCCTCTACCTCTCCGAAGGCTTCCCGTACGGCATCGTCAACGAGCTCGCGCCGATCTACCTGCGGGTGAGGCATGTGCCGCTGGCGGAGATCACGAGCATGCTCTCGCTGGTCGGCTTCGCGTGGTCGATCAAGTTCCTCTGGTCGCCGCTCATCGAGCTCGGGACCTATCGCCGCTGGATCGCCGGCGCGCTCGCGGTGATGACGCTCCTTTACGCCGCGCTGGCCCTCTCGACGCCGACGTTCTGGATCGTCCTGATGCTCCTCGCCATCGCCTCGGCGACGCAGGACATCGCCATCGACGCGTTCACCATCCGCATCACGCCGCATGAGCTCCTCGGGCCGGTCAACTCCGTCCGCGTCACCGCGTATCGCATCGCCATCATCGTCAGCGGCGGCGGACTCGCGGCCGTCGCCGGCTACCTCGGTTGGCGCACCGCCTTCGCCGTCGCCGCGGTAGTGAGCGCGCTGATCCTCGCCTTCACCTTTGTCATTCCCGAACAGGAGCCGGGCTCTCCAACCCGGCAGCGACAGGCTGGAGAGCCTGTCGTACGCTGGCTGAAACGCCCGCGGGCCTTCACGCTGCTCGCCCTCGTCCTGCTCTACCGCCTCGGCGAGTTCGCCATCGTGCTCGTCATCAAGCCGTACTGGGTCGATCGCGGCTACAGCGTCGCGGAGATCGGCACGATCACCACGGCCATCGGCGCGACTGTCGTCATCGTCGGCGCGATCGCCGGCGGCGCGTTCGTCGCCCGCTTCGGCCTCTACGCCGCGCTCTGGTGGCTCGGCCTCGCGCAGATCGTGTCGAACATCGGCTATGCGATCGTGGCCACGCTCGGCGCCGGACGCTGGGGCATCTACGCCGCGTCGATCGCCGAGAACCTCGGCTACGGCCTCGGCAACGCCGCGTTCCTCGCGTTCCTCATGGCCATCTGCGACCGCGAGCGCGCCGCCACCGAGTACGCGCTGCTGTCGGCGCTGTTCGGCGTCAGCCGGCTCGTGATGGGCAAGTACAGCGGCCTCCTCGCACAGAACCTCGGCTACGGACCGTTCTTCTGGCTCACCGTGTTCCTCGGACTTCCCGCGCTGCTCCTCCTGCCGCGCGTTCGACGGGTGCTCGCATGAAAAACCGCTTCTTCGTTCCGACCATCGACGAGACGATCACGCTGACCGGCGACGAGCTGCATCACGCCCGCGTGCTGCGGCTGGGCGAAGGCGAAGAGGTCGAGGTCTTCGACGGCCGCGGCGCGATCGCGGTCGCACGCGTCGTCAATCCGACGACGCTGTACGTCCTCTCGCGCATCGACTCGCGCGAGTCGCCGCTGGCCATCGACCTCGCCATGGCCATCATCAATCTCGACAAGTTCGAGCTCGTGCTGCAGAAGGCGACGGAGCTCGGCGTCCGCTCGATCATTCCGCTCGTCACCGAGCGCGTGGAGATACGGCCGGAGCGTTACCGCGGCAAGACGGAGCGGTGGGAGAAGATCGTGTACGAGGCGGCGAAACAGTCGGGACGCGGCGTGATTCCGCGCGTCGAGGCGCCGGAGGAATTCGAGACGGCGCTGAATCGAGCGAACAAGATTTTCTTCGACGCAGACACGGTCTCGGCGGCCGCGTGTCCGCCGTCACTCGACTCGGTGACGGTGTTCATAGGGCCAGAAGGCGGATGGACGGATAACGAGATCGCCCTCGCCCTCGCACGTGAGTGCGTGATCGAGCGCCTCGGTCCGCGCAGACTGCGCGCGGAGACAGCGGCGATCGCGGCGTGTGTGGTCGTCGAGGCACGATGGGGGGATCTGACCGCTCGCCAGGGCGATGATCGATTGATATGAACGACAATTCATTTTCGTTGCCAGTGCTCGACTCCACTGATAGATTTCCGCGCGGAAAGTCTGCGGAGGTTCCTACTTTGCCCGAAACGCTCAGCATTACCGACAACCGGACCGGAAAGACCTATGAAGTGCCGATCAAGGACGGCACCATCAGGGCCACCGACCTTCGACAGATCAAGATCGAAGAGAGCGATTTCGGGATGATGACCTACGACCCGGCGTTCATGAACACGGCGGCCTGTCGCAGCGCCATCACGTTCATCGACGGCGACAAAGGTATCCTCGAATATCGCGGCTACCCCATCGAACAGCTCGCGGAGAAGAGCTCGTACCTCGAGACCGCGTACCTGCTGCTCAACGGCGAGCTCCCGACGAAGGACCAGCTCGCGGAGTGGACGCACGACGTCACCTACCACACCATCCTCAACGAGAAGCTGAAGCTGGTCCTCGATGCCTTCCGCTACAACGCGCATCCGATGGGCAAGTTCATCTCCATGATCTCGGCCCTCGGCACGATGTATCCCGAGGCCAAGAACATCTTTGATTACGACAACCGCCAGAAGCAGATCGCGCGGCTGATCGCGAAGGTGATCACCATCGCGGCCTTCGGCTACCGGCACATGGTGGGCATGCCGTACTCGTATCCGGACAACGACCTGAGCTACGCCGGCAACTTCCTGAACATGATGTTCAAGACGACCGAGGTGAAGTATCAGCCGCATCCCGCGCTCGAGAAGGCGCTCGACGTGCTGTTCATCCTGCACGCCGACCACGAGCAGAACTGCTCGACCAGCACGATGCGCGTCGTCGGCAGCTCGCACGTCGATCCGTACTCGGCCCTCGCCGCAGCCGCGGCCGCGCTCTACGGCCCGCTCCACGGCGGAGCGAACGAGGAAGTGATCCGCATGCTCACCGAGATCGGCTCGGTGAACAACGTCCCGAGCTTCATCAAGAAGGTGAAGGCGGGCGAAGGCGTGAAGCTGATGGGCTTCGGCCACCGCGTCTACAAGAACTACGATCCGCGCGCCAAGATCATCAAGAAGGTGGCGGACGAGGTGTTCGAGGTGACCGGCCGCAACCCGCTGCTCGACATCGCGCTGGAGCTCGAGCGCGTGGCCCTCGAGGACGAGTACTTCGTCAAGCGGAAGCTCTACCCGAACGTCGACTTCTATTCGGGCCTGATCTACCAGGCGATGAAGCTCCCGATGGACATGTTCCCCGTGCTCTTCGCCATCGGCCGCACCTCCGGCTGGCTCGCCCAGTGGCAGGAGATGCTGCTCGACCCCGACCAGAAGATCTCCCGCCCGCGGCAGCTTTTCACCGGCTCGGCACGACGCGACTACAAGACAATCGATCAGCGGTAAGCAGTTCCCGCTTTAGAGGCCCGGCGCTCACGTTCGCAAGGACGTGAGCGCTTTTGCGCGCGTGACCCATGACGTTCCAGCTCTCGCGCGTCGACTTGCCGGCGCGTCCCATTTTTCGACGAACCGCCGCCATGAACTCGTCATAGTCCTTCTTCGGTCCCACCTTACGGAAATCATCCGTTGCGTTCGAGTGGATCAGATCGAACTCGCTTCAATTGAACAGCCGATGGAACTCCACGACCGCGTTTTCTTCCGCGGCGCGTTACTGCGGTAGCGCGACCTCGTTCGTCTTTACGGCGATGCGCGCCACGCCGGCGTATTGGGGGAGCGTGAAGGGATCGACGAAGGTTTTCGCTCCCTGCGGCTGCACGCCGAAAGCGACCGTGATCGGGCCGGTTTCCGCGATATCGGGAACGCGCAAGCTCGCGCCTCTGTGAATGACCGAATCGAGACCGCGCAATTCCATGTGCGTATTGAAAACATCGACCGGTACATACATCCCGCCGATCCAGATGCCGAGCGACCCGAAATCATTCTTGTTGTTCGGCACGGTCACGGTAAACGTGCGGACCGGCACGGCAGGAACCTGGATCAGCAGATCCGCAGGCGGCGCGAGAGGCAGCGGCAACACGGTCAGCGGACGGCTCTCCGAAACATAGACGAGGTGCTCGGGGGCGGAGTGCGGCAGCCGAAACAGGAAGGTTCCGTCCGCGCCGACCCGCACGTCCTCGGTGACGATCCCTGTGGCATTCACGGTTTCGACATAGCCGTCTCCGCTATGACCTGCAACACGGCCGCGCGTCGCCACCGGATCGAACTGCACGACCGCAGGACTTTCGCCGAGCTTCGTCAGATCGAACGGGTCGCTGCATTTGGTCACGAATTCCTTGTGGGCCGCACAAATACCGACGAGAAATCCCCTCGGCACATCGTCGAACGCGGCTTCACCGTGATCATCGGTCTGCCTGGGGTCCGATCCAAAGTACATCGCGGCCCGTCCGTTGGGCTGGACATCCTTGATCGGTGAGAAATAAACCGAGGCGCCGGCAACCGGATGATGCTGCGGATCGGTGACCCGCACCTCCAGCTTCGCCAGCCGCACATCGAGATCGAATGCCGCATTGGCCGCCGGTCCGGTGGGAGGGATGTAGCGGAAGCCGCGATGTTCTTCGCACGGCTCGATGCGGATCTGCTCAGCGCGCGGATCGACAGCGAGCGTGGCGTTGTAGCGGCCCTCTGCGTCACTGACTGCTTGTCCGGTAAAGAAAATGAGCCGCGCGTGAACCGGTTTTCCGTTCACGGTCACGGTTCCAAAGAAGTTGAACGACGGAAACGTGACGTCGACATTCGTTTGATGCGCCGCTGCCACCTCTGCCGTGAGCGACTGCCGTTTGCCGTATGGCGGCTCGATCATCAGCGTGTACTGGCCGGCGGGCGCACCGTCGAAGTTCAGACTGGAATTCGATTCATACGCTGCCGTGGTCTGGGCGACGGCGGAACATTTCTTCTTCCCATCCTCTGCTGCCGTGCAATGGAGAAGCGCCGCTCTTACGAGTGGAACATCCGCAGTTCGCGCGGCGGAACAATCAGAGTGCTGCGACTGCGCGCCTTCCGTCGACCAACGAACGATGACACTGCCGCCGATCTCGAGCGGCACGGCTTCACGCTCGATCGTCACCGGCTGAGCAGGAACGTTCACTTCGCGAGTGACGCGTTTCCACATGCTGCCCCGAGCCGTGAGCACGGCCTTGCCGGGCGGCACGCCGCGAAAGATGAGCAGCGTATTCGCCTCATGACCATAAAGCGGCACGAGCGGCCGGAGTATCTGCCCTCCGGAAGTGATTGTGATGTCCGGCGCCTCGGCAACAGCTTCGGACGACCCGCCATCCAGACGAGTCCATACGACGACGTCGGACGTCTCTGCTTGTGGCTTGAAGGTGGCCGTCTGTTTTTCTCCCGGCTCCAGATAGAGCGGCTCGCCGATCATCACAGGCATTCCACCGTCGACGACGAGCGGCACGATCGTGACCTCGGCCGGCGCAAGGATCGTTCGCTCCCCTTTTACAAGCGGAATGAACGTCCCCATGGACGCCGGCGTAGAACCGACCCAAACGCCGACGTGCTGACTGCCGCGCAACGCCTTCAGCGTGGCTGCGAAATCGACGGTTCCGGCCCGGACGAGCGGCGTTTCGAGCTTTTGATAACCGCGTTCCGGGTCAGGCGGCCCGTCATATACGGTGTATTCACGATTCCGACTGGCGAATCCTTCCTGATGGCGTGCAAAGACGTGAATCAATCCCGGAGGAAAGTCGAGTATCGAGTCGGCGGAAAGACATCGCACTTCGCTCGATGTGAAAAAGAGTGTAAATGGATCGCCGCGTACACCGCGGTAGAAGCAGACTTCACTTCCTGCTTTTCGCTGTCCCGCCCAGGTGACCGAATATTCACGGCGATAGGCCATCGCCGACACGGCCACGAGCAGCGTCGCACCGAGAAGAATTCTTCTGATCACCAGCACCCGCATGACGCACATTGCGGCTGACCTGCAATGCATCCGTTATTCGCAACCGACAGGTAACACTTGGGATCATTGACGAAATAGCAGATGCGGCCGCAGTTGCATCCTCCTTGTGTATACCCACCGCCGCCGTCGTCGGTGCAGGGATCGCCGTTCTCACCGCCGCCGCAGCCGACGTTCGGCACCGCCTTCGGCATCTGGAATTTCGAGATGACCGGGAGCGCCGTCGCGGCATCTTGCGGCGGATCGTCGACGTGACGTTCCTGCGCCCGCGGGCTGGTCGCACGTGCCGGAGCCTTAGCGGCATAGGTCGTTGATGAAAAGAGGAAGACGACGATCAGCGAGAAACAGGCTGCGCGCTTCATGATTAAAGCGTAGCGATAATTCCGCTGCGACGTCAATACGGAACTTTTAGGAGGCAGCCAAATCCGACAAGCGCCGCTCGAACATCCCTGCCCACCACTCCCCCCGTTCCACTCCACGCTCGAACACGAGTCCGTTCTGCGCTGCCGCTGCAATGACGTCGTCGCGTTTCACAATGAGAATTCCACTGAGAATGAGCGCATGTCCGACATGTCTGACGACGTCCGGCAATAACGGCATGATGACCTCGGGGATGATGTTCATTGTGACGACGTCGAATACGCCGCCTTGTAATGCGTCCGTGCCGCCGATGAACATCGGCATTGTGTTTTCGGGCACGCCATTACGGATTCTGTTGTCGCGCATGGCGGCATAAGCGTCGCGGTCATTGTCGAAGGCGACGACTTTCGACGCGCCTAAGAGGTGCATGGCGATGGCGAGAATTCCGCTGCCGGTGCCGATGTCAAGCCCGCGTTTGCCCGTAATGTCCAATGACTCCAGCAATTCGATACAGAGCGCGGTCGTCTCATGCGAACCGGTACCGAAGGCCTGCTCCTGCGGGACGATGATCGGCATCCGCTTGCTGTCGCGGATCAACGATGCGTCAGGCGCGACGATGAACCGCGACCCGATCTCGATCGGCTCGAGCGATTGCTGATAAAGCTCCAGCCAGTCCACCCGCTCCCGCTCCGCCTCGCTGACATCGAAGTCCGACAATAGCGCTTTCGCCGCGTCACGATCCGCGGGCGAATCGAAATAAGCGACGATCTGATCGTCCGTCGAAGTCGACCCGGTCGAGGTGGTGAGGAAGAGCCGCGATTGGATGATCTCCTCAGACGACGGATCGTCGAAGGAGATCATCAGGAGAAAGTCCTTCATGCACGCGGAGCTTACTTCTTCGTCGGCTCCTTCGGTGCCTCGGTATTGCTCTTTTCTTCCGGCTTGACGGTCGAACGGACGACGATGAATTTGTTCAGTAGATCGAACCAGAACGGCGCACCGAGGGAGACGGCGCTCGCGGTGATGAGGATGCCGATCAGCTTCAGCATGTAGTCGCCCGTACCGAGCTTCGGGTCATACCAGTATTCGCACCACGGCCTTTCCCATCCGATCGGCAAGCCTGCCTTCTTCAGCTGCACCTGCGCGTCCTGGTATTGCTTGTCGAACGCCTTGACCTTCGTGTCGAGGGCCTTGCCGGGATCACTGTTCGGATCGATCGTGGACGTCTGCACGACCAACTGCGCGTGCGCCTTGTTCCACTCGGTTGCGGCGGCGACGGCGCTCTCGCGCACGGCCTTGTTCGTCGCGAGCTGGCGGGCGATTTTGATGCTGTCGACGTTCA
>Ga0068868_100003928_pt1 | contig 10386 bp, 10 predicted proteins | sample KBSMisM42_FD_64660 | JGI IMG/M metagenome (GOLD analysis project Ga0068868, IMG submission 64660) | Miscanthus rhizosphere microbial communities from Kellogg Biological Station, Michigan, USA - KBS Miscanthus M4-2 | ecosystem: Host-associated > Plants > Roots > Rhizosphere > Soil ...
GTGAAGGAGCGGCAGATCCTCGAGCGTGAGCGGGCGGAAATCGAACATGGCGAGGACGCATACGCACGAGCGCAGGGTTCGGTATCGCGCACCGAATCAAAGCGTGTCGAGCGGCGTTCCCGCGACCGGATTCCGGCGCCAGTAGCGCGGATTCAAGAAGCGGCCGAGGAGACGGAGCTTCGTCATCCAGACGTAGTGGGCGCGGTTGCGATCGTTCGCGAGGACCTTGTCGGCGAGCCAGTTGCACACGACCTCGCGCGGATCGATGACGAAGTTGAAGAGCCAACGCGATCGGTGCCAGCTCGCGGCGCCGCCTTCGCGGTACGAGTCGACGAGCGAATCCGTGACGACCATGCCCGGGCTCAGCGTGCCGATGCGAATGGGCGTCGCCTCGTGCTCGAGCGCGAGCTGGTCGGTGAAATAGAGAAGCGCGAGCTTCGTCGCGCAGTACGGCGTCATGCCCGCCTTCGTCTCGCCGTGGCTTCCCCAGCCCTCCATGTTGAAGAGTTGGCCGCGGCCTTGGGCGAGGAATCCGCGAATCGCGACGTGCGAGCCGAGCATCGTGCCGCGTACGTTGGCGTCGACGACGCGCTCGATCTGTTCGGAGGGCAGCTCCGCGAACGGACGGATCGAATTGCAGTAGCCCGCGTTGTTGATCCACACGTCGACGCGCCCGAATCGTTCGATGGTCGCGTCCCACAGCGCTTGGAGCTGCGAAGCGCTCGCGACGTCGCACGCGAGCGCGAGCACACGATCGGGAGCGCCGAGCTTCTCACCGGCGTCCTTCGAAGCGGCCTCGTCGCGACCCGAGACGACGACGCTGCATCCGCGCGACGCGAACGCCTGCGCGAGCCCGAAGCCGATGCCGCGCGTGCTTCCCGTGACGACGACGACCGTCATCACTTGCATTCCGTGACGTAGATCTCGTCGCCGCTCTTGAAGCATCCGCAGTCGTACTTCGACGACGCGGGCGTCGTGCAGTCGGCGGGAAGGGGCGCGCAGTAGTAGTCGTGGCTCTTGTTCGTCTTCACGAGCAGGCAGTAGTGCAGGTCAGGCTTGCAGTAGATGATGTGACCGGCCTCCCCGCACGCGAACCCGTCGATGCTCTCGCCGTCGCCCGCCGCTTCGGCTTCGCTCGCGTCCTTCGGAATTGCAGCGTCCCCCGCGTCGGTCTCGTCGATGAGCTTGCCGCACGACGCGACGAGGAGGAGCCAAGCGAAGCGCATCGCTCGATGCTAGCGTGGCGTCGATGCGCTTTCTCGTGCCGTTTTTCTTGGCGCTCGCCGCGTGCTCGTCGAACGACGCGCAGAACGACGGCGGCCTCGACGCATCGAGCGACGCGACCGCTTCCGACGTCACGGCGAGTGATACGACCGGGGAGGCGTCGGGACCGTGCACGACGCGCGTGGAGTACGGTGCGGCTTGGATCCACGGGAGCAATCACCCCGACGACTTCGACGTCGCGGACGGGCCCGTCACGTGGGACGGCACGTGCACGGACGACGGCGCGAATTCGTACGCGCTCTTGTCGAACGGTTGGAAACCGTATTTTTCAGGGCACTCCGCGTGCGTGATCGCGCTCGATGGCGCGGCTTCGTGCAACGCCGGCACCAAGTGCACGACGCGCGTCGCGTATGGCGCGGGGTGGCTCCCACCGCAAAATCATCCCGCGACGTACGACGACGTCGATGGCCGCGTCTTCGGCGATGGGATCTGCCACGGCGGCTCGTACGCGAACCTCTCCAACGGATGGCAGCCGCATTTCTCCGGCGGCGCGTGCCCGCTCTCGTTTCGCTACGACCAGTGCGGCGGGCTCTACACGAACCCGGTCATCGCGGGCGACTGCCCCGACCCTGGCGTGCTTCGCGACGGGAGCACGTACTACTTGAGCTGCACGTCCGGGAACGCGGCGAACGCGTTTCCGATCTACTCGTCGACGGATCTCGCGCACTGGTCGCTCGTCTCGCACGTCTTTCCGTCGAACAAGAAACCGACGTGGGCCGTCTCGGACTTCTGGGCGCCCGAAATTCACAAAGTCGGCACGAGCTACGTCGCGTACTTCTCCGCGCGCGGCAAAGACGGAAAGCTCGCCATCGGCGCCGCGAGCGCGTCCACGCCGACGGGCCCGTTCACGGACATCGGCGCGCCGCTCATCCACGACGCGAACATGGGCCTCATCGACGCGAGCGAGATCACGACGTCGCAGAGCGAGTCGTACGTGCTCTGGAAGGAAGACGGGAACGCCGTCGCGAAGCCGACACCGATCCATTCGCAGAAGCTGAGCTCGGACGGGCTGTCGCTCACCGGCTCCGCCACGACTTTGATCACGAACGATCAATCATGGGAAGGCGCCGTCGTCGAAGGGCCGTTCATGGTCGAACGGAGCGGAAGCTTCTACCTCTTCTACAGCGGTAACTCCTACGCCAACGCCACGTACGCGGTGGGCGTGGCGCGCGGAAATTCTCCCAACGCGCCGATGACGAAGCTCGGTGCGCCGATTCTCGTGACCGATTCGGCGTGGGTCGGACCTGGTCACTGCAGTGTCCTCGATGTGCCGGACGGAGAAACGGCGATCGTCTATCACGCGTGGCCCTACGACTGCGTGAACGGTCAAGGTTGCGGCCGCGCCACGATGCTCGACACGATCGCTTGGGGCACGGACGGCTGGCCCAGCGTGCTGCTCGCGCCGTCCTCGACCACGCGACCGCTTCTCTGATAGGGATCCCAGACCATGACCGACAAGGCCGAGATCAAAGTCTCCGAGACCGTGAAGCTCGAAGTTCCCGTGGTCGTCGGAACGGAGAACGAGAAGGCGCTCGACATCGCGGCTCTGCGCGCGAAGACGGGCTACGTCACGCTCGACCCCGCGTTCATGAACACGGCGTCGACGAAGAGCGCGATCACGTTCATCGACGGTGACAAGGGCATCCTCCGCTATCGCGGCATTCCGATCGAGCAGCTCGCCGAGCACTCGACGTTCGTGGAGACGAGCTACCTCCTCATCAACGGCCACCTGCCGAACAAGAACGAGCTCACGAAGTTCTCGACGCTGCTGACGCGTCACTCGCTCATTCACGAGGACATGAAGAACTTCTTCGAGGGCTTCCCGACGACGGCTCACCCGATGGCGGTGCTCTCGTCGATGGTGCTCGCGCTCTCGAGCTTCTATCCGGAAGCGATCGACGTGAACAACACGGACGAGATCGACATCACGATCACGCGCATGCTCGCGAAGATGCGCACGATCGCGGCGTTCGCGTACAAGAAGTCGATCGGGCAGCCGATGGTCTACCCGAAGAACTCGCTCACCTACTGCGCGAACTTCCTCAACATGATGTTCAGCGTGCCGGCGGAGCCGTTCGAGATCGACGAGGAGCTCATCAAGGTGATGAACCTCCTCCTGATTCTCCACGCCGATCACGAGCAGAACTGCTCGACGTCTACGGTGCGCCTCGTCGGCAGCTCGCGCGCGAATCTCTTCGCTTCTATCTCTGCTGGCATCTGTGCCCTGTGGGGCCCGCTCCACGGCGGCGCCAACCAGGAAGTCCTCGAGATGCTCGAGTCGATCCGCGACAACGGCGGCGACGTGAAGAAGTACGTCGCGCTCGCGAAGGACAAGAACTCGAACTTCCGCCTGATGGGCTTCGGCCACCGCGTCTACAAGAACTTCGACCCGCGCGCGAAGATCATCAAGACCGCGGCGGACAAGGTGCTCTCGAAGCTCGGCGTGAAGGACCCGCTCCTCGACATCGCCAAGGGCCTCGAAGAAGCCGCGCTGACGGACAGCTACTTCATCGAGCGCAAGCTGTACCCGAACGTGGATTTCTATTCGGGCATCATCTATCGCGCGATGGGCTTCCCCACGAACATGTTCACGGTGCTCTTCGCGCTCGGACGCCTCCCTGGTTGGATCGCCCACTGGAAGGAGATGATGGAGGACACGTCGACGAAGATCGGCCGTCCCCGTCAGATCTACACGGGCCCGACGCTGCAGAATTACTTGCCGATCGATCAGCGCAAGTAAGTGGCCGCGAAGAAGAAGGACGCGCCGCCTCCCGGTCCGTGGGAGATCGCGCCGTTCATTTGCTGCTTCGGGTTCGTCTCCGGTCATCTGCTGACCGGGCACGCGCTCGACAACGAAGTGCGCGAGTGGGATCCGGGCGCGGGGCTCGTCCTTGCCGGGCATCGCAAAGGCCGCAAGGCGAAGGAGAGCGTGCTCGCAATCGCCGTGCGTCCCGGCCACGAGCAGTTCCTCGTCGAGACGGACAAGGTCCTTCTCTTGTGGGCCTCGGGCAAACCGAAGCCGGTGCGCGAGATCGTCGGCTTGGGATCGAGCACGCTCGCGTGGATCGACGAGCGGCGCTTCCTCACGGGCGGCAGTGATGGCGTCTTGCGCGTCTGGGATCTCGAGAGCGGCAAACCGACGCTCGAGGCCGAGCATGGCGAGCGCATCGTCGGTCTCGCGACGGACGGCGAGGTCGCCTGGACGGGAGGCTGGTCCGACAATCACACGATCTCGCGCTGGGATCTCTCGACGGGAAAAGCGATCGGCAAGATCGAGCTCGAGGACGCGTGCTCGGTGATGGAGCGCTCGCCCGACGGCGCTCGCGTCGCGCTCATCTCGGGTGGCGCCCTTCGTGTTTTTGATTGGGCGACGGCGAAGCAGCTCGTGAAGGTCGACGCGCACTCGCGCGCCGAGTCGCTCGCGTGGATCGACGACGCGCACATCGTCACGTGCTCCGAGTTCGACAACACGCTCCGTCTCTGGGATGCGCACGGAAAAAAGCTCGACGAGCGCGCCGATCTCCCGCGCCCCGCGCGTCTCGCGGTGGGACCGGACGGCGTCGTCTACGTCGCGATCGCGTACCAGCGCATCGATCGCTTCCGCGTCACGAAAGACGCGCTTTCGGCGATTTGAGGTACGATTCCATCGTGCGAGCTTGGGTCGCGACCGCAGCCGTCGCCGTCTTGTGTGGTTGCACGCAAGACTTCGACAAATTCCTCGACGGATCAGCGTCGAGCGACGGAGGTTTGGACGCCAGCTGCGACGTCTCGGCGACGTGCATCGCGTCCGTCAGCTCCTGTGGGCAGGCGTGCATGACGGGTTACAACACGTGCGTCGGCGGCTGCAGCAACCAGTCGTGCAAGTCGCAGTGCAAGAACCAAGAGTCGACGTGCAACACCGTCTGCGTGAATACGTGCGTGTCGTGCGCGGACGCCGGGACGTGCGCGCAGACGCAGTGTCAGAGCGCGCTGCCCTGAGCGCCGGAGTTGATCTGCCCGAGCGCGAACGCGAGCTCGTCGGCGACGGAATCGACGAGCGACTTCACCATGTCGGCGCCGCCGTGACCGGAGTTCTTCTCGATGCGAAGTAGAACGGGGCCGCCCGCCGAATCAGCCTGGAGCTCCGCCGCGAACTTGCGCGCGTGCATCGGATCGACGCGATCATCGCTGTCGGCCGAGAGCAACAGGACGCTCGGGTACTTCGTGCCCGCGGCGACGTGCTGATACGGGGAATATGCATAGATCGAGTCGAAGTCCGCGGCCTCGTCCGCCGAGCCGTACTCCTCGACCCACGTCTTTCCGGATCCGAACTTGTGGTAGCGGAGCATGTCCACGAGCGGGACGCCGCATAGGCCGACCTTGAAAAGCTCCGGGAACTGCGTCACGGCTGCCGCGACGAGCAAGCCGCCGTTCGACGCGCCGCGCACCGCGATGTGATCGGCCGTCGTGATCTTGTTCGCGACGATCGTCTCGAGCACTGCCTTGAGATCGTCGAACACGTTTTGCTTCTTGTGGCGCATGCCGGCCTGGTGCCACGGCTCGCCGTACTCGGCGCCGCCGCGCAAGTTCGCGACGACGTACGCGCCGCCGCGCTCGAGCCACGGGTACGCCGACGAAGTGAACCTCGGTTTTTGCGTCGCGAGAAATCCTCCGTAGCCGTAAACGAGGACGGGGATCGTGCCGGGCTTCTGCTCTTTGCCGTGCACCACGAAGAATGGAACCTTCGCGCCGTCTTTCGATTTCGCGAACGCCTGCTCGACGACGTACTTGGAAGGATCGACCGGGACGTTCAGCTTGAACCAGAGCTTCGTGTCGCCCGTCTTCACGCTCGTCTCGTAGATCTCGGTCGGATACGTGAACGACGTGAAGGAGAAGTACGCCTCGTCGTCCTCCGGATTTCCGACGAGGGTCGACGACGCGCCCTTCGTGGGGAGCGGGATTTCGCGCACGAGCTTGCCGTCGAGATCGTGGACCTCGAGGTGCGAGACGACGTCGACGAGGTACGCGAGCGAGATCTTTCCGCCGACGAGGTTCATCCCGTCGAGCGACGCGTCTTTTCGCTCGGCGACGATCTCCGTCCACGAGGCGCGATCCGCCTTCGCTGGATCGACGCGCATCACGTGATGGTTCGGCGCGCCGTCATCCGTCTCGACGTAGAAGCGATCCTTGAAGGCCCACACGTTGTACTTGTGCGGCTGGTTCGCGACGAGCGTCTTCCAGTCCTTCGGCTCGGTGCCGCTGCGCAAGTCCTTGTAGAATACATCCGTCGAGGTCCAGCCGTGCTGCACGTACAGCAGCAAGAAATGGCCGTCGCGCGACATCTCCACGCCGAGGAACGTCTTCGCGTCGTGCGTGGCTTCGCGCACCAGGCGGTCCTTCTTCGGATCGTCGCCGAGCTTGTGGAAGCGGACCTCGGCGAAGCCTGGACGATCCGCGACGGTGATCTGCGGCGAGACGGGCGGGAGGTACGTGTAATAGAAGCCGCTCCCATTCGGCGCCCAAGACGTGCCGGCGTACTTCGCGCCGTCGATGACGTCGGTCGTCGAGACTTTTCCGGTCGCGACCTCCATGACGTAAAGCGTGGCCTCGTCGGAGTTGTGCTCTTTCTTCAAGTACGCGACGCGCGTCCCGTCGAGCGAAGGCGTCCACGCGCCGAGCGCCACGCTTCCGTCCTTCGACCATTCGTTGGGATCGAGGAGCGTCTTCTGCGTGCCCGTCTTGCCTTCACGCCAGAAGACGACGGCCTTCTCCTGCTTCGCGTCGCGGTGCGACCAGAAGTAACGGTTCTTCTCCTTCGACGGCGCGCTCTGCGTGTCGACGTAGAAGAGCTCCGTGAGGCGCGTCTTGATCGCGTCGCGATCGGGGAGCTTCGCGAATCGCTCGCGCGCGAAGGCGTCCTGCGCGTCGGCCCACGCCTTCACCTTCGGGTCGTTGCCGTCCTCGAGCCAGCGGAAGCGGTCGTGGATCGTCTTTCCGTGGAGCGTCTCCGTGACGTCGACCTGCGGCGTCGCCGGGTAGACGATGCGCTGCGCCGTCGGCCCTGCATCCACGGGCGCCGCGCTCACGGAAGCGCTCGGCTGCGGGACGGGATGCTGCACCGGCTCCGGCTCGGGACCGCACGCCACGAACGCGAGGACGACGAACGAAAGACGCTTCATGGTGCGTGTGGTACACAGCGACCTCGCCCATGGCGAAGAAAAAGACATCGAAGCCGCGCGAACGAACGGAACGCCGGTTTTTGCCGCAGGCGCAGGCGAACCGAAACGTCGTCTATGCCATCGGCGCGGTGGGAGCGATCGTCCTCGGCGCGGGCGTGTTCGAGCAGTTCGGCAACGCCGTACGCAAGGTCCAGGTCGACCCCGTCGATTGGGCTCCTTGGCTCCTCGCCGCCGGCGCCGTCATCGTCGGCGTGGCGATCTGGATCGGCACGAGCACCGAAGCCGCAGTGCGCGTCGGCATCGCTGGCATCGCCGAAGAGCGCAACCCGATGCGCCGCATGCCGTGGTGGAACGTCGAAGACGTGAACGGCACCGCCGACGCCGTCACCGTGCGCGGCAAAGACGAGCACGACGCGCCGATGCAAGTCCGCTTCACGCGCCGCGCGATGCCCGGAGCCCTCCCGTGGGTCGTGCGCGAAGCCAAAGAGCGCGCCCCCGAACAATTCGAGCTCTCCGACGACATCGTCGAACAAATCGGCAAACCCTCGAAGCACGCCGGCGAAGTCGTCGCGTGCCCGCCTTTGCAGGTCGTCGGAAAGCGCTGCGCCGAGAGCGAGAAGATGATCTCGTACGAGCCCGACGCCCGCGTCTGCCCGAGATGCGAGCGCATCTACCACAAGGATCACGTCCCCAAGACGTGCGTCTGCGGCGCCAGCCTCGCCGACGTAAAGCAACTCCCCGAAAGCGAATCCGCCTCCGCCGCCGAAACGTGAACGCTGACGTGCTCGTGAACGTGAACGTGAACGATCTCCTCTGTCAGCCCACCAACACCGCGCCGCCGTTGACGTTGAAGATTTCGCCGGTGATGAAAGTAGCGCCGCCCGTGCAGAGGAACACGATCGGCGCCGCGATCTCTTCCGGCGTCGCGACGCGGCCGAGTGGAATGGTCGCGAGGACCTTTGCGCGCTCTTTCGGATCGTTCATCGTCGCGGAAGACATCGGCGTCGCGACCCAGCCCGGAGCGACGCAATTCACGCGGATGCCGAACGGCGCGAGCTCGGGAGCGAGGCTCTTCGTCAAGCTGATGAGCGCGCCCTTCGAAGCAGCGTAGTGCGAGTGCAGTGATTCGCCGCGCTGGCCGGCCGTGCTCGCGACGAAGACGATCGATCCGGTCTTGCGCGCCTTCATGCGACGTGCGGCGGCACCGGCGACGGAGAAGGCGCCGCGGACGTTCGCGTCCATCGTCTCGTCGTATTGGGCTTCGCTCATGGCGTCGATCGCGGCTTCTTTCCAGACGCCGTGGTTGATGACGACGTGATCGATTTCGCCGCTCGCCGCCAAGAGCTTTTCGCCTTCGTCCCAATTCGAGAGATTCGCGCGGACGATCGCGCCGCGGGAGCCGCGGGATTCGACGCGGGCGAGCACGTCGCGAGCGCCCGCTTCGTCGTCTTTGTAGTGCACCACGACGTCGAATCCCGTCGCCGCGAACATCTCGGCGCAAGCCGCGCCGATGCCTTTGCTCGCGCCCGTCACGAGCACCCGTTCCCGTGCCGCCATGCGCGCGTTATATACCCTGCATCATGAAATTGGCCGTCCTCGGCACCGGCACGATGGGGCAGGGCATCGCCCAGCTCGCCGCCACATCCGGCTACGACACGCGCGTCTACGACGTGGCGTCGCAGCGCGTGAAGCACGCAGTGGATGCGATCGCGGCGCAGCTCGACAAGCTCGTCTCGAAGGGCAAGCTCGACGCCGCCGCGCAGAAAGACGCGATCGCGCGCCTGTCGATGGCGAACGACGTCCCGACGGCGTGCGCGGGCGTGGATGTCGTCATCGAAGCGGTTCCCGAAGACATGGGCCTGAAGGTCGCGCTCTTCCGCGAGGTGATCGCTGCGTCGCCGGAGAATGCGCTCCTCGGATCGAACACGTCGTCGCTGAGCATCACGGAGCTCGGCGCGAAGATCGGCGCGGCGGATCGCACGATCGGTCTGCACTTCTTCAACCCGCCGCCGGTGATGGAGCTCCTCGAGGTCGTGCGCGGCCTCGCGACGTCGGAAGAGACGGTGACGCGCGCGCTCGCGCTCGCGAAGTCGCTGAAGAAGACGCCGATCGTCGTGTCGGACGTCCCGGGCTTCGCTTCGTCGCGGCTCGGCGTCATTCTGGGTGCGGAGGCGATCCGCATGCTCGAGTCAGGCGTCGCGAGCGCGGAGGACATCGACCGCGCGATGGAGCTCGGCTACCGCCACCCGATGGGGCCGCTCAAGCTCACGGATCTCGTCGGGCTCGACGTGCGGCTCGCGATTCTGGAGCACCTCCATCGCGAAATCGGCGAGCAGTTTCGTCCACCCGCGCTCTTGCGGAAGATGGTGCGTGCCGGGAAGCTTGGTAAGAAAGTCGGCGAAGGGTTTTACCAATGGAAAGACGGGCAGCCGGTTTCGCGATCCTGATCGCGGCTTGCGGTGGCGATGCGCAGCAGACGCCGACGCATCCGCCGCCAGCGGCCGTGCTCGCGATGCAAGTGCGCGTCGACAGCGCGGGTGGCGACGACACATTTTGCCCGTCGCTCGAGCAGGGTCTCTCGCGGTCGAACCTCGCCGTCGTCGGGGCGGGCGCGCAGAGCGACGTTGTCGTCAACTGCCGCGTAGGCGTGTCGGAGGACACCGGCCTCTTCCGCGTGATGGTGAACGGCCAGCAGAAGATGCACTACACGGTTCGCATCGACGTGCGCGGGCCGAACGGGCAGGGCGTCGACTCGTTCCTTGCAGAATACAACGGTTATCGCGGCAACCCTCCGAACGAGGACGTCGTGTCGAAGGTCGTCCTTGGTTTCGCGTACTCGCAGCGGATCGCCGCGTACGCGCGCGGCGTTCAACGCACGAGGGCGTCCGGCGGCGCGGTCACGCAACCCACGGCGACGGCGACTGCGGAGGTGCAACAGCCGCCG
>Ga0068868_100003930_pt1 | contig 10383 bp, 12 predicted proteins | sample KBSMisM42_FD_64660 | JGI IMG/M metagenome (GOLD analysis project Ga0068868, IMG submission 64660) | Miscanthus rhizosphere microbial communities from Kellogg Biological Station, Michigan, USA - KBS Miscanthus M4-2 | ecosystem: Host-associated > Plants > Roots > Rhizosphere > Soil ...
TACAACCGGAGCGGCGCTCCTTCATGCCGGGCAGCACGCTCTTGATGGTCAGAAACGTCGCCGTCAGGTTGGCATCGACGGACGCGCGCCAGCCGTCTTCGTCGATCAGCTCAACGGGGGCCGGCTTGACCGGGCTGCCGCCCGCATTGGCGACCAGGATGTCGACGGGGCCGAGGTCGCGTTCGATCCGCTGCCGCATCTCCTCGATCTCGGCGAAGCTCGTCGTGTCGGCGGCGACCTGGATGGCACGCCCGCCGCGGCGCTCGATGTCTTCGCGCACCGCCGTCATCGCGGCGGTATCGCGGCCGTGCACCGCCACCTTCGCGCCGTGCCGCGCGAGCTCCCGGGCAATGGCCGCGCCTATCCCGCGCGAGCTACCCGTCACGAGGGCCACCTTGTGCTTCAGATCCTCGCCGTGGCTCATGGCTGCCTCCCTGGCTCAATTTTTGAGTCACCCTAATATTCAAGAGACTCTACCATGCGCTAGGATGGTCACCATGGGGAACCAGCCCGGGCTGCGGGAGCGCAAGAAGCAGATGACCCGAGAGGCGATCGCGTCGGCGGCGTTCGATCTGTTCGTCGAGCACGGGTTCGACAGCGTCACCGTCGCCGCCGTCGCGCGGCGGGCGACCGTCTCCGAGGCGACGGTGTTCAACTATTTCCCCACCAAGGAGGATCTCGTCTTCGGTCGGCTCGAGGAGTTCGAGGCGGCCCTGGTGGAGGCGGTCCGCGCCCGCGCGCCGGGCCGACCTGTGCTTGCCGCCATCGGCGATCTGCTCATGGGCTCGCGCGGCCTGCTCGGTTCGGCCCAGCCCGAGGCACACGCGAAGCTGGTCGCGGTCAGCCGCATCATCGCCGCCAGTCCGGCGCTGCTGGCCCGCGAGCGCCAGGTGTACGACAGATACACCCGCGCGCTGGCCGCCGTCATCGCCGAGCAGCGCGGGGTCAAGCCCGACGACGTCGAGTCCTGGGTGGTGGCCAACGCCGTCATCGGTGTTCACCGCGCGCTCGTCGAGTTCGTGCGTCGCAGTGTGCTGGCCGGCAGGGCCGGTCCGGGCCTCACGCGCGCGACGCGGGCCCAGGCGAAGCGGGCGCTGGCCGTTCTGGGTGGGGGCCTCGCAGAGTACGCCGCCGGCGGCCGGCGCCGCCGGGTTCCAGAATTGATAGAGTAGCTCTAAATTTAGGGTTACCGTTAAAGGAGGGCGTCATGAGCGAGGCGAAGTACCTGCCGCCGCCGTGGGGTGCCCGGGTGATCGGCAATCGGATGGCGCGCATCTTCGCGCGCGGCGTGCTGAGCATGCTGTCGGTGCGTGGCCGCCGCACCGGCACCTGGCGCAGCGTTCCGGTCGCGGTGCTGGAGTTCGAGGGCCAGCGGTACCTCGTCTCGCCGCGCGGCAACACCGACTGGGTGCGCAACCTGCGCTCGGCCGGCACCGCCCGGCTGAAGCGCCGCGGCCGGACCGAGCAGTTCGAGGCGGTCGAGGTGCCCACCGCGGAGCGGCCGCGGCTCATCGAGGTGTACCTCGAGCGGTTCGGGAAGTACCCGTCGGTGGCGTCGACGTTCCGGGAACTGCCCGACCCGGCCGACCATCCGACGTTCCGCATCGTGAACGCCGCGCCCGTGTGAGCCGGGGCCGCTACAGCCGCCCGCCGGCGGTGTCCGAGGAGAGCCGCTGGGCCACGTAGATCGGGATCACCGACACCACGATCAGCACGGCGGCGACCACGTTGATGATCGGCGCCTGGTTCGGCCGGAACAGGTTCGCGAAGATCCAGATCGGCAGCGTCTGCACCCCGGCGCCCGCGGTGAACGTGGTCACGACGATCTCGTCGAAGCTCAACGCGAACGCGAGCAGCCCGCCGGCGAACAGGGCCGAGCGCAGCAGCGGGAACGTCACGTAGCGGAACGTCTGGAAGGTCGAGGCGCCCAGGTCGGCCGACGCGTCCTCCATGTTGACGCCGAAGCGGCGCAGCCGGGCGAGCACGTTGTTGTAGACCACCACCACGCAGAACGTCGCATGCCCGATCACCACCGAGAGGAGGCCCTTGCTGACCCCGAGCGGCCCGGCCACCGTCCGGAAGGCACTGTCCAGCGCGATGCCGGTGACGATGCCCGGCAGCGCGATCGGCAGCACCACCAGCAGCGACACGGTGTCGCGGCCGAAGAAGCGGTACCGCTGCACGGCGAAGGCGACGAGGGTGCCGAGGATCAGCGCAATCACCGTCGCGAAGATCCCGGCCTTGACGGAGGTCCACAACGCGTTGCGGGCGCCCTCGTTCTCCCAGGCCCGCGCCCACCACTCGGTGGTCCATGACGGCGGCGGCCAGGCGAAGGTCCGGTCGGCGTTGAACGAGTTCACCAGCACCACGAGCAGCGGCACGTAGATGACGGCGAGGCCGAGCGCCATCGCCAGGCGCAGGAGCCACTTCGCGGTGGGCGAGAGCGTCACAACTCCTCCAGGGCACCGGAGCGCCGGACCGCGAACAGGTAGATCACCATGACCGCCACCGGGATCGTCGCCAGGGCGGCGGCGAACGGCAGGTTGTTCGCCGCGCCGATGTTCGCGTAGACCAGGTTCCCGATGAGCTGGGTCTTGCCGCCGACGATCTGGACGGTGATGTAGTCGCCGAGCGAGAGCGAGAACGTGAAGATCGAACCGGCGAACAGCGACGGGACGATCATCGGCATGACCACCGACCGGAACGTGCGCCAACTGCGTGCCCCGAGGTCGGCGGACGCCTCCAGCAGCGAGTCGGGCAGCCGTTCCAGGCCGGCGAACAGCGGCAGGATCATGTACGGCAACCACAGGTAGGACAGCACGATCACCGTCGCCGTCAGGCCGTAGCCGGGCCCTCGGCCCGGCCCGCCGAGCAGCGAGTCGATCGGCCCGCCGTTGGCGAGCAGCACCCGCCACGCGTACGCCTTGACCAGGTAGCTCGCCCACAGCGGGGTGAGGATCGCGATCACCAGCCACCGCCGGCGACCGGGCCGGGCCACCTTCGCCATGTAGAAGGCCATCGGCAGCGCGATGACCGCGGTGACGACGGTGACCGCGGCCGCCACCCCGATGCTGCGGATCGTCACCCTCCGGTAGACGGCCTCGCTGACGATCGTGCGGAAGTTGTCGACGGTGGGCTGGTGGACGACGTCGCCGGTGAACCCGTTCACGGTCCAGAACGCCGACACCAGCAGCACGCCGAGCGCGCCGAGGTAGGCGACGACCAGCCAGGTCAACGGCGCCACGAGCAGCGCCGTCAGCCGGACCCCCGCGTGGCGGTGCAGCCACGCGGAGACCCGGCGACCGACAGGTTGAACCCGCCGTGCCGGCTTGGCCGGCTCGGCCGATTCAACCGACGGTTTGACCATCAACCCTTGATCTCGGTCCAGGCCTGGGTCCAGGCCGCGTAGTCCTTGCACTTGACGTCGGTCCGGCCGTCGACGCACTGGGTGATCGGCGTCGTCCAGTACCAGACCTTGTCGAAGTAGGCCTCGTCCTCGGCGTGGAACGTCGCGCAGTGGTTCGCGTCGGCGGTCTTGCCACATGCGAGCTTGTTCGACGGCGCCTCACCGAACCACTCGGCGACGGCTGCGTTCGCCTCCGGCGAGATGATGTGGTTCATCCACTTGTACGCGCAGTTCGGGTGCTTCGCCTTGGCCGCCACCATCCAGGTGTCCGACCAGCCGGTCGCCCCCTCGGAGGGCAGGATCGCCTCGACCGGCGCGCTGTCGGCCTTGGCGAGGTTCACGATGACCTGCCAGGTGGTGCCGAGCACGCTGTTGCCGGCCTTGAACGCCGAGACCTCCTTGGTGTAGTCCGACCAGTACTCGCCGATGATCTTGTTCTGCTGCTTCAGCAGGTCGACGGCTGCGTTGAACTGCTTGTCGTCGAGCGCGTACGGGTTCTTGATGCCGAGGTCCGGCTTGGTCTTCATCAGGTACAGCGCCGCGTCGGCGATGTAGATGGGCGAGTCGTACGCCGTCACCTTGCCCTTGTACGGCGACGAGGGGTCGAACACCGCGCTCCACGACGTGGGAGCCGGGTTGACCGAGTCGGTGCGGTACATCAGCAGGTTCGCGCCGCGGCCGTGGGGCACGCCGTAGGACACCCCGTCGACCGAGTTCCAGGCCTTGTTCTTCAGCCCGTCGAAGACGTCCTTGTAGTTCGGGATCAGGTCGGTGTTCACCGGGGCGACGTCGCCGCCGTAGATCAGCCGCAGCGACGCGTCACCCGACGCCGAGACGGTGTCGTACTCGCCCGTCTTCATCAGCGTGACCATCTCGTCGGACGTCGCGCCGATCTTCACGTTGACCTTGCAGCCGGTCTCCTTCTCGAAGCCGGTGACCCAGTCGACCTTCGGGTCGGTGCTGCCGTTCTCGACGTAGCCCGCCCAGGCGATGATGTTCACCGATCCCTCGCCGGCGCCCAGTGAGGCCATCTTGTCGATCTTCGGCGGTTTGATCCCGCCCGGGCCGCTACCCGAACCGCTGTCGGCGTTGTCGCCGCAGGCGGCGAGGACCAGCAGACCGACGGCCGCTGCCGCGGTCCACCACTTCGTGGGTCGCATGAGGCACTCCTCGAAAGTCAGGAAGAGGGGATTTCAACGACGTGCGCCGGCGACCAGGTGAGCCGGACGGTGTCTCCGGCCAGGCCGGCTCCGCCGGTCGAACTCTGCCCGTTCTGCTGCATGACGACGACGCGCGCCCCCGCGTCCAAATCGACCACGTACCGGGTGGCCGGGCCGGCGTACACGACGTCGACGACCGTGCCGTCGGCGGATCCGGCACCGTCGGCCGGCGGATCGTCGACAGTGGACATCGCGATCTTTTCGGGACGGATCGAGAACGTGCCGTCCGTACCGACGAGCTTGCGCGCGGCGGCACCCGTGAGCAGGTTCGACGTGCCGACGAAGCCGGCCACGAACGCCGTCGCCGGCCGCTCGTAGACCTCCACCGGCGTGCCGACCTGCTCGATCCGGCCGTGGTTGAACACCGCGACCCGGTCGCTCAGCGTCAGCGCCTCCTGCTGGTCGTGCGTCACGAAGACGAACGTGATGCCGACCTCGCGCTGCAGCGCCTTCAGCTCGACCTGCATCTCCTCGCGCAGCTTCAGGTCCAGCGCGCCGAGCGGCTCGTCCAGCAGCAGCACCTTCGGCCGGTTCACCAGCGCCCGGGCCAGCGCGACCCGTTGCCGCTGGCCACCGGACAGCGCCGTCGGGCGGCGCTGGCCGAGGCCCTCGAGCCGCACCGCCCGCAGCGCCTCGCCGGCGCGGGTGCGCCGCTCGGCCTTCGGCACCCCACGGACCCGCAGCCCGTACTCGACGTTGCGGCGCACGTCGAGGTGCGGGAAGAGCGCGTAGTCCTGGAACACCGTGTTCACGTCGCGTTCGAACGGCGCCGTGCGGGTCACGTCGACGCCGTCAAGCAGCACCGTTCCGGCGGTCGGCAGCTCGAAGCCGGCGATCATCCGCAGCACCGTCGTCTTGCCCGACCCGGACGGCCCGAGCATCGAGAAGAACTCCCCGTCGCCGATCTCCAGGTCGATGCCGTCGACCGCCCGCACGTCGCCGAACTGCTTGCGAAGGCCGCGAAGGGTAATCGCCGGACCGTCCCGCACCGTCGCCTCCTCGCCGCGGCCACCGCGAGGCCCTTCGGCCCGGGTGGACGCCAACGCTAAGAGCCAGGACGTCGCAGGTAAACAGGCAGATGTCCAATCGTTGTACCGCGCCATCCCCGCTTGTGCGGTTCCGACCTTGCGGCGGACGTGAACGTTCGACAGATTGTCGATGTGACCTTGCCCGGGACGAACGATCTGTCCGCCGAGCCCGACGGCAACGGCGACCGCTCGTTCCGACCCCGACGCCCCAACGTCACCCCGGTGATCGGAACCGGCGCGGTGGTCCGTCCCGCCGCGCCGCCGCTGTTCGCGGACGGCATGGTGACGATCGAGATTCCCGTGGTCCGCTCCCGGCGGAGCAGATGGGTCCGGCTCCGCAAGCGGCTGGGCGACCCGGCCATGGTGCTTGCGCTCGCGACGATGCTGGTGCTGGTCGGCGCGGCGATCTGGGTCGGCTTCGAGGTCGTCTCGCGCGACGGCGTCCGGCGCGGCAACGCCGCCGGCTGGGTGCCCGTGGTGCCCGCGACCGCCGACCAACCGCGCTCGCCGGTCGCCTCCGCGCCGCCGGTAGTCAGCGCCTCGCCCGCCGCGTCGGCGCCGGCGTCCGTCAGGCCGACCGCCGCGCAGCCGACGCGGACCCGGACCACGCCGCCGCCCGCCCGCACGGTCCGGGCGGCGGTGACGGTCGTGAACGACCCTGGCGGCGCGTTCCAGCTCGGCCTGGCGGTGACGAACGTCGTCAACTCCGCGCAGAACTGGGAGGTCGTGCTCACCTTCCCGGTGCGGGTGACGAACGTGCGCGCGATCGGCGACGGCACGGCGACCGGGCGCAACAACCAGGTGACGGTGCGCGGCCGCACCGCGGCCGGGGCGACGGGCGGGGTCGCCATCGGCGGCACGACGATCGACGGATCGACGCTGCGCACCTGGACCTGCACGATCAACGGCCTGCCCTGCTGACGTTCGCGATCTTGGACGCCTGTCGGCGCCCCGGCACCGACAGGAGTCCAAGATCGCGGAGAGGGTGCGCGCGGGGCTAGCCTCTATCCCGTGTATGAGATTGCGCTGAGCGTGGCGGCGTGCCTGCGCGCGGGCACCCGGGTCGACGTCGCCTGGGTGGTCGACGCGCAGGGGCTCGGCGCCCGCGACATGGGCGAGGCGCTCGCGATCACGCCGGGCGGCGGCCGGGTCGGGTCGGTCCTGGGCGGTTCCCTCGACGATCAGCTCGCCGACCTGGCGGCCCAGGGGACCGGTGGCCGCATCGTCGCCGTGCGGGTCGGCGACCTGGCCGCCGAGCTTGCCGGGCTGGCCTGTGGCGGCGACGCGCGCTGCGTGATCCTGCCGGCCACGGCGCTCCCCGCCGACCTGTGGGACCGGTTGCGCGCCCGGGAACCCGTCGCCGTGCGGGTGAGCCTCGACGGCGATCGGGTCGCCGACGCGGCGACCTTCGACGCCGACTCGATTTCCGCCGCAGGCGAGGAGGCGCAGCGCGTCTTCGGCCGGCGGATGAGCGGGTCGCTCGTCGAGCCGGACGCCGTGACGTCGGTCTTCTGGCCCGTTCCGCGGCTGGTGATCGTGGGTGGCGGACCCGTCGCCGACGCGCTGCGCCGAAACGCCGACCTGCTCGGCTGGCGGATCGACCTCACCACCGACGCGCGCGCCGCCACCGGCGCGATCGCCGCCCTGGCGGGGCTGGACAAGGTCGTTGTGGTCAGCCACGACGTCGAACTGGCCGGCGCCGCGCTCGAGGCCGCGCTGGCCGGCGAGGTCGGCTACATCGGTGCGCTTGGCTCGCGTCGCACCCAGCAGGCCCGGGCCGACTGGCTGGCGTACCGCGGGGTCACCGATCTGGCCCGCGTGCACGGCCCGGCGGGCCTTTCCATCGGCGCCCACACTCCGCCGGAGATCGCGGTGTCGATCCTCGCCGAGGCGATGGCGGTGGGTTCGAGCGCGAGCGTGGTGTCGCTGCGCGAGAAGGTTAAGTGAACGCTTAATCCACGGTCGCGTCTCCCGGTTCCGGCGCCTAGATTCGATGTATGACGCATCAGCCTGACGAAGCGATCGAGGCGCTGCGCGCGGTGTGGTCCGCCGACGGTCAGCGGTCCGCCGACCTGGACGAGGACTGCAGCCCCACGAAGAGCTGCCGCAACATGAAGGACGTCACGTTCGACGGCATGGCCGAGCCGGGCACCGACCTGTCCGCGGCCTGGCGGGAGCGGCTGCGCCGGGAGGGCAAGCTCAGCACGTCCGGCGGCAGCATCCGCGATCTGGTCCTGGGCCGGACCGACCAGCGTTGACAGTCGAGAGCGTCGCGTCGCTTACCCAACGCCTGCGCGCCGGCGGCTACCTCGCCGACCGTGGACTGTCGACGGCGTTGTTCGTGGCGCTCTCGCTGGGGCGGCCGATCCTGATCGAGGGCGAGGTCGGCGTCGGCAAGACCGAGGTCGCCAAGGCGCTCGCGACGGTGTTCGGCCGGCGCCTGATCCGGCTGCAGTGCTACGAGGGGATCGACGCCAACCAGGCGCTGTACGAATGGGACTACGCCCGGCAGATGCTGCAGATCCGGGTGCTCTCGGAGCGCCGGCTCGACAGCGACGACGCCGTCGACCAGCTCTTCGGCCCGAAGTTTCTGCTGGAGCGTCCGCTGCTGGAAGCCGTGCGGGCCGGTGACCGGGCGGTGCTGCTCATCGACGAGATCGACAGGGCCGACGACGAGTTCGAGGCGTTCCTGCTCGAGCTTCTCGCCGACTTCCAGGTCACCGTTCCGGAGGTCGGCACCATCCGGGCCGAGTCGCCGCCGCTCGTGGTGCTCACGTCGAACCGCACCCGCGAGCTGCACGACGCGTTGAAGCGCCGCTGCCTCTACCACTGGGTCGGGTATCCGAGCGCCGAGCGCGAGGTCGAGATCGTGCTGGTGCGCGAGCCTTCAGCGTCCGAGGCGTTGACGCGTTCGGTGGTGGCGGCGGTCAACCGGCTGCGCGCCCTCGACCTGGCCAAGCCGCCGGGCGTCGCCGAGACCATTGACTGGGTGCGCACGCTGGGCGTGCTCGGCGCCACCGAGCTGGACGCGGCGACGGTCGACGACACGCTGGGTGCCGTCGTCAAGGAGCACGACGACCTGGAACTGGTGCGCGCCAACCTGGACCGGGTCGCAACCGGTGGTTGACCCGCTCGTCGGCGTGCTGGTGGCCTTCGGTCGCGAACTGCGCGCCGCCGGCCTCTCCGTCGGCTCGGGCGACATCGTGACCTACTGCGCGGCCATGGCACCGCTCGACCCGACCGACCTGCTGGACCTGTACTGGGCCGGCCGCACCACGATGGTGACCCGCCGCGAGCAGATCCCCGTGTACGACAGGGTGTTCCGGCGGTTCTTCCTCGACGAGGCCGACGAGCTGCCCGAACCCGTGCGGCTCACGATCCGGGCGCGGGCGCAGACCGCGTCGGTGCTGCAGGTGCCCGCGACCGAGCCGGGCGCCGACGAGCGGGAGGAGCAGCCGGCGCAACTCGGTCTGGTCGGGTCCGCCGCCGAGGTCCTGCGGACCAAGTCGTTCGCGGCGTGTACGCCCGAGGAGATGGCGGCGCTGCGTCGGATCATCGCGACCATGCGGCTCGCGCCGCCGCGGCGGCGCACGCGGCGCACGGACGCCGCGCGCCGGGGCCGCGTGCCGGACCCGCGCCGGACGGTGCGGGCGATGATGCGGACGCACGGCGAGCCGTCGACGTTGCACTGGCGGCGGCGGCGCAACCGGCTGCGGCCGCTGATCCTGATCGTGGACGTGTCCGGCTCGATGGCGGACTACTCGCGCAACCTGTTGCAGTTCGCCTACTCGGCGACCCGCGCCAACGGCCGGGTGGAGGCGTTCTGCTTCGGGACCAGGTTGACCCGCATCACCCGAACCCTTGCCCGGCGCCGGATCGACGACGCGATGGCACAGGCCGCGAGGGTCGTCTTCGACTGGGAGGGCGGCACCCGGATCGGCGACTCGCTCGACACGTTCGTGCGGCAGTGGGGACGGCGCGGGGTGTGCCGGGGCGGCATCGTGGTGATCTGCTCCGACGGCCTGGACCGCGGCGACCCGCAGGTGCTGGCGACAGCGATGGAGCGGCTCGGCCGGCTGTGCCACCGGGTGGTGTGGATGAACCCGCACAAGGGCACGAGTGCCGACTTCCGGCCGAACAGCCTGGGCATGATGGTGGCGGCGCCGCACATCGACGTGCTGGTGTCCGGGCACAGCCTGCGCAGCCTCGAAGAGTTCGCGATACTGCTGCCGTCGTTGTCGTAGTCGCCGTCGTGGGAGTCTGATGATCAGGCTGGGATCGCTGGCGGGGTACCCGTTCGAGGGTCCCCGGGTGCTCGGCGGATGGACGCCGCCCGCCCGCCCGGCCGTGTACGCCGTCATGTACAAGCCGGAGGCCGGGCGCGAACGGTATGCGGTGATGTACGTCGGGCACAGCGACGACCTGTCGACCGAGCAGTTCCCGTTCAACCACCCGGGCGCCCCGTGCTGGATCAAGCGGGCCGGCGGCCGGTGGGGCGTCTACATCTGCACCTACGACGTACCCGGCGGGTTGCGCTCGCACCGCGAACAGATCGCCCAGGAGCTGGCGGCCATCTATAAGCCGAGCTGCAACGACACGCACTACGACCGGTCCTGGAAGGACGAGTGGATAGGCGGCTACACCGCGCCCACGACCGGCCCGCTCACGACAAGCCGCGACCCTGGCGACCCGGAACCCCGGTAGCCGGCCCGGAGGGCCGGGCTACCCC
>Ga0068868_100003931_pt1 | contig 10381 bp, 10 predicted proteins | sample KBSMisM42_FD_64660 | JGI IMG/M metagenome (GOLD analysis project Ga0068868, IMG submission 64660) | Miscanthus rhizosphere microbial communities from Kellogg Biological Station, Michigan, USA - KBS Miscanthus M4-2 | ecosystem: Host-associated > Plants > Roots > Rhizosphere > Soil ...
GGCTATCGCGGCGTGGCGCGCGACGTCACCGAGCACAAGCGCGCCGAGCAGCTCCTGCGCCTGCAGCACCTCGTCACCCGCTGCATGGCCGAGTCTCCCGGCGTGGCCGAAGGCGCCCAGGGCGCGCTGCGTGCGATCTGCGAGGCCGAGGGATGGGACTGCGGCGAGTTCTGGCGCCTCGACGAGCGCGAGCGCGCCATGCGCCGCTTCGTGCACTGGGCGAATCCTGCGGGACAGGCCTTCGCCGCCGGTTCGGGCGACGTGCAGCCGCTCGCGGAGCGCGGCGCCGTCGCCTCGGCCTGGCAATCCGGCAAGCCGCTGTGGATCCGGGACGCCTCCAGCGACCCGCGCGCCTCGGGTCCGGGCTTCGCCGCCCGCACCGGCGTGCAGTCCGCGCTGCTCTGCCCGGTGTTCTCGGGCTCGACCCCGGTCGCGGTGCTCGCCTTCGCCTGCTGCCGCAAACGGGCGCGCGACGACGCGCTCCTCGCCGCCCTCATGGCGCTCGCCGCCCAGCTCGCGTTCTTTCTGCCGCGCGCCGACGCCGAGGCGAGGCTGCGACAGAGCGAGGAGCGCTACCGCCGCACCTTCGAGCTCGCCGCCGTCGGCGTCGCGCACATCGGCCTCGACCGGCGTTTCGAGCGCGTCAACCGCCGCTTTTGCGACATCCTCGGCTATCCGGAGGCCGAGCTCATCGGCATCCGCGGCCGCGACATCTCGCACCCCGACGACATCGACATGATGAACGGCCAGCGGCCGCAGCTCTATGCCGGCGAGATCGACGCGGCGCGCGGCGAGAAGCGCTACCTGCGCAAGGACGGCGCCGTGGTCTGGGTCGCCTACACGCTCGCGGTCGAGCGCGACGCGGCCGGCAAGGCGCTCTACGAGATCGCCGTCTACGACGACATCACCACGCGCCGGGCAATGGAGGACGCGCTGCGCAACAGCGAGGCGCACTTCCGCCAGGTGGTCGACTCGGCGAACGAGGGGATCCTCGTCTATGACCTCGATCTCAACATCGTCACGGGCAACGCCGCCGCTGCGCGCATCATCGGCCTGCCTTTGGGCGAGCTGATCGGACGCCCCGGCTTCACCTCGCTCTTCCCGTGCGTGCGCGAGGACGGCTCGCGCCTGCCGCCGGAGGACCGGCCGACGCGCCTCACGGTGCGCCGCTGCGAGCCGCTCTCCGGCCTCGTCGTGGGACTCGAGCGCCCGAACGGCGAGGTCACCTGGCTCTCGGTGAATACCGGCTTCCTGCGCCGCCCCGGCGAGAGCGAGCACTACGGCGTGGTCTCGACCATCAGCGACATCACCGACCGGCGGCGCGCCGAGCTCAAGCTGCGCGAAAGCGAGGAGCGCTTCCGCAGCCTCACGGCGATGTCGTCGGACTTTTTCTGGGAGACCGACCCGCAGCATCGCTTCGTCGAGGTGGTCCACGGCCCCGAGTACCCGGAGAGGATGGGCCGCATCATCGGCCAGGCACCCTGGGACCTCCAGCCCGTGCATCCCGACGAGCCTGCCTGGACGGCGCACCGCGCGACCATGGACGCGCACCAGGCGTTCCGCGACTTCGAGTTCGGGCGTTCGTGGGCCGACGGCACGGTGCGCTACTTCTCGATCACCGGCGAGCCGCGCTTCGAATCCGACGGCGCCTTCCTCGGCTACCGCGGCGTCGGCCGCGACGTCACGGACATCGCCCTCGCGCGAGAGCGCATCGCCACCCTGGCATACCGCGACGCGCTCACCGGCCTGGACAACCGCACCAGCCTGTTCCCGGCGCTCGAGAAGTCGGTCGAGCGCTCGCGCCGGCGTGCCACCCGGCTCGCCGGCCTGTTCCTCGACCTGGATGGCTTCAAGGAAGTGAATGACGCGCACGGCCACGACGCCGGCGACCGCCTGCTGGTCGAGGCCGCCAGGCGCCTGCGCGCCGTGCTGCGCTCGGGCGACCCCGTGGCGCGCCTCGGCGGCGACGAGTTCTTCGTGGTGTTGGAGGATCTCAACGACGCGGCGCCGGCCGAGCGCGTGGCGACGAAGCTTCTCGCGGCGCTCGCCGAGCCCTATGACATCGGCGCCGGCAAGCCGGTAGCCATTTCGGCGAGCATCGGCGTGAGCCTCTTCCCCGACGACGCGGGCGACGCCGCCACTCTGCTGAAGCACGCCGACGCGGCGATGTACTCGGCCAAGCAGGCGGGCAAGAACGCCTACCGGTTCTTCAAGTCGGTGGCGGCGGCAAACGACGGCCGCGCGGCCGCCGGCCAATCGGAAAACGCCGGCTAGCGGCGTCGTTGAGGTGGCGGCGCGCTGTTGCGCCGATAGATTTCCTTGGAGATCCGGTCGACATCGCGCCGCAGATCGCCACCCCGCTGGGGCTGGGTCTGGGTCTTCTCGATGCGCTTCCCGTTGTCGGGTTGCGCCGCGTCGAGCGGGCTCGCCGAAACGCACAGCGCGGCGGCGATGAAGAGGGCCTTCCACATGGGCACCAGCTTCGGACAGGGCGGCGTGCCCTGCTGTCCGATTGTGTAACGATTTATTTCCGCAGCTGGCGGTTCGCGTCCTCGATGTCGCGGCGCAGCTTGTCGCGCTCCTCGGGCGACATCTGGCGCGGCCGATCGGGACGCGCCTGGCGATCGCGATAGGCGTCGCGCACGTCCTCGCGCATGCGCTGGCGGTCCTCCTGCTTCATCTGGCGCTGCGGCTGCTTGCGCGCGTCGTGGCCGCCCTTGCTCTGGCCGAGCGCGCTTCCCGCGGCGAGCGCCACGGCGAGTGCGTGGAGGGCGAGCGCTTTCGTTTTCACGTCGGGATGATAAGACGCAGGGTCCCGGGCGGTGTAACAATTAGTAACCTGTCGCCCGGTTGACGCGAAAAATTCACTTAACCTAACGACCCATGGCGGAGCTCAAGACCCGCATCCTCATCGTCGACGACGACCAGCGCCTGCGCGATCTGCTGGTGCGCTACCTCGGGGGCGAAGGCTACGAGGTGAAGGCGGTCGCCGACGGGGGAGCCATGGACAAGCAGCTCGGCCGCGAGCGCTACGACCTCGTGGTCCTCGACCTGATGCTGCCGGGCGAGGACGGCCTCGCCATCTGCCGGCGCCTGCGCGGCCAGGCGAACGCGCCGGCGATCGTGATGCTCACCGCGAAGGGCGACGAGGTCGACCGCATCGTCGGCCTCGAGATGGGCGCGGACGACTACCTGCCCAAGCCGTTCAATCCGCGCGAGCTGCTCGCGCGCATCAACGCCGTGCTGCGGCGGCGCTCGCCGGCCGGGGTGCCCGGCGCGCCCAGCGCCACCGCCGAGGTGTTCCAGTTCGGCAAGTTCTCGCTCAACCTCTCCACGCGCACGCTGACCCGCGACGGCAAGTCGGTTCCGCTCACCACGGGCGAGTTCTCGGTGCTCAAGGTCCTGGTGCAGCACCCACGCGAGCCGATGTCGCGCGACAAGCTGATGGAGCTCGCGCGCGGCCGCGAGTACGAGGTGTTCGACCGCTCGATCGACGTCCAGATCTCGCGCCTGCGCAAGATCGTCGAGGAGGATCCCTCGCATCCGAAGCACATCCAGACCGTCTGGGGCTTCGGCTACGTCTTCGTGCCCGAATAAGCGCTAGTGTCACTCTTCGCGCGATCGTTCTTGCTCATCGCGCTGCTCATCGTCACCGCGGTCCTCGCCTCGTTCTGGATCTACCGCCTTTACGAGCTCGAGCCGCGCTCGCGCGAGCTCGCGCAGCAGACGGTGAGCGCGGTGAACCTCACGCGCGCCGCGCTGGTCGCGGCCGACCCCTTCCTGCGCCGCCAGCTCCTGGTCGAGCTGAACGACACCGAGGGGCTGCGCGTCTATCCCGCGACCGCGAGCGAGAAGCTGGTGGCGCTGCCCGACGAGGCGCTGTTCCAGCGCGTGGTCGGCCGGGTGCGCCAGGCGCTCGGCGGCGAGACGCGCTTCGCCTCCGAGCGCGACGGCGAGGACGGCTTCTGGGTCAGCTTCTTCATCGACTCGGACGAGTTCTGGGTGATGCTGCCGTGGGAGCGCTTCGAGCCCGCCTTCGGCCTGCAGTGGCTGGGCTGGGGGCTCGCGCTCGTCGCGCTGTCCCTAGCCGGCGCGTGGTTCATCGCCTCGAACCTCGCGCGGCCGCTCGCCGCGGTGACGCGCGCGGCGCTGCGCATCGGCGGCGGCGGGACGCACCAGCCGCTCGCCGAGGAAGGCCCGCGCGAGCTGCGCACCGTGGCTAAGGCGTTCAACCGCATGGCGAGCAGCCTGGAGAGCATGGAGCGCGAGCGCGCCATGGTGCTCGCAGGCATCTCGCACGACCTGCGCACGCCGCTCTCGCGGCTGCGCCTCGCGCTCGAAATGAGCGGCGCCGAGAGCGGCGCGAGCGAGGCCATGATCGAGGACATCGGCGAGATCGACGCCATCATCGGCCAGTTCCTCGACTTCGCCCGCGGCGAGAACGAGGAGAAATCGCGCCAGGCGCTCGACCCGCTGCTGCACGAGCTCGGCGAGCACTACCGGCGGCTGGGGAAGAACGTAAGCGTGGAGGCGGCGACCGGCACTCAGTTCGGCATCGCCCGCATGGCGCTGCACCGCGCCGTCGCCAACCTGGTCGACAACGCCCTGCGCTATGCCGGGGAGCCGATCGAAATCGAAGCGAAAAGAGCGCCGGGAAGCGTCGCGATCGAGGTGCGCGATCGCGGCCCAGGCATTCCGGCGGGGGAAGTCGAGCGCCTGAAGCGACCGTTCACGCGCCTCGACGACGCCCGCAGCGGCGCGAGCGGCGCGGGTCTCGGCCTCGCGATCGTCGAGCGCGTCGCCCGAGGCCACGGCGGCACGCTCGAGCTCCTGCCGCGCGCCGGCGGCGGGCTCGTCGCCCGCCTGACCTTGCGAGCGTGAATCGGGGTCAGACCCCTATTCCTTGGTGAAGAAGTAGTAATCCGCAGTGTAGGGGCTGCGCTCGACCGTTCCGGCGGTAGCCGCAAAGCACCCGCTGACGGGTGCCATACCGCCCCTCGTGTGCACGCGTCGAACGGTCGAGACCTGGCTGAACGTTCCAGCCGGGCCGACCGACTTCGCTCCCAGGAGCAGCCAGGGAATCGCCACCGCGTCGGGCGCCGCGGCGCTCGCGGTCACGCTGCCGACGATCTTGCTGCCGTCGACAGCCTCCCAGGAAGGCCCGGCATAGTGGCGTCCGATCTTCATCCCGCGGGGGTCGAAAAGGTCCGCCTCGGGACCGACGAGCGCCCATTCGTAGGCGCTGTTCATTTCCTTGGCCGCGCGGCATTCGTAGATCTGCACGCCTTTCGCGGCGGCGATCATGGCGAGCGACTCGTCCGCGCCCACCTTGAGCTTCTGCGCCACGCTGGCCTCCGGATTGGAGGCCTGCGCGGCCGCCGCGCAGCCAGCGAGCAGCACCGCCAGGAAGCTGCCGGCTCTGAAATGCTTCTTCATGATGTCCCCTACCCTGTGTTTGTGGAGAGAGGGTAGTTAAGCGCGCGTTCGTTTCTTCCGGATTTGGGTTCTGTTACCGGCTGGTAACTGTTTCGATTCTTTGAAACACCAATGCCAGGGCTCATACATGTAGCCGTGGCGGTTCTGGCGCGGATACGAAAGGAAGAAGCCAAAGCGCTCCGCATTCCCGCAGAGCCAGTCGAAGGCGGCGGTGCCTTCGAACTCGACCTCGAGCGCCCGCACGCCCTCGGTGGTCAGGTCGACGGCGCACCCGGTATGGTGCTCGCTGTAGCCTGGCGGCGCGCTCACGCTCAGGATCTCGTCGATCGACTGCCCGCGCGCGAGCTTCGCGCGCACGATCTCGGCCTGGCGCTCGACGCTGCGGAACGCCGAAACGATGGTGAGCACGACGCGATCGCCCTGAGCCGCCTGTCTCAGCGCACTCCACGCGCGCGCCGCGGCGGGCACGAGGAGGTGCTCCCTGCCGTTCTCGCCAGTCTCGGCTACGACCAAATTGGTAGCTTCCGGATACAGCACGAGCGAGCGTGCCGCGACGGTGTCGAGCGCGATCCCAAGCGAGGCGAGCAGTGAGTCAACCTTGTTCAACGTACCGGCTGCGAGCGGTCTACCGGAGCGCCGCGCAGAACCACCGCCGAGATGCGCCGCGAATTCCTGATGTCGTCGAGCGGGTTCGCGTCGAGCACGATGAAGTCGGCGCTCTTGCCGGCCTGCAAGGTGCCGGCGTCGGCCATGCGGAGGAACTCCGCCGAGTTTCGCGTCGCCGCCACGATCACCTGCATCGGCGTCATCCCGGCCGCGACCATGTCCTCCATCTCTTCGTGCGCACCCCACGCCCGGTTGCCGTCGGTTCCGAGCGTGATGCGGGCGCCGGCCGCGTTCAGCCGCGCGAGATTGCGCGCCTGGATGCCGTAAAAAGCCTGCGCCGCGGGCCGGTCGCTGTTCGCCTTCTCCAGCAGGGCGAACTGGTTGGGGGCGAGGCCCGGCTTGAGCCAGGAGAGGTCAGTCTTCACGCCGCGCTCAGGCAGGTTCGGCGTGAGGACCAGGTTGGGCCGCGCCTTGAACATGGCGACGAACTCGTCGTCGATGTCCCGGTCGCGGACGCCGTGCGCCAGGGCGTCGACGCCGGCCCGAAGGAGTCCCTTCGCGTCCTCGAGATCGAAGAGGTGCGCGGTGACGCGCAGGCCGCGCTTGTGCGCCTCGTCGATGATGGCGCCGTAGATCTCGGGAGTCAGCTTCTTGTACTTGCCGTCGCGGGTATCGACCCAGATCTTGACGATGTCGACCTTGTGCGCGGCGAGCTCCTCGACCGCCTTGCGGCCTTCGGCCGCGCTCGCGATCCAGTACGGCGCGGTGGTGCGCCCCGGCTCTTGCATCGTGATACCGCGTCCCGCGCTGAAGAAGCGCGCCGCGCCGGGAATCTCCTGCGTGCGCACGTCGAGCAAATCGTAGCCGTCCGTCCCAAGGCTGAGCGCGGCGCTCACGCCGTAGTAGGCGCGCTGCTTCAGGTCGCGGATGAGCGCATCGCGCTCGGTGCTGAGATGGACGTGCGTGTCGATCATCATCGGCATCACCGTCTTGCCGGCGAGATTGACGCGCGTAGCGCCGGCCGGCACCTGGACGGCGGTGCCGGCGCCGGCCTGGGCGATCCTGGTGCCCTCGACCACCAGCGTCGCGTTCTCGATTACGCGACCGTCGCCGACGATGAGCCGCGCGCCTTCATACGCGGTGGCGGGTTGCCCGCCAGGCGTAGTCGCGCAACCGGCAAGAACGCCGAGCGCAAGGATTCCTACTGCGGTCAGATGCATGCGGAACATGGCAGCCCCCTCTGATATGCGTTCGCCTCCCCGAAGAGAAAGCATGCCAGAGATTACCGGACGGCGGTCACCACAACCCTGCCGTTCTCCTTCGCGAGATCGATGATGGTGGGCTCTCCCGCGCCCTTGTCGAGCTTGAAGGTCTGCGGCACGTCCACGAAGCGCAGGTGGTAGGTGGTGGTGTGGCTCGACTGCACACCGCTGCCGTCGGGCTTCTTGCACCAGATCACCAGGGCCGAGCTCGCCGAGAACTGCACGGTGTAGGCGTCCGCGCAGCCGTCCGGCCTCGCTTCCGGGATGTGCCGGATCGAGGTGGTCTTCGCCTCCGAGCGCCGGAACGCCGCTACGCCAGACTCGATGTCGTAGGCGATGCGCGTGGCGCCGTCGGTGCACGCGCAGAGCAGCGCGGCGGACACGAGAAACGCTAGGTGTGGCGGTGCCGGCGTCCGAAAGCGTCGCGAACTACCGTCCATAGGGCAACCAAGGTGGCGACCATTGCGAGCGGCGGCATGACAAGAACGCTGAAACCGACGCGAGGGTAATGCATCAGGTACAAGATCATTTCGCCGTAGCTATTCCTAAGCGAATACCACCCGAAATCGGCGAACGAGAGAAAGACCAGACCAGAGACGAGTGCCCACCATTTCCAGGACTGGACACCCCGGATGGCGAGCACACCCGCGGCGGCGCCCGCCGCTGCGAGCGCGAGGTGAACAACTAAGAACAGCCACGCAGCGGCCGGCACACTGGCAGTCTGCGCACCAAGGTAAGCGGATGCCACGATCGCGCCGAATTGGGCGGCCCAAGCCGCGGCGATCACGACTCCAAGCACGCGCAGGGCGGTCGTCGGCGGCATGGATGGCGTCTAAACGGTCCGGATCATCGCCGGACATCATGCCGCCTTTCGCCCGTTGGACATAGGAATCAAGTCCTTAGACGCTGCGCGGACGTGCGATACGTCCTCCCGAATAGGGTCTACTTGCCGCTTAGGTCGAGCGTCACCCTCGCCTGGGCACAATTCGACGGGCTCGCGATCTCGCAGATCTGGTACACGAGCGTATAGGTTCCGGACTGCGTTTTTCGCAGCACACTCACTGAGCCATCGGACGGATCGAGCTTGATGTCGCTGCTGGGTGGCGACAGCGACATGAGCGAGAGCGTCACGTTCGCCATCGTCGCGCGCGCACTGCCCAACGAGTCGTTGGCGAGCACGCTCGCAATCGCCCTTCCAGGCGTCTTCGATGACACTCTGGCCTGGTCATTGACCGCCGACACGACGTAGGGCACGACGTTGACGGTCACCGTCGCCTGATCGCAATTAGTGGGGTTCGCCGTTTCGCACATCTGATACAGGAGCGTCTGGGTGCCGGTCGGCGTCCCTTTGGCGACGTTGACCGAGCCGGTGGCGGGATCGAGCGTGACCCCCGGGTCGGTCGACGATTGCTGCGACAACGTGACGTTGGCCGTCGTTGCAAGCCCGGCCCCCAGTATGTCGTTCGCGAGCACGCTCGCCACCGCCACGCCGCCTGTCGACGGCGACACCGTTCCCTGGTCGTTCACGGCGTTCACGACGTAGGGGGGCACGGTGACTCGCACCGCCGCCCCATCGCAATTGGCAGGATTCGCCGTGTCGCAGATCTTGTAGACGAGCGTATGCGTGGTGGCTTCCGTGCCCGCCGCTACGCGAACCGAGCCCTCGGTGGCATCGAGCGTGACCCCGGCGCTGGTCGACGATTCCTGGGACAACGTCACGATTGCCGTCGTCGCGGGCGCACCGGCATTCCAGTCATTGGCGAGGACGTTGGCGACCGCGATCCCACCCGCCGGAGACGGCACCTGGCCCGCGTCATCGTTGGCGATCACGGCCTTGTTGTCCAACCCGGTGGAGCGCCAGAGGAAGACCCCTCGGCCCGACGCGACCTCGGCCGGGTCGCTCACAGGCGCAACGCCGAACGACCCTCCGATGGACACCGACGTCGTCCCGGCTCCGACGCCCCCGGAAACAGGCAAGCCGGCAGAGTCGGTCGAGGCAGTCCAGCCGTCAACCCGCTGCGCGGTTTGATAGGTGAGGAACATCGAGAACGACGGACGGAATGCACCCAGGAACGCCGACGCCGAGAAAAAATACTGCTGGCCCGCCACCGATGAGCTCGTCAGGATGTCTTGGGTGTAGTAGCTGAACAGGTCGATCACCTGCGACTGGGTCGCCCACACCCAGCCGGTGAGATCCGGACCGGTGAAGGTCGGTCCACCGACCACGCCCGAGCACGGGGTCACACCGTCGCCGGGGCATACCAAAGCCACCTGCTTCCAGCTCAGGCCGGTCGTTTCGACCAGCTGCCGCCACTCTTTGCCGTGGTCATCGTTGACCGGCTGCGCTTTCAAAACGATCGGGAGAAAGAGCGTTGCGAATATCGCAATTCGCCGGATCACCATGAACGGTTCCTCCGCTGTGATCTGCCACAGGTGGCTGTGGTCAGTAGCGCTGCGTTATACGTGGGATAAATTCCCACGTCAAGCCCGATTCGCTGCGAGAGCGCACTTATCTCGTTGTCTTAAACTGTGCGCCGATGGCCACGCTCTCGAAGGAAGGCGACTTTCCGCTCGCACCGCCGGTCGAGCCGATGCTGGCGAAGCTCGCCGACGAGCTGCCACCGCAAGGCGAATACCTGTACGAGCCGAAGTGGGACGGCTTCCGCGCGATCGTGTTCCGCGGGTCGTCGGAGCTCTTCATCCAGAGCCGCGACCTGCGGCCGTTCGATCGCTACTTTCCCGAGCTGCACGAGACGCTGCTCGCAAGGCTGCCGCCCGGCTGCGTGCTGGACGGGGAGATCGTGATCGCGACGAAGCGCGGGCTCGATTTCGACGCGCTGCAGATGAGGCTGCATCCGGCGGAGTCGCGCGTGATGAAGCTGGCGAAAGAGACGCCGTCCTCGTTCGTCGCGTTCGATCTTCTCGCGGTGGATGGGGAGAACCTGATGGCGGCGCGGCAGAGCGAGCGTCGCAGCCGCCTCGAAAAGCTGCTCGTCAGGATCCACCAGCCCGTTTACCTGACGCCGATGACGCGCGATCGCGTCATCGCGCGGGACTGGCTCGGGCGCTTCGAAGGC
>Ga0068868_100003937_pt1 | contig 10376 bp, 9 predicted proteins | sample KBSMisM42_FD_64660 | JGI IMG/M metagenome (GOLD analysis project Ga0068868, IMG submission 64660) | Miscanthus rhizosphere microbial communities from Kellogg Biological Station, Michigan, USA - KBS Miscanthus M4-2 | ecosystem: Host-associated > Plants > Roots > Rhizosphere > Soil ...
CTTCCATCAGTTCGGACGCCAGCACCACGTCGACGTCGCCGGGCACCGGCATCAAGGCCAGCACCGGGTCGCGCCCGGCCGCCTGCGCCGCGCTCTTGGGGAACAGCTCGAGATAATAGACCGTGGCGCCGGTGCGCTGGGCGACCCCGGGCACCGACGTCGCCTGCGCGAGATAGCCGCCGTGATTGGCGAGATCGACAATCCAGTCCGCCAGCACGCCGCCGCCTTCGCCGCCGAGCGCAACCACGGCGATGGTGATCGGCCGCACCTTGGCGGTTTGCGCGTCCATCGGCGTGGTCAGGCTGCGGCTCCAGCGCGCTCCGGCGAGGACGTCAGCGCCTGGCGGGCGTCCATGCGTCGCTGCAACCAGCCGATCACGGCGCCGCGCACCTTGTCCTTGAGCCGATCCCAGCCGGTCGGGTTGGCGATGATCGAGGCGCGGTAGAACGAGGGACACAGCACCGCGGCATGCGCGACCTCGCCGCACAGGCCGCAGCCGACGCAGGAATTGATCACCTTGGTCACCGGCTCGCGCCGCAGCGGATCGGGATTGGGCGCAAGCGTGAGCGACGGGCAGCCCGAGAGCCGGATGCAGGAATGATCGCCGGTGCAGGTGTCGGGGTCGACGCCGAAGCGTTCGCGCACCACGCGCTTGCCGGCTTCCATGCGCTTACGCATCAGCGGCCGCACCCGCCGCTGCTTGTTGAGCATGCATTCGGACTGGGCGATGATAACCTTGGGCCCCTTCACCGCTGTCGTGAGCGCCTCGCGCAGCGTGTCGCGCATCTTGGCGACGTCATAGGTGCGCGTGAGGGTGCGCACCCAGGTGACGCCGACGCCGCGCACCGCCTTCTCGATCGGGTTCCTGGTCGCGCGCATGCTGTTGCTGGCGGCGGAGGACAGCACGTCCTGTCCGCCGGTCGCGGCCGAATAGCCGTTGTCGACCACGATCAGCACGTTGTCGCTCTTGTTGAAGACGGCATTGCCCACGCTCGAGGCGAGGCCGTTGTGCCAGAAGCCGCCATCGCCGACGAGGGCGATGGCGCGTTTGCCGCCCGCCGCGCTGAGCGCGGCGGCGCCGGCGCCGCCGAGGCCGTAGCCCATGGTGGTGTTGCCGAGATTGAACGGCGGCAGGATCGAGAACAGGTGGCAGCCGATATCGCAGCTCACGTGGTGCGCGCCGAGCTCGCGCTCGACCAGCTTCATGGCTGCGAAGATCGGCCGTTCCGGGCAGCCGGTGCAGAACGACGGCGGTCGGCCGTGCACCTTGCCGACGACCGCCTGCTGCGCCTTCGCGAGCCGGTCGTCCGGCAGCGGCAGGGCGGCTGGCGAGACCGCCTCGGGGAGCAGGTCCGGCCGATAGGTCGCGACGAACTTGCGCAAGCCCGCCTTCATCACGCCGCCGGTATATTCGCCCGCCATCGGCAGCATGCCCTTGCCCTCGACCCGGGTCTGGATGTCGGCGCGCCGCAGGATGGTGTTGACAGCCTGCTCGATGAATTCCGGCTGGCCCTCCTCGATGACCAGGATCGCTTTCTTGCCGGCGCAGAAGCGGACGAACTCGGCGTCGATCAGCGGATAGGTGACGTTGAGCACGTAGAGCGGAATGCGGCTGTCGCCGAACACATCGGCGAGCCCGAGCACCTCGAGCGCGCGCAACGCGGTGTTGTACATGCCGCCCTGCATCACGATGCCGATGTCGCCGGCGTCGCCGTCGAAGAATTCGTTGAGCTTGTGCTGCTCGATGAAGCGCACGGCGGCGGGCCAGCGCTTCTCGACCTTCTCCCGTTCGTGCAGGTAGCTTGCGGGCGGCAGTACGATGCGGTTGGCGTCGCGTCTGGGATGATCGAGGGCGTCCCGCAGCGTGAAGGCGGGCCGCGCATTGTCGCGTGCGGTGAAGCTGCCGTAGACGTGGCAGGCGCGGATGCGCAGCTCGAGCATGACCGGCGTGTTGGACGCTTCCGACAGCTCAAAGCTCTTCTCCACCGCCTGCACGATCGACGGCAGGTTCGGGCGCGGGTCCACCAGCCACATCTGCGACTTCATCGCGAAGGCGTGGCTGCGCTCCTGCATGATCGAGGAGCCCTCGCCGTAATCCTCGCCCACGATGATGAGCGCGCCCCCGGTGACCCCGCCCGATGCGAGGTTGGCGAGCGCGTCAGAGGCGACATTGGTGCCGACAGTGGATTTGAAGGTGGCGGCGCCGCGCAGCGGATAGTTGATCGAGGCGGCGAGGGTGGCGGCTGCCGCCGCCTCGTTGGCGCTCGCCTCGAACCGGATGCCGAGGTCGCGCAGCACGTCGTCGGCGTCGGCGAGCACGTCGACCAGGTGCGAGATCGGCGCGCCCTGATAGCCGGAGACGTAGGACACGCCGGACTGCAGCAGTGCCTTGGTGACCGCGAGGATGCCCTCGCCGCGGAATTCCTCCCCGGCGCCGAGCCTGAGTTTCGCGACCTCGCTTTTGAACGAGCGTTCTGCCATGCCTGTCCCGCTTTGCCTATGCTGGGACGCCGAGCCGCAATTGACTTAGCTCCGCGCCACCTTGATTATATTCAAAAGAATATATCAGAAAATATCGCGAACAGGCTCTCTGTTCATTCCAGAGGAGAGAAATATGCGCTCGACGTTCATCGCCGGCGTGGTCGTGGTTCTGGCGGCATCGACCGCCCCGGCCCAGGAGGTCACCCTCCGCGCCGTGTCGGCCTTTGCCGAGGGCACCGAATTCTCGAAGAATTTCGAACGTTTCATCGAGAAGGTGAACGCCGACGGCAAGGGCGTGATCAAGATCAACTATATCGGCGGCCCGCGCGCGGTGCCCCCGTTCGAGGTGGGCAATGCGGTGCGCACGCGCGTGGTCGACATCGCCAACGTGACCGGCGCGTTCTATACCAACCTGATGCCGGAGGCGGACGGGTTCAAGCTCAACGGCAAGCCGATGAGCGAGCAGCGCCAGAACGGCACCTGGGAGTACATCAACCAGCTGCACAACCAGAAACTCAATTCCTACTATCTGGCGCGCCAGTTCCACAACGTTCCGTTCCACATCTATCTCAACAAGAAGATCGACAAGATCGACTTCTCCGGACTCAAGATCCGGGTCACCCCGGTCTACCGCGACGTGGTCGAGGCGCTCGGCGGCACCCCCATCACCACCGCGCCGGGCGAGGTCTATACCGCGCTCGAGCGCGGCGTCGCCGACGGCTATGGCTGGCCGGTCACCGGCATTTTCGACCTCGGCTGGGACAAGGTGACCAAGTTTCGCATGGAGCCGCCGTTCTACAGCGTCGAGGTGAACGTGCTGGTCAACCTCGACTCCTGGAAGGCGCTCAACGACGCACAGCGCAAGGTGCTCACCGACGCAGCGCTGTGGCTCGAAGGGCTCGACAGCGAGAAGGTCGCCGTCATCAAGGCCGAGCGCGAGCGGCAAGCGGCCGCGGGCATCCAGGCGCTCGACTTCGGCCCGGCAGCGTCGAAGGCCTTTCTCGATCGCGCCAACGACGTGGCTTGGCAATCGGTGATCAAGCGTGCGCCGGAAAGCGGTCCGAAGCTGCGTCAGCTGGCGGGAAATTGATCTTCCTGTCATTCCGGGGCGCCGCGAAGCGGCGAGCCCGGAATCCATATTTACAGCCCGTGGTTATGGATTCCGGGCTCCCTCGCTACGCACCCAGGTCGGCTATTGCCGACCTGGGCATCTATGAACCGCCGATCTCGGGTAAACCCGAGATCGGTTGCCCCGGAATGACGACGGAATTTGCGGAGTCGCTGTAGCGATGAACCGCCTCTCGGCAGCTTTCGGTCGCCTGTTCAATGCCCTCGCCATTGCGGCGGCGCTGATCCTGCTGGGCATGGTGGTGATCGTCACCGCCGACATCGTGCTCCGCAACACCATTGGCAGCGGTCTCGTCTGGGCGAACGAGGTCTCGGAATATTCGCTCTATCTCATGACACTGCTCACCGCGCCCTGGTTGCTGCGGCGCGGCCAGCACGTGCGGCTCGACATCATCCTCACGCTGGTGCCCGCGCGCGCCGCCTGGCTGATGGAGGCGATCGGCGACCTGCTCGGTTTCGTCGTGTGCGTCGTGCTCATCCGCTACGGCTTCGCCATGAGCTACGACAGCTGGCGGCTCAGCGCGATCACCATCAAGAACCTGGTGTTCCCGGAATGGTGGTTGCTGGCGCCGCTGCCGGCGACTTTCGTCCTGCTCGCGATTGAATTCGTCTTCCGCTTCGACCGTTTGATGCGCGGCGAACGGGTGCGACGCGTCGAGGCCACGTCGGTGAGCTGATGAACTGGGTCGAGGGGAGCATCCTGCTGTTCGGCGGCCTGGTCGCGGTGATGGGGCTCGGCCTTCCGGTCGCCTTCGCGTTCCTCGTGCTCAACGTCATCGGGGCGATCCTGTTCCTGGGCGGTGAGCCCGGCCTCGCCCAGCTCGCGCGCAATGCCGTGCAGTCGATCACCAGCTTCTCGCTGACCCCCATCCCGTTCTTCGTGCTGATGGGCGAAGTGCTGTTCCACACCGGCGTGGCGCTCAAGGCGATCGACGCCTTTGCGCTGCTCATCCGCCGCGTCCCCGGCCGGCTCGCGGTCATCGCAATTGTCGCCGGCACCGTGTTCTCGGCGATTTCGGGCTCGACCATCGCCACCACGGCGCTGCTCGGCAGCCTGATGCTGCCGACCATGCTGGCGCGCGGCTACGACCCGCGCATGGCCATGGGCCCGATCATGGGCATCGGCGGCGTCGACATGCTGATCCCGCCCTCGGCGCTCACGGTCCTGCTCGGCAGCCTCGCCAGCATTTCCATCGCCGGGTTGCTGATCGGCGGCATCGTGCCCGGCCTCATTCTGAGCCTGATGTATGTCGGCTACATCATCGCGCGCGCGACCATGAACCCGGCGCTGGCGCCGGACGAGCCGGTGGCGGAGGAGGGGCCGCAGGGCGCCGCACGCTGGCTGCCGTTCGTGACCCACGTCGTGCCGCTCGTCCTCATCTTCGGTCTGGTGATCGGCGCGATGACCGGCGGCTTCGCGACTCCGACCGAAGCGGCCGCCATCGGCGCGGCCGGGACGATCGTGGCCGCCGCCCTCTACCGCAGCCTGAGCTTCGCCAACCTGATGAAGGCGCTCACCGGCACGGTCGCGGTCTCCGGCACCATCCTGTTCATCATTGTCGGCGCCACCACCTTTTCGCAGGTGCTGAGCTTCTCCGGCGTGGTCAACGGGCTGGTGGAACTGGTGACCGGCCTCGGGCTCTCGGTCAACGCGCTCATGATCGCGATGCTGCTGATCCTGCTCTTCCTCGGCTGCTTCGTCGACCAGGTCAGCATGATGCTGATCACGCTGCCGTTCTTCATGCCGCTGGTGCAGCGTTACGACGTCGATCTGATCTGGTTTGGCGTGCTGTTCCTGATCTGCATGCAGCTCGGCCTGCTGACGCCGCCGTTTGGCCTGTTGCTGTTCACGATGAAGGGGGTGGCGCCGCCCTCGATCACCATGCAGCAGATCTACGCGGCGTCGATGCCTTACATCGCGATGAGCATCCTGATCCTGGTCCTGATCTTCCTGTTTCCCGCCATTGCGACCTGGCTTCCCGCCGTGCTGAGCCGGTGATGCCCCGCTCCGTCCGCCTCGACGACCTGTTGCCGTATCTGATGAATCGCCTGGTGGCGCGGCTCAACCAGAATCTGGGCGAGCGGCTGCGCCGCCAAGGCTATTCGTTTCAGGAGTGGCGCGTGCTCGCGGTGCTCGCAGGTCACGACGGGATCACCCTGTCGGAGCTCGCCGACGCGGCGGTGATCCCGCAGCCGACGGTGAGCCTGGTGGCGCGGCTGGAGCGTCGGCAGTTTCTTCAGCGCCGCTCGGGAACGCGCGATTCGCGCTTCGTCGAGGCCTGGATCACGCGGCGCGGCATGGCCGCCTACCGCGAGATGCTGCCGCTGGCGATCGAGGAATATCGCAGCGCAGTCACCGGGTTTGGCGGCAAGCAAACCGAATGGCTGCGCCGCGCGACGCTGCGGATGATCGGCAATATCGGGATCGAACTGTTGCGGGAGCGCCTCCCGCAATCCGTCGCTAGGCCGCCTGCGGTTCGGCGCCCCGCGGTTTCGACAGCCGCACCGCGAGCTGCCAGGCCACCCAGAGGAAGACGAAATAGAGTGCCAGGAACACGATGAGACTGACATGCGGCCCCCATTCGTACTCGACGAAGAGGCCCAGGAAATAGGCGAGGACGTCGCCCGCAATCATGAAAACCAGATAATAGGCGAGAAGTGTCACAATTTCCTCCGCAAATGGCCACTGGCGCGATCAGTTGAGCCTACGCCCTTTGCCGGCAGTAGTCTTCATGAGATTGTCAAAACCGGGGCCGGTGCGCCATTCGTGCGGTTCCGCATCATTCCGGCAGCACCGCAGTCGCCTCGATCTCGAGGCGCGCCAGCGGCTCCACCAGCCGGGTGACCTCGACCACCGCCATGGCCGGGAAATGCCGTCCCATGACCTCGCGATAGGCGGCGCCGAGCGCCGGCAGATCGCCGAGATACTCGTCCATGTCGCGCACATACCAGGTCAGCCGCACGATGTGCTGCGGCGTCGCGCCGGCCTCCTTGAGCACTGCCGAGATGTTCTCGAGCGCGAGCTTCATCTGCGCCACGAACCCTTGCGCGAAGCGGCCTTGCGCGTCCTGCCCGATCATCCCGCCCACGAACACCGTTTCGCCGCGCGCGCGGATGCCGTTGGCGAAGCCCTTCGGTCGCGGCCAGCCGGGCGGCTGCAGCATCGCGTGCAGGGTGTTGCGATCTTCGCGGATCGAGGGTTCGGCCACGTTGGTTTCCTTTTCCCGAAGAACGCCTTCACGAGGCAAGCTGGTGCGAGGCGGGCTCGCCCGCCATGCGGCGAAGCTCGAAGCGCTGCAGCTTGCCGGTCTGGGTCCGCGGCAATACGGCGACGTATTCGATGGCGCGAGGATATTTGTACGGCGCGATATTCGCCTTGACGTAGTCCTGCAGCAGCTTGGTCAGGGTCGGGTCGCCGGCATGGCCGGGGCGCAGCACGACATAAGCCTTGACGATCTGTCCACGCTCCGCGTCGGGCGCCCCCACCACGCCGCATTCGGCGACCGCCGGGTGCGTGAGCAGTGCGGTCTCGACCTCCGGGCCGGCGATGTTGTAGCCGGCCGACACGATCATGTCGTCGGAGCGCGCCTGGTACCAGAAGTACCCGTCGGCATCCATGAGGTAGGTGTCGCCGGTGATGTTCCAGCCGTCGCGCACATAGACGCGCTGGCGCTTGTCGGCGAGATAGCGGCAACCGGTCGGTCCTCGCACGGCGAGACGGCCGAGCGTGTTGGGCGCGACCTCGTTGCCTTCAGCGTCGACCACGCGTGCTTCATAGCCGGGGACCGGCCTGCCGGTGGCGCCCGGCCGGATCTCGTCTTCGGGCGAGCCGATGAAGATGTGCAGCATCTCGGTCGCGCCGATGCCGTCGAGGATCTTGATGCCGGTGGCGGCGTGCCAGGCGTCGAACGTAGCCTGCGGCAGGGTCTCGCCCGCGGAGACGCATTTGCGCAGCGATGAAATGTCATGCTCGCCGAGCTTTGCCAGCATCGCGCGGTAGGCGGTCGGCGCGGTGAAGCAGACGGTGGCGCCGAATTGCGCGGCGGCGGCGAGCAGATCGTCCGGCCCCGCGCGTTCCAGCAGGATCGTGGCGGCGCCGACATGCAGCGGGAACAGCACAAGGCCGCCGAGCCCGAAGGTGAAAGCGAGCGGCGGCGAGCCCATGAACCGGTCCGTGGCCTGCGCGCGCAGCACGTGGCGGCCATAGCTGTCGCAGGTCGCCAGCATGTCGCGATGGAAGTGCATGGTGCCTTTCGGCTCGCCTGTTGTGCCCGACGTGAAGGCGATGAGGCAGACGTCGTCGCTGGAGGTGTCGCAGGCGGTGAAATGCTCGTAGCCAGGCTTGGCCATCAGCGCTTCGAGCGCGCCGGGCGCGCCGCTGCCCCAGTACACGACGCGCTCGAACTCGCCCGCGAGCGGCCGCGCCTTCTCCATCTCTTCGGCCAGGCGGTGATCGCAGAGCGCCAGCCGGATCTTCGCCTTCGCGAGCGGATAGGCGATCTCCTTGGCGCGCAGCAGCGGCATGGTGGCGACCACGACGCCGCCGGCCTTGATGACGGCGAGATAGGCCGCAACCATCATCGGGCTGTTGGGGCCGCGCAGCAGTACGCGATGCCCGGGCAGGAGACCGAGGTCGCGCGTGAGCACGTTGGCGATGCGGTTCACCCGCTCCGCCAGTCGCGCATAGCTGAGGTGCTCGGACGGCGAAATGAGGCATTGCCGGTCGCCGTCGCCAGCCTCGATCCGGCGATCGAGCAATTCGACCGCGCAATTGATGCGATCGGGATATTTCAGCTCCGGCAGGCCGAACAGGAAGTCCGGCCATTGCGCGCGCGGGGGCAGGTTGTCGCGCGCGAACGTGTCCACATGCGCCGACGGGGTCATGGCTGTCGCTCCTCGCCAAAGTCCATCATGGGTCAAGCCGCTCCGCGTGCTTTCTCCCTGGGCAAGTTCTTATTCCGCGGCGACGGCCGGCCGCCGCGGATGGTTCTTCAGCAGTTCACGCGCGATCACGATCTTCTGGACCTCGGTCGCGCCTTCGTAGATGCGCAGCGCCCGGATCTCGCGATAAAGCTCCTCGACCTTGACGCCCTTTTTGATCCCCAAGCCACCATGAAGCTGCACGGCGCGATCGATGACGCGCTGCGCCGACTCGGTCGCGACCATTTTTGCCATGGCAGCCTCGCGGGTGACGCGCGCCGCGCCCTGATCCTTGGTCCATGCGGCGCGATAGACCAGCAGCGCCGATGCATCGACTTCGCTGGCGCTGTCGGCGATGGCCGCCTGCGTCATCTGCAAATCGCCGAGCGGTGCCCCAAACAGCCTGCGGCTCGCGGCGTGTGCGACGGTCTCGTGCAATGCCCGGCGAGCGAAGCCGAGCGCGGCGGCGCCCACGGTCGAGCGGAAGATGTCGAGCGTCGCCATGGCGACCTTGAACCCGTCGCCCGGCTTGCCCAGGCGATTGGCCAGCGGAACGCGCACGCCTTCGAACCGCAGGGTTGCCAGCGGATGCGGCGCGATCACGTCGATGCGTTCCACGACCTGCAAGCCTGCGGCATCGGCGTCGACCACGAACGCCGACAACCCCTTGGCGCCGGCGGCTTCGCCGGTGCGTGCGAAAACGACGTAGTGATCGGCGATGCCGCCGTTGGAGATCCAGGTCTTCACGCCGTCGATGCGCAGATGCGACGGCCCGTCCGGCGTCGCGGTCATCGCCAGCGCGGCGACGTCGGAGCCCGCCTCCGGCTCCGACAGGGCGAAGGCGGCGATGGCGCGCCCGTCACGCACCGGCGGGAGGTAGCGCGCCTGCAGTTCCGTCGAGCCGAACAGGGAGATCGAGCCGGTGCCCAGGCCCTGCATCGCAAAGGCGAAATCGGCGAGCCCGTCGCGGAACGCCAGGATTTCGCGGGCCAGGCAGAGCGTGCGCACGTCAAGCCGCGGATGTAGCCCGCCGTGCTCCGCCGGCACCACCGCCTTGAGAAAACCGGCGTCCGCCAGAGCCTTGACCCGGGCCCGGCACGCCGCGTCGACGTCGTCGTGGGGCAGTGCGGGGAGAGTGGCGTCGGCCCAGCGTGCGAGCGCCTGCGCGAAGCGGCGGTGGCCGTCGTCGAAAAATGGCCAGCTCAGGGTCTCATCGAGGTCCATCTCAGTTGCCCTCGAACACCGGCTTCTGCTTGGCGGCGAAGGCGCGGAACGCACGCGCAAAATCCTCCGTCTCCATGCAGAGCGCCTGGGCGACCGCTTCCGCTTCGATCGCGCTCTCGACCGACATCGCCCATTCCATCTCCAGCATGCGCTTGGTCATGCCGTTGGCGAAAGTGGGGCCCGCGGCCAGTTCTGCGGCCAATTGCTGCGCCTGCGCCAGCACCGTGTCCGGCGAAGCGAGCCGGTTGAAGAAGCCCCAGCGTTCTGCCTCCTCGCCGCCGAGCACGCGGCCGGTATAGAGCAGCTCGGCCGCGCGCCCTTGGCCGATGATGCGCGGCAGCATCGCGCAGGCGCCCATGTCGCAGCCGGCGAGCCCGACCCGGTTGAACAAGAACGCGACCTTGGCGGTCGAGGTTCCCAGGCGCAGATCGGAGGCCATGGCCAGGATCGCGCCGGCGCCCGCGCATACGCCGTCGATGGCGGCGACGATCGGCTGGGGACAGGCGCGCATCGCCTTGATCACCTCGCCGGTCATGCGGGTGAACGCGAGCAGCTCAGCCGTCGCCATCTTGACCAGCGGCTCGATGATCTCGAACACGTCTCCGCCGGAGCAGAAATTGCCG